>Ga0209700_102511_pt1 | contig 36917 bp, 12 predicted proteins | sample SiratroredBW_FD_187528 | JGI IMG/M metagenome (GOLD analysis project Ga0209700, IMG submission 187528) | Root nodule microbial communities of legume samples collected from California, USA - Siratro red BW (SPAdes) (version 2) | ecosystem: Host-associated > Plants > Roots > Nodule | place: USA...
TGAGATCGTAACAATAATAATTATAAATTATTTTTCCTTTTGAAATTTATGTTTATGTGAAGTTATTATTGTAAAATATTAAATTTAAATCAATGAAATTAATTATACAAATAATTGTATTAAAAAACATGCATAAAACAAAGCACGAATAACCTTAGCTAATAATGATAAATAACACTTAAAATGTAAATAATTAAAAAGTAAAATCATAATTTAATATTGAATAAATGAACACTAAAATACGAGTTTCATTCACGTTTACATATATTTGCTTATATTTTGTTTATTGTAATAACTGAAATTCTTTAAGTAATGAATCATATAATTCACAATAGTCTTCTCATAATATTTTGTATAGATAACTAATTCAATCTTGTTTTATAATTTTTTAAAATATTAAAAATGTAAAACTAAGATTAGATTATGTAATACTTTATCTTAGAAGTTGAATTTTTTAAGACTGAGTTAGACTTAAAGTATATTTTTAATATAGTATCAAAATTTATCTTAATAAGGTTGTTGGATCTATCGAGTCATTCGTTTTAGAGGTAAAACCTTTCAATAATATATAAGTAGATGCAAACTTTATCTTACAAATTAGTTTTGTATATATTATTCAAATTTCTCATTTTTATTTAATGTAAAACTTAGACTCACGCTTAGATACCTAACACCAATTTGATAAACTTGAAATTGGTTAGTAGAATTATTATTCTAAAACAAATTAGAGACTATTTGATATTGTTATTGAGTATAACAAATATTTCCAGCTTCATTATAAAATTTGTGATCACGAGGAAAGTCATGCTTCTAATAACAAAGTCTAAACAGTGTGACAGTTTCTTCTACAATGAGTGCAAATTTTCTTGCCTCCATTACATTTAAAACTCTTACCATCTTGCTTAGGAAACCATCACTTTTATAATAAGTAATCTCAATATGACCACTTCTCCCACATAAATAACAAGCAATAACATTTTTATTCACAACAAAATTCATATTTTTGACATTAAATACTAAAAAAATTATTTAATTAATATTTAGTCATTCTAAAACAAAAATAAAAGAACAAGAAGTGAAATGAATGACGAAAAAAAAAATAAAATAAATAAATAAATCAAAAGACATAATAGAACTCTTCAAGAGAAGAACAATTATGATATCATAATAGATTAATAGAGAGATTCATAAATAACGTACATCAACAAAATATAAAAACTAGTAAAAAAAAAGAAAGCAGCTAATGAAAATAAAATTAAAATTAGAGAGAAAATGAGAAAAATATAAAAAACAAAAGAAAAATGTTTTATTCTAATAAGGATTACAACATTTAATTATAATAACCTATAAAAAGACAAGAAACATAAAGTCATAAGGCCAATTAAAAAATAAAATCAACATAAAAACAAACCTAGTTTAAAATCCCAGAAATAAACTTTATCGGATTTCATTATTAGTTTGATTGTGTTGTCGTTAAGATTTAGTATATTTACAAATAAAAAAACATATAGGTCACTAATGCAAATATTTTGAAATTAGATTATTTACAACACGTCATTTAAACAAAATCATGTATTTTCAACTGTTGAATTCAAATATAAATGTTAATAAAACATGTTAGTGCGAATATTATATTATAGTAAATCAAATATCTTTTCCACAATACAAGATTAAAACAAAGGATACATAATGCAACCAACATTATTAAAAAAATACAACCACAAATAAATTATATTTTTTATTAGAAATTAAGAATTACACGTTTTTATATAATGAAAAATAAACAACTCAATGTATTTGAGGCAAATCACACAACAACAAAAATATCTAATCAAAATTAAAGTGAAAGGAAAAAAAGAAAATACTTTAGAAATGTGAGTATATATGGCAAAATAATAAAAAATCTCAAGTAGTTTAGAAAGGAAATAATTTCTTTTAACAAAATAAATATTTTTAAATAAAACAAAACTACGAGTCAATCAGAATAAAGAAGAATTTTTTATATTATCTAATAAACTAAGGATTTATATGATTAGATATTTAAAATTAAGAGTCAAATATTTTTGTGTGAGAAAAATAAACAATAAAAAATATTAAAAATAGTATAAATAATTAAATATATATCATAAAAATAATTTGATTGATAAAATTAATATATATTTTCTGATATGCAATACATTATTTGTATAAAATAAATATGTAATTAAAATTGTGATAAAAATAAAATTATATGAAAGAACTTTGTCGATGGTGAATAAATGATATAATAATTTTAATTTATAATATTGAAATTAATGATATAATAAATTTATTATTAATAATTTTAAAATAATATTTTAAGTTAATAATTTTAATTTATAAATACATTTTTATATTTTATACAAAATTTATTAATCACATAATAATTTATTATTATATTAGATTTATTATTATTAATGTTCTAGTCAGAATAATTTTTATTGCTCTAAACTAGTTTAAATAAAAAAAAAATTAGTTCCTTATCTCATAATAGATATATTCTATTAATTCCTTCATTTTCTTAAAATAATTGATTATGGTATCAAAATTATACCTAACATTTCAATATTTTATCCATTTTTTTAGTATATTTCCAATATATTTTGTTATTAATTGATTTTTTTAAGTTAGTATTCTGTTTAAATCTCCAGAAATCAACCCTTAATTAAGCTGCATCCGATTATGTTAGTTAATTTAACGTTAAATTATTGAAAAAAACCGAATAAGACCTTTGGACATATTCTCAGCTAAAATCGTTTAACAGGGAGATGCAGCTTGCAAGTCCAAACGCCTTGGCCCACTCACTTTCTTTACTCTTTTTCTCTAACAACACCAGCCTAGTACAGATCAGTTACAATAATTATTAATGACTGAAATAATAATTATAATTATTTTGAATTTGAAATTAATGTTTATAAGAAATTGTTATTGTCAAATATTAAATTTGGATAGATAAAATTAATTATATTGACAATGATAAATAACGCAGATAATACTAAAATGTAAAATGATAAATTAATATTGAATAATGAACACTAAAACGTGAGTTTCGTTTATATTTACATACGTGTGCTTATTTTGCTGATCATAACAACTGGAGTCCTTTACCTAATGAAATAATTTATTTGTTGTAAATTTTTGTGTAGATAAATAACTCACTATTGACTTATATCATCTTAAAAACATCAAATATGCAAAACAGTTATAAAAGGATGATGATATTCTAATTTTATTTTATTTTTTCTCCATAATCATACATTCGTACCATGTTTTATTAAAGTTAGTTCATATTATTTTTTTAATAATATTTTTCCTTAATAAAAAGCAAATGAAAGTGGTGACATAAACATTTTGATTATTGAATATTCTCACTTATAACTCAAAATTATTATAACAACCTAGAAAATCTATCATTTGAGTAGAAGTGGTAAAAGTGGAATGAACATTTCATTATTATATTATTAAACTGAAAACACGTATTTATAGGAAAAGTTAGTAATCAAGTCTCGTTCCCACTTGAGCCACTATCTCTCTAAAACCTCTGACCTCCCTCTTCTCTGACTTCTCTCTAAGACTTCGCGTCTGTCTTCCATCAGTTTCTCAAGCGGAGCCCACCATTGGACTTGTGGCGGAGAACAGAGTAAGTCTATCAGATCAGAATCTCCAATAGAGTAAGTAAGTTCGTTTTCTGCCCCTTCTCTTAGAGTCAGTTTTAGGTTTTCGCTTTCCTGTGTTTACTGAGCTTGCATGTGGCCTATGAGCCATCAGACGGTGGCTCTTTAAGCTCAGCTTCATAGTCTGTTAGTCTGATCGTTGATTAGAGGTCCTTTAATGCAGATTCGAGTTCCTGAGGACCATAGGCTATTGGGATTGTTATAGAGAATTTCAACTGCAATTCAGGTAAGGGAGGCTAACCTTAGTGCTTGTTTGATTTACAAATTTAAGTCTTGAATAGAGAAGTTAATGATGGTAGTAATTGTACAATTTGTATCTGGTAAAGTTTCCTGCAGGTCTGAAATGTTGAATTGAATGTTGCATGTATGAGATAGTTGTGTGAAAATTGATGATATGTTGATCTGTTGAATAGATAATTTGTGCTAGGGTAGATCATTCATTGTGTATGTGGCTTGATTTTCACCCAATTTAGTCATCTGAGGCATGCATGGTAACTCTGATATAGTGAATGTTGTTGATTTTTCTGCATAATTCGCCCAGGCGACATCATCTCGCCCAGGCGAGAATAGTTTCGAGTAGCAAGTATGCTCTCTGGACTGTTTTCGCCCAGGCGGGAAATTACTCGCCCAGGCGAGAAAGTAGTTCGCTCAAGCGAGGGTACACTCGCCCAGGCGAGGAAGCCCCTGGAGCAAGTGTGCTCTCTGGAGTGCTTTCGCCTAGGCGAGAAATCTTTCGCCCAAGCGAGGAGGTATTCTCGCCCAGGCGAGAGTATTTTCGCTCAGGCGAAAATAGACCTTGCTCTCTGGACTACTTTCGCCCAAGCGATAAATTTTTCACTCAAGCGAGGGGTATTTTCGCCCGGGCGAAATTGGTCTCGCCCAAGCTAAAAAAAATTAAAAAAAAAATTTTTTGGCTTTTTGTTTCTGAATGTTTAGCTCTTTGGAATGCAATGTATGTATTTAGTAAAACCAATTAATTGATAATTTAAGTTTAATTATATTGATAGTTTAGTGATTTCTTTAAATGTTGAGATTGAAGTGGAGATTGAGATTTAAAAGTGAATGAATGCATGAGTAGAGATCTATATTGTAATGTGATATTGGTAAGAGTGTTGATAAAGTTTGTCAAAGCCTAGGCATAGTGTTTTCAGGAAAGAAAACACCCGTGTCTGGGTTAGTTAGGAAGTGCATTGTCTAAGGATCGGGTGAACGATTGATATCCTGACTCTACTAGTAGTATGAATCAAATAGACGATTATTACTAGGTGGTGAGAGTCGAAGGAGGTCTGAACTGGGTGACTGCAGCTTGAAATATAGCTGGTCAGGAAAGTCTCAGGGGGACTAACCCTGTCATACATGATTGATGATTCATTTGTGTGGAGGCTGTGTGGGTTCACAGCGTATGACAGGTGCATATCTCGAGGTCTATTCAATGCACGAGTCTTCCGGAAGTAGAGTCAAGTTTATAGTGTGTCAGTGTCTTATATTGTGATGGTGCATGTACTGAATGAAAGACTTGAGTAGTGTTAATATTTGTGTTTGAATTGAAATACTCAAGTATTATTAAAATTTTGGTTAGCTTACCCTTTGTTTTGTTGTACTTGTGTTTTGATATCTGTTTGCAATGATCGTGTTTTTGGCACGGGAGCAGATGGTGTTGCAGATGGATCTGTGGAGGATCATTTGGAATGACTGGTGCTTTTAGGCATAAGCTAAATTTGAAAAATAATTTGGAGATAATTTGTAATTATGTTTTAGTAGAATTCTGAAGGTAGAATTTTTAAATACTTTAGTTTAAAGGATTATTGTATGTTGATGAATTTTAACGATGATTAGTAGAATGTTTAGTTTTATGCATATTATTTTTGGGGTGTTACAACTATCAAATTATTGAATATAGTTATTGCTTGTGTTGTTGTCAATACAAAATATATTAATAAATAAGAAATATTTTTATGTGATAGAATGTATATAAGTCTCCACAAATATGTAATTTATATATTGTTTAAAGTGGTATGGATCATTTAAATATCAATATAATTATTATTATTATTGGTTTGAACGTTAATAGATGATAAAGATTAAGTTGAAACATTATGCAAATTGTCTATTTTACATAAAATTTCTTATGGTGAATTATAAGGATGCCTGACTAGTTTAAGTTTATTGACAAGTGAATAATGAAATCCCGTAAATAAAACAATCAATGTGTTTGTGTTAATTAATATAATTTAGATTATTGTGCACATTGGTGATAAGTATACATCAAAATATGAACAATTATGTGATAAAGAAATCACATGCACGTTAATAGTTTGAAGTTGACATTGTATGCACGTAGTTCAAGATAAAATAAATGTGTTTATTGTAAGATCGATAAATTATTGGATGAGAGATGTTAAGTAAGTTAGCGATCTATATATTACTACCCATGTTAATTTCACATGTAAATACGAATACAAAGTATGTTAATGACATGCAATGTTATCATGTTTACAATTGAAACCAACAAGCATGCAAAATCAATTATATTTATGGTAAGTTTAAGATTACTAAAAAAAATAGAGATATATAATCTGTCCCATAATAAAAAATAGGTGAATCATGACACATTCAAATTGTAGTATTTAAACTATTATATTCTTAAATAAAATAGTGTTATATCTTGATTATTAGCTATATTTTTTTGTCCAATAATAATTATTGATGCAAGTATAAAAACAACATAATAAAGAAAAATAAGGAATATTTAAAAAAAAAAAAGAAACAACAAAGAAGTTAGAGGTTATAAAGAAAAATTAGAAAACATCTTTTGTAAATTTTAGAAACACAATAAAAAATATTTTAAAAGTTAAGAGAAAAATAGTTAAAAAAAATAACTAAACTAACCATGTACATAAACTCACCGAAGTAAATTATTAACCAGGAAAAGAAAATTATTAGTTTGAACCTTTACTATTAAGCAAAAATATTATAATTTATAATTAGATTATATTTAATTGTTTAAACATCATGATTTAATTGTAATTTCACTTACCTTATACACATAACACATCAAAATATAAATCATGTGCTATAAAAAAAATATAATACAAATTTATGAACCAAAAAGTAATCAACAAATAAAAAAAAAGTCTTTCGTTCATAAAATTTTGTTTATACAAAATTCACAATTTTTATTATTTTTCTTAAGTATTTCTTAAACTTTTTTCTCACTTATAAATAAAAGGTTACCATTCACTTATTGAATCCCCATTAGATATTTTTAAAATAGAAAAATGTTAGATCAAATAAAAATTAGAAAGATTTAGAAAAATGTAATTATTGTCTTTAGAAGTGTTATTATTTCATGTATATTCTTGTAGTAGGAAAGTAATATCTCTCTGTAATTATTCATCTACTGAATAAGAGTTAAGCATAACTTTTTTGAAAAATTCTTATATTAAATATGTAATATTTTAAGTGATGATTATTTGTCTATCCAATTAAAATCAAATTTAAAATTTCATATATTTTAAGAAGCAACAAGGGGATTAGAAAGAGAGACGGAAGGACAGTAAAAGAAAAACACCAAACAAAAACCCAAATTTCCGGTTGGGCGCAGGATTTACCGGAGCAACGTCGTGGATGGCTTTTAGGACTTCTCAGTGGGATTTTCTCTGACACAGCCACTCTGGGCGGCGCCTCCTAAACTCGCATGACGGACGGGACATGTGAGGATGCGGAAAGAGGAGGCCGTGAATTCGTGGTCTGGCTCATCCGGTTCCGCTGCGTTAGAGAAACAGCGATCGCAAATCCAATTCTTTGTGTGAATGATGCAGGCCTTTCGGGAAGACCGCGTGAAATCGATTCACGAGCGTATCCAAAGCCTGAACCGAATTCCCGTGTTTATCGGGAAGTCGCTCCAGTGGGAGCAGACTCTCGCTCTGAGTGTTCCATTCAAAACTACGCCAATCTTCAACTTGTTGGTCGCATACGCAAATCATTAACGTGTGTATCGACTCTGTTTGGATGAGACTGTTCAGGATTCTTTGAAGACTATCAAGGGGTTAATCACCAGTTACTTGAACATGACTCCGAGGATTGACAACGAATCTGCTGCTGGGTATTTTCAGATTTTCATGTCTTCTTCTGCTCCTGATGTTCTTGTTATGCTGTATGTGTCTCCCTATGCAGGTAACAAGGACTGTGCTGATTCTTCTGTTAGGCACTTTTTGAGTGCTTGCCGGAATACCTTGTCTAAGGCATTGCATGGGCAGTGTGCGTGTGTGGTGTTGGAGTTTTGTAAACTCCTGAGGAGGGTTGGATGTAATGACCCTTTGTATCTCTATTGTCGGAGTACTTTTGGGTCCTTGTTGGAAACTGCTGGGGTTTCCTACTCTGTTTCTGATAATGGTAAGGGGATGGTTTTGATTAAAGACATTTTCCCCTTTGTTATTGAGCTTGCTAATTGCTTGTTGATGGACTTGGACTCGAGTATGGAATCTCATACGGCCGTGGGGCCTTTGTCTAATGATGTTGTGGATTTTACTGCTTTCTTAATGCCTTTGAGAACTGGAATCAAGGAGCAACAAGCTATCAACGGTTCTATGACTCCAGACAGAAGTAAAGATATCTTGCATGCAAACGAGATTGAATATCTTCATTGTTTATACATTCAGTTATTGAACAAAATCGATGAGTGTCTTAAAACAATGGATCAGAGTTTGGCTGGTCAGGAAATGATGGAAGGGGATAACCTTTATCCTGCATGGTCTCATTATCTTTCAATATTGAAGGAGTTGTATCAAATTTCTAAGCTTTATGATGGTGCTGAAGAAAAACTTTGGAGTGTTTTGAGGCGACATAGAAATGTGCTGTGTCTCTTGATTGTTAGATATGCAAAGAGAACTGATGAGCATCAGTGGATTCTGGAGCATAGGTGTGTGACTAATTTTGAGTCTAGAAGGCATTTGGCCATGATGATGTTCCCAGAGGTCAAAGAAGACTATGAGGAGTTGCACGAGATGCTTATTGATAGGTCTCACTTGTTGGTTGAGTCTTTTGAATACATAGCACGTGCTGAGCCTGAATCTCTACATGCTGGCTTATTTATGGAATTTAAAAATGAGGAAGCTACAGGCCCAGGCGTACTAAGGGAGTGGTTTCTTCTGGTATCCCAAGCAATATTCAATCCACAAAATGCTCTTTTTGTGGCGTGCCCAAATGATGGAAGGAGATTTTTCCCTAATCCTGGTAAATTTCTCCTGAAATTCTGAATGGATTCTTTTTATTTCAATGACTTGGACGTTTATGATTTACAAAATGACCTTTGTTAAGATTATAAAATATGTTGAGTCTTAATATGATCTTTATTTACATGATGTTACTTCTGTTAACCTCCGCATAGTTTAGTGGAAGTCATGTCTTTTATTTGTGAATCATACTGATTGTTTTTTCTTAAATGAAATGTCCTCCTGTTTGGTGGTGAAATCCCTGGATGATCTCCATTGTCTTGTAGGCCTGCTATGCTTCAATTTATTTGATTGTGCAGGGGACTATACTTAAAAATGTAGACTTTGGTATATACGTTGGACAGTACATGACATAGTTAATGTCTTAAAAGAGGATTCTGAGAAAAAACATGCACGCACGAGATGAACTCAAACTGAAAATTAAATTAGTTGTATAATAAAAGATCTAACCTGATAATAAAGATTTGTATATTCTTCTTCCTATGATAATGGGCAGCACAAAATATTATTAGGAGACATCGTTTTACAATGCACGATCTCTTGCCAGGAAAACCACTAAACAAGAAGTTGAATTACATCTCTCGCAAAAGGTGTATTCAGCTTCTCCAAACAAATCTGCTAAGTTACATTTTTTATATGGTTAATGAACGTAAAGTAATAATACGGAGAGACATTTTTTTTCTAATGTCTTATATGGTTGAATATATTTTTATAATCTTAGTGTTGAGTCGACTAATCATGTTTGACCCAATGAAAAGATAACCTCTAAAACTTTTTGAAATAATCACTTGTTTTTTGAAAGTTCTTTCAAGAAGCGAATATAAATATCAATTATTTATTTGGAATAAGCTAAATCAAACAGACCTGGTGAGCAATGTCTTACTCATGTCAGTGTTAGACCTCAAATGAGAGGGAGTCCTTGCTTCATACCTCGATGAAAAGATGATGTCTAACATCATACTTTCCATAAAGCTCTAATCGAATGCTTCCATGACATAAAAACTCTTTAAATTTCACTTTGAGGTGATCCAGGGAGGGTAAATGTAGGCGTGCAGCCTTTACCCCTACAAGGGAATGGGGTGTTTCCGGGATTTGAATCGTGATATCTGAGTTATGAATCATCAACCTTACTGCTATGAGAGGATGGATGTTGCTGAAAAAACTATTTTACATATGAAAATGAAATTTGATAATGTTCATTTTAAACTATTCAACCATTTTGGGAGTCTTTTAGGGCCATATTGTTTTTCAGAATTTATCTAATGCTCAATGGGTCGTATAAATAAAACATATAAACCACATCATGAAATTGTGAGAACAGGTGAGCATGGATTAAAAATTGAGATGACGAGTGTAGAGAATCTATTTGGTTTTATGTGAGGAAGGTCTATGTAGAAGTCATTTATCTTTTATGAAGATTGATGGAATGGTACTAAAGCTAATAGAGAAATTTACATGTGGTTTTTACTGAGAGTGCCAAAAGTAGTGTTGTGGAAGGAAAAGTTTTTGTGACTTATATTTTGGCTATACAAGACATGTATGATGAGGTGATTACTAATGTGAGAACTCCATAGGCAAGATTGATTTTCCTTTAAGGACAGGGTTATGTCAAGCCTAAAGTCTGTACTTGTTTAATCTAGCTTTGGAAGTTGATACGGAATCTCCAAGCCGAAGGTGCAAAACGGAAGTTGAAAACATCTATGATAATAGAGGAAAAGCTTGGGTTGTAGGATTGTTCCACTCAAGCTTCAAAGAAGAGCTCTTGGATGAATTCTTGAATGGTTTCTTGATGAATTATTGGATGAATGTGAACTTCAAAAGTTTGCGGAAAACTCGAAAACAAAAACAATTAAAAAAGTTGCAAGAAACAAAGATAATGTTAGGAATTAGAAGAACACCTTGCGTCACCCAAATTCATGAGATAAGTAAGATGATGATTCATCATTTGTGACCTAGCCCACAAGATAAGAATCAATTCTAGGAAATGGGAAGAACCTTGCACTACTCAAATCTATAGGATAAACAAGATGGTAAATTGTCACTTGTGACCTAGCTTATAAGATAAGAAACCCCAAGAGATAAATTCTCCACTTCCCTTTGATGGACCCCAATGCGCCACCAAGAAATAAGTTATGAAGCATCGCTTTAGGATAAGCACAAGAGAATTATTTCTTGAGAATATGACACACTTAAGATTTTTTTCAAAAATTTTTGTTCATCATTCCAAATCTATCAAAATGAGTACAATAATGAAAGAGGAATAGATAAACTCATTCCTTTACGACTTTTATGTTCAAATAAACATAGAAAAATAAAATGAAAATTACATTGATTTTTATTTTTCAGATCACATCAAGTGCTTACCAGTGACATACTAATGACCTTCCCTAATGATGATATAGTTTTGATTGAGGAATCAAGGAGAGTAGTCAAACTTGAACTTAAACTTTGGAGCAAACATTGTAAACAAAGTGTTTTCACTTAAGTAGGAGTAAGGTGGAATATATGCATTACAATTTTAGCAAGGAACAAGGAATACGGCTTGGAAGTATAGAGGAATGAAAAATATCATACTTTATGTCTCTGAGTTTGGATTACTGAAATGGAGAAAGACATTGGTAGTTAAATTCCAAGGCAAGTTTTAATGGTATTGTTATAGACTGGCTATACTTATTGAACATTAAAGGAACAGCAAGAGAAAAGGGTGAGACTGATAGAAATGAGAATGTTAAAATGGATGTGTGACTGTACAAAGAAAAAGCCAGTTGGTTAAGGTGGTTTGTTCATGTACAGTGAAAGCCACTAGAGGCATCACTGAGAACAATAGATATTATGATTTGTAGTTCTGCGATGAGGACGAGAGGGAGACCAAGAAGGATATTGGAAGTTGTCAAAGATCTTTAATCAAAATCGAGTACATTGTGTGATCCATGTAGTTGACCTCACCTATTGTTACAAAATCCTATGCTTCCTTTTGTCATCTTTTGAAATATGGTGCAATAGCTTGTCTATTACTCAAAACTCACATTTGATTATCACATCTAAATACATTGGTTCTAAACATTTGTTCCCAGCTAGGATGACAGGGACTAGGGTTGCTTGTTGCTTGGTATGTGTTCAATTTTTTCTACGTTGCTTTATATCTTGTATTCATTGCTATCATTATAGCATTTATAGATAATGAGTTTAGCTTATATTTTTATGTACTTGTTTGCAGCATCTAAGGTACATCCTCTGCACCTTGAGTACTTTAGCTTTGCCGGTCGAGTTATTGCATTAGCTTTGATGCATAGGGTGCAGGTGGGTATTGTTTTTGATCGTGTGTTTTTCTTGCAATTGGCGGGAAGTTATATTGCTTTAGAGGATATCAGGAATGCAGACCCTTGTCTGTATAATAGCTGCAAGCAAATATTGGATATGGATGCTGATTTCATTGATTCAGATGCATTAGGACTGACATTTGTTAGAGAGGTGGAGGAGTTAGGACACAGGAAAGTGGTTGAGCTCTGCCCTGGGGGAAAAAACGTTGTAGTTAATAGTAAGAACAGGGATAAGTATGTTGAACTTCTTATACAAGATCGCTTTGTAACATCCATATCTGAGCAGGTATCACATTTTGCCAAAGGTTTTGCTGATATTCTTTCGAACTCCAAGCTCCAGAAGTACTTCTTCCAAAGTTTAGACCTTGAAGATCTTGATTGGATGCTGCATGGGAGTGAAGATACCATTTCTGTTGAGGATTGGAAAGCACATACCGACTATAATGGTTATAAAGAGACAGATATTCAGATATCTTGGTTTTGGGAGGTATGTCCATGCTGCTATTATTAAATCTCACGAAGTTTGTCTCTATGTTCCATCTCCTATTTAACCGTTCTCTGCTCGTTTTATCAACTGAACAAAATGTGTTCTATTGCCTTGGTGCTTTATGGAAAGCATCACTGTGGAGATTACTATGTATTGTCCATTTTCCCAAGGGAATTGTTTTGTATTCACTGCTGTCGAAATCCACTTTTTAACTAACCTGATCAACAGTCATGCTAGTCTGCTAGAGTCCTCAACTTTGTTACGGTAAATTATTCCCTTCCTGAAGCCCGGATAGGCTCAACCTTTGATGGGGCTCATATTATCAAAACCTCTCTTCTGTACATTTATCTCTAATTTTTGTTGCTGAAGCCTCAAATCATAATTATTACGCCTGATTACTAGCAGACTGTTCATTATTGTAGCCACGTTTCCCTTCTTTGAAACCGAACTGTCAAAGTTGTAATGATTGTCCGTTTTGGTCCTTTTTCTGATAGCATCTAGCTTTATACATTTTGAATATGCATTGTTTATGCTGATCTCTTTTTAACTAAAGTTGGGTGGTTATTAGGTAGGTCGGGAAAGCTTTTCAAATAACTCAGTATTTTAAGATTTGTTGAGATGCTCAGTTTTTTCTGTTGAAAAACACTTTTAACAGATTGTTGGGAGAATGACAGCTGATCAAAGGAGGGTTCTTCTATTCTTTTGGACATCTGTAAAATATTTACCAGTTGAAGGTTTCCGTGGTTTGGCTTCACGACTCTACATATACAGATCCCTTGAACCTGGTGATCGCCTGCCTTCATCTCATACATGCTTTTTCCGGCTGTGTTTCCCGGCTTATTCATCTATGGCTGTCATGAAAGAACGTCTTGAACTCATCACTCAAGAACACATTGGCTGCAGTTTTGGTACTTGGTGAAGGAATACACCTGCAATCTGGATAGAAGTGGTTTTGACTGCACATAGAATTATCGTTGTACAGATTTTAAGAGTATTCCATCTGTTCTCTAATTGGATACTGTGACAAATTTCATCAGTTATCTATTTTCCAAAGTAGTCCAGGGTTGCAGGGTTGCAGTGGCATTGGTCTTTGTCAAATGTTTATATGGATAAAGTATAAAATAAAACAGGAATATTGATCTCTCTTGTGATCTAGCATTGCTATTCTAGTAAAATAGCTTATTTTGTCATGTCATAGACATGTGGATATTCTTTGGACTTGGGATAGTGGTGCTCAGGATGGATCGGCTTATGGCCTAACGGCTTGCCGCTTGCTCCCTTCCTCATATAAACAACAAACTTTAAGTTATGTCTCTTCATCTATAAATTATATTCAAGTCTAACGACTAATATTTTTGGTTTTGGTCATTTTTATTTTGTTATCAACTTTATGCAGTTGTTTAACAATAATAGACAGTGACTACTTGGTTAAAAGATCTGGTTTCATTTATTTAAATCCCTCAAAATATATATATATATATATATATATATATATATATATATATATACACGTGTATGTATGTGTAGTTGCTGTACAAGTTTGTTGTCACGTATCATACCTTCTTCCGAAATCGATTTTTTATCAGGTAGAACTTTATGCAGTTATAACTTTATTTTTATTTAGCATTGTAGAAAAAATGTTTTCTAAATACTATATTTTACGTGCTTTGATTGTTATTTTTGTAAAAACGGTTATTTGATAAATATGTAGTACATTGTTATTTTTAGAGCGAGTACGAAAATTGTAAAACGATCGCGTTTGGATCCCCTATCGTAGGGTGCTGCATAATAATTACAATGGAAGGTGAGAGATTCAGACTAGTAATCTATGAGATTAACAATATATTGAGTTAATTGTTGCAGGAATTTTTTTCGGATAAATGAGTTTGAAAGAATATTTTGGATGTCATTGTCTTTTTTTGGGTGACGTTGATTATTAGGTTTATCTAAAGTCAACTTTCGTTTCAAAGTAACATTGTACAAGATAAAAACAACCTATTAAATAACCAAACATAACCTCAATACATAACATAATCCACAGAATCCGCTTCAGTGGTGTTTATTATATACTTCATAAATCGTAGAACCATACCCAAGGACTTAGCATTACAATAACATCAAGATTAAATAAAATAAGAAACTTCTTATCAACTTTCATGCAAAATGGTAGGCCTCGTCAATCACCACAATGTTGGAACCTTTTTCCCATTCACAACAGCAACATCCTTTGCCTCAAGCTTCATTCTTCGCATCAGAAACTTGTACGGTCTCACCTGTTTTCTCCTGCTTCTCTTCCTCCACTGCTGCTGATTTGGTTTCATTAATCTCCTCTTTGACTTCTTCTTCTGTTTTCTCTGGTGCTGGGTTCTCAGCCTCTACCTCACTCTTCACTTCCTCTGCCTCATCAGTCTGCACTTCGGTTTCTGGAACAACTGGGCCTTCTTCTTCTGCTTCTGCCTCTGCCTCTTTTGCTTCTGCGATGGTTTCTTCCTTTGCCTGTTCTGGGGAAGAAACCTCGGTGGGTGGTTGTTCTGAGGTTGCTTCCTCGGTCTTGATTACCTCGGTTGTTTCATTCTCTGTCACATTTGATGGTGTTTGCTGTGCAACCTGCAAGATCCATTTTCATTCAACTAATTATTCCAAAGCTCCAATCCCAAGCTTAACAAACAAGGCATATTCGATGGGAGCATGATCAAAACACGTATGTTTCGAGAAAAAGAAAAGAAAAGTCAATGAATAGTCTTAAATCTTGAGTTTAAAAAGATCAATAGAACTTCTAGAATCCAGAATATCATGTAACATGACAGTGACTGTTAACGGAGGGTTAGTTTGAAGCGCACAATAAGCTTGACAGAAGTAATAGTTTGGTGATAAAAGGCCAGAAAATTTATGTCTGATTATTCTTTACTTAAATTATTGATCACCCTCTAATCAATCCACGCAGTGATACCGATTACCCTGGCTACATCGGGTATATATCAGTTTATATATGATCAAGATAGAAATCCGGAACCAAAACAAGAAAAATAAAGACTTGATTTGTATGCTCATAATTAGAAGTAAAACGCGTTTTAATATAAAATGATCGAGAATGAATCGCAGCAAATAAATAAAACCATAAAGAAACTCAGAAAAAAGCTGTAAAGATTTGAATTTGCCTCAACACTGGCCATTTGGAATGATAGAAGTGAAAGAAAGGTTTAGGGTGGTGTGAGTGAAGTAGGAAGGAAGGAAAGCTAAGAGAGTTTGGTTGTGACTGAGATGTGGAGTTGATGAAAGTAAGAGGGTTTATATAGAACTTCAGATTCAGTGTGAATCAGTGATCAATAATGAGAGAAAGATATGAAAAAAAAAAATGTAGATATAACAGAAAATATGATTATGAAAAGAGAAAAATAATAATAGTAATAAGTGGTTCATACATTTTTACTTTTTGTTTTTTCCTTCAAAATTACCCAGAGAGAGCTTAGAGTATAAATATTAATTATTCGCAGGAGACAACAAAAGTGTGGTGACTCAATTTGTATCCAATAATGATATTTGGGTATTTATATTGTACTGTTACTTCTTTTAGTATGTTTTTTCGATTTTTTTGCAGTATACGATTTATGACAGTTTTTCTTTTATTTTTTAATCACTTTCGGACATGATATTTTAATAACCAGCAAAACAAATTACATTTAAAATCCCAAAATATTAATATTTTTATATTTCTTTTAACTTAAATATTAATATATTCTATAATATTATTGAAGTAGATTGTTAAATAAGTACTTTTGTTTTGGAGAGTGCCAACCTATCATTAATCTTTAATTTAATGTCTTAGAATTTTTCGTAGTAATTTATTTTCTTTAAAAGATATTACTTTTACCATTTTTTTCTAACTATGATTAAACATTAAATAATAATATGATTTTTAATAAACACTTTATTCGGCATTAAATAACAATATATTTTATAATAAAAGACTTGTTTATAACATTATAAAACTTAATATTCATCAGTTATTTTTTAAGTTTTACTGAAGATTGTTTTAGAAAAAATAAACTTTTTAATTTTAATAAATTTTTTATTTTACTATGTTTATTTCTACCTCAAAATAAATGTATATACTAATTATAAATAAATAAAAATAAGAAAAATATGTAAAAGATTAATTAATTTTATTTTAAATTTTGAAAATAATTGAAATAAAAATATTTTAAAAATTTAATATTTTAAAGAAAGGAAGGATTATATTTTGTGAGACTTTGTACTGATCAGTTACCAATTTAGCATGGATTCAAATTTGCATGAATATATTTTTACTTTCCTTAAATACCCAACTAATCCCGAGAAAGGAAGAAAAAAAAAAACAGAATTTGAAGTTTTACATTTTTTTTTTCAAATAAAAAGAATTATATTTTTCATATAACAATCTGGATCATTTTCTTAATGTTTGATATTTTCTTCATCTTATCAGTTATCTCATTTTACTGTTTTTCTTTTTATTTTATCATAAAAAACCTATGGGAATACATTATTTTAGAAAAAAAATTAATCACCATTTTAAAATTAGAAAGAAATAATAAATATATATAATGTAATTTAATTTTTAAAGTTTTTCCACATGTAATAATCATAATCCGATTAATTTCTTAAATAAACATAATCCTACAAGATCAAGTCTCACAACCCATTATAAAGATCAAAAAGCCACTTCCAAATCACTCAAACTATACACCCAATTTTTACTTCTGTTCCTCTAAATTGTCTATTTTATGTTCTAGGTACTTATATTTTGTGTTAATTTTAAGAGTTTCATTAAAGAAATTAAAGTGAATTTTAATCTACTAAGTCAATAAATAAATAATATAAAATGTGTGGTATAATATTCAAATAATAGAGAGAACATTTGAAAAATCCATGTGAAGAAAAAATAAAAAGGCAAGAAGGGAGGCAGGGGCGGTGCAGAGGTGGGACAGTGGGATGTGGCGATGGATCAGTACCGTCCAAATCAACTGGTCCCACATACGCATCACACTCACAATAGCCGTTAACAGAACAAAAGAAATTATTAATAACAATGCATAAAGAAATCATTTATTAAAATTATTAATTATTACACCATTTTATTTTTTATAATTTAAAAAAAAATTAACGATAAAATATAAATTAAAAGATACGTTACATTTATGTTCTTCTTATGTCTATAAGTTACCCTCGTGTTTATATCTTTTTTTCTAGCCATTCCGAAATTTAGCACCACCCAATCTTATATATTAAGTAAAACATATAATGATGCTGGAAATTATTAATATTTTCTATATATGCATAATAATAATCTGCATTGTAATATAAACAAATATTCTACTAGTATAAATCCTTATTACGAAATATAAAATTAACATGTGTCATTATTGTGGGCAACATAACATAGACAAGCAATAAATTATGGGTATCATTAACTATATTTAACTTTATATTATTTATTTTAATGGACATGTGTATAATTATTATCTTTTTTCTTAATTTTAACTTGAAAGGGATCCAAAGACATTCAATAATTTTGGTTGATTTTTGTGTGAGTGACATCTTATATTTGAATAAAAATTGGATCCGAGACAAATATTTTCATCTAAGAAACCTTCACTTTCATCCCAACAAGCAAGTTTCTCACTCCTTATATTATGAAAAAGAAAAACGAAGATTAAAATTTAATTAAAAAATCCCAAGAAGATATAAAATTTTCTCGTAAAAACTCGTAGGAATATATAGACGTAAAGTTTACAAAATTAACTGGTAGAATTCCTATTTTCTTTAGCAACTTCCTGTTACTTATTTATAAACTAATAAAGTTTTGGTGTGATTGTCTTAAAAAAAAATATATTAAAAAGATATTAAACTTTATAAAAATGGAGGACTAGTCAGCTATCCTTATTTATATTTGAAGAAGCAAGTTAATAATAATATAATATTATATATTATATTATTTTCACAACATTACAGATAAGATGACACTTAAAAAATGTGGTTGTTCCGGCTTACAATTGTTGATCTTGCGTGATACAAGTGAGATGCTTCCCAATACATTTGCTCCATGAGTAGTCCTGAAAGATGTTATTTTAACAAAATAATCTAATTGCACATTATTAACTATAATGACTAATTTGAAATAATTCCCTAATAATTTCATGATAAATAAAATAAGAAAATAAACAGACTGTATTATAGAACTTAAACTTGCATATTTATATTCATATCTTACACAATATTTATTTTATATCTACTGATAAAAATAATGTTAAGTGCTAGTACATGAAATATTTTAATGAAATCTTTTCCTGTCCATAGTGTTTATCATGAAGAAAATAAAAAAATAGAAGTTAAATATCATACATTTTAATATTTTTATTTTAATTATTTATTTAGTCGTAATAAAAACAGTAGATTGAAGAACAATTATTGTTTTCACTGGGATAAGACTATGGATGATGGTCATACATTCTAACTCACAACCTACTGCGAAAATGTGAAAAAATATGAGATAACTTGGACATTTAAATCTACCGGTTCCTGTTGCTACATTATATATATATACTAATTGATCATATCCATCAATATTAATCCTTACAAATCCTCTCCTGCACTTCCACAACAACAGTGCATGAGTGAAAATAAATAGAGGCTTAAAGTTTAATATATAAAAAATATAAATTATTCTTTTATCTAAAAATTTAGGAAATCCTTCAAGTTCCTCTTGTATAAGTCTGAGATCACATATTTATAATCCTAATTTGTTAATTTTCTTTTCCAGAATTTTTCCTCTATTCTTTAATTAATTATTATATTGATTTGATCCCACATAAAGATAGTAATTTTATATAGTCTTAATACTAATCCATGTGTATTCTTTAATTAACATTTAATAACTAATGAATGGTAATTTAAATAGTCTTAATACTAGTATATATATATTTCATTTAATACCGAGTATTAAGTGAGTATTTCATTTAATCCTATTTCAGATGCATTTAGCCATTTATTCTTTCTTTATGGTCTGTCTATTATAGTGACATTATATAATTAATTGAAAATGTGATAGATGTAATCTCTACAAAATATCAACATTTAATTTTTCTGTCCTAAGAAATCCAGTTACATTAATTGCAGCATACTCTGAATCATAATAAATTATGACGAGTTTTGCATGATGAGAGCAAATGAATGACTTTGAGAAAACGATGTAATGGAGGCGACGTGTGTTGGACCATTCTCAGAATTTACATGGTTTTAATGATTCTAATGTTGATGATATTCACCAATAATTGTGTAGCACATGTAGAACCGTAAATCATGGATTAACACAGATTTTATTTGAGTGATGTATTATTATTATTTTATTATATATAAACATTTTCTGAAAATATTTTAAATAATTTCTATATTTCCCCAGCATTTGCAACATTTTTGTATAATTCATTTATCTAGTTACACACTTTTATTTTACTTATTTTCATATCTTCTCTCTGTCTCTACTATTTGCATTCTTCAGTTCATTTTGAATTTCTTCTGACTTCTTTTATTCAATATATTTTGTCACTCGTTTGTATTATTTTGCCATTGATTTAAGTGATTTTTTTCATCAATTTGCTTAATTGTTCTTTCATCAATTTTTTCATTGGAAATATTTTATCTATCATATCTATATACTCAATTTCATATATGTTTCCCTTCTTTTGTCCAGTGTGCATGATTTTATTTTATTCATATTTGTGTGTGATTATTACATTCACATAAAGCGTAGCTCGTTGAAATATGTTCATATATGCATTTTGCTGATACTGTACATATCACTTTCCTTTTTAAATATTGTCTATAAAGTGCACGTGTTCTTTTATTTTATTTGTATACGATAAGAATTGAGTGAGAAATGATCGTATACATTGTAGAATTCATTGAATATCTTATCTTAATATTATTAATTATTTAAGGATGCACAAACTCATTGTAAATATTATTGTATATTTATTTATATATTTTTTTCTTGCTTATGTGACTATTGCTTTTAATGTTTTCTAAACTCTAACAAAGAACGTGTATAATGTAAGTATATTAGATGTTGTTTATATCAACTTCTTGCAGAGAAAGATGAACTCCCAGAATTTAATTGAAATATCTAATCGAAATATATCGATTGTATAACTATTTGTTTCTATATTACTACAAAAAGTGATTTAATAAACTGTTCATTTAGTCAAAACAGAAGAGATTATGTATACTTACCCGTTGGTGGGGGCTAAAATAACCTATCTCTAGAGGAATTTCATGATGTGCAGTGCATGGAACCAAATTTACTTAGAGCATTATATTATATTACCATGCTTAACTATGTTTTGTACTTAAAAAAAACAAGGGAAAGGGAGAAGAATAAACACCTTGTAATTAATGTAAGGGAGTTTGTATGTGTTATATAATCTTGCTATATAAACACCTTGTTATTTATTTTAGAGTTTTCGAATCAGTGTAAATATCAAGCAATAAAAAGCCACTGATTACATCCCTTTGATGATATTTCTTATAAAAATTAAGAATCTTAATAATTGAACTTTCAGTATATAGTCAATTTTTTTTTAATAAAAAATCACTCATCTACTAGTGAGATATGGATTGTCAATTTATTTGACTATAAATATCTTCTCAATGTACGGCTGCTGTTTTCTATTTACATTCTTTTTCTTGAAATTGACATGATTTCATATTTTATATAATTTTATGTGTGCATTACATAATTTGAAGGATAACAATTGCTCTAAATGTAATGGAGAACTATAAATAGTCCACGGATAACAATTGCTCTAAATGTAATGGAGAACTATAAATAGTCCACAGATAGGATAAATAGTTTGTTTGTAAGATTGAATCATGATATAGTTAACACAGTAGTAATTGAATTTGAAGCAGAAGAGCCTGGCTTAAAAAAAGTGCTTTTGAGGGACATGCTTCTTTCTTTTTTAGAACTTTCCTTTTATTGTTATTATTATTTGGGCAATGCTTTCGGCCTCTGAAGCTAATTTGTGTCATGTCTTCAAACACATTAAGTTTCAGCCATTAAGTTCCGAACATGTTCTTTTCCGAATAGCATGGTTTCTTATTGTTGTCATACGATAAACTGAACCAGAAAAAGTTTTAATCGGAATGGGGAAACATAAATTATGCGACGCGTTCTAATCTTTATGCCAATATTTTATTGTCTGATTGCTCTAGAAACTAGTTATTCGAGATTTGCGAATCTTTTGGGTGACAACATGGAGGATTGGAATGCGAAGCCTTGTATTTTCATGTCGGTTCATAGTAACTGTCCACATTTAACAACTCATTCAATGTTCCAAAGGCTGCTCTGTCCTTGTTGGGGACCAGGAATGATATCAAGTTATCATAATGGCTTATATGCATGCTCTACCTAATACTTCAATAAGATTACCCTCAACAATATCACACCCTCTGAGTTGGAAATTTTCAACTTAAAATAGCACCCTATCCAAAATCACGTGAACAAGTACTATACTACAATTTTTTGGGGGAGAAGTAAGTAACAATGAAATAAGTTTGATACTAGTAACTTTGGGTAAAGAATTGATCCTTAAAAAGAGGAAAATGCACAATAAAGCTGCTTGCACTTGTAATTATGCATCTTCAAATAGAAATGTAAAATGGTTGGTTTAAAGTAATAGTAAAGACTGGAGAGCAGGATATAACAACTTCTTGTATACTTTTTCTAAGGATACAAATGTCAGAAAATTGGTAAAACAAGTAGGTGCATTCATTGAAAGTGGTTGATGTAACTGAGTACAAAAGTATTAGTAATTCCAAATAGGAGTTGAGTTTCCTTCCGTCAGTTGAGGTTAGACATTGAGAATTTATAAAACAAAATGCAGGGGGAACCTAGAGGACCATATCTTAAATACAATAATATACTTCTTGCCTAGCTCAAGGTATCCATTTTCATTCTAAACAACGAACCTAATAACTGTCAGACCACATTCAGTTTACACATGTCAATGAACAAACACATTAAGGAAGTTACAGGAATAAGTAAAAAGTTCCTATACCATCTACCGACAGCCACAAACATACAACTAAGGCTCCCTGCGGATCATGCGCTGCACCACAATAAAAGAAAAACCATAGAACCATTTGTCAGTCAATTTCCAAGTAGGCCTTAATGTGAGAAAATAACTCATGAACGTTGACATGGAGCTCAGGAAAGGAAGAGGCAGGAAATATACACATTTATATATTGCACAAGCTGGGAACACAGTTTCAAACATACAAAAAATGGCCATAAGGATTGAGTGGTCAAGCGCATATAGAAATTGCGGAACTCTTAAATAGTGTAAAGAAAGAAGCAAGAGTCAAGTTACGAAGTTTTGTATAGAGGTAAAACACAATTGAGGAGAGATTTCCACATGACAAGATTGTTGGCCAAATGCTTCAGAGATATAAAAAAACACACGACCACAATAGATAAACATAAGATGAAAGGAAATGTTAACCTCACGTGGGTGTCAGACTGTTTAAATAGATGATGGCGCGCTAACATCTCTGGTATTCCAAGGGCAGAAATGCTTTCACACCCAAGTAGCTCTTGAAGCTTTGCATCACATAATATCACCATTGCATTTAAAGGATCCTACAATTAACATGGAGAATATAAGACCTTTTCTTTCAATTTCTTTTAGTTTTCAGCTTTCAATCAGATTTTGATTTCATGAATCTTTCATTGTCCGTGCAACAGTTTAAACTCCATCAGAAAAATACTTTTATGTAAGTACTGGTTTCTTAACAGAAGGTTGAAGCATGTTTGAGCATGTGAAAGAGTGGAGAATGTGGTGAACATGAAACACACCTCCAAATGGTGATGCTTGATGTACTCCCAAACAAGTCTGATGGCTTCAGATTGTTCCATCTCTTTTCCCTCAATACCCAAAAATTTGGCAAGCGCTTCAGATATTACGACGGTGGATGAAGCAGGTTCAGCACTTTCAATTTTAGTTTCAACTTCCACCTTCACTCGCTTAGCCTGAGACTCCTCTGGAGTGATAAAATTGAAAGAATATTAGGATTAGTTTGCTAAAGAAACAACAAAACCCCTGGTAGAAAATATGGTAATGTAGCATCCTCATTTTCAATAAGCAGTTATAGGAGAACAAATTAAGAAGGTAAAATAAATAGATTTTAGAAAAGTTAAGTGAAATAACTTGCATCAAAGTTGAAATGGATAAGTAGTTTTAAATTTATGGGAGAAACTTATTCATTTTACCTTCTAATTTTCTTGACACATGTTTATCCAAACAAGGCATTGGCTATTTACTACTTACTTGTGGGACCAAGTGGGATAATGTGTTTAGCTAGCAACTGATTCATCTTGAACATGTCAGTGCAGTCTGTCTCAAATACCAAACGCAGTGCATCATCACAAATTATCTTCCTTTTGTTACCAGGATCCTGGAGGTTGTTTTTCTTTATGTATGCCCAAAGCTGCCTCACAATCTGAATTGAGCATACCAAAGGGTTCCATATGAATTTTTTTTAATCAATGGTTTATTCGAGATAAATGAAGATCCATGCTTTTACAATGAAAGTGAGGGATCTAACTTAGTTTGGTAAAAGAAAACGACCTCAGTTCTTGGCAATGCAGGCTCACCAACAACTGCCTGAAGCTCGGGAGACACACCACAAACTTTGTTTAGACCACCAGCACCACCTCTTCTTTTGCCTCCAGTTTGAACACTGCAACATCTCGTATGTTAATTCCAGAACGCCATTCTTAGTAGAATAGAGACAGATTGGAGAAAAAATATTACATATTCAAAGCTAATCAGAACATGAGACCAGACAAATTGAAGAAAGTCACAGTCTAACAAGGCCTAGCAAACGCTGATTATGTATATATGACAAAAAAAAAATACACAGACATATATAAGCTGTTTTTGAACACTGTATTAAAAATGCATTTAAAATTCTGAAAAACGACAAATAACAGTAAGCAAAAAAATTGTCGCGTCCAGGTCAAGGGAATGGGAATAAATACACAATAGGGGCAATAGAAGGCTAAGAAACAGGACTAGAACAGGACAATAGTTAAAGAAAGAGATATTTGGGACCGGCGTGTTTCCAATAAACAAAATTATTATTATTTAAACATAATAAAATCTCCAAACGGAAAATGACATGACATGAACAAGCTTACAACTATTTTACCAAAAAAGCGTGAAATTTCAATTGAAAGAAACCAGGGTACCCAACAATAAAGAAAATAGTAACAACCAACCAACCATGAAGAGTTTCCGGAAATGGAACTGTAGTCGAACTACATACAATAGGAGATCAACCCAAGATCGCAACCGTACTTCGGACGAAAGCGAAAGCGAAAGCAGACAAGTCTAACCCTAAATCGAAGCAAACAAAAAAAAAACCTCGAAACTAAGATCTAATTAGTTAAAGCGACAACAAAAAACCCAGCCATGAAGACCCAGTTAAAAAGTTGAAGAGCAAAACAAAAGGGCATGTGAAAAACCGCACCTTACTTTGGGCGCTTGAGGCGAGGTAACAGTGGCAGCATTTTCAGGAAAGGGCTCAACTTTGCACGGCGGAGGAGGGTTGGGGTGCTGGAAGTTGATCTCGTCATGGATGGCAAAATGGGAAGGGAAGTGGGTGGTTGGGAAGTGCTGCTGGGGGTGAGGGGCAAAATAGTCTTTGTGTAGAGGAGGAGGAGGGTGAGGAAGAAATGCATGCGGTGGGTGGGAGCGGAGAAGAAGGTCGATCTGGTCGCGGATGAAAGCGGCCTTGTGAGAGAGGTCTAACCCTAGTTTAGCCTCGAGCTGCTGAACGACGGCGTTTACGGTGGTTATGGAGTTTGGGTCAGAGTGACGCAGCAGAGACTCCACCCCTTTTGCTATATCCTGGTCGGACACCATTCTCGTTCTTGTTTCTTCACCACCTTCATATACCAACAGAAAAAACGGCTGCTTATACCTTCTCTCTTCTGCTTCTTCTCTCTCTCTTTATAACACCGAAATCACAAAAGTGCCCTTTGTTTGAAAATGGTTTTGCAGTGAGCGGTGTAAATTGAGGGGGTGGTAGTGGTTGAGGGTAGAATGGTAAAGAGCGTAAAAGTTGCAGTGAGAGAGGGTTGCTTGTTTTTGACGTTAAAGATGAATGAAAATGTGGAAACCGTCTCCATCTCTTTAGACTTTGGGAAGGAGGAATAAGGTAAAAGTTAAGCAAGGTGGAATTACGGAAATGCCATTTGTGTAATATGCGTATGCTCCGAAAGAGAATTTGAAAATGGTGTGGTGGGACTTGTACGAGAATCCATGAGTGGTTAGGGATTAGGGGAGTTTGGTCAACTAATTAAGATTTTGAAATAGGTGGGGCTTCATCTACTGCTCAGCTACCATAGTCAACATGGGAATGGATAATTGTTTCAATCCTAGGCAAGCCAACAAACGCAGTGACCCAGTTTAAGCATGTTTCGACATCCCCAAATGTAGACATCGTCCTCTTTATTTTCTGCTATTTAACGTAAGGGAATCCTTAATAACCAGATGTAATGTAAGACACCAGTGTATGATCTTGCAATGGAGATGTCTTAGATAAGATTTAGAACAAAAATCTTTTATAAGTGTTCTTACTTTATGTTTGGGATCACAATAGTTTGATATGTAAGAAAATTTGATATTCTCAGACTATTTTAAATACTTTACTTTATCTCTTTATTTTGATATTTGAAAAGAGATATAAACGCTAGTCATATTTGCGAAAAATATTCTTTTTTTTTTATAAAAATAAATCAGTTTACTTTTCATTAAACTTGTCAATATATCTATAATAATAAATATTTAATGTCTTAAATTTATACTTGATCTGAATAAACATATTTATTAAATTTGATCTCATTAAATATGATTTTAAAATTAGCGTCTATTCTTCGTTAAACTTGTCAACATATCTATAATAATACTTGATCTCCATAAACATATTTAGTAGATATCTATAATAATACTTGATCTCAGATAAACATATTTATTAGATTTGATCTCAGGTAAATATGATTTTAAAATTACTCTTCATTAAACTTATCAACATATCCATAATAATAAATGTTTTTAGTGTCTTAAATTTACACTTTATCTGGATAAACATATTTATTAGATTTGATCTTAGTAAACATAATTTTGAAACTAACTGCTCATAGATGGATTGTTCTTAATATATAATACACTTTATATTTAACTTTTCTAATGTTATATGTTGTAAAAGAAAGGAGATTCAAGTGTAAATGTGTAGTATTTATATATAATTCTATCTTTAATTAAAAAAAAATAACAATCACAAATATATTACAACCACTTTGGAATATAAGAAATATAAAAGTGTTGACGATAAAAAAAATACTCCTAAAAATCAAAAAAATATCATATTACAACTTAAATTAAAAAAAAAAAAAAAAAAAAAAAAAAAAAAAAAATAAAAAAAAAAAAAAACAAAAAAAAAAAAAAAAAAAAAAATATAACAATAAAAAAAAAAAAAAAAAAACATATGGGTTGGGAGACTTAGTAAAATAAATTCTTCCAAATTGTCGAGGTAAGAATAAAAAAACTCAAAAACCAAATAATAAAAAGAAAAAAAAAAATTAAGAAGAAGTATATCCAACTACTTTCATATATATTCATTTTGTCTCATAATTAATCAGCCATAAAATCAATTGAGCTGAGTTTTTTCTTAAGATAGTTGAACTAGACTCTGTATAAAATGTTCAACTTAACTTTTTAAATATTACTGGACTTCTTTATTTCACATAAACATTATTTTGCACATGGTTTTAATCCTACTAGGTTTGCTTTCGTTTTCTATCTTTATAAATTTGAAATTATAATATTTAATCCCTATAATATAGAACAAAATTTATTTTAGTTCATATATCCTGAAATTTTAAAATTATAAATTTTGTTGTCCTCGACATTAAATTTATGATTAATAGATATATATTAACATTTATTTTTCGTACCTTGATTTTTTAAAGTATCAAATATTAACATTATTTTAAAGAAATGGATAATTTCGACCTTTATTTAGCAAAACCTTTTAATAGGTTTTACAGGATAATAAAGATCATAATCGACAAAAAGATTAATTATGGAGTGACAATTTTTTTTACTAAATTAAATAAAAACTAACTAATTTTATATTATTAAAAATATATTTAATTTTTTAAAAAGTTTTAGTTTGATTTTTTTTTTAAAACTTGTTTGTAATGTGTCTCTTAAAATAGATTAAGAAAATATTTCTAAATAAGTTAACATTATTATACTATAAATAGATGATACAAAAAGTTAGTGTTGTTATGTTAATTTGTCATCGATTTTGTAAGATTAAGTTGAATTGTTTAGAATGATGAAAAATACAATGAAACTATAATTTAAATTATAAATACTTATATATTAAGTTTTAGTTAGTAAATGTAATCGAATAATTTTACCTTGTAAAAGTAGTATATATGTCACTACTTTGGCAAAATGTGACATTATAGCTTGGGCTAACTACGACATATCATAAAATTAGTTGTAATTGAATAAATGTGTATATTTTATTATCATATTGTTGTGGTGTTTTTGTTTTGGAAACTTTCCATTACAAAAGAGATTGTGTTGAATTATATGGTTTTCTTAAGTCTCGTGGAAAAGTTTATTAATAAACAAAATTATAACCTAAACATAAATTGAATCTAAAATTCATGAAAACCTAATAAATATTTGCAGTACTCCTCACATTAATATATTTATTAAGTCCACCTCACACAGTATATATATGTTGCATAATTGATAAATAATCATTAATCAATATGTTTAATTCATATCTTGATGTTTATATTAATATTTATTTGATGAAGGAACGCCTATTTGAAAATTGCAGTATAAAGTTATGGTTTAATAAAATTAATCAATCAAGTGATAACATACTTTAATTTTTCTAAACTAACCTTGTTGCATTTTTTTGTGTCTTATAAATTATTAGTTCTTATGTTTTGGTTTTATAATTTATTAAGTTAGAAGGATACATATTAAGAATATATACATTAAACTTTTAACATTGATTTAACTTTCGTAAATCCATTTATTTTTATGTGTTTTTATAATCAATTTAGCTCATGTTAAATTTTAGAAATATGTATATAATAACATTTTTGGTTTGAAAAAAAAAATGTTATTTACAGGAGAAGACACTTAAAACAAAGTTTGATTATTAAATATTATATTTTACGTTATTATACCTTACAATTGATTATTAAAAAACATTATAATGAAGTTCATTCTCTACATGATATTTATATTAACTGGTATAAAATATTTAAAATAATCAATTGAAAATGTTTTTATTCTAGAAATAAAGATTCTTACACTATAACCTTTGAACATGGAAGAAGATTTATAAAGAATATACTTGAAAAAAGGTAAGTCGTTAATTCCTGAATTAATTCATCTCGTCATTTTTTTGCATTATTTTAGGTCTAATTTAATTCAGGAATTTTATGTTCCTGAACTAATTCATCTCGTCATTTTTCTGCATTATTTTAGGTATAATTTAATCCAGTAATTTTATATTCTTTTTTTTATATATACAATAGTTGAAAACACACGTATATAAAGCACCTTTGTATATAAAAGTTTGAATATCAGAACACAAATCAAATAAATTTTAAAAAGTAGTGCAATAAAACAAAATTTATAAAAAATAATAAAAAGTAAAGTTTTTCAAAAAAAGTTTAATAAATAAATTTTAAAAATAGTGTGCAAAGATTGTAAACCACGTTAAAAAGATTATTAAAATAATAATATTATATTATATAAGAGAAAGGAAAAGATGAGAGTGGTTTGTCAAACTTGCACAACACTCCACCTTGAAAAAAACTATTAATAATATAATATCTAAGAAACTTTATAGATATTTCTATCTTGTTTATTCTTTTTCAAACTTTTTCATCTCTCTGTCATTTTCTTTACCATATTTTTCTATTATATATATTTTTTTTCTTTTTCTCCTACGTCTTTTTTTGTTTTCTACCATATTTATCTTCTTCTTTTTTTCCTTATACGTTATTCCATATTATTACTTATATAATCTTTTTATGTGTTTGACTATTAAAGGGCAAGAGAAGGATGTGATTAAACTCTTTAATTTATTATAGTCATATATAGGTTGTCCTTTTTATTCAATATATTTCTTATGTTTTTTTATATTCCTACGTTTTAACCCATTTATGATCACATATTCATAATATTTATTAATCTACATTTATATTATTTAATTTGTTTTTAATTATACGTATTTATCTTTCTTAATTTATATTTAGACAATTATTTATCCTTTTTATTAATTTGTATTAATATTATTTGATTTATTTTTAGTTGTATATTAATTTTTTTATCAATTAATATTTATGTCATTTAGTTTTTTCAGTTATATATTGATTTTATTTAATAATTTGTATTTATGTTATCTTCTTTATTAATAACATGGGAACAATATTCATAAAAAAACCCATATTTTCATGGAGAGAATATTACATTTTAGATACGAAGGACTGAAAAAAAAAAAATCTTAAAAATTGGGGTTACTTAAATTAAAGAAAAAAAAATGTAAGGTGAAGGAAAATGAGTCAAAATTTATTTAATGATTTGGTTGAGATAACGATTTTTTTAAAAAAAATTATAAAATAACAAATTATCCTTATTATTATTTTTATTATTATTACCTTTTTTATTATTGATAGTTTTTATTACAATTATTATAATTTTAATATTTTATTAATTTATTATGTTAATACAACATATCACGTTATTTTATGATACAAATTAAATTAAAATCTAAATATTTGTAATATAAATTAAAGAATAAATGTGTAATTTTAAAAGTTTTGAGAATAACTTTCTTACATGTAGGAGCCCTTGTTGAAGCAGATAGAACAATAAAAGATAAAGATAATTGAAGTTAATAAAATGAAATAATTGACAGAGTGAAGAGAAGAGAAGAGAAGGGTTGAGCTTGAAAGAGGAGGGCATGGCGGAGATTCTAAACCTAGGAGGCCCCCCAAGCTTAGGTACGAGGAAACACTCATGTCGTTCGCATTCCCATGTCATTAAGCATCACTCCATCACCCAAAGCTGGTCTTCGTTGCAGCAGAGCCTCAAGTGCAAAGGCAGATTCCTGTGCCTTTTCTCCGATAACAGAAAAGAGGTATTTCTCTCAATTTCTGTTTCTTCACCATTTCTTATTCGTCTTCTCATTTTATGTCCTTTTTTGAATTCTCATTTGTCTGTCTTAACATACTTATTCTGTCTGCAATGTACATATTCTGTTTGCAAAAAACCTTTGATTTCAATGCTTGTCTCGGGTTTATAGTTAATCTTTATCATTAATATCTCTATATCATCCACACCAACAAATTACATTTAGGGGTAATCTTTGACTTAATTGCACTTTGGTTGCACTCCTCTCTCAATTCACGAATTTTGTTACCTATTTTTTTTCCCATGAATTTGATGCCTCCACTATTTTAATTGTTCAATTTTGGTTTATTCGATAACTTATTCTAATATTTAACAAAAATGTTGACATGACACTCTAACACACTGCCTCATCACACATCCATGACATGACACTCTGTTGCAATGCTAAGCTTGCATGTCTGTTAGATGTTCGTTGCTAAATATGGATACAAATTACAGAATTAAAATAGTGGGGGATCAAAAGTTTGCCAAAATTAAACATGAAGTGATGAAATTCGCAAAATTGAAGAAGTGGGGGAACTAAAAGTGCAATTAAGTCAATAATCTTTTTTATGTCCCTCGTAAGCACATTCCATTCCCAATTAAACTTGTAAGAACTTAAGAGTGAACTCCGAAGTAAACCCATCCCTGTAGGAAAATCCTTCTAATATGTCTTTTTAGGAGGAAGTAAAGCATGGATAACGATACATTTCTTTACAAGTCACCTGAATTCCTTTCTTCTCGAAAGCCTTCTGTGCTTTTATTCACAGTTCTCAGTTACCCATGAGAAAAGGTCACTATGTAAGTCATTGCTAGCACCAGTAAAATGTGAAACTAGAGAAGTGATCTCCAACCATCTAAACCCAATCTTTGTTCTCTTATCTTTATCAGTAAACAGGCTAAAAATGTGAAACAGGATTTCAGTGGTGCCCAACATCCACTTGCCATCACAAGCAACTTTAATACGGATTGGCAACCCAAGTCACACAAGAGTTAATCTTAGCTGGCCTTGTTCCGAGTAGAACATCATCTTCTCAAACATGGGCCCTGTTTTGGTGCGACCAGTTTCAGTGATTGCAAAGCATTTGACAAAACCAGTTTTCTTCTATGGCTCATCTCCAATTGATAAAGCCTATTAGCCAAACCCAACAAAGTGGATTTTGAAGAATCGAACAATGATCCCTTTTGTGTCATTGCTATTCAGCAAGCTCCATCTGGTCTCAATGTTAATTTGGTGAAGCTTAAAAATGTGGTGTTTCTCATTTTCTATGGATGGTTTGGTGAACATACCCATTATTAGTTAATGGCTGAAGTCAGGTATTGGTCAAAGTTGTATGTGAGTAAGTAGTTAACCCAAGGCATGATATAAAAAAACCAAAAAGTTGTAGGTGCAGCTGGCTCTAGAGGATGAATCATCTCTACCAATGCAAAAGAAGATAGACAATGTATGAGATTCTCTGGTAGTGAGAGTGTGCAATCATAGTGGGCACTCTAGTTAGTAGAGTGATACACAATTCAGAGTGAGTTACAAATTTGCAATTATATTTGATATAGCGAACTAGTTTTGAGATGGTGTCATGGATATAGGCAAGAGGTGCCAAACCACGTCAGTTATTCTGGGTGATTTCATTGGTGTTTGTTATTTTCCCAACATCAATTTGAGTATTGAATAATAATTGAGCATTGAACCCAACCATGATGAGTACTGGTGGTCTGAGTGTGCCAAGGTTTTGAAAACTTAAATCCATGTTGAAGTCCTTGCCTTCAAGCATTTTGATATCTGCATTGTCAAGCTTCTTTCTACCTTTTTCAGTGTTTTTAAGTCCTCCAACCTTGGTCTAGTCAATGCTCTAAAAAATTATCAAGCCTTGCCCACTTAACCTCTAGGTTCCTCATTTTTTCTTCATCTGAATCAGCTGTCTTCACTTTCTTTGCTGTGAACTTTTTTGCTCTGTTCTTGCTCAAGTGAAGTATCACTTCTTGGCTCCTAACCAAGATAGACACTTCTTCAAACTGTATGTCTGCGGATATTGGATCTTCAACCACAGTCTCAGCCTTTCTCCTGTCATCTTCAGCTGCGGAATCATTGTTCTCTACACGAGATATTTGATAATATGTCAGAATTTGGTTGGGGGTGCAAATGATCCTCGTTGTTGAGGTCAAATATAAGAATGATTTACATGTATTTATAAAATACAATGGAAGTTAAACTATAAGAGAATGATGATGCAGTTACAACTAATTGACTTGAGCTTATGCGAGTTAGTTTCTATTACTTGTCACGTGACTATTAGATGTCAAGGTGGTCCCATAATGAAATGCTGTTTTTCTATTCGTTTTCCTTTTGGGTAACATTTGGAAGATGCCTTAATTAACATAAGTTGTTTTATTTGTTATATTGTGCAGGTACAATTTTCATGAAAAGTATAAAAATTGAATCATACTCTCTTGTTTGTGAAAGAAAATTATATTCTCACTATGAGTATATATTGAGATAATAATAAAATTTTGACCTCATGATTGATTATCCATGGAAATAGTTTATCACTAAAATGAGTAAAATCTATTTTGAATCTTGAGATGATGAACTATGTTTAGTCCTTTATGCCTCACAAAACTGGTACGAGGAGGAATACAAAAACTGAAAGGGAATTTGGATTGCAGGAGCAAGCTAGAAAAGCATTAGAAGGTGCATTAAGTGGCAAGAAAAATGAATTTGACAAGTGGGATAAGGAAATTAAAAGAAGAGAAGAGCTGGGAGGTGGGGGTGATTCCAGTGGAGGTGGTTGGTTTGGGTGGGGTAGACGGTTTGGCTGGTCCAACGATGATAATTTTTGGCAAGAAGCAAAACAAGCTGGTCTTACTATACTTGCTCTCGTTCTAGTAGTAAGAAGTTTCCTCATTCCAGTCTTAACTCACTTTCTGATTTTCAGAATTCATAATTTATGATAAGTACCAACGTACTCTACAATAAAAATTCTATTTTTCCTTCTCTGTTTTTCAGTATCTCCTAGTTGCAAAAGGTGATTTGTTCCTGGCTATCATTCTCAATCCATTGCTATATACACTTCGGGGAGTGAGAAATGGACTTAGTTTCATAACATCTAAAGTCTTGAAAAATTCTTCTACCAGCAATCAGGCTGATTTTAATGGACTTTCAAAGAAGAAATCTTATCAGCAAACTTCTGCCAAGGAGAATGTTCTGAGAAAATGGGGTAGTGACTAATGAGTCACTCATCCTTTGAAGGTTTGGTATTACCCCCTTCATGCATAATGTTATTTATTACCCCTCTTAATACGTTCAACATCACGTTTGCTCCATGCAAATATTAGTGCAGCGATTTTTGTTGTAACTCGAAGTTTGTTTATTTCATTGGCACCTAAACAACGGTTAAATTTTGTTTTCCTCCTTCATTATCATCCTGAGAAGTTAGTTAGGATTGAAAGTGTGGTTACTTTTAAATTTTATTAGCAGCTGCTGGTTGATTAGTTTCGTATTGTATCAAATTTTATAAAAGCATGTCATGAAAGTTTAAGATCAAGTAAGAAAACAGATTTCCCGTTGCCTCGAATTTACTGTTCAAACACCTGAAAAATGGTCCCCAAAAGATGCCTGGTGCATCTTCAGTTCTCTGTAAACCTGTATTTTTATGATTATTATTGTTTTTCTTGATTATTTGGAATACAGGTCATTTAATCACAAATAAAATTTTCAGTATGAACTGTCATTGAATCATTTGCTTATTTCATTTCCATATGAGCTGTATCTCATAATATCATAATACAAGCACTTAAGATCACCTTCTGCCTGTGGTTAATTTCTGCCTCTATCAGCCACTAGAGGCTTCATGATAACAGGGATATCCTAAGTTAGGCATTGACACTCTGGACATCCCAGATCTTGAAAACCGGATTGTAGGTAATGAATTATTTTTTCCAAAGTTTAATTTAATAGAAGGTAAAATCACATGAATAGTTTTATACTATCTTTTAAGACTGTTGATGCAAGAATTGATTGTCTGCATCATAGTATCTATGCTTCCTTTGATAATTTTATCTCGTGTACAATACTTTTTATATGAGCAAAATAAACTAATTTAACACTTACTAAGAATGGTAATTAGCTCCATTTGATATTCTTGATTTCATATCATATAAGAGTATAGTTTCTAACTTATCCTTGATCATATATGTATTAGATATTATTCCTATAATTGAATAGAAAGTTATTTTTGAAATAGCAATATTAAATTCTGAGAACTGAAATTGACTCCAGGGGGAGAACTGCATACCTACATAATGTATTTAGGCATGTAAATATGCCGGCTGATCATGAAGTTTTGAAACCACCTCTCTCCAATCTCTGACAAGTTAGACTGTAGGAAGACTTTTCATTGTTATTACCAACCTGATTAGCAAATAGAATATTTTTAGTTGAGTTCTTTTTTTTTATCAGACATATTTTATTTATCCAAAAAAATCTTCATAGATTATTGTGTAAGGTTGCATTAAATACTCTACTTAAATATTAAATCAACTGATGAAATTGTAGTTGATTTGGTGACAATTTTCAATTGATGATTTTTTAATTGACAATTTTTGTAGAGCCAAATGTAGATAATTTCAACCTCAATTTTGAATTAAACTTACAGAAAGAAAATTTCTGAACCAATTGCAACCACCTAATTCTAATCATCAGCACGATGATACCCATTCTGGTGAGATCTTGTGTTTTCTAAGGAATCAGAACAATTGTAAGTTACAGTGCATTTGAATGTGCGTCCCAGAAGTAATAATACATGCAAGCAAAACTGTTACTATGTTTTCTTTCTCCCCTTAATAGGGTGCATGAATTTGTGTGAGAGAAGATTATGAATGAACTTTTTTTTCACAATCTTATCTCGATTGATGTGAGGAGCTTGAATACTCCATGTTTCCAAACTTCAATAAATAAATCTGTTTCAAAAATAATTATGGAAAATTTTTGTTCCTTTGAATAGTTGTCAATACATTGTTTAATTCATGTCTTCAGCTAAATGTGAGACTGCACGCAATCATATGCAATAATGGGAATATCTTGCCCATATATGTTATCTACAATAATGTCATGTTTTAATTTTTAAATTAAATGTGTTGTATATATTAGAAAAGTTATTACATGAAAATATGACTTAGGTAAAAGTCTTCCTAAAATGGGACTTCAAATATATGTAATATTATAAATATAGATTTCTATTGGTGGTCATTTTTATTAGTGAAAGCAAAGGATTCAATTTTTCAAAACAAATATATGCAATGTGTTTTTCTTTTTCTATTATTAATAAATAATTACACGTTAAAAGAATCATTATCTCGTGTAAAGTATTGACTTCAACTTTTAACAATGGCGATAAATCCATTTTGAGATATTCGACTATCAAACAAGGTTGTCTTGACAAACCTACATGTTAATCGTATAAATTTAAAATTTAAAAGAATTTGTAACAAATTGTTAACATCCAAATCATCCACACAAATTTTGAAATACCGGAGTTAAGAAAGAAATTAAAGTTATTTCTAAATCTGTACATAAACTTTATCAAAATTTTATAATAATATAATCTTTTTATCCGACATTTTATTAATAATGAGATATGCACTAGTAGAAAAATAGCTTCCGTCGTCGGTTTTAAGAGGCTTTTTTGGTCGGTTTTCGACCCGATGTTGACCTAGGAGACGTTGAATCAGACGTCGGTTTAACAGCCGACATGGTGATTGAACTCACTACGTCGGTTAAGAAAACTAAACCGACGTGGTGATTAATATTGTAATTATTTTAAGGAGTTGCACCACGTCAGTTTTGTCCCAAAAACGACGTGGTGCAACTCCTTAAA
>Ga0209700_102513_pt1 | contig 36904 bp, 16 predicted proteins | sample SiratroredBW_FD_187528 | JGI IMG/M metagenome (GOLD analysis project Ga0209700, IMG submission 187528) | Root nodule microbial communities of legume samples collected from California, USA - Siratro red BW (SPAdes) (version 2) | ecosystem: Host-associated > Plants > Roots > Nodule | place: USA...
AAAAAATAATGCAAAAAAAAAAAAAAAAAACTTATAAGGATTTTGCATGGAAGTTCTATTCCTTTTTTTCAATTATAGAAATTAGTGAAATGGTTTATTTGGTAGAGAAATTTGGTTGCATGGTTGGTGGATTACTAATATGCTTTAAAGTAGGATAGTTCTTTGTACATTCTTGATACCTGTCCCGTGGGTTAGTTTACTTTCTGATGTAGAAGAAGATTATCATTAGCAGAACAGCATTGAAGATTTTGACATAAAGAAAGTGGAGGAACAGGCAGCGGAGTTGGAAAAGGATTTGATTGTCAAAGAACTTGAAACTCTTGATGTGCTTGAAGAACTGGGAGCTACCAAGAGGATTGTGGAGGACTTGAAGCAGCAATTACAAAAAGAGGCTATGAAATGTTTAGCATCTCGAGATGTAAATTCATATGAACAAGTTGGAACTCCTGTTTTTAAGGAGATGGATAAGGAGAATTGTGGAAACAATGTCAATGATCAAGAACAGATGATGATGCAAACTCCAAGCCCGTGCTCTATCATGTCATCATCACCTGATATGATCTTGATGGAGTTGAAGCAAGCCAAGTTGAATTTAGGCAAAACTATAAATGAACTTGGAGTGATACAGTCCTCTGTTGAGTCTTTGAATAAGAAGATGAAGAAGGAGAAAGTTTTTCTGGAGAGGACACGTGAAAAGCTAGCATCAAAGTTTGCAGCAGTATCTTCTCTAGAGAGGGTCCAAGAGCAGACAAGATCAAATCCACCAGCATCTCATGTAGAACGTGGCATTGGTAACCCTGCTAATACTATAAGAAATTTCAATTCTGATTCCGGGCAGTGCAATAGAATGGTTGAGACTAGAAGATCTGAGCCTTCAAAACCCTTAAGTGTGTATGAAGAATATGGATTCAGTGTTAAGACTGCTGAGATGAGGTGGCTCGCTGCTAAAAGGATGGAAGAAGCTGCAAGGGCAGCAGAAGCTATTGCTCTTGCTGAAATCAAGGCTCTATCTAATGGTGAAAGATCTTCAGGATTTGTTCTGCCAGAACCTGAGAAAGTCACTTTCGCTTTTGGAGATCGCTCTCCCCTAAACTCCAAGGCTCATATACCCGAGGATTCAACCTTGAAGAAGGTAATAGATACCAAGTTTCAAATTGATGAAACAAAAATTTCTAAACTGAGTATTTTGAAGAAGTTGGAGGAAGCAACAGAGGAAGTTCTACACAGCAAACAAGTGTTGACAGATGCTTTAAACAGAGTTGAAACTGCAAACAAAAAGCAACATGCTGCTGAGGAGGCTCTAAGGAGATGGATTCCAGAGAATGACCTCAGGGGGTATAACACTATTAACTGTAACAAGCTTAATCAAGGTGGAATCTGTCAAGATTCTCTGCATGATGTAACCAGGTCAACAGCAGCAAACAATGATCCAAAGCCAACATTAAGACCTACAATTTCTATGAGAGATGTACTTAGCAGAAAGCAGGTTCCTGAAGGATATGCTACAAGAAAGGAGATGGAAGAGCACACTGAAAGACAAAAGGTAGCGTTGAGCCAAATGCTTCAAGCATTGAGGGAAGATCTAACTCTTCCAACAAAGACTGAGAAAGATGGGAGCAATCAGAAGCAGTTCATGCCACATAGGAAGAAATTTGGATTCATTCAAATATCACTCCCCCCCTTGACAAGACCAAACAAGAAAAGGGCATGAAATTTCAATCCTCAATCCCCATGCATGATTGAATAGCCACTACTCATGCATCTTGATGTTCCCATGTCATTCTTTATCTGTTCATGTGCTTACTTTCATGTTATTTATGTAGAGGTTTTTTGGGTGCCTGATTTTGTAAAATATGTTGTTTGAGTGATTGGTTTGTGATTCTGTAGCTAGCTTTGTTGGAGCTAGTGCATTATGTTGCTTGGTTGGATGCATTGGAGTCATAAGGAATTCAAGGCATGAAGGTTGGATCATTGGATATTTTATTATCAGAAGTATCTCCTATCGCGTGGTTGTAACAGTATATAAGTTCAATGGTTGATTGACAAATGTTGAAAATACTTTAATTCACTCTTTTTCTTTACACACTCTTTTATATTTGTTAAAATTAATTAAAAACTATTAAATTAAGAACAAAATTCACAAATATTGACATTTTCAATAAATATTAATCAACCATAAAATATTTAAGAGTGTGGCTGGAATATCCCTTTGTTGATCCGTGTACATTATTGAGAACTTGGAAGGGATGTTGACTTTAGGTAGTATTCCATGCTTTTATTTTTTGTTTTTATTTATAATTACAAAAATGTCATAAGGTTTTTAATTTAATTTCTGTTCTCAGACGTTTGTATAGGAAACAAGAAAAAAAATTACTTTATTTTCTCTTTCCTGTTTAATTGCCTGTGACTGAAATGATATATATGATATAGATTAAAAAAAATTAATGAGAAAGTACTTGGAAACGAAAAGAAAATAAAAGAAGACAAATAGTAGAAATGAAGTGGAGAGATTCTTTGGTTGAAGAGATATGAAAGATAAATAGAAAGTTAATTTTTTTAGATTGTTTGTATTTTAATTATTATTATTATTATTATTATTATTATTATTATTAAAGTTTCAATAAAGTTAGTTCCAGTAAGAATAGTGACTTTTGATTTTAGCGTTTATATTTTTTTAATCTCTATAAAATTTTAAAATAACCATTTCTACATGTTACGAAAATGTATGAAGTTTTGTCTTAGTTTGTGTAAAATATATATTTTTTATCCTTTTAAATTTCAAAATACTAATTTTTGTCCGTAATATTCATTTTAAATAAATAAATAAATCAATAATAGGTATTTTATGAATTTTAAGTACTTTTTTTGAGGTATCACATATTTATACTATATTACAATTCTATGGTGTCATGATCATTTGACTTTTTGTTTAACCGTGAATACTTTATTTTTTGTTCAACAGAAGCAATTACCTAATGTTATTCAAATTAGGAATTTAAATTATGATTTTTAATTTTGAAAAGACTAAACGAATGAAAATTTTATAAGGACAAAAATTAAAATTTTCTTATTTTATAAATATTAAAAATGTATGAGTTTTATAAAGAAAGTTGTTATTTTCTTAATTATTTTTATTATAGGAAAAATAACCCTTCTTAGTATACTAGAAAATGATGGAATTTTCAATTTTTTTTAAATTTAATTGTACATTTTGCCACTTAGATTTTATTTTATTTTATGAATTTCACTTTTAAGTTTTCTGAACCCATTTAATCATTAAAATTTTATAATTTCACCATTTCTAATTGATTGGAGATTGTGATGAAGAAAACTATACAAAGTACGGGCGAAATAAAAATGACATCATTTTGAAAAAAGAAAATAATAGATCAAAGTCTTTTTATTCTCTGATCGTTCTGGTTGATGGAAAATTAACGGACCGATAAAGTGTGCGAAAATTGGTAAGTTTGGTGTAGAATGAGCCAAATATACAGTTAAGTGGTAATTGAGAAATAAATTATATAAAACGAATAAAAGTAAAATAAATAATCTTAAACCATTTGAGTAATGATAGGAATGAAAATAGTGGATTCCTTATCCAGTGAAGAGGTGGGAGCACGTGAGATATCACGTGAGTTGTAGAAAGCAGGAAGCAAAGGAAAATCCAGGAGGCGGGTGGTTTAGGATCAGAATTAAAAACATCAGGATTTGGTTTGGGAACACATAAAGAGTGAAACCAACAAAACAAAAATACCAACGAAAAACATCCTCGTCGTCATCTTCGTCTCCTCTGTTCTGCTTCCGTAACATTAACGTTGCTGTCGTTTATCCAAAATCATGGACTTCACCTCTCTCGCAAATTCCATGACTACTCCTCATGCAATTCCTCCTGCACACCCTTATAGCCTTCAACCCTCTCCTTTTCCTTCCCACCTCCCTGTATGCGATTTCCTGTCTCTCTCTCTCCCTACATATATACACATGTATTTAATGTTATTTCGTTTATGGGAATTTTTCTTTTTCTTTTGTAATTTTCAGATTTTAAGGCGTTCGGGTTTGGTAAAGAATCGGCTAATTGCTCGTTGCAGTTCTAAGTCCGATGAATTTGGTTCTGTTAATGGGCTGCAATCCACGCCCAATAAGCTTTTTATGGAGGAGGTATCGATTCTACTCATTTTCCTGTTAATTCTCAAGTGTTCAAAATTTATCTTATCCGTTTTTTCCCCCAATGTTCTACACCTTAATTGGGATTAAGGGTTTTTCTTTTACGTCTGGTTGGCACTTCGGGCACCGGTTAAAAAGTGTTTTATGTTTTTGGATGTAGGGTGTGTTGAAGAAGAGTTTATTTCAGCTTCTGAAAGTGGTTTGACATTCCTGTAAACTTAATTTAGCTGTAGGTTTCTCATAGAAAAAAAAAAAAAAAATGAGTTTATTTAGGTTATTTGTAAACTTATGAATGAGCTCTTATTTGACAGGAGCATGGATTAAGGGTTTATTTGGTAGAGCTTTTTTGCCACTTAATTGGTCTTATATTATCACAAACACTGGTGCAAGAGTTTGAAAGAGCTTATTAAAATAGCTTATGATATGTTTGTCAAACGTTTAGTTTATTTCAGTAAGCTCTCTAATGACTTAGAAAATATCGTACAGCTTATATAAAAACAACTTAACCCAATTTCCTCTGCGACAGTACAAACATCTTATACATAGTTGCTTATATGAAAAGCACGTATTCAGTATGCCCTTGATGCCTACATACGTGCTCAATTACTCAATATTTATAAGCTCTTCTTTTTATAAGATTTTATCCAATGAGTACTTAATTAAATTGTTTACCAAATCATGTTTGTAATAAAAAAAAAGGTTATTGTATAATAATTACTTTTTATTTTTGTTTTCATAGGGCAGACCTTTTTTCTTCACACTATTCATTTCCTGTCTATAGTACAGAATTTTGTTGAAACAGTGAGTTTATCAATGTAAAATTGTAACTCTTTTTATTCGTTGATTCCTACCAGGCTATTGGAGCTGAATATGGGGAAGGCTTTGAGACTTTTAGGTCTGATGGACCGTTAAAAGTTGATGTGGTAAGGAATTTTTTGCCATCATAGAAATTCCTAGTTTTTCTTCAGAATCTGCTTCATTGCCTCTTTGTACTTTTGTGATGCTAGTATACAGTAATTTATGACTGAAGGTTGATAATTCTGTTTTGAAAATAGGACTATTTGAATGAGAAATTGCAAGATGGTTTTCTTCACCGCATTCGGTATGCAATGAAGCCAGATGAAGCTTATGGTCTGATTTTCTCTTGGGACAACGTGGTGGTAAGTAATTAACTCAAATTTGTATGTTTTATTTATTTTTTTCCTTTCCCTTTTTTTGGGTTTGAATGTTCCATGCTAGATTGTTGTCTTTCAGTAGTATTTTTCCGTGTTTTAGAAATGTTAAATACTGTGAGTTTATGAAATTTATTGCAATTGTGCTGAAGATATGTATTTACTAATGTTCTGGCTGCTAATTGCATGTGGGAATGACTGCCATGACCAAGTTTTGGGAAAAAAAGTGCAGGACCTTACACTCACGTAATATCATGCAACCAGTTCATTTAAATCAATTCCCTGATAAATGCATGCAATTCATTTCAGGCGGGTACACGAGCTGTAAAAAGGATGGCATGGGAGCAGCTGGCCTCTGAAGAAGGTATGTTAATTGTTATACTTAATTACTTTGGGGCTGTAGATCCGATAATCTTCAAAGATGTATGGTCTTTTAGATGGATGGTACAAAATAGAAACAAAAGGACAGGATCTCCATTAAGGAATGGAGCAACTCAAACAACTATAACAAACAATCATTCCTTTCTTTAGATATTCAACTGATATATGTCTATTTGGGAACAAAAATTAGTAGCAAGAAATGGAAGATTTTTAAAATTAGAATTTTACATTATCAACTAATTGTTGTTAATAATGTGTCCTCTTCATTATTGGTAGATGGTAATGGTAAGTTCGGAAGATTGTTGCAAAACTTTTTGAAAAACAGTTCTGACATAACAGTCCCTGGCAGCCATTATTTTTTAATAACTTGAGTGACTACCAACTTTTTAAATAACAGAAGCCTTTTGAATAATTTATAACATTTTCGTTTAAGTATCAATAGCAAACTGTGGTGGCATAGCTGTAATCATTTATAGCAGTTGATAACGAAGAATTAAGAAGCATTGAGACAATCCATATTTTGAGGCATTTTCTTGTTAGAAGAACTGAAGAGGTGAACTTTCAAAATTACTTTTGATAAAAGAATGAACTTTCTAAATTTTCTATATGCATTGAAGCAATAATAATTTGATTGACCAAAAACGTAACAAATAATTTATTTTTCTAGTTTTACATTTCTGGAATTTTTAACCACTTAACTCGATTGCCTGTCACAACTAAATCATTCTCATTTTCTCAACTAAAGTAAAAAGGAGCTTTATAAAATTGAACTTTCTGTGCAAAAATGGTGGTTGTTGTCATTTGGAACTCATTTTTTTACCCCAACATGTCATTTGGAGAGAATGGGGGGCGGGGAGATGGTGTTCAAGTTGATACCCCTTTTTAAGAATTAAAGAAAACCGTAATTAGCTATAATTTCCATGTTTCGCTTACACAGTGCAACCAACAGTCCCAATGTTTTAAATCTCAAATTGCATCCTCTAGCATCCAACCCCAAAAATGCTATAGCAATATAGTGTATAGCAGTATAGTCGCTTTTTTGAACTTTTTATAGTTTATTTAATGTATACTACACACACACGCACACATAGATAGATAGAGAGAGGAGATGGATATATAGATAGATTTTAAGCAATGATAAAATTTACTCAAAATTAAAAACATTGATATTTAATAATAAATGGCCAGAGGTGTCTTAAATAAAACATGTAAGTAGATACCAACAAAAGACAAGTACAAGTTTCCTAGATAGGAGTTAATAATCATATTCTATATCCAGGTCTTCTCTATCATTGTTACTATTATTACATCTATAGATTCAACTTTCGAAATTAGAACCCCAGATGTAGCCCTCTAAGAAGACCCTAATGTCTGTGTTCAGAGGGACTTTTTTGGAAGCAACACATAGCACCTTCTCTGCACCGCATTAGCACACTATTTGAAACCCTGGTATCTCCAGTGAAACTCACTGTCCTTTTTTATCTGTTTGGAGCTTTGTACCTCAACCTTCTCTGTTGTTTTCTTTGTACAACACCCATCTTCACTTTTCATTGAATGTTTAAGATGTCTTGTATTTGAAATATGAACGTCTTTTGAATTTTGTTTGTTCTACTTATTTTGCTGTTACATGTATGTTTTGCTTTTGAGACCTATGACTTTTAATTGTTAATTATGAATATGTCATGAATTCTGAGAGGTTTATATACATTCACTTGGTCCTTTTACCTACACAACCTTTATGCTTTAGTCCCTATACTTAAAATGACTCATTTAGTCTTTTTGCATATGTAGTTTTTAATTTAATTGGTTTTAGTCCCTGTCGTTTAGAATTACAGGGACTAAAATAGATTAAAAAGTACATGTGTTGGACTAGAAGGTGTTAAAAAGTGTATGTTTAGGGACTAAAATGAGTAGTTTCTTGGTGTAGAGACTAAACTGTATTGTGCTGGTCCAGGGACCAAATGAGTAATTAAACCTAAAAAACTCATAATAATAGTCATCCTGCTATGGACTATCCCACCATAGCGTTTTTGGGATTGACTTCTATATGCTGTCTGATATTGATAACTATGATTATCATATCCAGGAAAGGATATTCCGGAAGGTGATATCGACAAATTACTGTTTTATACAGGTGCTGATTATGTGTTGCATAAGGTGAGTTTGCCTTTTTCTTTTGGTTTGTTGGTTTACAAAGGACTTCAATTATGAAGATATGCTTTCTTCAGAGATAGCATCATCATTAAAAGTCTAAAACATTGTTCTGAACATTTTTCTTTGCTGATTATCCTATCTTCATTTTGCAGTTTTTTCTGTCAGATAAGGCAGAAGATGAGCTGAATAGGCTAAAGTTGAGGTTTTCTCAGTTATATTATGATAATCTTCTCAGAGTAAGTTGCCTTGATTTATTCTAATGGCTATTGTCGAGGGTTCAGAGGGGTAAAACCTGACATTTTTTGCTTGTAACTTTGTTTAGCTTGCAAAACCAATAGATGGCCTCAAAGACTGGTTAGAAGCAGTTTATACAGCTCGCATCCCCTGTGCTGTGGTTTCAAGCCTTGATAGAAGAAATATGTTAGAGGTTTTGGGGCGAATGGGGCTCAGCAAGTATTTCCAGGTTGGTTTTTAGAAGAGTTTACAATAAATCAATTTTTACCTTGTTTCTCCAATAGAAAAAAGGCATAGTGATATGTATAACTAATTTTGCTTGAAATGGGGTTATACTGGAAGACTTCCAGGTTTACTTCTCTCAGGCTATCATGGACAATATAAATACTATGTAGCTTGTTTAGTTGGGGTGTTGACTTCGACTTCAGTTTGACTCATGGTCATTTCAAAAATACTGTTCACATTCACTAATTAAGAAAACAAGCAGTTTGTTTTTGCTGCAATTCGTGCTCTAGATCCATTACAGGGATGACGAATGCTATTAATACACTATTATTGGGTAAAATCCATGTGGGTCCCAATACATATTTACTTGTTCCCTCACATCTACATAGTGGAACTTAGGTGACTGTTACCCCCTATCATAGTGTTGTGCTAACATTTCTCTTAAAGGGAATTAGGGACACAAAATGACTTTCCCCTTCATTTTGCGGGTAATCCCAATTTGATAACTTGGCCATTTATGACTAGACTTTGACCTATTTTATGTACTAGATATAGTATATAAAATTATGAATAACTTGACATGATTTTATGTTTGCCACTTGCTGATTGCCTCATTTGACTTGCAGGCAATTGTGACAGAGGAGGATGGAATGGAGTCAATAGCTCATAGATTTCTTTCTGCTGCTGTCAAGGTACAGTTTATCCATCTGATTCAATTTTGATGAAATGATTCGCCTTGAAACTATTACTATATATACTATGTTTTTTTAACATTTATTACATGTATAATTATACTCGGGCAAGTTTCCATCACCACATCTACTAAGTTGTAAAAACCAACACTAAGAAATTTGTGAAGTTATAGCAGTAATCTACTATCTATGGCAAAGCATGGACATGATACTGGATTAATGCATCGTTGCTAGTTGTGTAGCCCCAGACAATGTTCACAATAAATGCCAAAGGTCCAAAGTGCAAATAAATAAGGGAATGTTTATATGTAGCATTGGTATTATATGTAGGGTTGTTTAAGTTCCCCTGGCTAATTATCCTGCAAGTCTTTCATAAAATTTTCTCATTCTTATTACAATATTATGCTAGCTTTTTACCTGTTTGGCTATGCGGTGCAGTTGGATCGTAAACCTTCGAAGTGTGTGGTTTTTGAAGATGATCCTAGAGGAGTAACTGCGGCGCACAATTGTACAATGATGGCTATAGCATTAATTGGAGCTCATCCTGCGTGAGTAATTCACATTTATGCATAACAACATAAGATATGTGTTCGAAAATAAGATTTGATAAAACGTTTAAGAATTGCACATTTCCAGTTTAGTGCTTTTGATGTGCAAACACCACTTCCCATTTACACAAGTACATGAAAGTCACTAGAAGTTGAACTTGGTATTTGATTTTTGTGTCAGCTTGTGATGGATGGCATTAATGCATTATACTTTATTCATTTGAAGTTTAGAAACTGATTGATGTTGAAAACCTGCAGGTATGATTTGGGGCAGGCTGATCTTACCGTAGCTAACTTTAGTGAACTTTCTGTGATCAACTTGCGAAGACTATTTGCCAACAAGGGTTCTTCATTTATGGACCTGCAGAAGCAGATCATAGAGAACACTCCTCCCAAAAGGAAACTTACAATAGACACCATTTTTTAATACTTTTTCCTTCCCATTTTCCTCCCCCTGCTAAATTTCCTTGTAATTAAATAGTTATGAGCTCGTAATTTTTTTATATCCAATAAAATTGCAATCAGTTTGATCTGATTTCACCGTATGTTTTATTTCAATTTCTTTTTTTGTTTTCACTTACTGGCCTTATATTTTGGTGTGAAAATCACAGGGAAGTGAACAAGCTCGTAATGTCGCACAATGTTCCCCTACTTCCCTCTCATCATTAGACTAATAGGGGATTCTACTTAAAAGAAATTAGACACTTCGACACCTAATAATTTGGATGATCCGCACCAAATCCAAGTTAAAAAAGATTTTTAGAAAGATTATGATGAAGCCAACTTCCATTGTTGTTTCCTTCACTTCAGTCAAACTTCCAATTCCATCCTAAGTAAACTTATCAACATTTTATCTCTTCCAAATTTAATCTTCCAACTCAAAATTTTTCAAGCTTTGCTCAGTTTTCAATAACCTATGTGCTTCTAAGCTTTTAAATTTATTTTTGTACACTGAATTATTGTAATCCCTAAATATTTGATCAAAGTAAGATTGGATGGTTTTAAGTATTAAAACAGTGGGAAACTAAATCTAGATAATTTAAAAAATAGAACTAGAAAACAATTAAAAGTCAATGAACAATATAAGTCAAAAACTAGCACTTGTCTATTTCTTTTACGTCAAAAACAGCTTAGGAGAAAAGACAATGAGCGTACTAGTTGTAGTAAACTTCTTGACATATATCTAATTTCCATGAATAAAAAGAAGCTAATTTCATATTTAATAATGGTTCTTATATATAAGTCTAAAAATTACTTAGAATATTTATTAAGAAAATAAAAAAAAAAAATATATATATATATATATATATATATATATATATATATATATTTTATAAAAACGCTCTCATGTGATTTTGAATTCAACTCCAACTTAAAAGTCTTAAACTTTAATAAAAAAATTATATTTATTGATTCATTAACACTAATCAGCATACTATATTTCATATTCGACCCTTTTATATATGATGTATAATTTTGTTACTACATTATTTTGCAATTGAAGTTTTCAGATTTTATAAAATCAGCAATTCTAGTGTAATATTTAATTTTGCAAACATTTATTTCTAATTTTTATCCAATTAAAGTCTAAAACTTAAGGATTAAGCTAATTAATTAAAGTATACAAAAAATAAACATCTGCAAATTAAAAATTAAACTAAAAGTTACAGTTTTTTCTTATTGTAAATTAAAGGAAAACAAAATTAGAATTTATCTTCTTATTGTGCTTATTCACATTTTATTGCAAAGAAGGTGATAGTATAGGTGGAAGCAGAGTGTGTGTACTGTCAGAAAATTCCATGGTGAAAGTTGGTGACATGGCAAAAGGGCAACAAATTGGGGATTTCAATTGGTGAATCAACTCTCCATTGCTGATCTCATTCATTTCCTTATCTTTCCTTTCTTCCCTAACCATATCTCATCCTTCAAACTTCAATTTCTCTGACACACACACACACACACCCCTTTTCAGCTCCCTTCACTCTGCAATTCAATTCAAACATGTTGTGTCTCAACACCGCCTTCACTTCTTTCATACCCAGAAAGCCAACTTGCGTTTTTTCTTCCAAATCAACCACCCCAATTTCCTGCACCCTTCAAGGTATTATTTTTATTACCATCCACTTATTAGGGTTTTTATTTTGAGGGCATTTATTCTGCAATTTCAGTGTTCTTCTCGACATTTTCAGCTCTCCACCAAGACCCAGATAACACATCGTTGACCTTTAACTTTTGCCCCCAAATTACATTTCTTTTTAAATTATAATTTAATAGCTTTAAACTCGTAGTTGACGATTTTCATTACATGTATTTTGCTATGAACTTATTATTATCGTTATTACTTTTTCAATTCCGTGTGTTAATGTAGTCGTCATTTCTAGTCAAAGCTCCAAACACATTCTTGGATTTTGTTCTCTGATTTATGAATTTTGTTTGAGTTCTGCAAAATCGTGTGCAGGAACCGTTGCTGAACCAAAATCTACAGCTGCTGCTGAACCGCTTTTGCTTAATGCAGTTCGTGGGTTAGAAGTTGAAAGACCACCGGTTTGGCTCATGAGGCAAGCGGGGAGGTACATGAAGGCAGGTTTATGCAGCTACTTGTGATTTATGGTTTACGTAATAATCTCCGGTGTTTGGGATTTCCATTATACTTGTAGAAGTAAAACTTAATTGAAGGTTTAGGGCAGCCTGGTATTTGGCGTCATAAATTTTTGTATATCGTTAAATTGCATATGCAGTGGTATTATGTGGACTTTAAAATAATATGTACTAATTAACTTTTGTTTAAACTAATTTAAGGTTACCAGAAGCTTATTCATTTTTTCTTGTACAAGTACTTATGGATAAGTTTATCCAAACAAGGCAGGTGTAAAAGGATGCGTTTTTGTTAACTCTGTCGCTTTTTAGTTACACACCCCCTCTGAAACTAAACATTGCTAGCGGAATATTTACATTTTCCAAAATTTATCTCCATTTCAGAAAATTTCTGGAGTTTTTCATGATGACCTTAGCCCAAGAATTTGTTTGAACTGTATAAGATCCGTGGTTATCTGCTTCAATTATAAATTTAAGTCCAATAACTATCATGATTTAAATGCCACCAAATTTGAAATTGGTTGGGTTCTTGTTCTTCATGAACTGAGTTTGGTGAGTGTGTCTTCTTTACGGAAAATGGATCTAATTTGCCAATTTTTATTAACCAGAGTTACCAAACCATCTGTGAGAAATATCCTTCATTCCGTGAAAGATCTGAAAATGTGGATCTTGTGGTGGAAATTTCCCTGCAACCATGGCATGTTTTCAAGCCTGATGGAGTAAGATAACACTCTGGCACTCATTAATATATCTATGCCTTTTCAGGCATTTTTTTATCACACTTTTTATGTTAGGATTCCGATTGTTGCCATTAATAATTTGCTTGGCACTGATTCTGTGACAGGTGATTTTATTCTCAGACATTCTTACCCCACTTTCTGGAATGAATATACCCTTTGATATTGTGAAGGGCAGGGGTCCTGTCATATTTGATCCTATTCACACAGATGCCCAGGTCAATCAAGTGAGAGAGTTTGTTCCTGAAGAATCAGTTCCATACGTTGGTGAAGCACTGACTATTTTGAGGAAAGAGGTCAGACTGGTCCTATGTTCCGTTGCATTTCTGCATTTGTTCATTTTACATCTCACTTCCTTTTTATACCTGAAGCATGTATGTTTTGTCCAATACCATAAGACGGGAAATCTGTATTTTATTTGAGTAAAAAGGAATTCTCTGTATTTTAAGGATGTTCATTGATTGTAAATCATAGGTGGGGGGGCTGTAATAACATGGAATGATAGAGAAAAGATGATTAGGCATATGTCACGTGGTACTTGGTAGAACATATAATACTGAAAACTCACAGAACTATATATTTTATTGAACTGTCTTCCTTGCTGGTGGTATTAATATACTGAGTTAATCTTAATTTCCCGTTTGTATTATAAAGTTGTTTCATGTACTAGTAAATAATGGAGTTTCATGGAGACCCAAATATCTTGTTATTGTTGCTTTATCATTCATTATTCTGTGGCCAATTGATGTATTATGCCCCTATGGTTTTCTATATCATTGATTGCATAACTATTATTGCAGGTGAATGATAAAGCTGCAGTTCTTGGTTTTGTTGGGGCACCGTTCACTCTGGCATCATATGTGGTTGAAGGTGGTTCATCTAAAAACTTCTCAAAAATAAAAAGATTGGCTTTCTCTGAATCCAAGGTAATCTTCAGCCATCTTCCCTTATCATTCAAGCTCACTAAAGTTGTTGCCCATGGCAACTCACGCACATTCTTATATTTTATATCAGTTTTTTTTCAGCATTTGTGACCTGAAATATACTGATCGGTCCAGATAGTCAACAAATCCTTGAGTTGGTCATTAGTTAGAAAATTAGTTCTGGTTAAAATGGAAAGAAGTTAGCACGGTTCATGTTACCATAGTTGTTTAGGTTTTTCTTCTACTTTATTTTGCACTATTTCTTTAACTCGTTTCACTATAAACTGTGATTTCTCAACAGATCCTGCACTCATTACTGCAAAAATTTACATCGTCAATGACAAGATACATTCAATACCAAGCTGATCATGGAGCTCAAGCTGTTCAGATCTTTGATTCATGGGCAACAGAACTTAGTCCAGTGGATTTTGAAGAATTCAGTTTGCCTTACTTGAAGCAGATTATTGATACTGTGAAGAAAAGCCATCCAAATCTCCCTTTGATCCTCTATGCTAGTGGATCTGGGGGCTTGCTTGAAAGACTACCCTTGACAGGGGTGGATGTAGTTAGCTTGGATTGGACGGTTGATATGGCTGATGGTAGGAGGCGACTGGGACCAAATATAGCTGTCCAGGGAAATGTGGATCCTGGTGTTCTTTTTGGTTCGAAAGAGTTCATCACTGATCGGATAAATGATACTGTGAAAAAAGCAGGTAGAGGGAAACATATTTTGAATCTTGGTCATGGAATTAAAGTAGGTACGCCCGAGGAGAATGTCGCACATTTTTTTGAGGTTGCTAAATCACTCAGATACTAAGCAGCCAACTAGTGATTAATTAATTTTTTGTTTGATCACACTTCTAGTCTCTTTACTATATCTGTCTGATTTTGATTCTCTAGTGCATTTTTTCAGAGTAATTACATTTCCAGTATTTTGTAATTAAAAGAAAGTCCCTCTGTTAATCTGTCATCTAATTATGAATAGACGCCAGGCATATGAACAATAATATATGTACATTGCTTAATACTTTAAAGAGGTAGCATATCACAACACAAACAGATAAATAAAAGTTATCAGTTAATCCGTTAAATTGTTTTAGTTAAAAAGTACTGTATCTCCTAAAGACATTTGATTGTTGTAAAAATTGTAATAATGAAGAACCAAAATCACAGCATTGTCCAGAGTAATGCAATTGAAGCACTTAGACATGCACAATGCGAGAACTAAAGTTGATTCGGTCCCAAGGAAATAAGTTGAACGCTGGTACATGGATTTGCATAATCAAGTAAAAAATTCTGCATCCCTACTTTTTACATAATTCTACCAATCAATTTGAAAATTGAATATTTTTAATTTTGTAAACGAATAATTATTTTGAAAGTGTTTTAGCTCTGTTAAAAAAACAAATACCCAACTAATAGGGAGATTGTACTAGTCTGGCTGGCCTATAGTGATTGTTTCAAAAGCCCAGAGTACGTCAACTATAGAAACGTGATTTGGGATAGGAATATGTTTTCTTGTATTAAACACAGGTCTTCAAAATAAATGGCAACAAAGGCTTAGGACCATCTTGTACGCTGGGAAAAGATGCTCACATTTTAATTTTTTGCGGTCCATTTTTATGATAAAAGTCTCATGATTAAATTGGTGATTCTGACTAATTTAATTTATACCAAACATTACCTTTAATGGATTGCAATATCCCATTAACTAGCTGAAAGATGGACTTCATTAATGGATATGTTGCAAGACTCTGATAACCAGCTGAAGATAAACTTTACTTTGAGTGATAAGTGCTCAGAGTAGCTTCTTGGGAGATATTGTTTGAAACAAGACTTTTTTTTTTTTTTTTTTTTTTAAATACAACAAAACCTTCAGCACAGATTTTGAAATGAAAACAAATTTGTTAATTAAGAATTTTTTTTTTCTAAACTAAATTATATATGAAATAACATCACAGATCAATTTCACGAAAACAACTTTATGTATATGGTTTCTTAGCTTTAGAATTTCAATGGTAGAAATAATTTCAAAATAAGCGTAAAAAATAATTCTCTCTCTCTCTGAATATATGAAACTAAAATAAAACAAAGACCTTGATATCTATCATGAGCATACAAAGCTAGAATTGCATTTGAGAGCTTTAAAAGCTTCTCTATTAATTAGAAAAATCATGTTCTTAATCGAGTAACTTTCATAAGCACATTTTTTAACTTTTTTTTAGTTTGTATCTAAACAAATCTTATAACTATAAACATAAAAATATTGAGAATTTTATACCGGGAGACATTAGAAAGAGATTCATCCCCATTGAAGTACAAATTGTTTATACAAGATAATAATACATTATCTTTAACCTAAATTATTTATACAATATAATAATATATTATCTTTAACCTAAAATATAAGATTATGTGTTTATATGTTGTTTTTTTCTTTATATACCGCTCAACTTTTTTATTGTTCTTAAATGTGAAACTTTCATATAAAAAATAAAAAGTCACAGACATATATTCTTAAGATTTTAGGGTTGAAGATTTGTCATGTTATCTTATATAGACAATTTATATATTAGTGGTGGTGAATTTCTCTAGTCTCTCTTAATAGAAAAATCATAAAAAATAACTGATTTGTCTTGGTAACCGACTTAAGTAGAGATAAGTATGTTCTATTATGATAAAGACCCAATAATAATTAGGGTCAGAAGTGTGAGATAAGTATATCCAGTTGTAATATAAACTCATAATAAAACCAACACAAACTTAAGAAGGAGATCGTTTCAAATTTAAGTATGAGTTGAAAGTCTCATGTTAAATAAAAATAAAAAAAATTGAGTGACATATAAAGAAAAAAGATCCACAAATATATAATCTTAAGATTATGTATTGAAGATGGTGTCATGTTATTTTTATGAATAATTCAGATGTTAGTGATGATGAATCTCTCCAATCATAATAAACAAATCTCAGAAATAAAATTTCTAAGACATTATAAATTTTCAATATTATAGATAAATATTATGTAAATAAGATAATGTGATTTAACCTAAAATATCTAATTGGACAATATTGATCATATTTTTATATCTAAATTTTTTTTAATAAATTCATTATTTATTAGGTATGTTCATGCAATCAGTAATTGATTTTCACTAATAAAATTGTACTTCTTTTTTCTGAAAAGAGATTATCGTGGCATTTTCATTAAGTATATTATATACATGATGGTAAGATATATTTCTTTTGCAAGTCACAATTCAGAAACAAAAGATAAACTATTTAGAAATCTTAAAAAATTTGAATTGTGAGAAGATGCACATGTGTGGTCTACCAACCAATATCTTATACTTAATGGAGATTGGGTAGGTTGATGTACTTTTTTCATGGATGCAAACTTGTTGGCTTGGTGTTTTTGTTAATTGAAAAGGGTATAAAAAGCAAACAAGTGAAAGAATTAAGCTACCTACATTGAAGAGAAATACATACGTGGACTTTAAGTTATGTAATAACTGATACAATGTAATGTGATACCATAAATCAAATAAAAGTGATAACTGATAAGGCACCAAATCCAGATCAGATACATGTCAGCAGTGGTCCCAGTTTACCTTCAAGTACAGGGATAATTCAAAACCAAAGAAAATAACTCTCAACGATATTAATGAGGTCTTGGATCAGAGATTGAAATTTTCACTGGTAATAAAATCTGAAGTGTACATTTTTATATAGAAATATCATATCATAGCTGAAACAAATACAATTATAATCATAAAAACTATTTATATTTTAAAACTTTCCTTTGGACCTGTTAAAAGTCAAAACTGGGGGCAAGTTTTCATTTGCTACTCTTGCTACTCTTCCCCTATGTGGCAAAAGCAGAGGCATACAATTTAAGAGAATTTGTTTTTTTTTTTTTTTTCTGAAATAGTTGTTTTATATGTTTGTGTTTTTGTTATCTATGGAATTTAAAAACACAACACGAGTGTATGTTTCGTGTCAGAGGTGAACATTTTTAGTTCCTTTTACAAAGCTGAATTATTTAAAGAGTGGTGATAAGTTAACACTGTTCATTTTATACATTCATTTTACACTTTATATATAATTATTTTATTATTTATATAATATTTTATTAATAAGAATCATTGTCAAATGAAAGTATACGGTGAACAATGCTGTTAAACGAACATTTTTCTTGTTTAAACATGTTTTCAAACACATTAAATTTTCTTTCGTTAGTAAATATTATTTATGATTTGAAAATTTTCAAGTAATTTCCTATAAAGAAGATATTAAATGTAATGAAACCCAGTCAAATAATAAAACAGGTGTGCAATACAATATTAAAGAGAAAGTGCATTAAGTTTTATAACATAAGAATATATTAGAATATTATTAAGAATCAATTGAAAATTATTAATAAGAAGAATTAATTGATATGAAGTTATTGGAATGTAAATAGTAATTTTGATTTAAATATATAGTTTGGTTGAATACTGGACAAAAAATAGAATAAGAAAATATGAAAAAATAAACAACTTAGGGAATTTTGAATGAGAACGAAGAAAGACAGTGAAATATGAGGTGGAGTGAACTCAGACTGAAGTGTTGTGTTTGACAACGTAGGAAAAGCTAAGAAAGTGGTTTGTGCATGTATAAATATACTAGGCAATCTTGCTCTTTCCAATACCATTGTGCTTTTCCCTCTCTAACGTCCATCTCTCTTCAAACGTTAAAGCCTTCTTCGTGAGAAGGTTCGTTTGGCTGTGTCTTTTTTTGTTTGGTGGTTGCAGACGATTATGTGGTTGAGTTCACGCCTTGTGAATGATCATGTTTTGGTTTTTGTGATGTCTTATGTTGTTTCAGTGAATTGGTGTCTGTTTTAATTCTAGTTGGTATATTGTTTGCGTTGGAACCTTCATGTGTGTGTTTGCTTTTACTGATTTGTTTCTCATTTTCAGGTAGAGCGTTTGAATTGAGCACCTTCTCTGAAGCCATTTTTTTGTTACGTTAAGCGCGTTTTTTGGTGGCTTCTCGAGGAGGTTGAAGGGCGTGAAAGAGTGGTGCATCTTTTGAGGTTAGGCAGATCGGAGAGAGAGTGATAAAAGTTCCTTGCTTTGAAAACCGGGGTGCTTGATTTTGTCTGAGGTTTTGTGCTTGAAAATGGGGAAAAGAGGGAATGTGTTGATGCAGAAGTATGAATTTGGAAAACTATTAGGTCAAGGAAACTTTGCAAAGGTTTACCATGCAAGGGACCTCAAAACTGGGGAGAGTGTTGCCATTAAGGTGATTGAAAAGGAGTTAATTCTAAAAATTGGGTTGGAAGATCAAACGAAGCGAGAGATATCTATCATGAGACGGATTAAACACCCCAATGTTTTGCAGCTGTATGAGGTCTTGGCCACCAAGACCAAGATTTACTTCATCATGGAATATGCCAAAGGGGGAGAACTTTTCAACAAGGTGGCTAAAGGTAGATTCAGTGAGAGCAAGGCAAGGAAGTACTTTCAACAATTGGTCAGTGCTGTTGATTTTTGCCACAGCAAGGGCGTTTATCACAGGGATTTGAAGCCAGAGAACTTGCTTTTGGATGAGAATGGTGTTCTGAAGGTAGCGGATTTTGGGTTGAGTGCATTGGTTGAATCGCATCGTCAAGACAACATGCTGCATACAGTTTGTGGAACTCCTGCATATGTGGCGCCTGAGGTTGTAAGTAGAAAGGGGTATGATGGAGCAAAATCTGATGTATGGTCTTGTGGAGTGATCTTGTTTGTTCTTTTGGCTGGTCATTTGCCATTCTATGATTTGAATCTAATGTCACTATATAGGAAAATAGGCAGGGGGGAATACAAATGTCCAAACTGGTTTTCGTTAGAAGTTCGCAGACTTTTAGGGAAAATCCTTGACCCCAACCCTGATACCAGGATATCCATGGCAAAAGTTATGGAAAATTCGTGGTTCAGAAAAGGGTTCAAACCCAAATCTGGTCAAGTGAAAAGAGAGTCTACAAATGAGGCATTAGATAATTCTGATCAAGTTTTTGGTTTGTGTGAGAATACAAGAGCTGCTTCTGTTGAGGCAGATCAAGAATTGGTTGTACCTGCACATTTGAATGCTTTTGACATAATTTCTCTGTCTGCTGGGCTAGACTTGTCTGGCCTTTTTGCTAACATTGGTGAACAGGAAGATATCAAATTTACATTCATGAGCGCTGCCTCATCTATCATGTCTACAGTGGAAGATATTGCTCGCATTTTGAGGATGGTGATAATTAAGAAGGATGCAGGGTTGCTGAAATTGGAGAGACCCAGGGAAGGTAGAAAAGAACCTCTTTCCATTGATGTTGAAATATTTGAAGTTGCTTCATCTTTCCATTTGATTGAGATTAAGTCCAGCGGCGATACATTAGAATTCCAGAAGATATTGAAGGAAGATTTAAGACCAGCTCTCAAAGACATTGTTGGTGTTTGGCAAGATGAGCATTATCTGCAGTAGCAAGGTTGTATTGTACTCCTTAAAAGATTCATTGAATTTTCAAGTTATGAATTAATTACTGTCATGACAAAGTTACCATGGCAATTGAACTGTTTATATTTATACTTTGTACTAAACATAGTTTTGGTTGAGAAGGCCTGCTGAATTGTGAGATGCCATTGCATATACCTATGCTAGAAATAGTTTTGTTTTCATGCCAATATGTAAATTCGAACTTAAATCTGTAATGATTTCCAAATGTTATGGTTATTCAGTATGCAACTACAGCGCATATTTCTGTCACTGTACTAATAAAAGAAGAAAATAAATGAAGCTCTGCTGAAGCTTGTTTGGTTGTTCTGTGATCAAGGTTATTCGTTGCTGTCATACATAAATATATTGATATATTCTTCTAGGTTTTGCTTAGGTTTGTATGACTAATAGTGAAAACGAAATAAATGTTTTTCCTTGATTGTTTATTGTATTACTTATTTCTTTTTGAGTATGGATAACATGGTGGAATGAGAAAATTAAAATTAAATGTTTTCACATAAACATATAAGTGCTTGTATTTCACAAGAAAAAAAAAATCTTAACTCATGATTTTTCATCAACAGCTATTAGCTACCAGCTCTGTATTTTACTCTAAAGGGTGCAACAAGGTGCACTGTAATTTTTGGCAACCCCTTTTTTCAAGTTAACCTGTAGCTTTTTAAGGTTGAAGATTTATCACATTTTACCTGAAACTCAAACTTTATTAACTCTGTTTACTTATCAGTAGTTTTCTAGGAAGAACCTAAATAGAATAAAGTTTACCCCACACCTTCATTCATTTTTAAGCAATGGATCTGAGTGGTTCTTTTTTACCTTTTAGTAAAGATGCTATGCTGTTTATTGTTGTGTCATGCGTATTTTGGTTACCAAGCAGTCAATGCGGACATTTCACCGATAGTTTCTTTTAATATTGTCCTCAGTTCAAGCTTTGTGAAGTTTTGAATTGATAAATTTTCAGGCATCTTAAGATTAGTATTATAAGGCTGAAAAGAAAATGTAGTTCTACACAAAGGCTTCATTATTGTGTCTCCGTATCATTGTGAAGGACATAAACATTTTCATCACCAAATCAACAGAATTTGTAAAAAATGTAATGCAACGCGTTCTTCATAATGAATACATTTCTTCAGTAAACTTAAGAAAGAAAGATGTAAATATTGCATTTTCACATGAAATTCCATTAGCAAAAGCTGAAAAAGAAAATACTAACATTGCACACATTTTACAAAATAGCACACAGTGTGGTGAATACTGATATATTAGTTCATACATTCATAAATTCTACACAAACTTGTGTATCTGAATTTATTTGGCTCCAACTTCACTTACAGGTGGGGCCAATTAAATTCAATATAACAATAATTTATCAGTTTGCCGCAGAATCTGTCAAGAATATTTAAGTTTAATATCATACCCCCGGTTACTTGTGATGGCCTACCACACTTATTGCCAGTTTTCACACTTGCAAACTAAGAGAAGCGTCCAAAGTTGGGTTCCCCTCCATTTGAACACAAAGGCCCTCTTTGACCCTTATTGATTCCCTCTTATAAATGTACCTACTTGAAACCCAAAGAAAAACCACCAAATTGATACTTGACATGACCAACAAGAACCCATAATAGTAGTCCAAGTGACAATCATTCAAGTTGTCCCCTATCCAGCTCTTTTTGTCACCCCTTCCTGTTATTTTATCAACCATTGTCACCAAAAAGCTGTTCAAGAAGTTCCCAACACCGATGCCACTAGTGAAGAATGTGGTTCCAAGGCTCTGCATGTCTTCAGGGGATTGATCATAGAAGAATTCTAGTAATCCAATGGCATTAAACACGTCTGCTATCCCTATTAATACATACTGAGGCATCAGCCAAAATATACTCATGGGGACAATATCTTTAGGACCAGCTACTTGGTTTGCACTTATAACATGCATTCTTCTAACTTCTACCGCATAAGCAATTGCAATGGCTATGATCTGGATTGAAAATCCAATCCCAAGCCTTTGAAGCAATGTGATTCCTCTAGGGTGACCAGTTTTCTGGCGCATAAACGGCACGAAAAACTGGTCATACATTGGCACTGAGAGAAGCATGGAAAGTGTCACAAAGCTTCCAAGAGAGGCTGAGGGAATTTTAAAATGAGGTCCAAGGTTTCTGTCCAAAGTGGTTCCTTGTTTCACAAAAAGAGTGTTGATTTGTGCCCATATGGTGCTTGGAATCAGTGTCACTAGCCATACAAGGACCATACCAAAGATAAGTTTAGAGCCTTCTACTTGGGTCACTGTTAGTGGTACCCTTTTGGAACCACCACTGTCTTCTTTAATAGCAGCCTTGTCCAAAAACCTGCACACACAAGTTTTTGTAAGTAAAAAAAAAAAATTGTTTTTTGTGTGGCAGTGGAATGTTCCAAAATGATCCAATGAATCTGACCAACGTGTCTCTCTATGCACCAAGAATGCAAATGGGGACTATACCGTGTTTTGCATGCAATATGTGATAGGTATTGTTTGTAGTAACTTGCAACAGTGGTCACAATTTGGTTGAAAGATAGGGACTAGGAAAGAAGGCCTCAAAGAAGATAGTGTGAAGTGAAGAAAATCAATGAGATGAATGACATAGTAGGCCCCGAATGGATCACTATTTTGCCTCAAATAGTGGGTTCCCTCGTCAAGCACAAAAATGGTCCTGAATGAATGAGACCCCCTTTGACTTTGACAGCCTCAGAGCCAAGCAAGAGCTTAAAACGGGGAACATGGAATCAGTGGACACGCTCCATTTTCTACATTCTCTGTCAAATTTATAAGTTGGACAAAGATGCAAAATGCCTTTTCTACATGCTTCCAACTTTTACTGTATGAGCAATTAATGCATAAGAATCTTTAAAACATGGAAATTGTTACGTGTCCACCAAAACGAAACATGACCTTTCATTTAGTTTCCATCTATATATAGTTTTACATATATGAAAAAGCAAAGTGATAGGTAAATGATAAATAATCATATACAGTGACTTTCACAATTAAGTAATGAAATTATTAAAACTTTTCCCCCACTTCTTTTGCGCCCCCTGTTTCTTCTGATTATTAATTTTTTAAAATATTTTCTCCACTCTCTTTGTTTTATTTTATTATCACACTATTCATCCTTTGATTGTAGGGAAAATATTTTTTGACAACTCCTTTTTTCTCTCATATCTATTTTACAAATGATTTTACTAATAAAATATTATATTAAAATAATAATTTATAGGATTGTGTAATATGTTGATGTCGGGTTTTTTTTTTTCACACTCTATCCCTACATCCATGCTTCATTTAATTTTACACTAAAAAGTGAAACTACTTTTTACTGTAAAAGACAAAAAGAAAGTAAAAGCAGAGACTATAACAAATATAGTATCAAAGAAAGATGACATGTTTACAAGCTAACTCATCTTTACAGGTAAAAAAGATTCATTAATATTCAATTCACCTTTTTCGAACACGTACAATTTCTCTTTATCTTTACAATTGTCACATCATTACATATATGTTTTCTTGTGTCTCTCATTAGGTGTTAAATAATATTTTTGGTGTCTAAAAGTCATGTTTGTGGCAAGAATGATACATGACACTCCAAAGTGTAAACTAAAGACACCATGTTACTTATTATATTGTCATTTTTCTGCTTTGTTTTATTTTTGTCTGTCTACCAAACGTTACTCAAATTAGAAAGAGTGATGTAAAATGAATAATACTAGTATTAGTGCATGTGCTGACCTGAGGGTTGGAGTGTGATAAACTTGACGTTTGCCAGTATTAACATAATGTTGGAGGTTGTGCTCATAGAGATCAGAGGGGTTAATAGGGAGTTGGAGTTTTCTATTCCTGAATGCTGCAATGGGGACACGAACTAGGTCCCTAGCAGGAGCAGTGGTTGTTCTTACTTTGTGGCGATATATTGGTGTGCCTATATAGAATATGACCAAAGAGAGTATGAGACCAGCAGTGGGGATACCATAACCAAGTCCCCATCCCAAGTTCTCTTGAATGTATACCAATCCTAAAGTGGCAATCAAAGCACCCAAGAATGAGGTAAACATCCACCAGTTGAAGAATGAGGCCTTTAGCTCTTTCTCATTGGGGTTGAAGTCATCAAACTGGTCAGCACCAAAGGTTGAGATGTTGGGTTTTGTTCCCCCTGCCCCAATTGCCATTGTGTAAAGGGCTGTGTAGAAAAATGCAATCTGTGATGTTGAAGCCTTGTTGCATATGCCATTGCTGCATGCTGGTCTCAAGCTCTTCAGTGACACTGCTACTGTCAGAAGAGTCATGCCCTGTCATCAAGTGGAACTAGTAAGTGCATCAAGCGGTTTGCTACATACACAAATCTATACCACAAAGCTATTAAGTGAAGAAAGAAAACTTGGTGCTGTTCTTGGGGATCGGAAACATGGTTTTTGAAAATATATTTTAGAAATATGAAAGATATATATTATTGGAAGGAATTTATGATTTATTTTATTTATGTATTTCTTTATATCACTTTGTTTATTTTATTTATTTTGTTCAATTTGACATTTTTTTTAGTGTATTTCTTCTTTATCAATCTCACTTTTATTTATTTATTATGGATTTCATACAGTAATATTTCATGGATTTTAAAATATGGTCCTTCCTCAAATTTCTTTGAGAAATATTCATTTATTTTTTAATCTTCATCCCTTTTTTATATCTTCTTCACATAGTCAACTCTTCTTTCATCAATCTAAAGCAAAACTTTTTTCTTTTAACTAGAATTTGAATACTTTTAAGTTTTTATATATTTTAATTAGACAAATATACTTTATAATCTTTCTCTAACAGTAATTAAATAAATCTTGATTAATCCCAAGAACATATAACACATCAAAAATTAATTTGACACTTCAATGAATTGTTTCGTATGCCTTACACAATAAGTCTTTCTCTATTCCTATTTCTTATTTACTAGTCAAGTCCTTCTCAATTCCTATTTCTTATTTACTAGTCTAGAATCAGTAAATTCCTTACCAATAATTTTATCTCTTTTGCTTTCTTTGTTTTTTTTTTCTTTTTATATTTTTATTTGGACCATGGTGGATTTTTATAGAACGGATGAACTATATAATCACATTTCACAACTTCTAATAAATATAGCTCTTCCAGATGAGTTTGTATTCATAATTTTTGTCATCGAAAAGTCGAATAACAACGTGTGAAAAATTTTATTCTCCTTTCATTTCATCTCATGTAAATTATGACACTTAATACTGCTCTTAGAATTTTGAAGTTTTTCAAAATATATTTTGAAAATATAAGAGGTATGTTATATCGAGGAGCTTGTGATTTATTTATGTATATAAGAACCTAACAAAATATCAAATATTAACAATATCTTAATCTTAATTTCTTAAATCTAAATAATAAAAAAAATTATTTTTAATTTTATGTAACAGATAGTTTAATTATTTCCAACAAATTAAAAATTTCCTAAAAATTAACATAAATAAAAAATATTAAACAAATATTTTCAAACAATTATAACCTACAGTTCATGCACATCTACATGACATGATATACAACATCATTACGACGCCACAGGGCATATTCTCTCATTACCAATCACACGTAATTTAGCCTTCCAATATAATTTCTAATCTCATTTTTATAACTGACAGTGAACATTCTTTAAAATGAAATTTAGAGGAGATCCTAATGTCATTCTCTATCACACTTTCTAATATTAGATAAAATTTATTAAAAATAGCAAAATGTGGATTCCACTCCATATTCAATGAGTTTTATATAATTATACTATTTTTAATAAATCTTAATTAATAATAAAAATATATTACTTACACTAACCTTTGTAAATATTAATTTCAAATACAGAAAAACCATCCTATATATGTTGAAAAAAGGTCATTTTTGTGGGTAACATTTTATATAAAACCTCTCTTATTTTCACCTCTTTTAAAAGTTAAACTAAAAATTAAAAATGAGATAATATCACAAACTATATGTAAATGCTTCATTATATACATGTACATAAATTTAAGGATGAAAGTGTTGGAGTTGAAATGTGAATATCACATTGAAAACGAACAACATATAAATTTAAAAATTGTATTGGAAATTCTTTTTTCTTGAAAAATCAACCATAGAAATGAGGACACATATAGCTTCATAGGTGGGGCTGTATTAATCATAAATAATTATCTGGTCCAATCTATGACAGTTAACAATCATATATATTGCCCCCACAAGTGCAAATAATAGAATTGAAGTCTTTGGTGGGATAAGGTAAACAGAAAAAAGGTACTAAAAGTAAAAGACAGAGAAGCTTAATTTTGATTGATTAATTTTTGAAATTTATTTTAAAAACCAACAAACTTATTATATATAGTAAAGTATAACAGATAAATATTTCACTATTGGTATGTAACTTTTTCACAATATTTGCTTTGTTTGGAAACCATAAAGATGGTGAATGTTGACGCAGTTGGATCATGATGGAGAAAGTATAAAGAAGTAGAGTGTGGATTTTATATGTGAAAGAAAGAGAAAAGAAGTTACCAAGACATAAACGAGAGATGAGAGAGTGAAAGTCCAGAAGCGACCCAAGTAAGAATCTGCTATGCAAGCTCCAAGAATTGGCGTTATCCACACAGATCCTGACCAGTTATTCACATTCCTCACTGATGAAACTGTGTCTTCATGAAGTTGTGTTGTGAGGTAATTCACCAAATTCGAAGCCACTCCATAGAAGGCCATCCTTTCAAACGCTTCATACCCTGAACCATGTCATATATAACACATAACCTAATTAATCTTATATGTTTTCTTATTACATCATGTTTCATGCTATACGAGGTATAACCAACCATTAACAAGAAACAGTGTGAAGACTACTAAAATATATGGTGTCTGCATAACAACCTATGTCAGCATAATGCAAATATAATTCTTTTATAAGAATGAACAAAACTTCAAAGGTTTGGAGATTGTTATGAAAAAACAGTGGAGATCTAAGAAAAGCAATTGAATGGTATTGATTAATTCTCACCAACAAGAAAAGCACAAGCCTTCCATTTGCCAGTTCTAGATGAAAGTGCAGGGTTGCCACGGAAATCAACAGTGGCATCTTGTGTATAATCTGCATTGGCTTCCATTGATAAGAGATATCACATAAACAATAAAAAGGAATAAGCAAAGTAAGAGATTATATAGGCAGGTAGTGATATATCAAAGGAAGCAATAAATGGAGAAAGAGATGGGTGGCAGAGAAAATGGAGGTAGCTGCTATCTATATATGTACTGCATATATTGTAGCATTATTGTCTATCACGGCATCTTTATATTTATTTTTTATTTTCTTTCTCCGGACAACGTTTCAAGTTTCATGGTTACATGGACTTCAACTAGAATCAACAAAATTATTTTGAGAATTTATGATATTAAAAATTAAAACTAAGCATAAATTTATAAGCTTTTAATGTTTGACACACATGTAAAAATTTAATCATATATATCATATTTAAATTAAAATTTCAGTAATATATATCAATATTTATTAATAATAACAATAATAAAATATTAATAATTTAAGTTATTTTTAAAATAAAATTAAATAATTTTATTGTTTAGTTGTAGTTTACTAATTTGACTGGTTTAATATTGGATTTGTGCATCATTAATTTCTTACCATAGCCCAAACAGATGAAAACCAGTTCCTTATTGAAATAACTAGTTCGATTCTAATGTAATGTTTAAATTTTAGTAAACATATACCGGTCAATATATATATATATATATATATATATATATATATATATAAACATGTCACACAATCAGTGTAAACTTAATATATAGTCAAATTTACTCACTTGTGGCGTAACAAGTAACTATCACTTGCACTATTTATTTTCTTATACAGGAAAATAATTTTTGTTTTAGCAGAAGATAAAAGATCTCTTACTTAATAAAAAATTAAATATTTTCATCGTCTTCTTTTTCACTTAAGTAAATATCGTCTTTTAATAAAAATAATTATTTTGTCATTATTTCTGTTTTCAGAAAAATGAAAATTTAATATATTTCATAAAATTATTACACAACCAAAAATTATTGATTATAACTCTCTTATCAAGTTTTAGACATAAAATAATGTTGTTCTTCAATCAACTAGTATGTCTACTCATCAAAATACTTAAAATATATAGTTATTCCACACTTAAAACAAATCAAAATCACAATTAAGTGATATAATTATGTTATTTCTAAATCATTATACGTTTCTACTACCATATATAGAACTTATTTACTATAATCAATACAACTTAACCTGATCACGTCAAAACTAATGCAAATATAATGTTCATTATTAATTCAATCCATCCAAGTATATTTAGTACAATTTTAATCAATTCAATTACAATCATATTTCATACTCATAATAAAATATATTTATAATTCAAAATACTTTCTCACATATTATATTATACACTTTATGTTAAAGATGTCACATCAACTAGAAATAAGGTTAATTCATGATATTGAGAACAATCTTCATGTTGGTTTTGTAAAGTTAAATTAGACTTAAACTTACTTTCTAATATGATATCAGAGTCTATTTTAGTGAAGTTTGACGGGCCACCACCTACAAATATCTAGTCCTTACGCACAAGTTAAATAGTCTCGGTGTGAGGAGGTGTGTTTGAGATCCCACATTGATTAGAGATAAGGTCAATTCATAATAACATGTAAGTAAAGGCAAGGGGGTGTAGAAATAAGGCCAGTTCATGATAAAATATAAGTAAAGGCAATCATCACCTTACAAATTGGTTATGTAAGATTGAGTTAGACTTTCACACTTTTTAATGCTTTATAAAAAGATTTATCTAAAAATTTTAAAAATTTAACAAAGTCGTGATTTACTCTCTAAAAATGTTCCAGACTATAAACTTAAACTAACCGAGATAAGATAATATATAATAACAAAAAGAGTATATATACAAAAGTTAAAAAAAGAAAGAAATCCAATGTGTATAAAAACTTATAAAAAACAAAATTTTGTCTAATTTATATTGTTTTATTTAATTGAGTGTATAAAGATGTAATTTTATCGTGAAAGAGATAAAAATAAAATACCAAAATATAAGAAATAAAATAGAGAAAGAAAATTAAAGGGATAAGAAAAATAGAGTCATGATTAACAAATAAAGAAGAAGAAAAAAAAGAGAGAGAAAGTTAAGAATAAATGATTTAATTTTTAATTTATGGATAAATAATCTCCACCTCTTTTTCTCGTATAAATACACTACAAAATATTTAATGTTATTAATTTTGTTTGAAATTTGGAAGTGGTTGAGATAATTGAATACATGTTTAGTTTTTAGTATGTTACATGTATTTATTAAAATCAAATTAATGTTAATATGTAATTATAATATTGAAGGAATCACTAAAAATTTTAAATTTACAAAATAAGAAATAAAGAGTAAAATTTAAGATTAAGTACATATTAATAATATTGTAATGATAATTTATAATATAATATAACGTTAAACAAAACCACTAAAAACCACTAAATTTTAATTAGAAATTGATGGATAGTGACAAAAGACAGTAAATTAAAAGAAACATACGATTAACAAAAACAAGTACAGAGATAAAAAGGATAGATAATTAGATGATTAGGTGATTAATTCTTTTGTTAATTGTAAAACTAATGTGTTAAATATACATAATAAAGAGAGAAATTATAAAACATAAATAATGTCTAATTAAAAGGAATTATGAGAGTCAGATTCTACTTTTAACTTGTATAATTATACTTGTATATATCAAGGGAGAATGGTTGATGATATACTTTAGAAGCCATGTCTAAATATTGAACTCAAAAATAATATAAAAGAAATTAAGAAAATCTGTGGTCATCCTTCATTGACTCAATTAAGCATTGAATAGAATTGGAAAATCTGTAGCCACAGAAGAATGAAAGTGCCCTAACTTTTCTACTGCATCACATAATTGAAGTTTCAAATGGTGGACACATAAGGCATGAATGGATGGATGGATGCTAGGGTACAAATTTACACCGACCCATCATCTGTACCATATCAAAATCAAAATCACATTATCATAATTATATCATCTCACCTCGTGCAGGATCTTTGACCCAATTTTTCAAACTCCTTTACAAACTACAAATTACACTTTAACATTTGGTTCATGCCTATGTACCCGTCAACACCTTCAGACACGAAACATAAGAGACATCTGAATATCATAATGCCAACAAAAATGTGTAGTTTTTTTTATAATAAGTAGTGTTTATGTCTTATTACTAGTTTCAAATCTATTAGAACAAATTTAGTAAGTAGTTTTCATAAAATTTTAAATTCAAACTCTATTGTAATATATTATAAAAATGCTAATTTTTTTAGATATTATAGCATTTTTTCTATTAAACCGTCAATCTTATTTTCAAAATATTATTATTTCATCTAAGTAGTTTTTAAAAGTGTAAAAATACTTATTTAAGAGTTTGGTTGACAAAACTAAGGTAGTTTATAAACTTCTAATTTTCTAAACTTATAAGTTAGTTTATTTTATTAAAAGTGTTTGCGATATTGATAAACTAATTAGTAAATGTAAAATTAAATAAAAAATATATAACTATATAAACTTTAGTATATAAATGAAATTTATGTTCTTAAGTAAAAATATATTATTAAAGTAATTAATTTTTTTATTAAATATTTTAGCATTTCTATTTATTTTCTTAAAAGTTGTATAGTTCTTTTTATTTGAATGAATTGACGTAGTGAGTATTAATCAAATTTATTTTTTTATTTCTCAATTTGAGTTACTGTTACATTAATTTTTTTTTAAATTTTACTATGTACAATTTTCGTATAATATCATCATGTTTACTTTAATTTATAATTATTATTTTTATTTGAACTACATAAAAATTTAAAAAAAAAACAACAAATACTAAAAATGGTAAAATATTGTCTCTATATAATTTAAATAAATACTACCAGGTAAAAAAATTAATTAAAATATACAGGCTAGTAATAGAAAAAAAATTAATAGACCACAATAGAAACTAGCTATAATAGCTTGTTATAGATAGAATCTAGCTGTAATAACTTGTAGTTTATAAACTCGAAGTTCATAAAATAAGTTATTTTGAAATATTTATAAAAAATTTATATTGCTCAAATTAATTTACAAGTTAATCAAATAAGTTAATAACTTACACACTCTAAGTAGTCTTTAAAATATAAAAAATAATTCTAAATAATTTTTTAAATAATTAAAAAATTCTCTAAAGCAATCTTTGATCTTTATTAAAATATATTAATTTAATAATTAAAGTGATAAATATTCAATTTTTTTAATAACATCATTAAATATTTTAGATATTTCTTTCATAAATACTTAAGAAAAGGAGAATCTAGTAGTTTAAATATATGGGTGATTTATTCTTTTTCATTTGACAATTTAATCAAAAAGATATATTCCGATGATTTTTATGATGAATGTATCTAGTGATAGCCACATGGATATGGTACTATAATGTTGTTAGCAACTACCATGAACCTGTTTCATCAATAGAGGACCTGTTTTGGAGACAAAAGTTGCATATATGATAATTATACCCATCAGCATATTCTATAGAATGACGTTTTTTTCCCATTACTATTCATTTTTCCCATCATTCCAACTCAGACATAATGGCCTATAGTTTGTTTGTTTTTATTTCACAATATTCTCTTAAGAAACAATTTGTTTGAAACACAATCATAGACACTTGTATTAATAAAGATTCAGAACTTAATTCACCGTATACCGTGAAAAAATTAATCTATTCAAATTTGTATCAACAATAAAAAATAAATAAAAAAAATACTTAGAGTGTTTTAACACTTTTACAAATTTCATTACAGACACAGAACCTATGAAGCATAAATTCTGCATCAGGTAACAATCACTCGTAGTGGACCCAAAGAGACTTCCACAAAAATCATCCACTATAAACTCCTATCAGTCATCAACCTTCAAAGACATACATCATATGTTATCTACATTATCTGTTAGACTTTTACATGATAAGTAAAATAAAAAAACCAACGAACCATTATTATATTTAATGATATTCAACCTCAATGCTGCACTATTACTTGCAACGTGGACATATCTTTGACTTAATCAATAGTGTCTGGCTAATGCAATGGACCACATTTTGTTGGCTCCATAAATGAAGGTCTGAATGAATGCAATGAGAGCTTTGATGGGGTGGAAGATATTTTATCAAATACTAAATGCTACAAACTCATCCTCATAGCTTTGGTCAATGCCATCTAATAGAGTGTCGATATTCAACACCAACTCTTTAATTAATCCTCCATTCTTACTACATGTTAAACCATTGTAAAATAAAGTATATACTATATCAATGGCCAGTTCAATGTAAAATAAATATATTTTAAATTGATTACATCTTATATATTTACTTTTTTAGAAAAACATATTTACATTTTACATAAAATATTAATTGAAACTCTCACTTAGATTGACGACATCTACTTTAAATCATGAATTAGTATAAAATGTCTAAAAAAAGTAAAAAAAAAAAGAAAAGAAATAGTAAGTATAATAGTTATTAGCTAGGTAGACCAATAGACAAGTATTCCAATACTCAGTGTACAATTTGGTCAATAATTGAAGGCTATATCTTGTATGTGTGGTGTTGCCAAGAAAAACACTGCCAAGACCGGCACAAATATTCTTCTTCAGCTTCTTATTAAGTGATCTCATGGTGGAACATACATACGTTTAAAGGGCTAAAAATGTGAGAGTAAACGTGGTATGATTAAATAAGGTGTTGCATAGCATTGAGGGCAAATACCTCAATGACATAAACCCTACCCAAGCCCAAACCTGGAGAACAATGTATACCTTGCTGGCAATGCTAAGGAAGATAGAGACCGAAAGAGACTACTTCTATGGCTTATATAACAATAGTACAAGACTCTGCTTTGGACACACACCTTTTGGCCCCTCCCTCTATATTCAATACTCTGAGGCCACCTATCATCTACAAATTCCACTTTCTTCCTCTTGAAATTGATTCCTCAAGAAACCATACACATCAGTGCTTTGTACGTACTTTCCATAACCTTGACAGTGAAGTTACACTAGGGACTGACATGCAACAGTCTCCTTCACTACCTTGGATTGTTGTTAGCCTCACATCTTTCAACTTTCATAACATGTTAATCAATACCCTTCTTGTTAGGAGAAGTCGAAAAGATAGAAGGACAATGGCTATCTAAGATTTGTATTACATTAAGTTATACTCCATTACAACAAAGTTAAGAGGGAATAAGAGTACCGAACTAGGTTTAAACAACAACAAGAATACACGAAAGTCTATAGAGAGTTGAATACCTATAAATATTACATAATTTAACATATTTAACTCTACTGCTGTCTTTGAAAATTTGTTTAGGGTTTAGGGTTTACCTAAATTTGAATACCCTAAAATTACTGAGTACTACTGTCAATTATACATATTTAATAAAAAGAACGAATAACATGTGATTATATGTTGATTAAGGATTGATGAATACCATGATAGTTTTGTTGTCCCCTAGGTGCTGATATGAGTCTACGTTCATTAATGATAGAGATAGTAATCCAAAGTCAAAATCAGAAAGACTATACGTAATTCTTAAACCAGTGATTTAGGATGCGTGTCAAATGGTGGCTCCTTTGGCATTGGTAAGAAATGAAGGAGTAACAGAGAAAGGGCATAAGATTGATGGGTATACAACAAAGTGATGAGTACTACGAATCATGGGAGACATGAAAGAGAGGAATGCATGCAGCATCTTTAACAAGAATCGTTGAATGTCAAGTCAGAAAAGAAAAGAGATAAGAAAAGTGAAGTAGACAGCAGAATAAATGGCAGGGAAGGAATCAGTGTGTGTCAGTAATAACCTTCGAGGCTTCCACTTTCAGATTCCAATTCTGTAACTGTGAGATGCCAATCCGATAAAGCGGGGCACGTTGGAAATTTGGGTGTGTTAAATTTAGAAAGATGCCACTTATTTTAAAATAGCGATATAGTTTTTCTGAGGTCGAAATTTATCTAACACTCTTGTACGGAGGAAATAAATAAAGTAAATAAAATAAGAGAGAAATAGAAAAGAGAAAAATCTATAGATACTTTTTATTGTTTGGTTTGATAAAAAAGAAAAAGAATTGAAAGAAAAATGCTACAAAAGATGCTTTATCGTAAATAATTTATAAGATAACATTTTTAATAAGGAAACAATTAAGATTAGTTATGTTAAAATAATAAGATTTTACATCACAAACAACAAAACAGTATTGTTTAATGCTCTTAACTATAGAAAATATAAAGAACAAAACAAAATATATAAAGTTATAAAAGAAACTAATAACTTTTATATTGTTAAAATTATTGTTAAAAGCATAATTTGAAAGAAATTATATTAAGGTATTGACATGGCTTATGAAGTACTTTCTTTACTGGTGAACTCAAACTTCTATTCCACTCCATTTAAATTTGGGTTAACTTAGTTTGAATTTGAACATAAATTATAGACATTGATTTTATAAAATAAACTAGCAATACAAGTGTACTTACTAAAGTCTTAGAAAAAAAGTTATGCTCACTGTCTTGGATGTATGACTTTGTCTAGTATTAAACATTGAATTACGTAAGTTAATTATATAATTTAAGAAAAAATATTGTTGGCTAGCTTACTAGGTTAGATGAAGAAGGGTTGAAAGTTTATTTGTTTTTACATAACTTTTTTAGGATTTACTATCCTTTCGTCTTTTTTTTTTGGGTTTTCAGTTCCTAATTAAATTTTTAACTAATTTTAGTCCATGAATTTTCATTCATTAATAATTTTGTTCTTATATCGGTATGTAACAACGTTAACTAATCATATAAAAATAATAATAATGTTATACTGACTTGTCTTATCTTTAGGCATCTGACATGTACCATTAAAATATGTAATTTTTAAAACTGTGTTTTGATGAAAAATTGTTTATTTTATGCTCATGAAAAAACGGAAATGATTTTCCATTTAGTAAGTGGCCCTAGTAGACAAGAAAAACTTTCCTTTTTTAGGGACATTTTCATTAAATAAAAAATAACACCAACATCTTGGGGGTCTGAAAAGCAATGAGGGGAGTGCCAATAGCTGGCCCAGGAGCAAGTAGGGCTGATCTATATCAGTCTCCTGATCTACAATAATTATTCAGAGTCAGGATAATCATGAAAAAGAAAACAGCAAAAAGTATACAGACACTCATAACAATTATATAAAAAAAGTATACTAACATCTATTCGCTTGCATCATTTAATTATAGTTCGTTCTATTTATGTTTATCAAACGTTACTCTTTCTTAAGTTTTTGGTGAAAACAAACGTTACTGATTCTAAATTTTTTGGTCAAAAATACACGTTACTGTTTCTAAACTTTATCTCAGAAAAAACAATGGAAACCAAACCTCCGAAACCTTCGAAATTAACTAGCTAACGATTGCCTGCAGTCACGGATCTTACATTCAAAATATAATCCGTTTTTTTTTTCGTATTGTATTTACTTAAGTAATATATGAAAAAAATTAAGTACAGGGACTTTATGTGTTTTTGACTGCAAGGAATCCATTCCTTTAATCATGGAAAAAAGGAAAAAGATAATTACGCACAACATACTATTAGCTTTAACACATGAAAAGACCAGCTAGTCTCAAAGCAATTAAGTTTTATGTTTTAGACGTTTTTTTTGTAAATAGGTTTATCTATATGTTTTTCTTTTTTAGAGTTTCTGTTTTAGAATTATTTTTTTACCGTTGGCACTATATATATATATATATATATATATGAGTGTATAATGTTGAACTTTTGTATTTTTTTTCATAATAATACATATGTATTGCTTTTTTTCTTTCTTTGAATAGTTTGTCTTTTTTTCTGACTTTTTCCTTTGTTGTGTTTCAGTTCAATATATATAAAGAATTTTTATCTTTTCACTTTGACTTTTTCTTTTGCTGTGATTTCATTCAATACAAAAAACAAGGGGTTGAATATTATGTTATTATTCTTTATACAAAGGTGAATACCATTTTGATATGATACCAGGGCTCTTCTTAAGAAGAGTTTAAGAATAGCTCTCTTGCGTACTATGAAACCTTGTTTGTATGTTCTTCTCGTCCGTTTGTGCTGATTCTTGGATCTCATTATCGGTCTCCACCTGTACATATATCCCCCTAAAATCTCACGACTAGCCTTAGTTCACCTGTTCATGATGCCAATAACTATCATTTTTGGAGCAGATTTATTGATAGGTACCTGCAGTGGAAACAATACAATAGACTACCAACCAAACAATATGGAAGCTCCCTGAATGCAGTCAATCAACCAAATAATATCCAATACGCAATCAAAAACAGCAGAGAAAACAACACCAATATTTAACGTGGGAAAAACCTCTCAAAAG
>Ga0209700_102516_pt1 | contig 36898 bp, 22 predicted proteins | sample SiratroredBW_FD_187528 | JGI IMG/M metagenome (GOLD analysis project Ga0209700, IMG submission 187528) | Root nodule microbial communities of legume samples collected from California, USA - Siratro red BW (SPAdes) (version 2) | ecosystem: Host-associated > Plants > Roots > Nodule | place: USA...
AGTTCGAGAAGCTGAGAGCATTACTTGGAATTGTTAACTTGTGTGAAGTAAGCTTAATTCAGGATAGTTAAGCTTAAGGGAGGGTATGTTGGAATTTGACCTTTTCTTAGTTGAATAAGTCATCTACGGTTACGTAGTGAAGTCTGTTTCCTAGTTTCTAGTTTTAGTGGAGTCGATTTCCTAGTTTCTAGCTTGTTTCTGTTATTTTATTTATATCTCCTGTAAGGCTATATAATGCCATGGTCTTTGATTTAATAAAGTATCACTTTCAGCTTTATATTTCACAAGAACAACTTCTATTTGGACTAGTCAAGAGCGATCAAAAACCTCAGCGGCTAGAATAAATTGGCACCTACCGTGGGGCACTCTTACTCCTACTTTGAGAGAAAAATCCTGAGAGAAAAACCTTGAGAGAGAAAAACCTTGAGCGAAACACCTCTGAGAGAAACCTTTTGAAGATGAGAAACAATAGACAAGCTACACTCAATGGAGGGAATGGCGATGCACCGACCCTTCAGCAAATTTTGGATACTATGATTGACTTGCAACGGAATAACAAAGAGATCAGGAAGTGATCGGAAGACTAAGAAAGGGAATAAGCTTACACTGAGCAAGAGCGGTTGAGAGAAGAAGCTGAGGAAGTGCGACACCAAATGGAAGAAGCTTTAAAAGCTTATGAAGAATTGCATAATGTTAATGAAGAGCTACAACAAGTATTGAGGGGACAACCGATCAATCCAAATTTTAGAGCCTCGCGGATACCTCAAGTGATTGCTGACTCCCAACCTCTCACGCAAAAAATCATGGCGAAGCAAGTGCCGCAACATTTCATGGTTCCAAAGATGGGAGACCAAATGCAAATCTCAAGATGTTCTAATGTCGTCTGCTGCAAGATTTTTGTAGAGAATCGGAACCGAATTAAGTGAAAGGGAACAAGAGGATTTGCTCTTAATTTTGCGAAAGTACAACGATGCCTTCACATAGACATCATTCGGAATGTCGGGGAATGATCCAAATTTCCTATGCCATAGTTTGACACTAGATTTGAATGCTCAAGAAGCTAATCAAGGCCATTCACACTCAGGAAATACCATACTCGGAATGGTTGACTAACATGGTGATGGTAAAGAAGGCCGGTAGCAAATGGGGAATGTGCGTCGACTTTATCGACTTAAACAATGTCTGTTCGAAAGACTCTTACCCCTTGTTGAGTATTGATGCATTGGTTAATAGTGCATCAGGATACGCCATGCTTAGCACTAGGATGCGCCAATGCATCAGACTTTCATAATTTAGTTCATACATCACATTATCATTAACACATCACACTCATGTGACAAGGTTAATCCATATGATATGGTCCAATCTGTTTTTTTTTTTACATCATAACACAATCATATAAACTTGTTAATACATATAATCTAGTATAACCAGTTCTTTTTCTCACCGTAACACAGTCATATGAACCTGTTAACCCATATGAATTTGTCCAATCGGTTCTTTTCACACTGTAGCACAATCATATAAACCTCATTCGACCCTCATTACCTGGGATCTTCATCTATATGATTTTTACATACCAATAGAGTCAGGAGACCTCCTTTTAGACAAATTCACAAACAATTCACATCTTAAACCATCTCAACCTAAGTATCTATTTTACTGAAGATATTATGTCTTGATCACCATTCTATATCATTCATAAACATTGATACTACATCATACCATACATAAACATTCATTTAATTTAATTCAAAAATGTAATTATAATATCTATTAAAAATATTGAAACTAACTTTCCTAGCCTAACATTAAAAAAAAAAACATATAATTAGCTTTACTTACCTAACATTTAAAACAAACATGCAATTAGCTTCCCTTACCTATTTTTTTTTTTTAAAAACCATGCAATTATCTTTCCTTACCTAACTTATAAAAAAAACATGCAATTAGCTTCCCTTATCTAACATTTAAAAAAACAAAAAACATGCAATTAACTTCCCTTAATTATATAGAGTAGAGACATCCATCCGTAAAAGAAAGGAAGAGTTTTAGAAGGAAGGTAGAAAAAAAAGGAAGAACCACTTTTAAGAGTAATGGTGGTTTTTGTTATAAAAATAAAAATTAAATAGTGGTTTTTTCTATTAATATGAACTATTCTCTTTAATAATATTCAATTATTATGTTACTTATATGGGAAGCTAAATTCTACTATCTAATATGCTTTTTTAATATAACTATTTTATAAGATCTTACTTTCTCTTCTACAATAGAAATTCTCCAAAATTAACGTATTAGAAAAAGAATAAAGATAATTTGTACAATGATTTTCCTCTATCTCAAAAATTGACCAAACTTAACATCTCCTAATAAAAGACCCACACATTTCTTCCACACACAATTTCACATCACAAATATGTCGCTATCATTGCAAACACTTTTCATGTCTTCATTTCTACTTCCATAACTACGTGAAGTCATCCTATTCCTAAGGAAAGTCGGCCTATTCCTAATGAAAGTATCTACGTGGGAGACATAATTTTTTTCTATTGTGATGGGTTGCTTCTAGCTGCACAGTAGAAATGTTGAGTAAAAAGACGCTGTTAGGGAATGGAATAATGTAATTAAAGTGACATTTAGAATTTCCTGAAGGTCACTATAAGTTATTCCAACACACTTATAATTATCTCCCTTCACACTTAAAAACGGTGTTTTGTATATTGCTTAAGGATTATGAATTTAAAAAAATGAATTGATCTGGATGGCGAAGATCTTCCAGAAGAAGTTGGTAAAGGTTGGTGAGGAATATTTTGAGGAGTTGGTTTCAAGATTTTTCAAAGTCATGGTAATTGGAGTAATTATTTTGTAATATATGACCTGATGCATGATCTAACAACATTTTAGTCGGAGAATTATATTTCAGAGCAGATAAAATTGGAAAAGAAAAAATTGATAGAAAGACCTATTTCAGAGTAGATAAAATTGGAAAAGAAACCAAAATTGATAGAAAGACTCGTCATTTGTCCTTTAAAAAAATTCAGTGATTTTGAAGTTTTCAACCCAGTAAAATTTATAAGAATTTTCTTGCTGACCAAGTTTAAAGATTCTCTAAGTAATTGAGAGTTTATCATTTTGTAAATTCGAGAATGTGTTTGCTCTGCGTGATTCAATAGGTAAATTGATCCTTTTGCGTTATTTAGATCTCTCATGTATAAGAAGTATGAGAGTCCTTGTGTAATCTGTACAATCTACAGACTTCATTTTGATTTATTTTACTTTATTTGTTTTGATTTTATTGGTTTTTGATTTTTTTTTTATTTTTTTATTTGCTTTGATATCCTTCTATTTTAATTGATTTTATTTTGAATATTTTTTATTTATTTCATTTGATTTTATTTTAATTATTTAGTTACTATTTTCATACTTATTTTATTTCTTGGTTTGTATTATGGTATTTGATTTGTTTTTGTTTAGACGTGTTACTTTGCTTAGTATTAGCTATTAATTCATAAATCATGTTAGCTATTGAGTCGTGAAAGTTTGAGGTAATTTTTTTTTCGAACACATTTATTTTATAGTAAACATAATTTTGTTAGATATTTAGTGTTTCACAAATCACAAATCAAGATGTACAAATGCAAAAGAAATTAAATAATCAAATAACCTCAACAATAACATAATCACAATCAAACGCATAAATTATGATTTTCTGTTTGGTGAAATTAAACTTTAAAAAGATAAATGAATATCAAATAATGTGTTCTCCTTGACCATACAGAAGTTTCAAATTTATTAGGATAAAAATAATAGTTTCCCATTCACATATTAATTTAATTTTTTCAAAAATTTCAATGCATTCCTTAATTTTTCTTTTAACTTTTATTAAATAAAATTTGAAAATAAATGAAAATAAAGATATATATATATATATATATATATATATATATATATAATTACTAATAAGGATTAACATAAAATTAAGTTAAAATAGAATCTATAAACAGTGATTAGATGATATATGTAATTAACAAAGTTTAAGACACCATTACAAAATAATAAATTCGCAACATCACATCACAATGATTCTCCTAAATCATCATCGAGATAAAATATATTAGACCATTATTATATACAATTTACCCTATACGATAATGGTTGCATTTGAATTGTCATCATATTAAGTTTATAATGATGATTTATATGATTGATAGTTATATTAAAATTATTGTTATAAAGTCATAAACATATAACGATTTATGATGATAGTTGCCTCAAAATCATCATCATAAAGATTGACTGATGCATTCGAACCACTATCCTCACATTCGTCCTCCCATCATAACAAATATAATTATAAAAATATAACCGATATTAAATTGTGTCTATTTTATTTATATTCAAATGAATTAGTAATAAATTTTAAATGGTAATAGAAAAATGAGATGTATGACATAATACAAAATAAGTTTAAAAAAATTATTGTGAACAAAAGTGCGATAACAATTTTGTAAATAAATAAAAACATTTTATATTGATTAAGGGATAACCAATGTAATATGACATATTCTACATCAGTTGTAGAAATGATATATGTAAAAAATAACTCAAGAAAATTCTACCAAAAATATTAAAAAAAAAAATACGCGCGTCACTTATTACATTGTTGTTTCAACCGATGTAATAGAGTGACTTTCTACATCGGTTGTAAGCTTCAACTGATGTAGAAAGTGGTGCCCTGCATGCTCCAATTAAAAACATATTTTGACGTAAAGTTATTATATCGGTAATATTAGCAACCAATGTAATAGGTTTCTTTTTTAACCTAAATTTTTTTGCTGCTTTTATTGTTAATCTGTCTCTCACGCCGCTGCTTGTGTTAAGCATCTCTACTACTTGTATTTCTATATTGTTGTTGTTGCTTGCATTTGTCTATTTTATTGTTTTCACTCACATCTTCGCTGGTAGGGTTTATTGACTTTGCTTTGTGTGGTTTGTTTAACATGCTTTTACATTGACGTCACATGTCACATGTTACTAAGGGTATCATATCAACGTGTGAGCCTATCTCTATTTTGAATGTTGGTTCCATCTCTACAACTTCTCCTTGCAAGGTTAACGATTTTGAAAAATTGATTAAAAATAATTAGAAATTTTTTTTATCCAAAATTTTTTAGTGTTAAGTGTTAACTTCTTTCAGTGTATATTTGTCATTAGGGTCCTTACATTGCATAACTTTATCATAGATTTTGACTTTTCAAAATTTAGGGTAAAATTTTTTTAAATGGTCATAACTTTTGATAGAGAACTCCGATTGAGATGCTCCAAAAATAAAAGTTGTTCGAAATGAGGTAATGAAACCACTAGCCAACGTCCAAAAGGGGTTGCGCATTTTGAATTTTTGAAATTCCATAGTATACTGTTACTTTTTTTTTTCATCCATTTTTTTAGATTTTAGGCTTTTATTTCACATGTCTATACTAGTCAGAAAATTCTAAATTTTTTTGTGGTATTTCCTTATATGGATTAGAAATTTATCAACACATTATTTTTTTAATGTGTTGATAAATTTCTAATCCATACAACATTAGTTGTAAAAGAGAAATTTTTATATCAGTTATAGCCACAAACAATGTGATATGTCTCATATGACATTGATTCTAATTACAACTAATGTAATATGTCTCATGTTTTACTATTTTTAAGTGTTTTATTACATTGATTGTGTTTATAATCAATGTAATAGGTGCATTTTTTTACATCGATTGAAGGACCGATATAAAAAGTCACGACTTTCTACATCGTCTTTATCAATATCGACTGTGAAACCGATATAGAAAGTCTTCCATATCTTGGAGAGGTTTGTGTACTCGTTATAACCTGAAGAGGTTTGTGTACTTGTTATAACTTTGAGAGGTTTGTGTACTCGTTATAACCTGGAGAAGTTTGTGTACTTGTGATAACCTGGAGAGGTTTGTGTGCTCATAGTAACCTAGAGAGGTTTGTGTACTCGTTATAACTATTTATTGAATAGTGAAACCTCTTGAACGGTTTGTTCAGTAGAGAACTAGACGTAGCCCAAGAGATTAGGGTGAACCAGTATAAAACTGCTTCATTTGTTCTTATATATTCTTGCTTGGTGATTTTTGTTTATAGCAAATTGAATTCAGGCTCCATTCAACCTCCCCCTTCTAGAGCTAGTTATTCCTACAATTGGTATCAGAGTTAACCTTTGGGGTTAGTTCTTCACAAGACTTCAGTCACGATCCTACAAGAACTCAATGGACAGAGACGGACTACATGTGAGTCGACCACCCTTACTCAGGGGTCAAAATTATGAGCTTTGAAAGATGAGGATGATTGACTTCATCCAATATAATAGTATGGAGTTAATCAATATTATTAAAAATGACATACCTACATTGATTGATAAATCGGGAAAGCTGTTTCCTTTTGAATCTATGACTGAGGAGGAAAAGCGCATCTGTCAAAATAATGCTAAAGCTAGGCATCTTATAATGTGTGCTTTATCTGAGGAAGAAATGTCAAAGATGCATGCCATGGTCAACACTAAGGAGATGTGGGATACACTTGCTATCACATATGAAGGTTCAAAAGAGGTTGAAGAAAAAGAGGAGAAAAAGAAGAAGTTCTCCAAAGAGAAGAAGAGTCTTATGTCAACCTGGGAGGATTTGGGCTCATCCAGTTCTGATTCTGAAGAGGAGGCAAACATAGGTCTCATGGCTGATGTGGCAGATAACTCCCTGTCAAAGGACTCAGATAATAAGGTAGATTTTACTGATATTGATAATTTACATCTAACTTATCAAGAAGCAATATCTAATAATGGTATAATTGCATCTGCATATAAAACTATGAAAAGAAAATATAAAAATGCTTGCAAAGAAATTGAATTAATGCAACAAGAGAAAGCTAGTCTAAATGATATTTCTCTCAAAAATATAGTTTCTCCAACAAAAAGAAAGATTGTGTAATGAAAATAGGAACCTTAAAAGGGACCTTGCAGTTCAAAACACAAATCTAAAAGACTTGGAAAAATAACTTGTGCTAATTAGAGAAAAATTAGGAAAACAACCTTTTAAATCAAATGAGACAAACATTGATGATATTATAACTGAAAATTTGGCTCTTAGAAAAGCTTTATCTCATTCAAATAAAAATGAAAAATCTCTTGACATGTTAATAAAAAGTTCTAAGAAGTCTCATGATAAGAAAGGAGTTGGTTGTGATTAAAATAATACATCATCTAGTTCTTCCATTGTACATCCTATTTTTGCAAGAACCTTCAAGAATAAATCTTGTAGGAAAACTAACATGAAAGGACCTAAAACAGTGTGGTACCAAAAGAGAAAAAAAAAATATTCCTCTTGCAGATATAATAAATCTAAACAAGAAGCCTCAAATATTGGAATTGGGAAAATGGATGCTCACTATTCATAAAGCTAAAAAAGTATACATTCCCATAATCGAGAGACAAGAGATAAAGATGAAAAAGGTAAATAATAACATAGAATATATATTTATTAATTTAAGTTTTCTCGAAAAAATAATAAATGAATTTTTTTGAATTTTTCCATTAAAAAAACTTTAAAAAAAGAGAAAATGTGGTGATTTAAAAAAATAATTAATAATAAAAAACGAAAATAACAAAAAATATAAATATAAATTAAAAAAACAGAACCTAAAAATAAGGAAAAAAATATAAAATAATAAAAAATAACAAGAAAATAAAACTTTTTTCAAATTGTTTCCTTCATTTTTCACGTTCAAAGATAATAAAAATAATAAAAAAATAAGTCAATCTTCTCTAAATTCCCTCTCCCTTAATTCTACGTATTATTTGAAAAAATATATAAAATAACAACTTTGAAACTGCTCAGATAACAACTCACCTTCTTCACTAAATAAAAATAATAATCATAAAAAAAGAGAGAATCAGTCAATCTTAAAACTGCTCTGAACCACCAATTTCACAATAACAAAAAAATATAAAAAATAAAATATGACCGTTCTCAAATTGTTTATCTCACGTTCATCTACACTTCATCTTTAATAAGAAAAAAAAAAGAAAATAGAAAGGGTCAATCTTTCAAAAACTACTCTGAACTACTTTCAATGCAGAATAAAAAATAAAGAAAATAATAAAAAAAAGATTTACTTAATTGGTAACGATTCTTACGTTAAGGGGACTACGAATCATTTTAAGAGAAAAAAGAAGGAGGAAAAAAAGAAAGAGAGGATCACTGACAAAGGGAGAACATGTTAAAAAATAGAAAAAGAATGAGGAAAAGAGAAGATTGATCCTCTTAACTTACTGTCCACACTCAGTTTAAAACTAAGAAGCAAGGAACATTTAGAAAGGAGAAGATCATTCTTGAAGAACCAGTACAGGTATGTTTTGAAATTTTTAAAATTTTGTATGGTTCTTAAAGATTGAATCTGTAAGCCCGTATTTTTATCTTCTTGTGATTTTTTTATTTTTTATTTTTATTTTTATTTTTTTCATCATCTTCATGGTTTCATTTCATAAATAAATATAAGGATGTGGAGATAAAGAAACAAAAACGTTATTTTTTGCTCTTCATGGCATTTTTTTTATTTTACAAAGTCCTGGATTCAAAACTGGCATTCTAAATTTTAAAAATAATTAAAAAATCTACCACCACCTTCCCTCTTCTCTCATGCAACAATCAAGAACCTAAGTGAGTACCCAGCAAGCATGTAAAACACAACTCAACCACTTGAAACCATTTCCGCAACCACATAATACCCTTAACAGCCAAGCCACAAGTCACCAAAAAATCATCATCGGTAGCCACCGCTCCATAATCACTTCGTTCAGCACCCAAAAACAGCACCATTTTACCTTCAAAACTGCACCTCTTTACTCCCAAAAACAGTACCATTTTACCTCCAAAAACAGTACCATTTTATCACCAAAACAACACCAAAAATCAACCATGTTTACCTCTAAAAATAGTACCATTTTATCACCAAAACAACACCCAAAAACAACACCATTTTACCTCCAAAACTGCACCTCTTTACTCCCAAAAACAATACCATTTTACCTCCAAAAACAGTACCATTTTATCACCAAAACAGCACCAAAAATCAGCCATGTTTACCTTAAAAAATAGTACCATTTTATCACCAAAACAGCACCCAAAAATAGCACCATGTTACCTCTAAAACTGCACTAACACTGCACCAAAAATAGCACCATTTTATCTCCAAAACAGCACAACTTTACCTCCAAAGCAGCATCCAAAAACAACACCATTTTATCTCCAAAACTGCACCAACACTGCACTAAAAATAGTACCATTTTACCTCCAAAATAGCACCATTTTACCCTATACAGCACCCAAAAATACCCAAAACAGTCACCATGCACCACCTAAAACTCACATATTTAAGCTTTGCATTGCCAAGAATTCATTCATTCACGTTCCATTTTTGCATGCATGATCCCGCTAAAACTAAAGTGTCAATTCCATGTTGCATATAACTGTAGCATGTTATTTTTCAACACCGAATTTGATATATACCCCAATTCCCAAAGCCCAGGTTTTAAACCTGGCACTGTATCTCAAAGCCCAGACTTTAAACCTGGCACTGTATCTCAAAGCCCAAGCTTTAAACCTGGCACTGTATCTCAAAGCCCAGGCTTTAAACCTGGCACTGTTTCTCAAAGCCCAGGCTTTAAACCTGGCACTGTTTCTCAAAACCCAGGCTTTAAACCTGACACTGTTTCTCAAAGCCCAGGCTTTAAACCTGGCACTAACGCCATTCACTTACCCTATTTTCAAACACAAGCTTTCAAAAGTTACTAAAAAAATATATATATCAAACCAACCAACAACCTTATCACCAAAGAACTACGTAACCCTGATTCTCTATCTTTGATAGAGATACGTAGGAGCGAGGTCAAATCCTTGTCGGGCCCCTTCAAAAAAAAATATTTTTTGTTTGTTATTATTTGCATTTTATTTCTTTTTTTGGGAAAAATAAATATTCCAGAAAATCACACTCTTTTACTCATTTAATTAAAGGTACCGCCGTAGGGCGGGCGTTGTGGGGTGCTAGTACCTTCCCCACACGTAATTGACTCCCGGTCTCTAAATCCGGTTTTGCAAACTTGCTTTATCTTGTTTTTAGTTTTTCATAGTTTTTCCTAATAAACTATGGTGGCGATTCCTCTGTTTTAAAAATTAAAATTAAATTATTTTTGTTCACGTTCCCCGTCGTGACCCCGGTTGCGACAAACGAGATTTGTTGGAATTGGTCAGGTACGGATGAGACGTTCACATTTTATTAACGAAGGTTCATTTAAGATTAGACGGTTTGTCCCGTCTACAAGATAAGTATTTATTTTTGCTTGCATTTGTTATTTTAAATCTTTTACACGTTAGATTGGGTATGTTCTTAATTGAAAGATGGAAAATATCAATTAGGTTAAACTCATTGCATCAAATATTTTCTTCATTTAATTTTATCTACATGTATATTTGTTACTTTTAATGCATGATTTTTTAAATCTTTTTTTAATCCATTTATAAAATCATTTTTTTTCATATGTAAGCAGGGATATATTGATTTAATTCAACTCTATATTGATTCACAATATTTTTAGACAGATAAAAAAAATATTTTTCAAAGTCTAGCGCAAATGTTTTCTTTTCTTAATTAATTCATGCTATGCATTTTCTAATTTTTAAGAGTCGGAGTTGTAATTGCCTTCTACCAAATTTACACACCTAGAAAACTTCAACTAATTTTCTTTTCTCACCCAAGTTATGTTAGAAAATATGTTGGCCAAAGTTTAAGAGGGGGGGTGAATTGAACTATTAACCTTTTCAAAATTTTAAGAAAGAGAGAATGAGTATTTTTATAAAACTATGATCATAAAACAATGCAAGCACAAAATAGCCTATTATAAAACCAAACAGCAAGCGAAAATGGGTGCAGCAGATGAAAACAGTGAGTTACAATGCAAAACAGCAAGCTAAAAGTGCTATAGATGAAAACTGCAATAAAAACAGCTAGTTAAAATGAAAAACAACTTGCTGAAAATTTTAAACCAATGACTTAAACTAGATTTTGTTCAAACCAAAATTTTGCACATGAAAAACAGCAATGAACAAAGGTTATGTATGTTGCAACAGTACAAATATGATTTACCAAGTGAATGTAGAAAAAGATTTTCAATTACAATTCCAAAATACTTTTGAGCACACTATGCAAGAATTTGTATTAAGTGTGAATGAACCTTCCAAACCACGAGTCAAAGATCAAAACTGGAAAAACAGATTGTATAATGCAGAAAATAAATTTGATAAACTGTTTGTCTAACCAACAAGTTAAAAACTGATTTTAGCTAGTTAATCTTGCTGCCAGACTTAGTTTTTATTTACTGTCCAGGAAATCAATAGGTTGTTTTTAAAATTTAACAGGTTGTTTATACCAGAAAAATTAATAATGCATAAAACAACACGTGAATTGAAAAGGAGAAGGGTAAGAAAGATTACATAGTGATTTTTATACTGGTTCACCCTTCCTCAAGGGCCACGTCCAGTCCTTTGCACAACAATGCAAAGAGTTCCACTAAATTTTCAAGTTTACATACACAATCACACACAAAACTCAATCTTGAACCCTACAAGATTGCCTCTACCTCGTATGCAACACCCTTACACATAAGATGCACCTCTCTAGTTCTAAATGTAGAACACAACTGTTGTGTGATATGCAAACTTACACCAAAAACGAAACTCAAACAATTACAACACAATCTATGCTAAAATACCCTATTCTAGCATAGATCAACACAAGAACATGTAATCTTCAAATGACAGTACTGAATTTCACAAAATAGCAGCATAACCCAGTCTCAACTAAGAAAGATTCACTTATCTTGATGAGAACTTGCTGCTGGTTGCTCCATCAATCAATTGCTAGCTCAAATCCCCTTCAAGGATGAGAATCTATGGTGACCTTGAGTGAATCTTGATCAACCTCATCAATCTTTGAAGGAAACTCTCTTAAGGCTATCAAGTAATCTTTCAAAAAATGTTTTCAAAATCTTAGAATGATTTTCTATCCTCAAAATTGTGCAGCTCGAAGGTTTTTAAAAGTTATCCTGTACTGTTAAATGAAAATAACCGGTTGGTTTTCCTTCAGAATACAAACAGCTAACTGTTTTTCAAAAACAACTAGTTATTCTGATTCTGCAGCAATTAAACACATTTTATCACTTTCAAAATAACTTTTTCACTTGAGAACCATGGAGAACCTTGCAAGCAAATGATAGATAGACAAGCACAAATGCAAATATGGTCTAAACTAACTCAATAGTACCCCAAACTAAGAAACCAAAAGTTAATCTTCATCATCTTTCCAAAGTCCAAGAATTTCTTTTTCAAATCACTTGAATTAAGGGCATCTTTATTCTTTCCAATAGCTCCAACAAGTTATTGTGTTATTCAAACCAGAAATTCGCACTAGATGGACTCTCCAAAATCTGAAAGAATTTTGTTCCCCTCACCTATTAATGATTTAACCATAACAAGAACCATATGATTTGTATGTTAAAAATCAAGATCATTGAGCTAGATTTTGAAGTTATCCTTACTATCCAAAATGCTTTATCCCAAACACATGACCAATTAGAATCCTTATTAGCACCTCCCTGTAGTAGTGGTGATTTCTTAAAGAAACCCCTTTTTGTGATGACGGAAAGGGGGAGAAAGAGAAAATATGGCAAATAATTAAGAAAAATGATCAAATATGTTTTTGTGAATAATTTGAATACTCCTAGATTTGTTTTATACTTCTACATTTTGCAATTGTGCATTGGCATGTTTTTCATCAAATAAAATCTTTCGTTGTTTAATCTCTTGATATTTTTGCAATTATTTGTTCTTAAGGCTTGTAGTTTTGTCATCATAAAAAAAGGGAGAGATTGTTGAATCATTAGACGGTCTACAGTTCCTTTAGATGATTTAATCATCTAATGAAGTTTTGATTATAACAATACCCCAAGTATGTGTTTGTATTTGATGATCTTACATGTCTATTACAGTAATATTCACAAATCTCTAAGCATGATGAGTATATACGGACGAACTGTAAATCTAGATAAGTTTTTATCTACTGTTATTATTTTATTAAATTAACTTTGATTAAAATTAAAACATAAAAATATTTTAAAATTGTTTTTAAATATGAAAAACAAATTAAAGTGATTATTTTATCAAAATCAAAATCATATTTTATATCATGTTGTTCATAATGGAAACTATTCAAATTCTTATGAAATATTTAAATGTGATTAATTGATTTGTTTCTAAATCTGGAAAACAAATTAAAGTGCTTTTCACATAAATATCAAAATCAGATTTTACAGCATTTTACGTTTTAACGTTCAAATTTGTTCACAATTGAAATTGTTAAAATTATTATGAAATATTTAAACGTGATTAATTATTTCAAATCAAATTATTTCTATATACAAATATAGTCAACTTTAATGCATAGTCAAGAATAGAAGTTGTTCTTCCAACGGCTAGTTTCAACAAGTACATGGTCAAGATTGTCCCTTTCAAGCATCTCAATGGCTAGTTTATAAAAAGTTACATATAAAGGAACAATTTCAAGTTGAAGACAAGAAGCAAATAGAAAAATACATCAGACGCTATATTGAAGAAATAAAGTATCTATTGTAAATCTGTTTTAAGAACATATAGAGTTTTGGGTTGTGCGAAACTATTGTGTAATTCTTCACCATTGTGAAGTAAACCCTTGTGAGCTTTCATTGTTCTCTCTTTTTAGAGTGTTTCTTTCAATCTTGAGTGGTCTTGATCTTAGGGGGAGATTAGGACTAGTATAACCTAGAGAGGTTTTTGTACTCGTTATAACCTGGGAGGTTTGTATACTTGTGATAACCTGCAGAGGTTTGTGTGCTCATGATAACCTGGAGAGGTTTGTGTACTCGTTGTAACCTGAAGAGGTTTGTCTACTCGTTGTAAATATTTATCGAATAGTGAAACCTCTTGAACGGTTTGTTCAAGGAAGAATTGGACGTAGCCCAAGAGATTAGGGTGAACCAGTATAAACTGCTTCATCCGTATTTATATATTCTTATCCTAGATGATCTTGCTCGGTGGTTTTTGTTGATAGCAATTGATATAACATCTTGATCATCAGCATGACCTAATTATTTCTAGAAGTAATGTAATCAAATAATTTCTTTAATGTTCAAGTTTTGGCACCATGAATTTTGTTAACAAATATAGCAAAACTTTTATTCTTATCACAATTGAAAATTATTTAAAAAATGCAGGTATTGACAAAAATATTTTCACGTACATATTAAATTACACAACACAAATCAATTACCAAAATATATAGTTGCAGATTAAATAGACTTAAACACCAATATAGCAATAAATGAATTTTAACAGCACTTTAATTTGAAAAAAATAATATTTTATTTCCAATTTGATATATTAATAAATCATCTATGAATTATTTGATCCAAAATAAATTTGAAAGCATATTCCAAAATAGATTTAAAACATTTACTATTTTTATATTTATTTTTTTAACTTTTCTCTTCTTTTAATTTTAAAGAAAAATTAATAAAATAATAGTAAACAAAAAATTATTTGGGTTTGCAGTTCATCTGTACATATTCCTAATGCTTAGAGATGTGTGAATATTACTGTTACACATAAGATAATCAAATATAAACATGCACTTGAATTTATTGTTATCATCAAAACTTTGTTAGATGATTAGATCATTTAAAAGAATTTTGGACCATCTAATGATTCAACAGTAATACATTTGGAATATTATGAATGAATTTTCATTTAACTTTCATTGTGATAGTAGTTTGGTCTTATGGAATTGGTATCTAACTGATTTGTAGGCTTTGAGTAATCAATCTACCATCAGGGGGAGTAAACAACTACGGGGAGCTAAGTATAATGATATTTGTTGTTCTCTGATTTGGTAAGATTAGATTTCAATCTGAAAAAATGTTATCATATTGTCTAGGTTAGTTCATGCAGGCTAATTGAAGCTACTCAACACACATCCACATAATTGCCTTAATCAAATAGGGGAAGATTGTTGACAATGATGCAGTTTGTTGTTTGACGAATTCAAGTCAACCCAAGAGAATATAAACTTGAAGGATAATTTATTTTATGTTAGCATGTTGGTGTGCTAATCATTCATGTGCATGCATCACAAATCAGTATAATGAGCTCTAAGAGTTTTAAAATCTAACTAAAACTAATTTGATAGAAGTTTGCAAGTAAAATTGATTAACTGATATTTTCAAATGATTATTTTCATAAATCAATAGTTAAAAATCATGTTAGTAAAATCAATCGATTTAGATTAACTTTCAATCTATTGTTTTTACTTAAGTGTAACTATTTTAAATAATTATTTGAAAACAATTAAAATGAGAATGGAGAGTGCATTTTTGAGAGAGAACCTAACATAAAGCATTTTGATCAACTACAGTGAGCATTCAAAAGGAACTTAATAAAGTTTTGACAAAAGAAAGCAAGAAAGTGACTTGGAGCTAACTTCTCTTATATGTGATTGCACTGCGTTTTTCATCTGTTTTGAGTTAGAAAACTTTTTTTGTAACTTGTTTTCGAGCCAATTTGTCTTATATCTTGTTGTAGAGTTGATTGTATAGGTTTCTTGCCTACATTTCTGTACGGTTTACATCTCTAGAAGTGCAACATGGTTTGCACATGTTATTGTTTGATCTTGCAGAGTACAAGATAGGTTATTGATTGTATAGAGTGTATAATTCATGAGTTTTTAGTGAAATTGATTGTGTTCTCGGTATAAATCTTTTAACAAGAGGATTGACTAGTTGATTTTTTTAATTGAATTGATTGGTTTTCTATCAGGTTGTTTAAATAGAAAAAATATCTTATTGGTTTTTAATTTTAATTGGTTGTTTTTTTTGTTATATGGCAACTAAAGTTGCATTAAATTGATTCAATTGACAGTACTCATTCTTTCAAACAATTTTTTCATGAAATCTTTTAAAAGTTCAATTCATCCTCCTGCCGATCTTAACTTAAAAGTCTTTACAAAATAACTTTGTCCCAACTTCAATTAATTATTTTCAAAGAAAAATAAAAATATTGTCAACACCCAATTTTGTCCGGGCAAATAAAATTATTCCAAAATATAAAACAATATAAAATAAAAATAAAAATAAAAATGTGTGTTATTATTTAAATACAAAAAAGAGTTTTGGTTCCATTCTATTTTATGAATAAAGTTAAAATAAAATTCGTAAAAAAGGAAAAAAAAGTAAAGAAAATCAATCTATTGAAATTTTGTTTAAAAAAATAATAATAATAAAAATAAAATTGTCATTAAAGTGTTGTCATGTCACATCCTCTCTTTGTTTGCCTTTTCTGATGCCTATTAATGATACAAAAATTAATTGAAAATTAATTGAAAATAAATTTAAAAAATTTTAGAAAGGCTAGAAATTTGAATAGTTGATCTGATTATTATTCTGATTAATTACAAACGATTTTCTGCTTAATAGTGATTAAATGCTGATGATTTTCAATTAAATGCTGATTGTCTAATAATTGATGCATTTTCTTTTTGAATTGTTATGCTCATCCTTTTTATTTTACAGGCACCATTTGGTTAATGTTCTAAAATAGTAATTAGATAATTTGTTTATTTTTTGAAAAGTAGAAAAAATAATGATAATAAATATATATTTCAAAATAATAATAATATTAAAATAAAATAAAAAAAGTTTAAGTATCTATTTCTATTGTTGTGTTATTTAGGTTGCTTTCAATAAATGTAAAAATGGAAAAAACAATAAAGAAAAAACAAATTAAAAAAATAATAATAAAATGTTTCAGCCACATTACCTCCAATATTCCCCATTTATTACCCATATTTATTTATTTTCCAATTTGATTATATGTGTGGGAGGTTACGATGCCATAACAACAATAATGGTACAATTCTGCCCATTTTTCAGTCTTTGTTTGTCCTTGGGATTTAACAGTCAGTTGGTGTCATAAGTGGAGATAATTAGAAATTAATAGATTTGAATCTGAATTAAAAGAGAATAATCAATTGGCAGTTCACAAATTATAATTAAGTGGAAATAATTAGGAATTAAGGGATTTAAAATTTGAATTAAGAGTGGGCTGACTAGAATTAGTATAAATATGCATAGTGAGCAAGTGGATACACACGCGAAAAAAATACAAGAAATACTAGAAATACTAAAAAGGGTCCTGAATATTAATGAGTAGATCGTTTGAAGGTGAAAGTTCAGAGAAGAAGAGAACGTGCTTTTGGAGGATCATCAACTTGTACGCTCTATTTACTCTGTGTTATATACTTATCACATACATGTAGTTGCACTGTTTGATGGTTATTATGATATCTTGAGGTTCATCACTTGTCTCTTTGATTTTTTAAAAATAAATAATAATAATGATAATAAAAAATTATAAAACATTTTCCAATTTTCGAGGAACGAACAAAATGTTTTCTAAAATTTAATAAATTAATAGTTCTTGAAAAAAATATCAAAAATATAAATTTTCAAAACAAAAAAAGGGAAAAAGTTTCAAAACAACCCTAAAATAATAAAGATAAAACATCTTCAAAATAATAAAAATGAGATAAATATAAAAACATGTCTTTTCGATAATAAATATAAAAAACATTTTTTTTATGAAAATAAGGTAATAGAAACAAATTTTTCGAAAATAAAATATAAAGACAATTTAAAAATAAAATAAAAGAAAAAGTTTTTTTTAGTATAAAAAATAGTTATTTCTTTTCGAAAATAATGAATAAAAAATTAAAAAGGATATGTTTTTAAAATATAAAAACAAATTCTTTAAGATAATAAAAATCAATTCCTTTCTCAAATTAAAATAAAAATATTTTTTAATAAACATTTTTAAATATAAAAAAACAGTCTTGTCCCGAGTTTCCTTTAAATAAACAATTATCAAGAAAAAAATAATAAAATAGAAAATAATTTAAAAAATTATATAAAATAAATTGCCAAAAATAAAAGAAAATATTCATAAGCTAAAAAATGTCAAACGTCAACAAATTTTTAAAATAGAACTACGTGTATCCTGATTTTCTATCATGTATAGAGATATGTAGAACCAAGGTCAATCTTTGTCGGGCCCAAAAAAATAAAAAATATATGTTTGTTTGTTTTATTTTTGCTTATTATTTTTATTTGCATAATTGTTATTATTTGTATTATGGTTATTAACATGTTTTCTTTTTCTTATTGATATATTTGTTTTGTTATTTTATTTGTCTTTATTCGTATTATTATTGTTATTATTTGGAAAAAATGACATCTTGTAAAACCACACTTATTTCTATTCATTTGATTAAAGGTACCGTCTTAGGACGGGCGTTGTACCTTCCTCACATGTAACCGACTCCCGAATCTTTGAATCTGGTTCTTTGTGGGGTGCTAATACCTTCCCCACACGTAATCGACTCCCGAATCTTTGAATCTGGTTTGTAGACATTTTTATTTTTGGTTTTTCGATGGTTTTCCCTAATAAAATATAGTGGCGACTCCAATCTCTATTTAAATATATTTTTAAAAATAAACTTTTTGATCGTCCAGTCGTGATCCCGGTTGTGACAAATATAATCAAACTTTAAGGGCCTCAAGTACTTAAAGAATGATTATGTGATTAGTCTAATATGGGTCTAAACTAAAAATATAAAAAGATGGATAAGACTTTCAATAAAAAATATATGAATTTGATATGAAAAAATTGTGTTGTTTGTTGTAAATGATTTTGTGATTAACTTGATTTATTTTGAACATGATTGGTTATGATTCATGATTTGATTTCTTTTTTAGAAGTTAATTATAAATTTATTTGACTAATTATTTTGTAAAATTGAAATATGCAGTAAGGTTTTAGAGGTAAGAGAAAGACTCAGCCTTACTTTCTTTTTGTTGAATCATTTGACTGTCTAAAAGTTCTTTTGGGTAATTTAATCATCTAAGTCATTAAATCCAAATGCATGTTTGTATTTGACAGTAATTACAATGTACATTCACGTATCTCATCAAGAATATGTATACACGGATTATAGATTAAAATAAGTTTTTATTTATAGATTAAAATAAATTTTTATTTATTGTTATTTTATTAATTAATTTTAATTAAAAATTAAAAAAAAGACGGAAATATTTCAAAAGCTGTTTTTAAGATCAACGAAATTTGCTTTAAAATAGTTAATATGCAATAAAAGATTTATAATCTAAAACTGTGTTGAAAATAAATTAAATTTTGATAAAATCAATTTCGTTTTAAAATGCAGATTTATTTTAATGTAAACGTGTTTCTGCTACATAAGGAAAATATTAAATAATTATCTGGAACTCTTTCGATGAAATCAAAGGCACTGTTTTTGTTCACTCTAAAAAAGACTGTTTACGTAAAACAAAATACACAGCAATGATTTTAAACATTTAACGAAAATCAATTATATTGATATGCTCCATATACTGCTGGAAATCATGTTTTATTTGTTCAAGATTTTCTTAAATCAGTGGTTAAATTGTAAACAATTTCAATTTGCTCAAATAAAGTTTTACTTATATCTAAAGCTCCGCATATACCCTGTAAAAGGAAGCTTTTTTAATTTGGATTTGAGAGTTTTATTCTCTTAAATTTTCAGAATCAAATCAATCAGTATTTGTTCTCAAAATCAATGAATAATTGTATTTATTCCGAAAATATTTTGAATTTGTGCAAGTTGGAATTTACGCTGATATGTTTCTAAATCTTTGCTGCATAAGGAAATAATTGATCCAACACTTTGTCCAAATAAATTTGCTCTCTGAATTTACCGAAATACAACTTTGGGAAACAATTTATTGTTTTATTAAAATCAATTCCAGCTTATTCTTTTATTGAAAGCACTTGTCACTATTTCACGCTAAAATTATTACGGAAAAAGCAAGTGCTAAAAATCAAATAATTTACTTGATTTGTTTTAATTTTATGTGTGGCGGTGTTATGTTGTTCACATTATAATTGGTTTTATGGAAATAATTTTATGCAGATATATAATACTTATACTGTTTTAAATAATTTTTAATTGGTAATAAGATTCCAAATTTACTATATAACTGTCACGGTAACATTAAAAGTATTATTTGATTACTTGAATTCTGATAGAAACAATTTATTATCATATTTACAGCAAGATTTCAACATCAGCTTTTATCATTTTAATTGAAAATAATTCAATTTTTTTCTGCTGAACATGTTGCTGCTGTTTCAAATTTGAAATCAATTTGATATATTCTAAAATTAATTGGTATCAAAATCAGTAGGATATCAACCTATAAAGTTATATAAGTTTTGTAAATTCAAATTATTGATGACTTTGTTTTTGAATAGGATTAACCGAATATTATGGAATTAATTTAAAATGTTTTTAAATACAGTTTAACTCAGAATTAAAATTAGAAAAATACTTTTCAACATGAACACCATTATGCAATTAGGTTCAATGTTGAAAAACTTAAAAATAATCTTTCAAACATCCAACTGTTTCTATAAAACTACATAAAAAGAACAATTTCAATAAAAAAAAAAACAAAAAGCAAAAAGAGAAATGTGAAATACATTGAAAAATTAAAATATTTACTCATTTTAAAGCCAAGTGTTCCTACGACAAACTGTGACAATGAGATTAATTCATGCGTGTGGTTGATACATTCGATGCCCTAGTTTCTACAATAACTGTGAAATAAGAGAAAAATAATAATGGGTAATTACTTTCAGTTATAAATTTTGAAAAATTTGGTAAAAATAAATACGGTTGAAATTTAAGTGAATTTTAGCTAGTCAGTGTTTCACAAATTATTATCAATCAAATCAAATATACAAATAGAAAAGAAATTAGATAAAAAAAAATAGAACAATACCAATATCACGATCAAGTACACACAGATCATGACTTTCTAAGAGTGAAATCAAACTTTGGAAAGAGAAACGAAGAAAATACCCTCTGCTAAGGGAAGGAAAGAGGAAAATATAAAAGTCTCAACTTTATTATGATAAGAATAATAATTTCTCATTAACATATTAATTTAAATTTTAAATATTTAACTTTTACAAAAATTTCACATGCACTCCTTAATTTTTCTTTCAAATTTTATTAAACCAAATTTGCTAATAAATAAAAAGATTGAAAAATTATGACCCTCAAATATCATAATGATTAAGGAGAGTAGATGATCTATTGATTATATGTTGTTCTCACGGGGATTTCTAGAACCTTAGAAGTCTTAGCCACGTAATTAGGATAGTACAAGTCTTGTCTTCTAAGTCCGCCTAGTGTTTGTTGTCTTCTAGGTTTGTTCGGTGTTCGCCTACAGCCGAATGGGGGGTATACATGTGATTACACTCTGACACTTAAGTTAGCATTCAATTATCAGAGCTTCAATAATAAGAATTAACTATGCATACCTTTGACCTTCGTTGTCTACTTATTTATAGGGTTCAGAGTTGACTTTCATCTTACGTTATGTAAGTTTTTGCATACTAAGCTTGTCAGTGATTACGTGTACGTTAAAACTTCCATATTTACCTGTGGTAGGAAACTTGTCGATTTAGGGTGACAAGTAATCGCCCTGCTCAAAGATAGGACGATTACATATCATCCTAATCCGCATAGTACACATGTAATTAATAAAGTTTAGGATTATAATACTGTAACCCCACCCACGAAAAGGATAAGAACAACCTCCCCACCTCCGTAAAAGATAAGAATCAACAAAGACACATTTTCACTTTCTCTCTCCAACCATTCTCCACATCTCTCTCCCTTCTCTTTAGATTTTCACCCCCTATACTTTCTCTATTCTAGAATCTGATCAAACCCCGCAGTAGCTGAGGATTCTAGGGTCATTTCAAACCGATCAGAATCTCAAACAGAGTAAGTTCATATTTGCTCTAAAGATCTCTTGTTCTCTATTTTTCGTTAAGTTTTTGTCATCAATATTGATGGGAACAGTTGAGAAAAGTGTTCCTCTCAACTTGGTTAAGGTTATACTAAAAGTTGGTGTTATTTGGAAAACTTGCTCTAGATCCCTAGAGTTAGACTCGTATTATTGCCTGATCGGAGGAATTGATAGGAGATCGTTATCTGAGATAAGGGAAACTAGTAACTTATTTTAGTTATTTACTTTCAAATAGAATCCTAGAATAAAAGACTCGGATATATGATTATCAATGCTCAAATCTTTCTTGCAGGTCTGATTGGTCTTGGAGCACTGATTGAGTTTGGTTATTTATTCTGATTTGGTATGTTTGATTGAACTATTTTAAGTAATGATGTTAGAATGAAACACGTGAGAAAATTTTGGTTGTTGTTTGTTGGAATTGATCTGTTATGTGTGATGACTAATTTGTAGACTTCTATGTAATCATTATGGTTGAAATGAAACCAGTGTACTAGGGGTTGAAAGGAAACCAAGGTATCATGGTTACATACATCTATATGCTTCAGTATGATTGAATTGATGTGGTACATGTGATGATTGAGTTATAGGCTCGTATGTAATAATTTTGGTTGAAATGAAACTAGTGTACTGAGGGTTGAAAGGAAACCAAAATACCGTGGTTACACATGAACCTTTGAATATGATTATTGTTATGACCGAATGATGAATTCATTTGCAATTATTTTGATTGAAATAAAATCAGTGTACTCGGGATTGAAAGGAAATCAAGGTACGGTGATTGTAAATGGATCATTATGAGGTCAATGAATTTGGAATAAAGTATGAAAGTTTGTGATTGAATGTTAAACTTAGTTGTATTTAACTTGAGAATTGATATTTAAATTTGTAAATTTAATCACTTCAATTCTTTTCACTCTTATAAGCTGAAAACATTATTTCGCTAACTTACCCTTGCTTGTCTTATTGTGTTGTCAACTGCGATGATTGTACTATGTACATGAGCAGGTATAGGTTGTGGAGCACCTTAAAGATGATATGGCTTTGAGTTTATTTTCCTTTTGTCTTGTATATATATTTTGATGTAGTTAAAGACTTTATGACCTTAGAATGGTCATTCTTTTTGTCATGTAGATAAGTTTGATGTACCTGAATACTTTATGTAGTACTTTGAATCTTAAATGGATGTTAATACTTGGAAGCAGACAAAAGTTAGTTTAATTGAGAATATTCTTAGATAGTCTCGCTCAAGCAGAAGAATCTCGCTCAAGTGACTTTTGCAGAAAAGTTCACTCTGCAAGTCTCGCCTGAGCGAGCCCTTCGTAAACAAAATAAGATGCTCTCTGGAGTCTTTTTGCCCGGGCGAGAGTAGTTTCGCTCAAGCAAAAATCAAGAGTGCTCTCTGGACTATTTTCGCTCAAGCAACAAATTTCTCGCTTGGGTGAGGTGGATTTTCGCTCAGGCAAAATTATTTTCGCCTAAGCTGAAAAGAAAAAACTTTTTTTCTTCCCTTCTTCTTTTCTTTTCTTCTTAATTTTCTCTTTCCTTCTTTTATTTATTTTTCATGTATTAAATATTTTATGGTTTGAAATTATATTGTGTTTATCTATAAGAGTTGAATGACAAATGCTACTAGAATGACACAGCAAAAGCGTGGTGGGCCCATAACCCACAGGTCCCAGGATCGAAACATTGCTCTGATACCTTAAATGTAACAACCCAAAAATTTTATAGCATTTGTCATTTAACTCTTATAGATAAACACACTATAATTTCAAATCATAAAATATTTAATAAATGAAAGATAAATAAAAGAGGGAAATAAGAAATTAAGAAGAAAAGAAAAGAAGGGAAGAAAAAAAAAATTATTTTTAGCTTGGGCCAAAATAATTTCGCCCGAGTGAAAATCCACCTCGCACGAGCGAGAAATTTGTCGCTTGAGCGAAAATAGTCCAGAGAGCACTCCTGATTTTCACTTGGACGAAAGCACTCCAAAGAACATCTTATTTTGTTTACGAAGGGCTCGCTCAAGCGAGTTGCATCTCACTCAGGCGAGACTTGCAAAGTGAACTTTTCTGCAAAAGTTGTTTGAGCGAGATTCTTCTGCTTGAGCGAGACTATCTAAAAATATTCTCAATTAAACTAGTTTTTGTTTGCTACCAAGTATTAACATCCATTTAAGGTTCAAAATACTACATAAAGTATTCAGGTACATCAAACTTATCTACAACTATCTACATGACAAAAAGAATATCATTTTAAGGTCATAAAGTATTTAACTACATCAAAACATATATTCAAGCATATACAAGACAAAAGGAAAATCAACTCAATGTCATATCATATTTAAGGTGTTCCACAACCTGTACCTTCTCATGTACATAGTACAGTCATCGCAGTTGACAACACAATAAGACAAGCAAGGGTAAGCTAGCGAAATAATGTTTTCAGCTTATAAGAATGAAAAGAATTGAAGTGATTAAATTTACAAATTTAAATATCAATTCTCAAGTTAAATACAACTAAGTTTAACATTCAATCACAAACTTTCATACTTTATTCCAAATTCATTGACCTTATAATGATATATCTACAATCACCGTACCTTGATTTCCTTTCAATTCCCAGTACACTGGTTTTATTTCAATCAAAATAATTACAAATGAATTCATCGTTCGGTCATAACAATAATCATATTCAACCATTCTGAAGCATATAGGTTCATGTGTAACCACAGTACTTTGGTTTCCTTTCATCCCTCAGTACACTAGTTTCATTTCAACCAAAATGATTACATACGAGCCTATAACTTCACCATCACATGTACCACATCAATTCAATCATACTGAAGCATATAGATGTATGTAACCATGATACCTTGGTTTCCTTTCAACCCCTAGTACACTGGTTTCATTTCAACCATAATGATTACATACAAGTCTATAAATCAGTCATCACACATAACAGATCAATTCCAACAAACAACAACCAAAATGTTCTCACGTGTTTCTTTCTAACATCATTACTTAAAACAGTTCAATCAAACATACCAAATCAGAATAAATAACCAAACTCAATCAGTGCTCAAGGACCAGTCAAACCTGCAAGAAAGACTTGAGCACTGATAATCATATATCTGAGTCTTTTATTCTAGGGTTCTATTTGAAAGTAAATAACTAAAATAAGTTACTAGCTTCCCTTATCTCAGATAACGATCCCCTATCAATTCCTCCGGTCAGGCAATAATACAAGTTCAACTTTAAGGATCTAGAACAAGTTTTTCAAATAACACCAACTTTTAGTATAACCTTAACCAAGTTGAGAGAAACACTTTTCTCAACTGTTCCCATCAATATTGATGACAAAAACTTAACGAAAAATAAAGAACAAAGGATCTTAAGAGCAAATATGAACTTACTCTGTTTTAGATTATGATCAGTTTGAAATGATCTTAGGATCCTCAACTACTGCAAGGTTTGATCAGATTCTGGAATAGAGAAAGTATAGAGGGTGAAAAATGTAGAGAGAAGGGAGAGAGATGTGGAGAATGGCAAGAGAGAGAAAATGAAAAGGGTGTCTTTGTTGACTCTTATCTTTTACGACGGTGGGGGTTGTTCTTATCCTTTCCGTGTGTGTGAGTGGGGTTACATTATCCCCAACTACAAAAATTTTTGTCCTCAAAAATTTAGCTTACTATGGAAAAGATTAGGATATGTTGCTCGGATGTCTTCTTCTATTTCCCAAGTGGAATCACTAGAAGTGAGATCCCATAAGACTTTGACCATAAGTATATTTTTTCCACGTAGTTATTTCATCTGAAAATCTAAGATCTTGATTGGCCTCACATCAAAGGAAAGATTCTCCTTCACTTGCACTGAATCTGATTCTAGAATGTGACTTGGATCAGGTTCATATTTCCTTAGCTGAGACACATGGAAAATATTGTGAATATTGGCTAAGGGAGGAGGCAAAGCAAGTTCATACGCAACAAGACCTATCCTTCTAAGGATCTGGTAAGGTCCTATAAACTTTGGAGTCAATTTCTTGGATCTGATCGCTCTTCCTGCACCAGTAAATGGTGTAACTCTAAGAAAGACATGGTCACCTGCAAAAAATTCTAAAGGTCTTCTCTTTTGATCTACATAAGATTTCTGTCTGCTCAAAGAAGTTTTTAATCTTTCTTGAATCTTCTTAACCTTCTCATTGGTTTGTTGTATCAATTCTGGTCCAATCAATATAGTCTCACCATCTTGAAACCAGCATAGAGGTGTCCTACACTTTTTATCATATAATACTTCAAAAAGAGTCATTACAATGCTTGCCTGGTAGCTGTTATTGTAGGTGAACTCCACTAGAGGCAGAATCTCATCCCAACTGCCCAAATAATTTAACACACAAGTCCTGAGCAAATCCTCTAAGGACTAAATAGTTCTCTTTGATTGTTTATCAGTCTGAGGATGGTATGCTGAACTGAGCCTGAGTCCGGTCCCTATAGCTTCTTGAAGTGTTTGCCAGAATCTAGAGGTGAATCTGGGATCTCTGTCTGATACTATGCTCGAAGGGACACCATGCAATCTAATTATCTCCCTTATATAAATCTGAGCCAACTTCTGCATAGATATTCTCAAATCAATCGGTAAAAAGTGTGCAGTCTTTGTCAACCTATCTACAATGACCCATATAGAATCATGCTTCCTCAAAGTATGGGGTATGTGGATCACAAAATCCATAGATATACTATCCTACTTCCACACTAGGATGTTCAATTGAGTTAGCATGCCTCCAGGTTGCTGTCAACCTTGGATTTTTGACAAGTAAGACAAGCAGTAACAAACTTGGCTACATCACTTTTCATACTAGACTTCTTGAGATCTTGATACATTTTGGTCATACCTGGATGTAAACTGAGTTTGCTTTTATGACCTTCAGATAAGATTATTTGTTTTAACTCATGGTCTTTTGGTATACATATTCTCTTTTGAAACCTCAAAATATCATCTGCTCCCAAAGAGAAATCTTTAGCTTTATCTGTGCCCAAAAGACTCAAGATGTTCTACAATTTCAAATCCTCCAATTGTTTCTCCTTCACCCTCTTCAAAAACTCATTACTTATAACAAGCGCATTACAACTAATGAAATTTGAATATATAGAAACCTTCAAATTCAAATTCCTGAAATCTTCAATTAATTCTTGCTCTTTTATCATGAGTGATGACATTTGTATTCTCTTATGGCTCAAAGCATCAGCAACAATATTTGCTTTCTTAAGATGATACATAAGTTGGAAATTATAGTCCTTTAAGAACTCCATCCATCTCCTTTACCGCATATTAAGCTCTTTTTGATCAAATAAATATCTCAAGCTTTTATGATCACTGAATACTTTAAAACTAGCTCCATAAAGATAATGCCTCCAGATTTTTAAGGCAAAAACAACCGATGTCAGTTCCAAGTGATGAGTTAGGTAATTCCTTTCATGCACCTTCAGCTGTCGCGAAGCATAAGCAACAACCTTCTTATTTTGCATCAACACACAACTCAATCCCTGATAGAAAGCATCACAGAAAACATCGAAAGGCTGATTTATATCAGGGATTGTCAAAACAGAGGCGTTAGTTAACCTCCTCTTCAACTCTTCAAAACTTTTCTCACATTGCTCTGTCTATGTAAAAGGGTGATCCCTTCTGGTTAGATGAGTCAAAGGAACAACTATCTTAGAAAAGTCTTCTATAAACCTCCTGTAATATCTTGTTAGTTCCACAAGCTTCTAATTTCTGTAATAATTTTAAGACATTCCCATTAAAGTACAACCTCCTCTTTAGAAGGATCTACTGAGATTCTTAGAGCAGAGACAACATGTCCTAAAAAATGTATTTCAGAGACCCATAACTCACATTTTGAAAGTTTAGCATACAACTGCTTTTCTCTCAAAATGTTCAAAACATTTTTGAGATACTTTGCACGTTCTTCTATTGAATGAGAATATATCAGGATATCATTTATGAATACCACCACAAACTTATCAAGAAAAGGCCTGAAGATTTGATTCGTGTAATCCATGAAATAGTTGGGGCATTGGTCACTCCAAAAGACATAACCAAGAATTCATAATGGCCATATCTTGATCTGAAAGCAGTCTTTTGAACATCTTCTGCTTTAACTAAGATTTGATGATAACCTGAGCGCAAGTCTAGCTTTGAAAAGATAATTGTCCCATGTAGTTGGTCCAACAGGTCATCTATTCTTGGAAGAGGATACTTATTATTGATGATAAGTTTGTTCAAATGTCTATAATCTATGCATAAACGAGATGAACCATCTTTCTTCTTTACTAACAGTACTAGAGTTCCCCGTGGAGAAACACTAGGTCGAATGAATTATTTCTCCAATAAATCTCCCAATTGTTTCTTCAATTCAACTAATTCAGCTGGTGTCATTCGATATGGAGTAATTGACACAGGTCCTCTACCAGGTATGAGGTCTATTGCAAACTTTATTTCTCTTTTAGGTGGAAGTCCTAGAATCTCATCAGGGAATACATCCATAAACTCCTCGACAACCATATTTTTCTAAGTATTATCATCATTCACAGAACAAGCAAAGAGCATGAAATATTTTGCACCCTCATGTACCTCTCTTTCAGTCGAATCTGTATGCTTTCTGATTCAGGAAAAATCAACTTCTTCTCACTGCAGTCTATGAGAATATGGTTAGTAGATAATCAATCCTCTCCTCATAAAACTTTCAAACCCTTCATATGTATGCAGATCATATTGATCTTATACTTTCGTCCATTTATAATTACTGGACACTCAATACATACAGATGAAGTTATAATGATATCTTCTGTTGGTGTGGATACCACCAACTGATCTAACTCACGAACTGGCAATTTATGTTTCTTAACACAATCAACATAAATAACGGAATGAGTTACTCCAGAATTAAACAAAACAGACAACTGTGTACCCAGAATAAAGCAAATACCTTTAACTAGGCTATCAGACTGTGAAGCCTCAACTCCACTAATGGCAAAAACTCTTCCTGCTACTCTGGGTTTGTGCTTGTTGCCTTGCTGCACCTGCTGTCCTCCACTGAGATTTAGAGCTTCAGTCTAGTATGACAATCCTTTGTGACATGACCATATCTGTGACATTTACCACATATTACGTTCAGTGCTGGATTAGGGCAAAATCTAATCGTATGCAGTCTACCACACCTAAAACATTTAACAGTAAGTGGTAATTGAGGATTGGATCCTCCACCACCGAAGGATTGAGGCCTGGAGTAAGGTTTCTTCTTATTTTCATATCTTGGTCTGCTTTTGAAGTGTCCTCCTACCATTTGTGGTTTAACAACTTTGCCACTATTTTTCAAATTTTCCACCATGTTTGCTTTCTCCACTAAAGCGGGGAATTCTCTAATGGAAAATGGAACTACCACTTCCTTAAGCTTTTGTCTCAATCCAAATTCAAACTTTTTGCACCTCCAATCTTCAGTCATAATTTGAGTACTGAACCTAGCCAAATGTTTGAATCTAGTAGCATAATCAGTAACTGAAAGGTTTCCCTGTTCTAGCTGCATAAACTCGATTTCTTTTGCATTTCTAACACTGTTTAGAAAGCATTCTTCCAAAAATCTTACTTTGAAACTTTCCCAGGTAACATTTTCTCCTCTTCCCTCCATCATTTGCTTCATGCCTTTCCACCAAAATTCAGCGTCTTCAGTAAGCATATACACAGAATAAGATAATTTTCTCTCCTCAGGACATTGGGTGGCTTCCAAAATTCTTTCAATGTCTCTCATCCACTGATGTGTTTTATTTGGATTTCCTCCTCCATTGAACTTTGGTGGATTATGTTTTAAGAAATCATCCAAACTCCAGGTATGGTGTTGATGATGAAGAAGAGTCGCTTCTGCTGCTAATCTAGCATTTTCTAATTGATGAAAGGCAGCCTAATGTTCCTATGCCATAGTAGCACCTTACTGCTGTAAGGTTGTTGCCATCATCTCTATTGTTCAAGCTAAACTGGACATATCCGCAGATTGAGGAGGTGTAATTGGCCTACGGGCCATTTTCTAGACATATTAGGAAGGACATTACAACCAATCATAAACTAGTAACCATGTCTTTGAGTATAATAATAATTTTCCAAACATCCAAAATAAAACAAATAACACATACATCATCATCATCACCATTCAAAACTTATTTTTTAATATACACTCAAACATTAAGAATTAAGATAGAAATACATCTTGATTTAGTCATAAGTGTGTACCCTCACCACTCTATCAAGATCATTTTCTTTCTTAATACTTTTATAGACATTCACAAAAATTATCTCAAATCAACATGTATAAAAGAAGCCTAACAAACCCATCACTCTCAGGTCCTCCTAAAGAAGAACTTTCTGATACCATAAATGTAACAACCCAAAAATTCTATAGCATTTGTCATTCAACTCTTATAAATAAACAATATAATTTTAAACCATAAAATATTTAATACATGAAAGATAAATAAAAGAAGGAAAGAAGAAATTAAGAAGAAAATAAAAAAAAGAAAAAAAAATTAACTTGGACGAAAATAATTTTGCCCGAACAAAAATCCACCTCACCCAAATGAAAAATTTGCCGCTTGAACAAAAGTAGTCTAAAATTAAAATTTCACCTTTTCATAAATAAAAAAATGTTTATTTAATAAAATAAATAGTTAAACACATTTTCAGTAAAAATGAAGTACGTAATTTTTCTATTTAAAATAACCATCAAATATATTTATTTAATTTGATAGTATTTCTATTAAACGGTCTGATAGTTCTAAATGGCTTGTGGAAGGCTACCCTTTCCATGCTCTAATTGCCTTGTGGATCAATATCTCTTGTCCTAACAAATTATCACCAATGCTAAGCTTTGTCACCCTTTACCAATTTGCGCAGCAAATGAAGTCCCTCCTTTTTTTAAACTTTTTGTTATTTTCTTTTGTATCATAATTTGTTGAGTTTGAAGGGGCAGAATATACTTACAGAAAAAAAAATCATGATGATGCAAGAGAACAAATATATCTAAATTCAATAAATTCTGGGACACCAGTAAAACAAATATTTACAAGAGTGAAGAAAGAATGCCAACTCATTCGACAAAATTTGAAAGAAAAAAAAAATACAATTGAAATAGTAGAAAGAGTAACCGCATTTGGACGAATTGGTAAAGAGTAGGGAAGCTACGTTGAGAAAGAGTATGAGAAAGGTTACCTTTCTTTCATTGAGAACCACACCTTTAAACTTTAAATACATTCAACAAAATCGTTTCACGAAAACACTATCCAATAAAATCAAATAAAAATATCATAACAAAACTAAAATTAGAATTAAATACACTACCTGAAATCAAACAACTTTAGGAAGGGGAATGGAAACACTGTCGAATAAAATCAAATAAAATACCAGAACAAACATAGTATACAATTAAATACACTACCTGTGAGAAAAGCTTAAAAAGGAAGGAAAGAAGAAAATACAAAACTTCCAAAAATCGTTTTGTTCACATGCAATACAGATGTTTTTGCTAGACATACAGAATATTGTGAACAATTTCAATGCAACATCACCATTGTCCTACTCTGCAATTAGGATCACAAATTTTTCATTTGTTTTTTCAATGTAAAATTCTAATATAAATATTCAATTTTGTAGTTGGCTCTACTAGTGTCGTTTTTCTGCACAAAAAACACAATGTAGTTACATAAATCTATGAACAGTGTAAGTTTGTCATAACCTAGGATTTCTCCTTTCTATTCTAGGGTATTACAATTTTCATTAGAATTTTGCATTGACAGTAAAATTTATGATCATAGTTTTGACATTGGACAAGGGTGATCTTGAATCGAAACTCCCAAAGCATTCTGTATGTTTTAGAACAACATTTGGATCTTATTTTTCTCTTATATTATCATGGCCTTTTCTTTATCCATTAGTATATTATGCTTCTTCATAAATATATATTGATTCAGTATATCCTCCAAACCCAACAAATTTTAGGACACCAACAAAATAAAAATTGATGAAAAGAGTGAAGAAAAAACGCCAACTAATTTAAGAAAATTGAAAACAAAAAACAACAAAAAGATTGACCAAGGAACAAGAATAACCTCGTTATAACCTCATTTGCTGGCAATTAGCAAAGAGTGGCGAAACTTCGTTGTAAAAGGTGATCCGCGTTTGGGATGATTTGTTGCGAACCACATTATTTCTCGAAAACACTACCGAATCAAATCAAATCAAATACCGTAAGAATGCCAGAATCACCATTATATACACAACCTAAAATCAAACTTTAAGAAAGAAATAAAAAAAAGATAGAGTTAGTGTGAATCGTCTGTCTTTATAAATAATTAAAATTTCAAATAAATTACCTTATTAATATGTTATATTAATATGAGAATTAAAAGATATTATTAACATTTTTAAATATTAAATTTATAAGCACTAGAAAATCACGTTGCTTCCAGTATCCACATTAAAATAGTACGATTTGAAACATTTATATAATTTTATAATATATTAAAAGCATTAAAATGGTATATTGTTACGTAACCATATATTTATTTACTGTGTAACCCACTCTTCTTTGCCTCATTGTATAAATAGGATAATTGTAATCTTTTACGATGAATAACAAAAGCTTTATTTTTTTTTCTCTCTTTTATATCTTCTTTCTTAGTTTTCTCATTACTGAGAACATCTTCTACAAGCTAATATGGCTACAACCTTTTCATCTCCTACTGCAACTATGTTTGCTAAACCAAGATTTACTTCATCTATGTCCAAAAATGGTCGTGGTCCGTTTCGAAATCAACATCCTTCAAAAACTAACAGATCTTTTGGTTCAAGAAATCCTAATAAACAATCTTCGACTCCTACTTTCAATTTGCAAAATCCACGCACTCAGTGTCAAATATGCAACAAATTTGGTCACTCTGCATTAAATTGTTGGTATCGTTATGAATCTTCTCCCTCAACAATCAATGCAAATACCTCTCAGTTCACCTCCTCTACACAAGATAACGAAGAAGCATCTATTCTTGGGACTCCATCAACTCTTCATGACCCTTTGTGGTATCCTGATAGTCGTGCCACTAATCATCTTACACCAGATGCATCTACTCTTAATCACAAAACACCATATACTGGATCTGAAATGGTAAAGATAGGTAATAACACAAGTTTGTCCAAAAGAACATTGGTTTTGCCACTTACACTACACCAAATTTTTCTACCAAATTTTCTTTGACTCACTTATTACATGTGCCCTCCATATCTAAAAATCTACTAAGTGTGTCCAAATTTGCTCGTGATAATCATGTATTTTTTGAGTTTCATGTTGATCATTGTCTTGTCAAACATCAGGAAACAGAGCAGACTCTTCTTCACGGAAAGGTTAAGGATGGCCTATATGTGTTTCAAGATTTCATTCCTACTAATAAACTTTCGGTGAATACATCATCTGTTGCACCAAACATAGACTTGTATACTTTATGGCACAAACGCTTTGGACATGCAAATTCCAATGTTATTCATCGTATAATGAAACAGTGCAATCTTCATATACCTGCCAAACAACAATTTTGTGATACTTGTGCAATATCTAAAGCTTATCAATTACCATTTACAGATTCTGCTACTGTTTATACTTCACCTTTAGAATTAGTTTTCATTGATATATGGGGTCCTTCACCTGTTCCTTCATCAAGTTGTGCACGATATTATATAGCTTTTCTTGATGCTTATACAAGATATGTTTGGTTATATCTAATTCAAAATAAATCTCAAGCCATAACCGTTTTCAAATCTTTTAAACTATATTCAGAAAAAAAAATTGGTTTTCCAATAAAGAGTATTCAAACTGATAACACAAAAGAATTTCTTGTTTTTCGTTCTTTTCTTGATGAACATGGGATCCAACATCGCCTAACCTGTCCACACACTCATGAGCAGAATGGCTCAATTGAGAGGAAACATCGTCATATCACAGAAATGGGATTATCCCTTCTAGCAGGTGCTAATCTTCCTTTAACTTTTTGGGGTGAAGCCTTTTCTACTGTTGTTACAATTATCAATGTTCTTCCAACTATGGTGTTAAAGTATGATAATTCATATCAACTATGGTTTCATAAAGAACCAAATTATAAGTTTTTTAAAACATTTGGGTATGCTTGTTACCCACTTTTAAGACCGTATAATTCCAAAAAGTTTGATTTCAAATCCTCACTGTGTATATTTCTAGGCTACAAAACAAAGGCTACAAATGCTTAGCTCCAAATGGTAAAGTGTACATGACACGACATGTACTTTTTAATGAAGCACTTTTTCCATATAATATGCAACAAAATCCTTTTATTACCCCACTTGACCAATCCAATCAATCTTTTTCTGATACTCCAATTTTAACTATTTTACAGCCTGCTCCCAATACCGATGACTCACATAATACTGTTAATGTAAATCAAAACAATTTTGTACCTTCTGCCCCTTCTGTGTCTTCTATGCTTTCTTCTACACCTATTTCTTCTGCAGATACTAACAATGAAAGTAGACATCAAAATGAACATCATATGATCACACGATCCAAAGCAGGAATTTTCAAACCTCGCCTCTTCAATGCTTCCACTGATTTATCAATACCAGCATCTGTTAAACAGGCTCTACAGATACCTCATTGGTACAAGGCTATCCAGGATGAGTATAATGCACTGATAGAAAACAACACATGGTCTCTCACTGAACTTCCTAAAGGTGCTACACCTATAGGATGCAAATGGATATTCAAAATCAAATATAATGCAGATGGCACATTCCAACATCACAAAACATGTTTAGTTGCCAAGGGATTTCACCAACAACATGGTTTTGATTATTCAGAAACATTCAGTCCAGTTGTTAAACCATCAACTATACGCATAGTGCTCACTGTGGTTGTTTCAAACAATTGGCCAGTCCATCAAATAGACATAAATAATGTCTTTCTTTATGGGGACTTGAAAGAAACTGTGTTCATGCTTCAACCTCCAGGACTTGAATCTGCTAATCACTCTCTTGTTTGCAAACTTAATAAAGCCATTTATGGCCTTAAACAAGCACCACGCTCATGGTTTCATAAGCTAAGTGCTACTCTTTCATCTCTTGGTTTTTCATCAACAAAGAGTGATTCTTCTTTATTTGTTAAGTTTCATAAAACTCATATAATGATGGTTCTAATATATGTTGATGATATCATTATCACAGGAACCTCTACGTCTGATATTCAAGCTCTTATTTCATGTCTTCGTCAACACTTTACTTTAAAGGATATGGGCAGACTTCACTATTTTCTAAGCATAGAAGCTAGTTGGACAAATAATGGTGACCTTCATCTGAGTCAAACCAAATATATAAAAGATTTTCTCAACAAATCTAATATGTCTTCAGCAAGACCACAACCATCACCAATGATATCTTCTACTCACATTGCTCAAGTTGGTTCTACAACTTTCTCAGACACTTCTCTGTATAGATCTATAGTTGGATCACTTCAATATCTTCTTCTAACTCGTCCAGAAATTTCCTATAGCGTAAATAAGGTGTGTGAGTTCATGCATAACCCTCAAGAACACCATTGGAAGTCTGTCAAACGTATTTTACGCTACTTAGTAGGAACTATACACCATGGTTTTCTTCTAAGAAAGAGTCCTCATCTTCATATCCAAGCCTTTGCTGACGCTGATTGGGGTTCAGACCCTGATGACCGAAAATCCACCACAGGCTACACAGTTTACCTTGGAATAAATCCTATTTCTTGGTCTTCTCACAAGCAAAAAGTTGTTTCAAGAAGCAGCACTGAAGCTGAATATCGTAGTGTAACAGCTACCCTTGCAGATATTAAGTGGGTTTCAAATCTTCTCCAGGAACTTCATCTATCTTCATCTACACCAAAAATATATTCGGATAATCAAGGAGTTGTTCTTCTAGCAGCAAATCATGCACTCCAAAACCAAACACTTCAAACTTGACCTACATTTTGTGCGTGACTCTATTCAGACGAAACAACTGAGTTTATCCCACATTCCTGGAACTCTTCAAATTGTGGACATTCTAACTAAACTACTCTCTGGATCATCTTTTATTCGCTTACTGCGATAAATTAATGATTATTAATATCCCAACCATTAATTTAAGGGGGGGTGTTACGTAACCATATATTTATTTCTCTACCGTTATTGTATTACTGTTACTGCATTACGTAATCCACTCTTCTTTGCCTCACTGTATAAATAGGATAATTGTAATCTTTTACAGTGAATAACAAAAGCTTTATTTTCTTCTCTCTCTGTTTTATATCTTCTTTCTTAGTTTTTTCATATATATATATATATATTGCAAAAATGATATTACAAATATGTGATTATTCTGTAAGCAAAAAACGTTGTTTAATTTTGTTTTATTAAATAAAGAACTTATTTCTAATTAATTTAAAGTTAAAATTTTCTAATTAAAAGGAAACACAATTAATTTTAAAATTATATATTGCCTTTATGTAATAATATAAATATATGTAATTGATAATTTATAGGCCTAATTATAATTTTGATATTGTATTTTAAAAAATTTATAATTTTATAAATATATGTAATTGATTGTTTATAGAATTGTTCTCTTTTTTCACTATTTTATGTTTAAGCTTGTTTTGTTTTTCTATTTTCTTTTTTTTTTCTCTTTTTTTTTTTTTTTCTTTTTTTTTTTTTTTTTCTCTTTTTTTTTTTTTTACTATCCACATCTCATACTG
>Ga0209700_102517_pt1 | contig 36897 bp, 22 predicted proteins | sample SiratroredBW_FD_187528 | JGI IMG/M metagenome (GOLD analysis project Ga0209700, IMG submission 187528) | Root nodule microbial communities of legume samples collected from California, USA - Siratro red BW (SPAdes) (version 2) | ecosystem: Host-associated > Plants > Roots > Nodule | place: USA...
GTGTAGTAAGAGACTGCAAAACAATTGAACGTTGAATGACACAATTGTCAAGGTCGACCGTGGAAAGAATACAAGGCATTTAAAAATTCAAAAAAAAAAAAAAAAAAAAAAAAAAAGAAAAAAAAATAAAAAAAAAAAAAAAAAAAAAAAAAAAAAAACAAAGGTTTCATAAAATCGATTTCATATGTTATAGGAACATCTGTAACCCCAACTACACCACCAAAAGGACAATAAACTTCACAACACTAACCCTACAACCCTATCCACCACCACCTCTTCATTTCCTACCCCCTCTTTTGGCAGGGGCCTTTTTCGCCGGCGACTTTACACTCTTGGGTTTCACACTCTTTGGGGCTTTCTTCGCAGACGCCGCTACCTTCTTCGGAGCGGGCTTAGCGGCAGGGGCTTTCTTCCCTGGTGAAGTCCGAGTAGAAGTCCTGGCAGCCTTCACAGGCTTAGCCTTGGGTTTTGCCACAGGCTTAGTAGCTTTGGGCTTGGCTGCAGCTGGCTTGGGCTTGGCTGCTGGCTTGGCGGCCTTGGGCTTGGCAGCGGCAGCCTTAGGCTTGGGAGCAGCCTTGGGCTTTGCGGCGGGCTTGGGTTTGGCTGGAGCCTTGGCCTTGGGCTTGGCAGCAGGTTTTGCCTTAGCAGGTGCCTTTTTAGCTGCCTTTGTATCCTTGGCCTTGGCAGCAGGCTTGGGCTTAGGCTTAGGCTTGGGCTTAGCAGGTGCAGGCTTCTTCTTCTTGGCAGGGGAAGAAACAGGAGGTCTGGTAGGTGGAAGCTTGAAGGAGCCTTTGACTTTGACCAGCTTTCCAGCAGCAACAAGCTTCTTCAAGTGGTAGAGAAGAAGTTTCCTGAAGTTTGAGGGAAGCTGCTTGTGCTTCTCCTCAATGAACTTCGCAATAGCATATTGGCTGGAACCAGTTTTCTCCTTCAGCGCGGTAATTGCGTCTTTGATCATCTGTTGAACAAGCAAAATTGAGATCAGATCCAATTAAACAATAAATTGCAAGAAGAAACGAGAAAATAATAATTCAGATTGAACCTCTTCATACGAAGGATGAGTTGGAGGGTTACGCGGCCTGGAAACCTTCTTAGGTTTGGGTTCCTTGGACTTCTTGGCCTTGGCTTCAGATTTGGGCTCCTCCTTCTCCTCCGGCGGAGACTCGGTGGCAGCAGGCTCCGGCGTGGGGTCCACAACAACAGTGGGTTCTTCTGTTGCCATTGAAATTGCTAGGGTTATGGCTAGGGCTGAACTGGGAAGAAGAATTGGGATCTGTGTGAGAACGTTGAAATGGGGAAATGTAATGGTAATTGGAATTTGTGTGTGATAGAAGAGAGAATTTTGATGGTTTAAATAATCAAGTGTGTGAGAGACCATATCCAAATACTTATTTCTGATTGGTCCACAGGACCCTCACACGGATTGAGGCCTCGTCTTAGTTTGAATGTCAACCCTTCGATGTACGTATAATCAACGGCTCTTCAATGAGGAGGCTAGTTAGAATGTTTTGGGTGCTATAGGTTGCTTTTGGTGTGTGTTTCTAAGCTCGATTCATTTCAGGATTTCTCCGGCTGTGGTTCATGAAAATGGATGTTGTTTTTTCAGTCTTGTAGATTATTTTATGAGCTTTCTGATGATTGGTGTAGCGTGTTGAATGGATCAGCAGTTTGGGATAAATTTTGGTTTGAAGGTGCAATGGTCATGAGAGGGCTTTCTTGTGATGTTATCAAGGTTTTTCCCTAATTGAGGGGAATGCTTTGGCTGGGAATGAGATCAATTCACATCATGTGAAAATAGGTTAACACAGGATTCCACTGCATCAAAAATCATGAAAATCCGATTAGATTTCATTATAGAATGATTGTTCAGAAAGTCATTGAAGTTGAACAAATGTAATGAAAGAACATGTGGAGTAACCTATTGGCTAAAGAACAGCATTGTTTCTCACATATTATGTTGATTGGTTTTTTTTTTTTCTCAAATCCAATATTGGAACAATGTAATGTCATTTAATTGTGGTATGATTTCAATTGAAAGATAGTTTTTTCTAATAAAGTTTTTGTTTTCATACTATTAATGTTTTTAAGCCAAGTAATTGTCTCTTTTGTGAAAGAATATACATGGTAGAGGTCAAGTAATATTGTTACTCCATATTCTATAATTTCTTTAATTCAATTAATATTTCAATTCATGTTTAAATTGTGTTAATTTTTACAAATGTATTATATTGTATGTATAGAGTTGTATTGATTTATAAGAAATATTTATACATATGATAATTGAGTATGTGAGTTGAGTTTGATGTGAAAGTTATCATCATGCTCCACTTGTAAACGGGTGATACAAACTATTTGAAATTGAATTTATAATTGTTTTATTATACTTGAAAATATTTTTATAATGAAAATAAATATTATATTAATTTATTACAGAAATAAGCATCATATATATATATATATATATATATATATATATATATTATACAAACACAATGTTTATTATATTATTTATGTTGTTTCTTTAACATCATGATTTAACATGAGTATTATTCTTTGAAACACAAGATTTAGATTTTCTTCAAATTTTGTTTTATAGAAGGATAAGAATATGTCTTTGTCATTGTATAAATTATAAATTTAAATATAATGTTGGTTCTCTATTCTACAATTTATTGTTTCTTCATTTAAAAAGAATGGACATTTGGTCTCCAAAGGTAAATATTTCATAATATTGGTTCAAATTTCAATTTTGACTTATTTTATTAATTGCTGAAAAATTTGTAAATCTAAGTGATTTCCCTAAATCATTAAAGTATACCATTTTTATCTCGAAAAATCAATTTCACAAATAGACTTGTTGATTTATAAAAAAAAAATAACATATTTTGCACATTGTTTTACATGTTTTTTTTTTTATAGATTTTCAAAAATTAACAAAAATTATTATTTTAAAACAATATTATCCATGTATATTAGGAACTATTTGAAAATGAGATTATAATATGAATAATTTCAATCATAAAATATGTTTATTTCACAAATTTAAATCTTCTCTTGTTTAAAAAGGTTTGAGTACTCCTTACATTTAATACTTAATATCCTGTTCAAATTAAAACGACCTAAAATTATGGGGGAAATGAGAAACATGTATCTCTAATTTTGTAGGTTGATTTTTAGGATTTAAAATTTCATGGGACTAAAAGATGCGAAGAAAAAAAAAATGTCACACATATACTAGCATGATTGATGAGAATGAAAGTAATTGAGTCAATCAATGTGAAGAAATTGAAATATATTGTAGAGATCCATCAAAATAAAACCTTATATTTCATTAGATTATCGTACAATATCACTCAATAAATAGTTTAGTATTAAAATTAAATGATAAGGTTTGAAATTAGTCTAGGTTTATGATAATTTAGTTTAGTATTAAAAATGATAAGGTTTGAAATTAGTTTAAGTTTATGATAATCTTACTGTAAATAACAATGAAACATATAACTCATGTTGTTAGAACTTAATTATTGAAAAGGTAAATACATTAGTAAAGTAGTTTGAACTTAAACAAAGTCAACATGTTTGATTAAGTGAGATTAAATGAAGGATTATGGAATTGAAGATGGTTAGAAGCTCTCCATAACTAGAACAACAAGTTACACAATAAAAAATAAAGTATTATTTTAGTGGAACCAAATCCTAAATGTCACCTTTTAAGAAAAAAGAGAAAATACTATATTTGTACTTAATTTTCAACATAAACTTGAGTTTAATATGCAAACTTTATCCATGATAAAATTCCCAAATAATGATACATGAATAATTTATTTGTCCCCTCGCCGAATGACTAATTTAATTGTCTATTTATGCATGTCTCAAACACACATTATTACTGTATCAAATTAATAAGTTATTTTTTAGTGTGTAAACTTTGCTGCAATTTTACTCTGATTAAATAAATTATTATAAAAATATATATATTTCAAATAATATTTAATGTGATTGATATTTATGAAACTAATTATAATTTGATAAAATAAAAGTACAAATATAATAAGTTATTTTTTCGTGTGTAAACTTTGCTGCAATTTTACTCTGATTAAATAAATTATTATAAAAAATATACTTCAAATAATATTTAATGTGACTGATATTTATGAAACTAATTATAATTTGATAAAAGAAAAGTACAAATATAAGTGATACAGTACATAAATAATACAAACTGTAATATACTTGAGAGGTTTCAGAGAGTTTATAAGATCAAATGAAGTTATTTGACTTTAGAAAGAACTTTTCAATAAGTAATAAAAAATCTCAAAACTTTAGTTATTTGAAATTAGTTTTTAAAAAATTCACATATTTGGAATAAATTGGTTAAAAAAGTAACAAATTATTATTAATTATAAAGTTATTAAATTTTTATGTTAATTATAGTTGTTACCATAACATCTTGCCATGTAACTGATCTGAATCTATAATTGAAATAAAATAAATTAATCATAGTTTACTGTAATTTTAAGAAATATAACAATTAAATTTAGAAATAGTTAAGCAATCGATGTTATTTCTAATGACACATGCATAGTCATAAACTAAACTTCTAGAACCTGACAAAATAGAACTACCTCACCAACATCCATTGATGTTTATCTTAACAACTATGTACGCATGGCAAGATAAATATTGTTATTGTGAAGTTGAATTTATGTTATTTGTATGTATGTGATTTACTATAATTATCACAATGTAATATTTGTATATTAAAGAAGATTTTTAGGAAGGTTGTACCTTATTTTCTAATTTTATTTTTGGACATAGTAATCAAGTTTTGTAAACAACCAAATTTCAACATTAATTCATGAATAGTAACAAAATAGAAAAATTTAAATAAAAAATTAATAAACCAAATCTTACAAGATATCAACAAAACAGTTATCATGGTTCCAGAAAAAGATAACCATAATGTCCATTTGTTTCAATCAAAAACAATTATCATCCAGTCAAATCAAAGAAAAAAAAATTCTCCATCTCTAATAAATTTACTTCATACTTCATTATTGTATAAATTACTTCCTGCAGTACGTCAAAGTTAGAATCTATTAAATTATTCTATAACAACAATATTTTATAATCAAAATCCTTATTTCAAACAAATCCCGCATACTAAATTTGAACTCTGTTTCAATACTAACAATATTTTGAAACCAAAGATCATTCTTTAAAAATGACAGAAACACAAGCAAAATTCAAATACTTGCGTTGAATGAGAAGAAAAGGTAACAAGCAGAACAAGTATAGAGGACCAGTTTAAACCCACTTCTAAAATCTGCACCTGTGTGTGTTAAATGAGAATAAAAGGTAACAAGCATAACAACCATAGAGGACCAGTTCAAACCCACTTCCAACATGTGCACCTGTGTTTCGTTATGATCTACCCATGTATTTAACACATTATAATGTATTATCAAGTAAGAAATAGCAAACAGTGAGTTACAATTATAGTTATTATAATAAATAATCATCATGTCCGAGTTTATGATAAAGTATTTAAATAAAAACAAGTTATATAATAATTATTACAATTTCTCATCAAATCATTATATATATATTTATTTATTTATTTATTTATTTATTTATTGCGTACACATATATTTATTCGAATCACACATACATTTATTCATGTATCAAGGATATTCTAAAAAATATATATTGATGATTTTCCAAAAATATCTATTAAGTAAATTTGATTATAGATTAGCACCTATTTTGTATAAAAATTTTACACTTTGATTTCATAAATACAAAATAATATCCAAAATCTGAGACTCATAACGTATAATATGTGTAATAAACTCTCCTTCAACTTCTGATCGCGTGATCTCTTGATCTTTGCAGTTTAGACTTTCAATGAGAATAGGAATCTCATTATAACTTTAATATTTAATACACCATCTTAAGCAAAAATAAACCATATAATATATATATACATATATATATATATATATATATATATATATATCACAATTCATCCAAATTAAAGTAACAATAAGCACAAATTTCAAGAAATTTTATACATATACATAACATATACGTTTAAACAAAAATCACGAAAATAACTTAAAAGAGGTCATTAGATAATACTTTTGCTTTAATGAAAATATTCTATTTAGACAAATGTATCAAATGAAGTACCCAATAGACTAACCTAGATGGTATCTTCATTTAAGCAAATTTGCTCTTGCTCAAGCGAGGTATTAGATGATGCTTTTATTTAAGCAACTCAAACAAAACTTTCACTTGAGTAAGTGTGTGTTTGATGAGCAAGGGTACCAGATGAAATATTTATTGGAATGACTTAAATGATATTCACTTAGTATCTCAGATGAAACTACTCCTTTTACAAGTATACGGATACTTAAATACACCTATCTATTTACATTTTTCAAAATATATTCCAATATCAATTCATAAGACTCTTCACTTTAGAATTGAAAGTTATCATACATAAATCTTAAGACTTAATATGAATTGAAGGATTAAAAAAAAAAGGAGAGTTTAGCATATAAAACGTCATACATAATATAATTGTAAAGCTATTGAATCAGTTCAACTACAGGATATGGAAAACTTGTATGAAGTCCTATTTTGTTGGTGAAGATTTGTGAGATGTTGTTGATTATAATAATACAGCACCTCCCACACACGAGTCAGGAAATGTAGTTACACTCAAAAAATAGAAACAATTGAATGTAAAAACAAAATTCGTTTTGAAGCAATCTATTTCTCACAACTTGTTCGATCATATTTTCGATACAGAAATCAAACTAATATGAGATGATTTTCTTAGTCTTTCAATTATATGTGATGACTTTTTGTAAGAGATGCGAGATTGAATGAATGAGGATAGAGAGAAGACAAAAAAAAAACTTTAAAAATAAGAAGGGAACAGAAAAGTTTGCATACAAGTGAAAGGGGAAATGAGTTTTACAACAAACACAAACATATCCATGTCTCCCCGATACACTAAAATAATTTAGTTTCAAAAAAATTAAAAAATAAGTAATTTTATAAGAATGGTTTTTAAATAGTTTTGTGAAAAATAATAAAATAATTTGATAGTTCGAAAAAGTTGTGTTGGCATAAGAATCATTTATCATTAGAGTAAAGGTGTTGGCATAAGAATCATTTATCATTAGAGTAAAGTCAATGCATATAGGTCTTATATTTGTTTCCTTCTTTTTATTTCTTGTGTCTTTTCCTTCTGTTTAACATTTTTTCTAATTTATTTATAATTCTCTTTTTTACAAACAATATTTATAACTCAAAAAATATTCAGTAATTGAACATTTATATCTAATTAGAATTTGATTTATAGTAAATTTCATCTTTTTTTTTCTTTCCCTATTATTAATTATTTGGCTATGTATGAGAGTGTTTTGAAGTTTTACTGGTTTTATCAGTTGAGAAATATTATCTTCTTATGAGTATTTAGGTTAATTTGGTGATATTCTCTTATATTTCTAAGAGTTTGGTGTGATTCCAATTCTCTGTTTCCTTTTGTCTAGTAAATAAACAATTGCAAGTAAGGAAAGTCATTTGAATTATAAATTAATTTGATTTTAATTATGAAACAAACTGTTGAATGTTATTGATATTACAATTGTTGAGTTTGTGTCATGGTATGTTGGACTAACTTTAATTATTAAAAAAAATATCACAAGAAATGTAATTGATAAACATTTTTTTTTTGTTTTGATATAAAGACAGAAGGAGATTTGGAAATATGAATACTTTTTACGTAAATTTTTGGAATTGAGATAAATTATGGTCTGATTTTGATCAAATTAAGATTGAAAAAAAAATGTATGTGTTGTTCTAACTCTGTTTGTTGGTGTTATTTTAACTTTTTTTTAAACATTAAATTAGAATGTTGAAATTCTAGGTTAGATGATTAATAAATAATACAAAGAAAATATGAATTGTAACAACCTAATTATGATGTGTCAATTATTAATTATGCATATTTGGTAAGGATGTTTAAAATTGAATAGATAAACATATAACCAAAAATATTCAAATCATCAATAACAGAATCTATAAGTAATCTAACATAATCTATAACAACTATACATGAGAAGATTTCCTTTATTACAAAAGGATATATACCATTTGTATCTTTATATTATATGTTAGTTTAGTTCCTTTTTGTCAATAACAACAAGTTGTTAATATATGTAAACAAATTACTTAAAACTTATAATGTTAAAAAGAACACATATCTAGTTATAGTGGAGTAGGGAATGCAACTATTTATCATCATATAAAAAAGATAAAGAAAAGTATATGTACTAATAAAAAATTATACAACAAAACTGTAAATTGAATAAAACCAAATTGTCAAAATTGGTTTGGTTTGAATTCTTTAATACTCAAACCGAACTGTATATAATTTTTTGTTTGGTTCAGATGTTCTTTTTGATAAAAAATTGAACGAAACTGCATATGAACACCCCTGTCATTTAGTTGATTCTGAAGGTATAATTTTTTACATGCGTGCATTACCCTTGTTTTGTATGTGAACAAATGAAATAAAAAAAAATTGTATGTGATCACACACTACATCAGAACATACTACATAAAATCTAGACTTATGTTTATGTAAAGTTGATTTGGGTTATCCAAATTTCGAGTAATTAAAATAAATGTATAGGTTAATCACAGCATTTCTACCCACTTTTGTCAAAAATGATCTATTCTTTTTTTTTTTTTGCCTAGATATAACTTAAGCCAATTTTGACAAATAAATGAAAAATTGATTACCACACAATTGGACATTACATCTAAGAGCTTCTATGTGAAAATCTGTCCCATCACACCCTTATCTTTGATTATTACAAAAGAGAGTTAACCTTTCATGTTCCATTCGGCTCCAAACCACAAATGAATTTGCGGGTAGAATAAGAGAGATTGTGGCTTCTCTCGATCCAACGTAACAATCCAAAAATAATTCCCAACTTAGCTAAAAATAAGATTTAAACCATTATCTGGTTTTCTTTCTCAAAGTATATTTTTTCTTCTGAAATTTCTTTCAATTTGACATTAATTCACTCCTTACGGTGAGTAAATCAACAGTTGAAACAAATTAAAAAAAGAATATGCAAATTGATTCACGAAGTGGAAACAATAAGATGAAAGTAATAAAATTTTATTCTATATGAAAAATAAAAATAATTTAATTCTTAATAGAACAACTTTTTAATTAAGACTTAATTCAAAATACAAATATAAAGTTCTTAAAACTTAATTAAATCTGAAAAAACTATTAAGAAGTAAAATTTAAGTCTAACTCATATTATAAAATCGACTTGTAAGGTGAAGTTTGCGTCCACTTATAAATTATTGAAAGACTTAATCTCTAGTTGATGTGGGATCTCCAACACACCTCCCTCACGTCGAGACTCCTCAACTCGAACCTAAAATTTATATGTAAGGGTGGTACAATAGCGGATGGCCCGATAGGCGCAACAACCTTGCTAGGATAGACTTTTATACCATATTAAGAAAATAAAGAGATGAACAAAAATGAAAAAAGAATATGAGAATGAAAATATTCTCAAAATATTCTCTCTGTTTTCTTATTTTTATCAAAAGTAGAGGACTGAATATATATATAAGTAATGTATCCATTCTGAGTATAGTTAAATAAAGAAAACAAATAAAAATATTATAAAAATATTACAATCTAATAATGTCATAAAGATAAATAAACAGAATTGATTATAATTTGATTTTGTCATAAAGACAAAATCATAGGATTCAGATTAGTTTCTTTATAGAAGCCTTGTATTTATATCCTCTAAAATCTCCTACAAGATGGGGATTAAATATTGATGAGATCTAGCTTGGAACAAATATTCTTAAAAGACATATTGATGTATAGGACTTAAGGCTTTGATATAAATGTCTGCTTTGTGGTGGAAATGAGAAGCAAATGGATGAGACATTTTTTTTTTTTAATTTTTCTCTAACAATGTGACAATCTATTTCTATATGTTTGGTATGCTTATGAAACACTGGATTTGCTGCAATGTATCTTGCTAAGTCATTGTCACAATACAAAAGAAATGGTTGCTCCGAAGGAACTTTGAAATCTTGAAGAAGATATACTAGCCATTGAATTTCACATGTAACAGTGACCATTGTCCTATATTCAGTTTCACAGAAACTCTTTGATATTGTTCTTTGCTTCTTTGATTTCCAATATATAAGGAAATTTCCAAGATCACACTAAAACCAGTCATTGATTATCTTGAATCACTGTATGTGTCCCAATAACTATCACAAAAGGCTTTTAGATGACCTGAACTGCTAAAAGAGAAAAATAAGCTAAGACTTGAAGCTCTTTTAATATATCTGAGAATTCCAATTGTTGCATTATAGTGAGCAATTGTAGGCTTATCAAGAAATTGAGAAAGTTGTTGAACAGAAAAGGTTATGCCAAGTTGGGTATTGGTGAGATACATAAGTCTTCCAATCATCCTTCTATAAGCATGAACATCTGTGATAGACACACTTCCAGTAGAGGATAATTTAAAAGATTATTCATAGGAGTGATTGCAGGTTTGCAAACTAAAAGACATGCATCTTTTAACAATTTCAATGCATATTTCTTTTTATTCATCATTATCTCTTTCTTACTTCTTGCTACTTCAAGACCAAGAAAATATCTTAAATCTCCAAGATCCTTGATCTTGAATGTTTTATCCAAAGCTTGTTTGATTCGATCAATCTCTTCTTTATAATTCCTGCCAATATTATATCATCCACATACACCAATATTATTGTAAAAGATCATTCAAAAGAATTAATGAACAAGAAATGATCATTCATAGATTGAGTATATCCCACATAAATAAAAAAATTGATAATTTAGCAAATCACTCCCTGCTAGCTTACTCTGAGTCATATAAAGTCTTTTCTAATTTACAAACTTGTCTTGGTTGAATAGAAATCAAACCAGAAGGAGCAACCATGTATACATCTTTTTTCAACTCTTTATGCAAGAAGGCATTATTTATATCCAAATGTTTCAATTTCCAGTTATAAATATAAGCTAGAGAAAGAAGCAACCTTATAGTTGTCATTTTTGCTACTGGAGAGAAAGTTTCAAGATAGTCAATGGCCTCTGTTTGTGTGTATCCCTTTGTCACTAACCTTGCTTTGTACCTCTCAATAGTTCCATCAGCCTTATACTTTATTTTGAATACCCATTTGCAACTTGTGGCAGTTTTGTCCTTAGGCAGAAGAGTAGTCTCCCATGTTTGATTTGATTCCAAAGCATATATCTCACATTGTATAGCGTCTCTCTAACAATCATGTTTCACAACTTCAAAATAAATGTTTGACTCAACATGTGAAGAAATAAACATAACAAAAAATGTGTAAGAAGGTGATAATTTATTATAAGACAAAACCGAATTCAAAAGATATTTAACTTTTGAAGATGTATTGGAAACATTGAGATTACAATGATAATCCTTTAGATACTCAGGTGGTCTTTTTGTTCGGGTACTCGTTTAAATTGACTGTATTTGTTTCATGAGCTTCATTAAGGTTTTGGTCTCTATGGGAACAAATTTCTTCTGAAACCTCAATGTCTAATTCATGGTCGTTATTACTATTGTTTTCTACATTATCACAAGGTGCAATGGGTACAAAAGTGGCTTGTGATGGTTGATTTAAAACCGGTTGTTCTTCCATAAAAGGATTTTGATAAAAAATGCTAGGACTGTCAGTTTTATTGCTAGTAACTTCAACATTTTGGTATGGAAAAATATGTTCATAAAAGACAACATCCCAATATACAAAAATTTCTCTTGATTGAATATTCAACAAAACATATCCTTTGGTTCCTCTTTTAAAACCAATAAAAATACATTTTGATGTCTTTGGATAAATTTTTTTCTATTTGTTGGCAAGTGCTAGAATAGCATAAAGATCCAAACATCTTTAATTGATTAAAATCTGCTGCAGTTTTGTAAAACATCTCATGAGGAGAAAAATAATTTAAAACAAGTGTGGGAAGCATGATTATAATATGCGCAACATGTATGTCAGAATATGAATTTTGGGTAAATGAGATTGTATCATGAGAGCTCTTGGTATATTTAATATATGACCATGTTTCCTTTCAACTATTCCATTTTGTTATGGAGTATTAACACAAGACACTTGATGTATTATTCCTTTGTTGGCAAAAAAATTAGTCATAAAAAATTCAGTCTCATTATCACTTATTATTATTTTTATTATTGTTTCAACTTGCGTTTGAACAAAAAATGACAAAATTTTCCAAAATCTTGACAACTTTAGATTTTTGTTTTAAAAGAAAAATCCATATGTACCTCGAATAACCATAAACTATTGTCAAGAAATATTTATGACTGTGAATTGATGGTATTGATTATGGTCTACATAGATCAACATGAATTAAATTAAAACACTTTTTAGATTTAGATGTACTAAAAGAAAAAGAAAGTCTTTTTTGTTTTGAAAAATGCAAACATCGAACACAAAAGATTTTTTATATTTAACAAAAGGAAAATTATTTTGGATAACATCAATACATTTATTTGAAACATGTCCTAATCAAAAATGCCAAAAAGGTATCAAGATCACTAGGAGTAAAATTGACAATATGAGTAGATTGGATATGTTTGATTTGAAGTTTTTGATATGAAGGGACCCTGAGTATATAAAGCCTATCTTACAATCATACAATATAAACTATCAATTAACTTTGCTACTGAGAGAAGATTAAAAGTGAAGTTAGGTATATACAAAACATTATCTAGGACATGATCTTGATTGATAAAAACACTTTAGAATAAATTACAATTACTTGATTTCCATTTGGTAATTTGATGGAGATAAAATTAATTTGATGATATGAAGTGAAATGAGTTAAGGATGAACAAATATGATCAGCAACACTACTATCAAGAATTATTACCCTGAACTAAAGAAAGAGAGAAATTTATTACCCTTGTGTATGTTGTTGTGTTGGAAGGAATAACAAAGATTTGATTGGATACATTGTCATTGGATTTAGACTGTAGTAGAAGGGCTAACAATGTCTGATATTGCTCAGGAGTAAAACCAATTTGCTAAGAATGTGTTTCTGACCTTGAACCTTCATAATTTTGCTAGTTATTATTACAATATGCTTTCTGATTTTTAAAGTTGAACTGAGGTAGAAAATCATGTTTTCTATAACATGTATCAATCATATGCCCTGTCTTTCCACAATGACTGCAGACTTTAGAAGTATATCGTCTTTCATAACTTTTTCTGTCAGTATGAATCATTGCCTTGGACTAACCACCAAAAATTGATCTCTCGTGTTGTGTACCGAGAGAACAAATCATTTGTTGATGGGAACTAACATGGTAAGATGAACTAAAGTCTTGTGAGGGATCAACAATTTCAACCATGATAAATGTAGCAACCAAAGCTCTCAAACTTATAAACTATTAAAAGGCCTCATCTTTAGTCGGTATGAGATTTCCAACAAAAATACTCTAAAAATAATGTATTTATATTATATATATATATTTCAAATACATCATTTATATACTAAACATGAAATAGTGAGTCTAACCTTGCATTGAATATGCATTAGAAAGTTGAGCAATATATAAAAAAGAAGACTCACAAACTCAATGTCTTAAGGTTTTGGGTTGAAGGTAGTATTATTTCTTTATATGGGTCAAACTTTTGTCTCATTCTTGTGTTTCCCTTCTCGATTTTCCTATCAAGTGATATCAGACTCAGGGTTCCTCAGAGCCAAGGTTTCTTTTTGTGACTAATTCAAACGAGTGCAATTTGATCCCTGTATCGAAAGTCTTCTTGACCGAATTTACTCGTTTTTAAAATTGAGCAACATATAAAAAGAAGACTCACAAACCTAATACCTTAAGGTTTTGGGTTGAAAGTGATGTCATACTCTTATTTCATTCTTATATATATATATATATATATATATATATATATATATATATATATATATATATATATATATATATATATAATAATTAATTCATGCATATAATAATTAATCAATAAATTACTTATTTTATGTAATGTAACATGTAAAAAAAGAAATAAAGGAAATTAATAAACACCATCCATATACTCATATTTTCGTAGACAATGAGTCATGAAAAATAGTTTTAAAATATTGCTATAGTTATCTACGACGAGGGATGAATTACAAAATTTTCTGCACTCTACTTCTAATCAGAAAATATTCAATTCATCCATAATAATTAAACATTGGAATTTGGTTGCATCATTCTTTAAAGGATATTTATTGATATTTTAAAAGATTTAGAGGAGGAATATATAATTGAATCTTCTTGTTTTCTCTCAATTTGTTTCCCTAATATAATTTTTTTCAATGTGCTTTGAAATGTTTTTTTTTCTTTATCTCCTATTCTAATTATGGAGATAAAAGACCTCCCCTCTACATCTCTTATTTTCTAAAGCTAGTTATACTTTGACAACCACATGTGGCACACACTCACTTTACAACCTTATGTGGCGCTAATGTGGCCAAGATAAATGACTTGTAAAAAACATTCCAGCGTGGCACTGAGAGTCATTTTTAGGGTTTACATACTTGGGGTTTTATCTAAAAAGATGTCCAGCATATTCCATCAAGGGGTTGAGAAGTAGTGAGTTTGAATCTCAAATAATCTCACCACTGTTGTCGCCGCTACTGCAGTCGTATCCGCTGCTGTCACCGCTGTCGATTCTTGACCACCGTCGATGGTCTCCCACCGTCACTCGCCACCAGAACCACTCTCACACGAAATCTCCCTTATACAAATGGGTGCACTGGACTTCTATCACGTTTCAAATCTTAAATTTAGATACTTAAAATCTAATTATGCCCTTTCATAACAAAATACCCTAAATGTCCTTCAAAAAGAAAAGTCTTGTTTTATCCTTATCCACGTGTACAATTAAACCCACGTTAGCAGTTGATGACATCTGGTTGTATGCCAGATGTTATTGTCAAAGCAAAGTTTTCCTTTTCTAAATCCTCCTTTTTTTATGTAGTGCATAGAATAATTTAATAAAAAGTTTACGACAACAATTTTTTTAATAAACAGATTATAATAAAGTCATATAAAATTTATTAAATAACATCTTATTAAAATTACATAGAAAATAATATGTTTAATTCAACTTTATGAAATTTGCTTAAAAATAAAATTAATATTTCACTTGATTTGATTATATGTTTAAAAGATGATTACGAGTCTCATCTTCTATTTATTTGAGTAAAAATCACTTTGATCAAAGAAATAAAAGATATGAACAAGTTTAAAGCATAGTTTGATGATTTTATGTATTCTTTTATCAAAGTTCTAAGTTGAAACATGATTAAAAATTATATGTGTAACATTTATAAAAATAAAAAAGTTAAGAACTATGTATGTATAACACGATAAATATTGTTACTGCGAAGTGAAATTTATGTTATTCAAGTATGAGTCTAAGTTTCATATTGGGTAGGAATAAGAAAGTTGAGCAACATATAAGAAAGAAGACCAACAAACCCAACGTCTTAAAGTTTTGGGTTGAAGGTGGTGTCATTCCTTTATATGGGTTTGGCTCAGCTCTCATTGTTAGAGATCTCCCCGGATGCTTTTTCTCTCGGATTCTCTCAGCAAGTGGTATTAGAGCCGATGGTTTTCGGCTTGGGGTGAGTACAGTTTTGACCCTGTATCAAATAAGACCCACAAACCTAATGTCTTAAGGTTTTTGGTTGAAGGTGGTGTATTTTCTTATATGTTAGCTCATGTCTCATTGTTTGAGATCTTCCCAGTATTTTTCTCTCGGATTCTCCGACCAGTTTGTATGTTACTAGATAGAAGATTTTTAGGAAGATTGTACCTTAGTTTCTAGATTTTATTTTTGTCCATAATAATCAAGGTTTGTGGGTTGAACAAAGAAACAGCTTGCGTACACTAAAAAATTTTGTAGTAAAACAAATTTTCGACATTAATTCATGAATAGTAACAAAATAAAAAAGATCAAGTAAAAAATTAATGAACCAAATCTTACAGGATAGGAACAAACCAGTTATCATTATTCCAAACAAAACCATAATGACCATTTGTTTCAATCAAAAACAATTATCATCCAAGTCAAATCCAAGAAAAAGAATTCTCAATCTCTGATAAATTTACTTCATACTTCATTATTGTATAAATTACTGACCGCGCGATGAATCAAAGTTGAAATCTATTAAATTTTTCTGTAACAACAATATTTTATAATCAAAATCCTTGTTTCCAACAAAATCCTGAAACCAAATTTGAACTTTGGTTGAATACTAGCAATATTTTGAAATCAAAAGATCATTCTTAAAATAAAAGAAACACAAGCAAACTTCAAATACATTAGATGAGGAGCAAAGGTAAGAAGCATAACTAACCCTTTATTTATTATGTTTCAAAAAATTTATATTTTATAAGAAAAAAAATAAAAAATAACATTTATTTATAAGCAATCAAAGGTCATAAAAACCTATTATAAAACATAAATAAAAATCTATATTTATTTATAAGTAATTAATACGTATTTACATTAGTAATAACTTATATTTGGGTTAACTTTGAATCAGGATTATGTCTTCATCCCTCAACTCTTTTCTCTCAACTCTTTTAAAACAATTTTTAACCACATCAGAATTCCAAACTTTAGAGTAGAGGATAGCTCAAATTAAGTAATAAACCTTAAAATTATTATTTTAACAAACTTGAAGTTAAAACATATATTATTAAATTATTAATGTTCATGTTTCTTAATTTAGTTGCAGAAGAATATTGTCAATTTCATGAATAAATTACCCTTTCTTATCAAACCTTTGCAAGTTGATTCCTAATTTGACTACAAACGATATTAACAAACACCTTGATGAAAATTCTTCCTAACATAGAAGATCATGGAGCATCACATTTTATCTATTTATTAGAAATTAATAATTTAGAAAATGGAAATAAAGTTAAGATAACTATAACATTAGGTTAAAGAATAACAAATTAGAAAAAGGAAAAACACCTCTTGATGACAGTAGTTTTCTATATCTACAAGATTTGATTCGTGAGGAACAATTCGGAAAGATCCATTCAAAAGAAAAAAATGATACAATGTTATAATCTGTATAACTTTATTCATTAAAAAAATATAGAAAAAAGACTTCGGAATCAAATCTCCTCAAAATCTCTACCTCTATTTGCAAAGTCAATTTTCTGAAAATTATATAATAATTGAACTCCTTAAAATTCAAATCAAATATTTTTTTTTGAAAGAACAGTTTTCTCAATGTTTCAAGTGTAGTCAAGCTTCAAGAACCAATTTGTAAAAAAATTATTTAAAGTTAAGTTTAAATCAACAAAGAATAGAAATTTTATAAATAAAGTATAAATTTTATATTTTGTCTTCATTTATAATTCTATATTCTTGAAATTCCGTTTTTTTTTTTTTAACTCTTTCTAAGTTTAGAAAATTAATACATGGTTGTTCTATCATATCACATTGTGGAGGATAGTGAGATAGGGATCAAAGTGAACCAAATCAAAGAGAGTGTTTTAGATAAATAGTTCAATCTTTATTACATATTGTATTATATATATATTTTATAAATGAGAGATGTTGTTAGTATAGTATTTGACACTTAGGTGATTTATCTAAAGTCCAGTTAGATTTTTGGAAGTGTTTAAGGAAGATTTTACTTGTAAAATGTTATAGTTAAATTTATATATATATTATATGTATGTATATTTTTGATTATGATGTTGTAATAAGACCAAGTGTATATGATACTAATAGTTCATATGAAGTTAATTTTCATTGTAGTTGATAGTTTGAATGTATTTGTGTTTGTTTAGGGTGTTATTTTCATTGTTGAGTTTCATATATTTTGAAAGACGTTAATTTTCGAATAAAATATCGCTCAAAGTGGTCGCTCACCATTTAAGTAATATTCAAGACAAAATCTAAATATATTATTTTACCAATGATATTTTTGATGATTATGCATTAGATTTAAATTAATTAGGTTGATGTGTGATATCTATGAGATATGTATATATAATGATATTTGTGTGATATGTGTCTTTTAAGAATGTGACCTCTCATGAGTGTGTTATCCTTACGAGTGTGTCGCAAGTGATAATTAAAATGGTATTGGTTTCGAGAGTCAAGATATTGAGTCTAAAACTATCCAAATACTTCATTAATAAAATCATGTAAATTACACTGAAAGAAATTTGTGTATTAAGTTTGAATGAGTAAGTAAATGAATTATCTTAACATAAGAAATTGAAGTTAATTTACCAATGATGTTTTTGACCTATGAGATGTTAATTTTTGTTGGAATATTCTTAATATGTGTCTTTTAAAAAGTGTCCAATGACAAATTACATTTTTTATTGAAAATGTAAGAATTATACATCTTGGTAACAATGATGTAATTGTAGATTTTGTATGTTGTTGTGTATTATTTATTAAGAATGTGATGGATGATTTCTACATTTTAAAGACAATAATTTCCTTTTAATTTAGCAATTAAACTATCTAACAGTGATGTTTTGTTTGAAGAATAATATATTATTCTTTTGAAAACTCATAAAAAGTTTGTATATATTTTATACATAGATAAAAGTGGATGTATATTTATATTATTATATATTGGTTAATATATAAGTACTATTAGTCCAGATGTTATATAAGAGGCTGACTCAACCCAAACACAAGTGTATACTATCATGGTATTTGCTAGCGAAAATTCTAAAATTGGTCGACGTTAGATCAATATTTGACATGAGTGGAGAAAGTTAATGTTCAAAGCTACAATAAAAATGAGATGGAATTAGAATAATGTTGGCAGAATTTGGAAAGCATGTTAAAATATGGATAGATATATAATTTAAAAGATACCAAGATTCTAGTACAATGGAATAATTATAAGAAAGTAAATTCTTGAAATTTAAAAGTTGTCATGAATTTAACCTATGTTAAATCTCAAAAAATATGTAAGACAAGAATATGTGTTCATTAAAAAGAAGAACGCGTTATAAAATATAATATAAGTGAATTACCATAAACATCTTGTTGAACTCTTTAACATCACCACGAGGGGTCATGTTTTCATGACAATTCTATAAGAAAACTCAAAACAACTACGTTACATGAGCATTTAGTTTTTCTTTTTCAAAACTGGGTTAGAAATGATGTTTCAATCTAATCAATTTCTTTTGTAAAAATAAATAACTAATATTATTTTAATAAGATCTCACATGAATTAGAGATGAGGTCTTTCAATAGTTTATAAAGTGATTATAAACCTCACTTTACAAATCAGTTTTATAAGGTTTAGTTAGGTTTAAAGTCCACTTCTAATATGGTATCAAAGTCTATCGTTGGAGATCCCACGTGAACTAAAGATGAGACCTTTCTATAGTTTATGATATCATAATTATTTATTAAATTATCATAATTGATTTTATTTAATATATCTTTTCTTAATAGAAAATAAAAATAATATATTTAATCTTGGTTGATACATTATCGATTTTAAATAAGATTTTATAATTTAAGTTTTGAAAAATTCTTTTCAGCTTAAAGGAATGATACTGGAATTGTTAACATGATTTTATATATTATATACGTATTTAAAAAAAATCTTTTTATATAATTAAGAATGTCAATTAATTTATCATTTTCCAATTCTAAATAAATATAATCATCAAGATCTAGTTTTTGCTACCTTGTATTTTCTTTTTTATTTAAAGAACACTCACTTGTATTTTTTAATTTTTTTTTAACTTTTATAAATTTATTCATAGTTTTTTTCCTGTGATTTCAACAAAAAGCTCAACTCTTCTCCTATTTTGAAGTTTTGAATTGTCTGATTCATATATTCTAGTTGACACATTTTTATACTTTTATATAGAATTAAAAATTATAATATTTAAAAAAATAAAACCTAATTGCCAAAAAAATGAACTTAATCGGTATTTTGTCTTAAAGTCTCAAGTCTCCTTATACATTCCAATCTTGTCCTTTTGTAAGTGTTCAAATTTAAGTTATAAATTCTAATTTATAAAATATAATTTTCTAATATTTTTCTTGAATATTCACTAATTATTTTTAGATTAATTAAACAATAATAAATAATAAAATGATTTTGAGATAATTTATAAATCGAATATTGATGTTTACTTGATATTGATGCACTGAAAAGAAACAAAAGCCAACACAACCTAATTCTTCAATCTACAACTCCAAACTTCTAAATAAGAACACATCCATGAATGCATTATATAAAATAATAAACAAAGTTGGAATTGGACAATAACGATAATAATATAAAAGAACCAGAAAAAAATTTAAAGAAAGAAAATAAACAAGTAATAGAGTTAGAGAGAGCAAACATATAGAAATAGATGGTACTAATGAAATAACTAACAAAAAGAGATATAAAATTAGAAAACTTTAACCTTTAGAATTCTTTAATCATTTAATATATTTTGAAAAATTAAAAATATTATGAATTTATTAGAAAAAAAATTTAAAATTGTTATTCATCTAATAATATTTATAGTATTCATACAAATTTAACAATAAGTTAAAATATTTTAAATTTTTTAATTAAAAATTACTTTTAAGTTTAACTCTAAAAGAGATTAGAGATTTATTATTCACCCTCCTTTATGTAAAAATGTATTATTTACATATATTATATGTATGTGCAAGTTGTATTTTAAAATACTATATTTTTTATATAATTAAATGTTTTGCACATATCTGTGAGAACGTTTAAAGTATAATTTTCTTCCCTATAGCATATTACCATATTATATATAAGAGTTGATGGAGTAGTTATTTTTCCATAGAAATAAAATGACATTTCGTCATGCATTTGTCTTATTCAAATAAATAATTAATATAGTTTGATAAAAATACGATATAATATAATAAAATAAAATAAATGTAAGTTATTACCATTAAGATGTTAATAAATAATTCATTTCATGTATAGTTATTATTTTAATTAATGCCTATAATGGATTTCTTTTACACATGTTACTTCTCATTTATATATGTAAAACCACTTAATTTAATTTATTTTGTTTTATATTCATCCAAATAAACCTAAAATTTATTCTCTATTAGTTATCACATCTTGTTTATTTTTATAACTAAGTTTTCTACTCTTTATCATCTTATTTATTCTATCTCAAAGTGACGAATTCAAATTTCTTTGACATTAAATTCAAATCTCTCAAACAATATCTCAACTCTAAACAAAACAACATATATAAATAAATTAATTAAAAAATATATTAAATTAAAAATTAATATACACATTAATAAATAAAATAATAACAATTATTATAACAAATAAACTTTAACTCTATAAAATAAAATAGTAGATGTAACATCACATAAAATATATTGACCAGAACATGCACTATTCTAATAATATTATAAATGAAAATTTTAATAATACTATTTGCTCAAGTATAAAAAATTTGATCTTAAGATGCTTTACTCAGGGTTAAAAAAAGATTATTCTTAAACGTAATTAATTTAATCAAATCATTTGAAACTAAACATCTGAAAATAAAATTCAACAATAAGAAAATTTTATATCTATTTAGGATTATTATTAAAACTTGCAACATTATCTATTCATATTCTAAATATAACTACTAATCACACATCGAACAATTAAAATAATGACACAAAGGATGAACTAACTAAATTAAATACATCTACAATTGAATAATAAAATATAATTATATTTATTTGTTTTGTTGTATAACCTAGATGGTCAAAATTCTTAGACAATCCTTAGACTCTATCTAAGCGGGTAAATTGTTTATAAAAATAAATATGAACAAAATCTTTTATCTTGTGAAACATGTGTATCTTTCATCGTGGGAAGTTATCTATCTTGTAGAGTTCTTATTATATCTTCTTTAAGATTTATTCTTGTCACCATGTATTATATGTTGTAAGTCAAGAGTGATATATAAAAAGAATACTCAAATTCTTAGTTAAGAAAGAGATTGAGAATGCACAACCAATAATAGTTTCTACTTGACTTATAATCAATTTTTTATTAATAGAACCATTTGTAGTGTTTTTTAAAGGAAAACTATTTATAGGCTAAGAGTTGAAGGTGGATCAATATAAACAATTGCATTGTTATTGTTTGTTAGAAGGTCTATTTGTTTGCTAAAGGAGTTTCAAGCTCTATTATAGTTAGCATTTAACTTTGTTATTATGGTGTGCTCGAACACATTCCATCTTGCATCAAGTAGTCTCATCCATCCAAGCACTATAATAAATTTATAGACATAACGTAGAATACTAAAAAGATTCAACATCTAATATTTTTTTTTATGATTGGTATTAAGTATGTATATCAATGCCTGACTCAATTTAAGACTTAGATCATCATTAAATTTTAAGAATCTAAGATAATGTGTGAGTTAAGTAAAACCAACATCTATACACCACAATAAATTTTGATTGTGCATTGAAAATCCTTCTTAGTTTGTCATTATATCACCTAGTGTCACTAGTAGAAAAAAGACACTTAATCGCGGTTATATAAGGTTTACAAGTGCGGTTTCGAAACCGCGATAAATTCAACCGCGATAAAAAGTACTGAAGATACAAATGCGGTTATACAACCGCGATGACAAGTATAAGATATCACCTGCGGTTCTCTAACAACCGCGTTAAGAAATTCTCATATTGCACATACCAGCGTGGTTTTCTCTACAACCGCGCTGGTATGTGCAATTTTTTTTAAAAATGGCAGCAACTATTCGCTGTTGCCCACCAAAATTCAACAGTTACAAAAACTCAACGAAGTTTTTCGTTGTGACAAATGTAATGATAAATATAAAAAAAAATAAAATAGGCGTTATTATCAAATTTAAATCTCCAATCTCTCGAACAATACGGAAGGAGAAGCAAATGTCCGGAAAATACAAAGCGTACACATACACCAGCGAACCAATCGGACGAAAACGAAAAAAATGTCGGTAGAAAACATAGAGTGCATACAGATCGGTAAATCGGTGAAGCAAAACGCAAATAATAGACACAAACAACAAAGACACGGTTGAGATGTAGATGAAAAGAAAAGAGCGAAAACAGATCGCGATTGAGCGAGCGAGTATAAAAAAAAATGGAGAGATTAAGGTTTAGAAATGAGACCTGAATGTTGTGTTCGAGGCAATAGAGCTCCCAACAGGCGTTTCCGACTTGAATGCCAGCCTGGCTGATGTGGATTGAGATGCACTCTCTCATTGTGGCGAGCGAAGAAGGAAGATCGAAAAGAAGAGAGGGAAAGGTTTCAGAGATGAGTGTTTATTAAGAAGTCTCTCTGGTTCTTTGATTTGTGTTGCAATGAGAGAAGTCATGTGACATGGCGCGACGCTTGGTTTCGGTGTATTTATGGAAGCGGAGGATAAGCAAAACCCTAAAACAGGGGATACAAAGGCGGTTGTTTAAACAACCGCCCTTGTATAAGAGATATAAGAGTGGTTGTTTAAACAACCATCCTTGTATAGGAGATACAAGAGTGGTTGTTTAAACAACCGTCCTTATATCTCCCTGCAAAATAATTTTTAAATTATTTTGCAGATACTAGCGTGGTTGTCTAAACAACTGCGTTGGTATCTCCCTGCATGTGTCTTACCATTGCGGTTATCGCTCCAACTGTGGTGATATAGTTGCATTTAATTTAAAAAATGTCACCGCATTATTTTTAACTGCGGTTCCTTTTTAATTACGATAATATCCTACCTTAAAATGTGTTTTTTCTACTAATATGTCTTAATCTAATGTACATATTAATGAAGTTAAGATCTTTATTATGGTAAGTTCTTTACTTACTACTCAATAATGCAGATGAGGTCAACACATTATCGTGGTGTATATAACTTAACATAATACCAAGTTGTTATTTTAGTCAAATGAGTCATTTAAATTTCTCTAATGTGAACCATTACTACTCAACAACATGCATTATTTACATATATACACAATTAATCCAAATTATAAAATCCTTTAACTTACTAAAAAATTGAATAAATAAATAATATATAACTTTAAAATTGTCACTTAAGCAAATATTCTTACTTAAAATAATAAAAAAATTTATTGAAACATTTTTTTTCATGTTCAAACTTTAGTGAAGAAACGTCGCTTAACCAACGAAAAATTCACTTTAGCGTTAATTTTCTCGCTTGAAAAAAACAAAAAACGAGTTTGAGTTCACTAGTGCAAAATCGAGTTGAGAGGATAGATTAATTTTGCTTTCATTTCTCACTCAAGAAAAATAGTTCACTTGAACAAAAATACTAAAAATAAAAAAAAAATCAAGTAAAATAAAACCTGCACTATCATACAATGTAATCAAACTGAAAAAGGTCTTAACCAACATAATTTCAATTCCCGTATATACCCAATTTTACATGGATACATAATTTCTATTTCCAATTGATCTTCTAAAACTTAAGTTAAAAAAAAAACATATTACATCATATATGCCTTTACCGATTTCCTAATTCAATTAACTTCTAATTCGAGCTTCGATATCAAACAAACACCCAAGACTCATCCGTTTGATTCCAAACTAATTATTTCAACCAATCCAATATAATTTCGACTTCTATATACATTCGTTTTACATGACATTATATGAATACATAATTTTTATTTGCAATTGATCATTCCAAAATTCAAGTTCAAATATTACATCATATATATTTTTACCAATTTTCTAACTCAATTAACTTCTAATCGAAACTTCAGTATTAAAATTAACATAACCTATTCATTTGATTCTAAACTAATTTTCTCAATTTCAACATCGAATTATCCACTTTATAAGTCGAAACAATTTAATCACATAAATCATTTCAACATTATAATTTGCAATAAGTTTCATTTTTAACCACTAACAATATAATATATTGTCATATTCTCAAATCCTACAACAAATTCCAGCTCCACTGGAAGGAAGTAAATTAAATTAACTCTCCTTATCTTGAATCTGCTTTAAATCCAAAAAAGACAAAACATCTTAAAACTTCAAGAACCTAAAACACCTACTGGCTTCTAACTTGAACAATTAAAATACCAATAGAAAAGAATTTGAGAAATTAAAAGAAATTATAGAACAAAAACAAAATTACTCATTTTCAAAAATAAAAGAAAACATGGATGTATTCCTAAACTTTCTAAGGTCTACAAGGTAGAATTTGATAAAAAAAATCCAAGAATTGGGTTATGATAGTTTGACATCATAATACGGTGTGTCAATCATTTGACAATTTGACTTGGTGGTCATGATGTTGAGTCAACAAGAATAATATTATTTAATTAAAATATAGTTGAAAAAAAATTTGAAAATTAAAATAGGTTTTGAGAAAAGTTGTGAATTGTCAATCTTTATGTATTGTTTAATCTTTGTGGTTTTTAAGTATGTCTGACATTCACCTTCTCCATCCATCGTTATTGTTTGCGGTGAGAGTCTCTCTTTTTCATTGGTTCATTATCGTTTGCAATAAAAATGTCTACCTTTTATCTTTTTCATTGGTGCGAGCTTTTTCCTTTTTTCTTAATCCCATAATACAATCTCACTTCATTCTTTCGTTTTTTTTCAAGATGAAAACCCTTAAATCTTATCATAGTTAATCTCATCTATTCTCTTTTAGGATAATAGTGAGTTTTATCCCAATAATAATGAGTTTTACTCTAATAGCTTACTTAATAAATTTTTCTTTGTCCCTTCAAAAATCACTTTGGTTTTTCTTTAAAATTAATTTAAAGCATTATATGATAATACAATTTTATCCTTTATCATATAAGCAAAGATTGTGAGATCAAAATTATTAAAAAATAGTATTATTTGAACTGTTTTCAAATAATAACTTCCCATAAGAATTAATTAGAGTCAGAATTGATGAGTTATAGAAAAGGGAGAAACATGCATGCAGAGCTTTTGTTTTATGCAAAAGAGACAAAAAGAAGAAGAAAGGATAAAGACAAAGACAATCGAGCCTTCCACCCAAGTTGTCGTAATATGAAATAAAGGTAAACACGCATACACGTTTTAAATACATACAAACAAAACTAGTGGTTTATCCCTGCATCTGGAATATAGTGCTCATATTTTTAGTTTTTTTTTCAATATATAAAAACTTAAATTAAAAGTAATTAATTTGACAACTAAAAACTAATTTAAAATTATACATTTAATTATATTTAAGATTAAAGAAAAATTACTTCTATATTAGTATTTAAATAAATAAATAAATATATTATGATGTCAAATTTATAATTAGAGTCCAGACATTTCTATACCTTTATTCTGAAAATGTATTTATATTTATTATTATAATCTTTTATAGTAAAAAAATTGTTGAGTAGCTCTTTAAAAAAAATGATTGTGAACGAATCATCTTTATTATCACTAGTACAAAAAATATATTTTATGACAGGATAATACGTCAGTTAAATAGAGCTTATATAAATAAAAATACGGTGGTATTTTTGTAAATATTTGAAGAAAGATTATGTTGGTTAGCTCAAACCCTATATAATATACCATATACTACATCAGTTAACTCTTATAACCGATGTAGAAAAGACTGAAAAAAAAATCAAAATTTGAAAACTCAGATATGGCAAGAAAGATATAACGTCAGTTACATCCCACCAACCGACGTAATATATAGCGTATATTACGTCGGTTTAGCCCCTCAACCGACGTTATATCTTCACTGTGGTTCAGAGTAAAAAATTTGGGAAAAATTATTGAATCTGGTATTGATATTACGTCGATTGGAACTTCAGAACTGACGTTATATTTGTTCTTGAGAGAGTTTGGAGAAAAAGTTGAGTAAATTAGGCTTAGATACTATGTCAGTTATTGAGTTGTACCGACATAATATCCCCTATTTTAACATTTCAACCACTATTTTTATCTTATACTTTGCCTCTTTTGTTTTCACTTTCGAGGGTTCTACTAGTTTTTTTCTTTCGCTTTGTCATTTTTGTGCTCCAAGTTGTTTCACGTGCCTTCATTGACTTCATTCACTTCACTTTCTCCATTGCATTCACGGTTTCCCGTTTGGGGTTCATTTTGTGTGGTGCCACTTTTTCTTCTCATTGGTTTTTATTTGCATTTCGCTTGGTCTCGCTTTCTCTTCTCATTGGTTTGCATCTTTGTGTTCACTGGTTTTGTTAGGGTTCATTTGGCGTGCGCAAGCTCTGCGGTTGTCTCGGTTGAGTTTTGTCACTTGATGCGTGAGCCTTTCTCCGTTGTTGTGAATGCTTGGTTCGACATCCCTTGTCGCTTCTCTTTGCAAGAGGTTAGTAGTTTTGTAAAATTTATTAAAAATAATAAAAAAATTATTTTTGACCCAAATTTTTATCAACAACTTGATTTAGTGTATATTTGATGGTAGAGTTCTTACATTGTGTAGATTTATTATAAATTTAGTCAAAAAATTAAGACGAAAAAGCTTCAAATGACCATAACTTTTGATAGAGAGCTTGGATTGAGACGCTCCAAAAATGAAAGTTGCTCGAAACGAGGTAATAAAGCTTGTAGGCAAACCCCAAAGGGGATTTGAAATCCAAAGTTTTTCCAAAATTTCATCGTTTATTATTTATTATTTATTTTTTAGTATTTTTTAAATATTTTTTTTATTTCACCTATTTATACTTGTCAAAAAAATTTCGTAAATTGTTGTGGTGTTTTCTTGTATGTATTAGAGATTTATCTCAGAATTCTGAAAAATTCTGGATTTTATTTTTCAGAAGATAGAGATATTACATCAGTTGTGGACAACCGACGTAATATGGTAGATACTACGACAATTGAGAGCCCGTAGTATCTCCTCTTGAGCGCTATTAGGATTTGTATTTTACGTCGGTGGTTTATTTATCAACCGATGTAATATATGCACATACTACGTCGGTTATAGAATCAACGTAAAAAGTCCAAGACTTTTTATGTTGCTTACGTCTATGTCGGTTCTGGAACCGATGTAGAATGTCTTCCAAAACCGATGTAGAAAACTTTTGTTCTACTAGTATATAATTAACTATGATGAGAAGCATGGGTTCATTTTATCTCATATTTAAAACAAGAGACAAAATGAACAAAGAGAAAATGAGAAGCATGGATGCTTATTTTATTTGTACATAAAATAAGATATTATGAAGCAAAGATAAACAATTGTTACATCAAATTTTATTATAGTTTCATGTTAAACTCTCCAGTTAAATTTCTATGTACACATTAGGGTTTCAAAAATTTAGATGGGTATGTAGTCAATCATACATAATGCCTAACAGTGATTGTTTCTCAGTTAAAGTATCAAAATAAAAACTAAAAAGCTTTTTTGTGATAGAGAACTACATATTATTAAGAAACGAGAAGTATGACGGATTCATGTATAACATACTTTATGTACAAATAAAAAAACCCCCTCAAAGCATGAGTGAACAACTAAAATTGATATAAGTTGCTACATTTGAGAACTTATTTATAAATAAGTAGTTCACGTAATTTTCAAATTACTACTAAGCTCCCAAAATGTATCACACATTTACAATAGAAATATATAGTGATAATAAAGTATAACAAAAATGCTATAAATCCATATATACCAATGTATAATATAATATTGATACATATGATAAGTTAATGTATTAAAAATAATTACCCAATGTACTGTAGATTGATGAGAGAGCCTATACAAAACTTATAGTAATTAAAAAATATAACTTAAATATTATATATACAAATACAAATATTACAAAAGGAGAGTAAAATAATTTCTATTTTTTCGAGATGTTGTTTCTGCACTTATACCTATATGTATATAGTATAATTATTGGAGCTCACAATATAAATATTTTTGTAAATGCAAAAATAAATATTAATTTGTATATTTAATTAATTTATGATTTTATTAAATGAGTTATGTTGTATGAAAATATTTATTAAAAATGATAAAAGTTGTATTAATTTGAAATGACAAATATGGAATGATATATAGAACATTGTTTAATTTGTGTATTAAGTACTGATGCATATGTTGATAGTCTAAGCATATTGACCAAGATATCATGTGGTGAGAAACTGAAAAATGAGTTTTTGTATACGGTAACCTGTGTAGATGGATGACTATGGTTGTATTAAACTTACATTGATTCGTTACTCTTGAATCCGATTAAAATCTTGGATTAAATTAAATATTAATATCTGGTTAGACATACTTAATATAGGTGTTTCATACGGTGTTAGTTGGTTGTCCCCTTGTTGAATATTTTGATGTATAGATTTATGTGTTATGGTCTATATGATTATTATACGTTGGTATTTGAATAAAATTAAATTGTTAGTGATTTGTTAATTAAAATTTCTTCTTTGTATACTTTTTTAATGTTAAAAATGTATTTCAATAATTTACCTTCATCATGTATTATTTGTTTTGGTACAAGATACTTAAAAGGATGAAGATTACTGTGATCACAATGTTGTAAATTTGTTTATGATAAAAGTGATTGATATATGTGAGAAAATTATTTAAAAGCTTGCATAAATGTTTGTCCATTATATGTTTTATCAATGGGATTGATATATGCATGGGAAATTATGTGAAAGTTGGTGAACTATTATCGATAATATGTGTTAAAATTTGATTCTAATATGCCTGATTAATTGATTTTATATTTTGGCCAATGCTTACATGATTCTAATGTTATTTACTCAATTACTTGGTTATTTTTTCTAATGTATGTTTCATTTTGTTGCATGAAGTTATTTTACTCGATCGAATATGATTTTAATGGTGAGAGGAGACTCACCCTTACAATTAACTTTTTCAAGCAAATTATATGATTATACCCGAGAGACACTGATATTCTAGAAAAAAATTAATTGTAAGATATTCCTACTTCATCTATAGCTTTTCTTCAATTATATGTTTTAGTTAAATTATAAGGTGTAAGTGTACATATTGTTTTTTTAATAGGTTCTGCAACTATGGTACAATTTTATACCCATGTTTAAACATTTATGAATGATGCTTAAATTAAATTAAAAATATAGAGATAATAGTAACTTCATGCAATGCCATGAGGAGCATATAGTAGTATTCACTACATACCTTATAATATTAACACTCGAGTGTTAGATTTTTTTTTTTAATGCTAGTGTAAGACGATTAAATACTATAATAAAAGGAATAACAATTAAAGAACTAGGAGTTCTTTTAACATTTGGAGTTAAAAGTTTCATAATATAAGGTATATTTTGAAACTTGTCGTGTTTAGGAAAGTAAGAGAAGAGTGATATGGTAAACAATATTTAGCCATAGATTTGATTCATCTGAACAATCATTGTAAACCCTTATAGTTAGTTAAATACTACTTGAAGTCTTATTGTTGTGTATTAATTATAGATACTTTTCATCGCTATTATTTATCATTGAAACTTTTTTCTATCTTTGTCAATAATCAATACTTTTCTACAATGAAACATCTGTTGACAAATTATATGATTTAGAATGCTTTCCCCCATATTTTTGCATTTGAACAGGATGAAGGTTTTTAAGGAAGAAATGAGTCATGATAGAGTTGTGAAAATGCATACTCAGAACTTATTCAGGATGATTTTCTCTCGTCGTATTATGTTGTGATTTGAAGTAGAAGAAAAAGAATACCCGGAATATTAATAACGACGATATTTTGATTTGAGACGAAGAGACACTATTTTTTATGGAACAAGATTTGAATCATTCATCAATCATAAAAGCATGAAATAACACTCTAGTGAGGTGAATATGTTGTAACGAATGCGTTGAGCAGAAATTCAGCATGAAGGTGAAGAAATGACAATGGATATAAGAGTTTAGAAATTTAAATTTAACAGTGGAAGTGCGGTCTAAGATCTTATACTGGGAAACCTTGGAGATTAACAATTATTTTCTTGTATAAGCTAGAAAGAAAAGAAAAATACCAATATTTACAAGATACATTGTGGTAAGAAGAAGGTAAAGATACGGAATTTCGTCTTGACGCAACTAGGATTCATCAAGTTTAGAGAGAAATAAGCATTCCTCAAGCAAAAGAATATAAGTAATATTAAAGAGAACACATAAAAATAAGTTAAGTTTTCATGTAGGACTCGCAAAAGGTACCAAATCTTCAAAAGAATTTTGGGTGGTATGGGATGAAGACAAATATGGGAACATGAAAACAAAATAAGAGACGCGTACTCACTTCTTGTCCACTGCTACCAAATTTCGGAGACAAAATTTATAAAAGGATGAGAGTAGCAACATGTATTTTGGGTATAATTAAATTAATGATGACTAAAATAGTAATATATGAGTATAATATTAATTGTTTGAAAGTGTGAAACAAACTAACATCCGCCTTGTTTTAGAATTTAAGGGTTTCTCATTCATATTTTTAGAAAATTTAAAATATTTTATAATAAAATAGGTTGTTTGGGTAATTGGATTATTTAAAATTAAATAATTTTAAATTTCATCTAAAAATTAAGAATTTAAATTTTTTTATATTTTCAAACTCACATTATGGTTATTGTAATTTGAGTTGACCTCGATGTGGACTAATTCAACTCAACGTGACTTTGAGTAGATTCATTTCAATCTGACGTACAATTGATCCAGTGTAGTTTGAGGTAGTCTTAACCCAATGTCTCAGACAACACGGACCAAATCAACTTCACCAAACCTAACCCTTTGTCTCGCTCTCATATAGTCCAACCCAACCTGGACTTAACTCGAGCTAGACCAAACCGAACTTGACTCAACATAGGTGTAGTCCAACTTAGGTGAACATGATTCCACTTCCGACTTGGCTTAACTTGGTGGTCGATCTGAGCCCTAGCCAACTTAGCTTATCCAGGATAGGGCTGACTCAATTTGACTTGAACTTGACTTGAAATAATCTTTATTGAACTAGGACCCATCTAGACCTAGCCCATCTTGGTTGAACGTAGGTTGGCCTCGGCTCAGATGAACATGGACTTGTTCCAATTCGAGTGAATGCGAGCTTATCCTGACTTAGCTCAACCTGCGCCTGGATCGACCCAACTCAACCTTGGCCCGGGATAACTCAACTCAACCTTAATCAGGTCGACTTGGTTCAACTCAACTTGCTCGGGCTTACTTAACTAACCCTAGGTTAATAGACCCAACTTGGTCGGGGTCGAGTTAGCTCAACCTTGTTTGGGCCACCTCAACTCACTTGAACGGACTCAACTCGATCGAGCCTGGACCAACTCAACTCCACCGGGTCCGAGCCAACTAGACTTAACCAAGCCTAGACAAACTCAGCTCAACATGGTCTTGATCGAGTTAGGTCCGACCTGATCTTGATCGGACTAAGACTAGCTTGGGCCTAGCCCATTTGGCTGAACACGAGTCAACTCCGACTCGGATGAATGTGAACTTGCCCGAACTCAAATGAATGTGGGCTAATCCTAACTCGACTCAACGTGAGCCTGGACCCACTTAGTTATACCTTGACCAAGGACGACTCAAGTTGACCTTGGCCAAACTGACTCCACTCGGCTCGGCTAGGTGGGATGACTAGACTTGACTAGCTCGGGCCGACTCGACTTTACTTAGCTTGACTTGGTCTTGATTGGGCTAGGTCCTACTTGGTCTTAATCATACCAGGACCGACTTGGGCCCAACCCAACTCAGTTAAATATGTGTCGACCCTGACTCTAATGAATGTTAACCCACCCCAACTCGACTAAATATGGGCTTGCCTCTTTGACTTGGCCCACACCAACTTAGCTCGACCTTGGCTCTAGCCAACTTGACGAGGCTTAGGTTGACTCAACTCAACCTAGGTTTGGGCAAGCTCGGGATGACTTGGGCCTGAGCAAGCTCGGTTGGACTAAACTTGACCTAGTCTTAATCATATTAGTATTGACTTGGGCCTAGCTCAACTCAACTAAACAAGGGACGACCCATCTTGGATGAACGTGTAGTTGCCCCGACTCGATTGAATATAGGCTTGGCCTCACTCGACTCAACTTGGATCCAAATTAACTTGGCTCAACCTGGGTCTAAATTGACTCGGCTCGACCCAAGCTCAGACAAACTCGATTCTTGGGTCCAAGTCGACTTAGCTTGATTTGGTCTCAGACCAACTCCACTTAACATGGGCTTGGATAGACTCGACTCTTGGATCCAAGTCGGCTTAGCTTAATTTGGGCTCAGGCCAACTCAACTCAACTTGAGCCCTAACTAACTTGACTCAACCTGAACTTAAGTCGACTTAATTTTACTCTGACTAGGCTAACCTAGCTCGATCTTGCATGAGCCCGACATGATACTACCTTACTTATGACTGGGCTAACCCAACTTGATCTTGCATGAGCCCGACATGATAGTATCTTACTTAAATATGACATAATCTACAATTTCACAATTTAAAAATAAAATATTGTTTAAAGTAAATTGAGAAGGTTTGTGAAAAAAATATTCAATATGACTTTAACATAAAATAACATCAATCAGGATATATTAAATGAAATTATTAATATCGATATTTTTTAATTTTTAACATTTATTTGATATTTAAATAATTCTTTTAATTTAGTGGTAATAGAAATACTTTATCCAAAAAGAAAATTAAAATCCTTAAATAAAAAATTTAAAAGATGAAATTATTTAAAATTTGATAAATTTAAATTCAATACATTTAAATTTTTTGGAAATAGTTGAACTTTCTGTCCAAACACAAGGTAAGTTGTTAATAATTCGGTTAATTCCTAACTTTTTTATAATTACATATAAGTCCTTAAAAATTCATAAATTGAAATTTGATCTTAAATATGTTACACTAATTGAAAATTGATCTTTAATTAATTTTGTTATTTAAAACTTAGTTTCTAAATACTTTTCATAATTGTGACTTAGTATCAAACTAATTTTTTATATTTACAATTAGACCCTTGATAAAATAATTAGGTTGGTTTTTTTATAACACCTTCTATTTAGATGTAAATTATTTAATTAATTCACAATAATTAAATTTGTTTTGTAATTGAAATTTGTTTTCATGGTAAATTTTATTTTATTTTACCCGTGTACAATCAAATGGTTTTTTAAAATTATAGTTTGATTATTTTAGATAATAAATTAAGATTACTTAATCATATATAGACAATTTCGAAAATTATTTTTATGATAACGAAAATTAAAAACTAAATTCCCGTCAATAAATGCGTCACAAATTTTATTACTTTTTGTGTCACCAATTTACTTATATATATTAGTATTTAAAATTTTGGCAAATTGAATAATGTAATAAGTAACATTAATATAACTTTGAAAAAGTATGTCAGAATCAAATTAAAGTATTACTCCAAATAATTATTATTAATTACATTATTTAGGTCTAAATATATCATAAAAAGAGTCCAAACTACTATTATTGATAGTGTGAACTATTATTAATAGTGTGATTCAATTAAAAGTAAATAAATTGGACAAATATTTTTTCTTTCAAAATTTTGGCTAAGCCCATGAATGAAAGAGATTTTTTTTATTGAGTTACTATTTATTGACGTGACCATCTCATTTAATTACCGAGACAATTTTAGAAAAGTGGTGACAACTTTCTAAGTCATTTTTTCTATTAATTTCAACAACAGCAAAAATGGTAAAAGAGGAGATAAAAATCTAAGATCCTTTTTACCATAAAGTTTATCTTAGAAGTCAAGTGAACAAAGGAGAGAAACGAAAATCTTTATTCTTCTCGCGGAATCCCTTGCTTTAAATTCATCTCTTCTCAATTCACAACTAAGTTTCCTATTTTACTTTTTTTCACCAATTTGTCGTAATCTCCAAAGTTCTTTTAATTGTTCTAGTTAATGACTTTTAGATTACCAAATTATTGAAATCTTTTGAAACAATTTTTTTAAATTTTGTAAAAGAAATTTATAACAGAATATCTGAAATAAAATATATAAACTGTATTTCGATATGATTTCTGAAACAAGCTTTCTAAATCATATGAAATACTTTCTAAAATAAGCTTTTGAGAACAAATATTTTGAAACAAAATTTACAGAACATATAAAATATGTTTTGATACAAATTTTTTAAAATAAGTTTTCAAGAATATATACAATACTTTTTGAAACAAGCTTTCTTCTAATATTTTTTCCATCAAATTAGTATTTTACACACTTTTTTTTTCTTCCTTTCAAAAAATACAATAATCATAAAGATTAGACGTGCAACGATGATAAATAATCATAAAGATTAGACGTGCCACGATAATGACAATGATAATACTAAGAATATCATGATAATGAAATACAATAAAAGAGTATTTTATTTTTTTTTATTGTTAATATGGGACAGATTGTAAGAAGAAAAAGCCTTAAATGAGTTTGGTTAAAAATAATCTAATTTAATTTAATTTCTAATATTTTTTTGCCTAATCCATACCATTTTACGGTTTTTTCTAATTGGCTCATCAGAGCAAACACTTTTGATTTAAAGGCTAGGATCCATGTACACCCTTTGTAAGTATAATGTTTATAAAACCCAAGGAGATACATAAAATGGAGAGTAACAATGTAATACTTTTAAAAACAAATAGGAAGTTGTGTAGAATTTAGAAAAATATGTTGGTTTAACATAAGAAAGCATTAGAGGATGTCAATATAATTTAATATAGTATTAATTACGACACACGTTTAACAAAAAAAGTAGGAATTAACATATGATGCAAAATCAATTTTTGAATTAAAATTAAAAAAAACCACATTAACATTTTAATTATCTTAAGTAATATCTTTTTTATTTTGTTAGTCATGTTTGGTATGCAAACTCTTACCCCTACACCATTCTCTCTTTCTAGGTTCTCTTCTCTTTTATCTCTTTAGAATTCTAATTATGTTTTTCCATCATTTTTATGATAAAATCTTACCCAGCAATAGTTGGTTAAGTTATAATCAACCCTAACCAATCATGATTCAAAAAATAAAGTGACTGTTTTCTTACTTTGAAAATCTTTTGACTCTTTCTTTTGCTTATATTGTAATATTTTGGTTTGGTTATGTAAGAAAGGTTACTTTCTCAATTAGTTTAGTCTTTGTCTGAACTTTAGTTATTTTTACTTTTTTTTAGATCTCTAAAATCTTGGTGTTTTCCGTTACTTTTTTGGGTGATCCTTGTGTTCAAGTAATCTTTAATAATGTGTTGATATTGAAATTGGAAAGGATTTTGAGGAAAGATAAAGTTGCAAATTAATGAATAGAAATGTTTTATTGTGTTAGTTAATGAATTTGAGTTGAAACAAATGAAGTGTGATTGTTGATTATTGGAAAGTTGTAAATGAGTAAAGAATGTTAAAATGTTTGGTGGAAGATCTTTGGTATGATTGTAATTTACTATACAATTGATTTTTTTTTTAATTTTATAAAAAATTATACAGCTATGATACGTTTTAGTTAAGAGCTTAAACTTATTAAGATTTTATACAGCTAAAGTTTGCATACACGAGATGTTTAGATGATTTAGGTTGTAGTCTATAATAAAATATTTTAAAAATGTGATATTAAATATTTTCTAATAAATATCCTTTTATTATATAAAATTAAAATCTAATCTATAAAATATGCATATTTGATGAGTGAGTAATAAGATGAAATTATTAAAATTAAATACTGTTTGTAAACAATCTAAGTAGTTTTTTTTTTTTTTTTAAATATTT
>Ga0209700_102519_pt1 | contig 36873 bp, 14 predicted proteins | sample SiratroredBW_FD_187528 | JGI IMG/M metagenome (GOLD analysis project Ga0209700, IMG submission 187528) | Root nodule microbial communities of legume samples collected from California, USA - Siratro red BW (SPAdes) (version 2) | ecosystem: Host-associated > Plants > Roots > Nodule | place: USA...
ACATTATAAAACTTTGACTTAAACATTTACACTCTAAAATCTGTGGTATCTTATGTTTCATAAGTTATATTTGTAAGTGTCACCTTTTTAGTTTTGGGTCACATTTTTTAATTTGTGACCAAACAATATTGTGTAAAGTAATAAATGATATAATAATAGAAGAATTATATAAACTCATATTTTAAACTGTGTGATTATGAAGTAGAATATTAAACTTAAATATTCACTTTTTTTTTTTAATTCTCACTGTATAAAGATTGATATCCGATATATTGATCTTTCCCATTTCACCAATGATATATTGCCATATTAAACATATTATTTAAACGAAAAGGAAAAAAAAAAAAAAAAAAAAAAAAAAAAAGACCATAAGGGACTGTACCAAATTTATGTAAAAAATAAATAAAACAAATTCCTTAACCTCTAAAAAGGAAAAAACATTGAGTATTTTAAATAATATTCAATTTAGTACAAACTCTTCTACACAAAATGTGAGTGAATGCCGAATGCCGGAAACTAAAATAAAAAATCCTCACTGGAGGAGTTTAATTATATATCATGAAAAGTGACTTTTAATTCAAGGTGATGAGAATTCAGTGTGATCTCTGGCCCTGATCATAGCCAATTAGAGTAACTCATAAAATGCCATTGATTAAAAGGAAACTGCCATTCTCTAAGGTGTCACACATTTTGAGCACTGTAACGGGTCCATGGTCAAATGACTGAATGCAAAAAGAGTTATTCACTCACTCACGTCACCTCCCATCCAGTACTACATTAGTTGTAATTTGTCCAGAGTGCATATTTTTGAAAAAATAATTAATACTAAATACAAACTAATTTAATTTCCTCTGCTAATTTAATACTTATTACTAATTGCATCATAATTAATCTTGAAAAATGAAAAAAAAGATACATAGGAAAATGGTCCATTCCTTCCAAAGTCAAACAGAAGCCAAGGTTTGTAAGCATGGATGTGGTTTCATGTTTTTCTCTCTCCACATCTTTTGTCTCTCTCCTACTCAAACACATCCACCTCACTCCATATCTTCACATCTATAAATTGATCTCTCAAGACTAGTCCCTTCATCTCTCCAAAGGCAAAAGGTCTTTGGTGTGGCGACACTCATGGAAGTGTTAAACCCAATTGAAGGCAAGACCTATAAGCTCCCAGTGGGGTACATGTTCGACCCCACTGATCAAGTTCTTGTAGACTACTATCTCAGGAAGAGGGTCACGGCACAGCCTCTCCCTAATGACCTCATCCGAGACTATGATGTTCACCAGACTGAGCCTTGGGAGCTCCCAGGAGGTTCGTCTCAAATACATAAACACAAATCCTCCCTTTCCATCTGTCGTTCTTTCTTTGGTTTTCTAATCTCAGATCTTTTGGCTTTCCGATGGACCCCAAAGATATACCTGTTAGTTTCATTTCAGTCCGAAACATTTTCCCAAATAAAAATTTTCATCTGTCTTTAAAGATTTGATTTGCAGAAATTCAGGTTTTCTCGCAAGTTTAGCGTGTGTTATTAACTGAGTGACATGGTTGGAATTTTGTGATTCTTTTGTCAGTGGACAATGTGTCTGAAAAAGATCCAATTTTTCCATGCGCGGATCAAAATGGTGTTTTTGGTATGTTTTATTTGTTTCCAAAATGTGTGTTTTTTGTTGTTTTTTTGTAGGTGGGAAGTATATGAATTGGCAGAGGTTTTTCTTCTATGACATGAGGACCCGTGCCTTTGAAAACTCTGACAAGAGAGATGCTGGGAAAGGCCAATGGAGAGTGGTGGAGAAAGATCAAGAGGTTCAGTTTTCTGCCGAGCAAGTCATTGCAAAAAAGACCGTTCTGGTTTTCTGGAAAGCCAAGGGCAGATCATTTGCCAAAACAAATTGGTTTATGGATGAGTTTCGTCTTGCCCTAAAGGCAAATCCGTCCAAGGTACACAATACAACAGTATCCATTCACCACCTTTGTTACATTACATACACTCAGTTTCTTTTCATTTAGCTTTTAATTGTTTATACTTTTTTATTCGGTTATTCATTTATTATTTTCTCTCTCTACATGTTGTTTTCCTCACTTTGTTTAATCTTTTTACCTCTAAATGAGGTGAACATTGATGAGCACTAATAAAAGTTATTGTCTTCCTATCTCGTTCTTTTCATCCAAAAATGGGGTTACTCTTGTCAAAAACTGAGCACATTCAAATGCTTATATGTAACGTAGATGACAGCTGTGGCTGTGTGCCGCATATTCGAGAAGGTTCCTGCAAGGAGGGCAAAGAAGGCAAAAGTGTCTGAAGGGGTGACCTCTAACAGGAGCAATGCTGAAGGAGCTATGGTTGTCACACCCACTGTCATTGATTTCACAGCGGAGTGTGGCACTGAGACTGGTCCTCCCCCTCCTGGGACCCCCTGAGGCAGTGAAACTGCCCAGTTAGTTAGATTTTAAGTTGCTCCAAAAACTTTTGTAAGATTTCAATTTGTGAAGCCCTATAGGCACCAAAACAACTTTTATCTCATCTTTATGGTGTGCATGATCTGTGTATATGGGAGATTGTTTTTGTGTATGGGCTCATAAACTTAATAAGAAGCAACTGTTTATTAGTTATTCATTGGTACTAGCTAGCAACTATTCGCTAACATGCCTTATTTTATTTCATTTTGTCAAATTGAGAATACTTATCATGCAACATCCCGAATAACGTTGACTGTTGCTTAGGATTATGAAAAGGGAAATGATTTTTTTAAGACAAAAATACGATCCAAAGTATGGTAACAATAATCCAAAGAATACATACAAAAGGGGCATCCAAACAAAGTAGGAAAGAGGTTCTCTATTATCTAATCACAACCTTTATGAAAAAATAAGCGATACCCTATGTATGGTAAGCATACAAGCCTCACAACAAGGATGGTAGTGCCTAAGTTTTTGAAGCATCAGCACATGGATTTGATTCGCATCCTTCTTTCCATAGAACTCAATGCTCCATTTATGAAATTCTTCCTTTCACGTTAAGGAGGACAGGATTATTCTTCTTGGTGAAAGTGATAAGGAAAATCGATATTTGAACATCTTCGAGTATATATGGTTCAAGGAATAAAAGTAGATTTTAATTATTGTTACCAATTGTATCTTATTGTTGTCTTAATAGTTTACTTAAAATGCATGTTAGTTATAATGATTGATAGCCCCTTTAGTCCTCGATAAATTAATTAAGATCTGTCCATGTCTGTCTATAGCTTGCCTATAGTTTGTCCTTGATGCATGATAAGTATTCGACACGATGAGAATATTTGAATTATAAAACTTGGCGTTGGTGAGTTAGTGAAGCGAACAAGGCACAAAAGGGAAAACTTGGTGTTGGTCAATTAGGTGAAGGGGTGAAGGCACAAAATATTCTTATATGATTCTCCCGCAAGCTCAGATAACGCAACCCCTGCATTGAGAATAAGATTCTTCCCAATAATGCCCACGCTGTTGACGATTTTTATATATTGTTTTTGCGTAGATCAAACTTCAAACCATCTACTATCAAAATCCTATTCCTACTGATATAAATATGTAAACTTACTAAGAAAAAATTTAGTATAAGATACATAATTAGATATGGGAATATTATAGGCCAAAACCCGGAAATCCCATTAACTTCTTTCACATTGAATCCCATTCCCCTGCCAAGTGGTTCTGGACCACATTCATTTTCTTATGTAGTTGTCCCAAATTAATTCTCATATTTTATGAAAATTTAATAACCCTCTTATAGGCATTTGATAAATGAGGTGCACAATACTACAACTTAGTGATTGATCGTACTAGAGTATCCTTCAGATGCTACGATCCAATTAAGTTACAAGATTGACACTTTTAACAAATATATTTTCATGTGTACTATTTATGAATTAAACTCCTGGTCACATCTTTAAAAGATATTGTTATCCATGAACCATATCAACTGTATTCATTACAAAATGCTCAAATATTATGTTATATTGAATGAAATATAGTAAAATAATAGTAAAATAATAAATTTTATCAGTCTTAGCTTTTCTTTATAAAACTTTGCATGATTTTGCATTTTCCGATCAACTTTTACTGATAGTCAAAAGTAAGTTAAAACATCAAATACTTGAAGACAAAACTTTAACGCGCATAGTAATTTTTTCAGTTAAAGTAGGTTTTGTTAACACTCCTCTTCTCTTATGACGATTTTGCATGATAGACACATGTCATTAGAAATAGTAAAGTAAGGATACTTTGGACATGGTGTTAAGACATTGGATTCAACAAACGTGTGTGGTATCTCTCAAACTGTGTAAAGAAAAGAGCCAGGTTGAAAAGTAACTGAGTGAGAACTGCCGACCAAAGTTTCTTGCCGCTACGGTAGTAGAATCTTTTGATATAGGGATTTTTGTGCATCACTTGTAAAATTCCTCACGTCACTGACATCATGCACAGTAATGTGAGGTTGCGTAGTATTTGCTGACTTTCCGGGCCAAAATTGTCAAATGAAACAGACCTACATACTGGACCATATCTACAAAAGCTTCTTTACTATCGTAGTCAAGATTTTATGAACAGCGAAAAAATTGGGAGGTGCTGATAACGACGCCTTTCTTCATCTTTTTTCCTCATTTCTCCTTCTAAATTTTGTATAAACATGCACACAAATTCACACTACAGTTTCTCTAAATTGAAGTTTGTCAAGTTTTTTTGTAAAGGGTCATCACAGAATTACTCTCTCCCGCCAAAGCTTTTGTATATATATTCAATAATGAAGATAGCATTGAATCCTAGCTATTATTACCATATAGAATCAAATCCACGTACTAAGGTGTTCTGTGCTTCTGCAGCTTTAACATTTAATGGAGCTGCCAAACATGAAGTTATTGTAATGTGAATTGTAGATGTGTTTGTTTAACTGAAAATGTATTTTGATTTCTATCATTAAAATTTTCCCAACGAGGGCAGAGAGAGAGAGAGAATATCACAAGCAAACGAGAAATGCTCGTCATATATTTTTTCAACAAGAACAAGCATCGTGTCATTCAATATAGGAAATGTAACATCATTCACAATGTGATACTTAACAATTTCACCAATCAAGGTAGACAAGAACAAGGGCATGCTTCTCATGTGCACTAACATGCTATATGGCAACATAAAAAATCTTGAGCAAGAAAAAACAGTTATAATAATAAATGAAGTATGGAACTGAATGCATGATTTCTTTGAGTGGCGAAGTAAATAAATACAGAAGCAGGTTAATTTCTGACATTGTATAGCATTACATTTCGAAACTCAGCCAATTTTTCAATTTCAACAACCTTCATAAATTCTGAACACAACTTAATAAACCCATACACGGCAGATTTTGATTAGAAGGATTAATCTCTTATAGTAAATAGAGAGAAATTTTTCTTTATTGTCTTTACCTAATTATAACACACTTTCCTCGTCACATACTACCATTCATCAATTATACATTGGCTTATTAATGATAATCTACCATTCAATTTTAGTATGCCATCAGTTCGACACAAGCCATTTGAGATGCCGGTTTCTGCACCCAGTTAGTTAGTTGTTCTTAGGACACGCAGATAATAACCCCTCGTCATCCATTAAGAATAACCTAACTCTTTGCTGTGTTCTCAGTTGAAAAAAAAAAAAATAGAATATAAGTAAGTTGATCAAAAGAGAAATATACAAGTAATAAAATTAAATGTTTAGTTGTTTGGTAAATAGAAATTAGTGAAAATAGAATAATAGATTTTTTAAAAGTTGTAAATTGATTGATTTATTGATTGATATAACATACAAAATTATCATTTAACCCTCATATAACCAATTGTTGAATATGCACGGTGACATCAAATACAGCATTGCCATTTCAAATTTAAAACATATACAGGAAAATACTTCTCAAACCCACAAGGCCAACAACACATATGTTCTTCAGTCTCACACATCCATTATAGTTTCTTTGAAATTATATTCGTTTACCTTCCAACCAATTAAGAGTGTTTGTGTACTCACAAACTGTTCCATCATTTGTATTTGTATTCCCCATATTTTAAATGTTTTCTACATTTTATCCACATTTTAGTGACTGTGAGAATACAGAAAGAGGTAAATTAATGTTAGGAAATGAGTGGGACTAATACTAAATTTTGTAGTAGTAGCTTAGACAAGGATAGATGTGAGTGGTGGTGCATAAATGGTATAGGTGGAAAGAAAAAATAGGCCTAATGTATATGAAACAAAATCTGATGCTACAGTGCCAAGAAATGAAAATAAAAAGTTCTATTTTTTATGAGAATGAAAATACAATTTAGATAGGAATATTTATTCCATTGACTGATTTCTACCAAAATCCCAAGCCAAGGTGATGCAGGTCCAATAAAGACAAATCAGCAAGGGGGATGGTCAGATGTGAAGCCTTACTGTTTGATACAGAACATAACATGGTAATGTTTCACCTACTTTGGTACTGTTACTGAGCTTGGTTAATTTCCAACCATGAGGGAGTAAAGATCAATGCTCTTACTGCAACTGGCATAAGGCCATCAGTACCAATTACACCAATCTTTGTTATCTACGGAGAAAACTAGTCAATACTTTCAAAGGACAACATTAATGTATGAAGGAACATTTCGTTACTTGTTTATATTCAATGGATTTTAAACATCATGACAATAATTAGGGATGCACAGTCTAAACAAAAGTATGAATATCAAGAATCAAAATGTTGCATCTATTCCATCCAATCTTATAGCTGAGCAAACTATAATTTGCGTATGTCATTAATAATTAGACAAGAAGTACAAGAAACACAAAACTATAGATAGAGACTAAATATATAAAGTAACAATACAGGTGAATTTATGTCCTCACCGTTTTTCTCAAAATGAAAAACATAACATATATGAAAAGGAAGTTATTTCTATATTTTAATTACCAAGAAAAAATGAAATGGAGGATCGATAAAATTAAACTCGGAAGTTACACAATTCATGCACTCACTCTCTCGGGGTAGTGGTGTTTAGTCATTGATCACCACCAAAATCTGTACCATTCCCATCATTATCATCACTGCCTTACCATCACCACTCAACTCAGTTTGTTAACACCATCATCACTACTGTAAAGGTCCTTACGACATCCTACCAGCATTTTGGTAGAATGCTTAATATCTCTGAATTCAGATTGCAATCAGACTTTCATTGTACAAAGTTGAGAAGAAGTAGGCATCATTAATAAGCATCACCAAAATAAAATAAATACAAATTTTGTTTCCAAATTAATAGCTTTCGGTTCAACTTCCTGGATCATTGCACAAAAGCAATGGGGGATTAGAGCTTCTCTTACTATGATATGATAATTGATATATTAGAATAGTGATGGCAATCTATCTACTTTCATTGAATTTGTCCTTCCCTTTTAGAAAAACTTAATTATGAAGACAAAGATTGCCGTCAATCATTGAAGGGGCTAAGGAGATTGTTTTCTTAATTAATAAGAGAACATATTTTATTTGGAAAGGAGTAAAGGAACAAGCACAAATAGGATATATAACATATTCAAAATATAAAAAAAATAATTACAATATCTCAATTAACATTAATTACATAAAAAAAACACCGCTTTATACAAGACATAATATGACGCCGTGTATGTATAAAGCACCGTTTATAATTTACGTTTTTTAAAAAAGGAAAATGTTACCACATACAAGATATTTTTGTAATGAGACAACATAAGTTAATGTTATTTTTCCCAGAAATGGAAGAGGAAAGACGGAGCGATAAGAAAACAGTCGCAATAGTTACTTTTATTACGAAAACGATATTTAGCAGTCCAATGCAGTGCTGCATATTCAACATGGCAAACTAGAAAATGAACATTATCGCTGCAAGTTATCAATTGAAATTTAAATATTTCTCCTTCAGCCAGCTACATCATTTAGTTTACTCTTATTACCATATGCAGTACTGTAAATTCAGTTGAATGTCTTAAGTTCACGTTTAGATTAGTTCATTTTGGTTAAACAACCAATTTTTGTCACTTTTCTGATAGAGACACTGACAAATAAGCGATTACATTTCAAAAAGAAGTGGTAGCTTCTTAAAATACCATAATTACATGACCAACCAAGCTACCATACAATTCTATGAATGAAGCTGCAAATTTTCTTTCAAGATTGAGCAAACTCATAACTACTATAATTTACACGACATTAAACAACTAGCACTAGAATACTGAATCAAACGTGTGCCATTCACAACTAGCTGTGACATTGTGTGGAAGAATTGTCATCTGGCCTCATGCAGTAGCTGCATACTTCCGTAAAAGATCAAGCAGCTGATCTTTTCATCTTGTACTTGCTCCTTTCACTAAGGCTCTCTTACTCACTCCTTTCAGCAAACTCCATACCAAGCTCGGTGGGGTTGATCTTCACCAACCATCCCCTTGAGGGCAGGTAATATGTGTATATTTATTCACATTTCACAGCTAGCTCTGCGTGTGTTTTTTCAGAGCCATGTTGTCTCATGGAGTTGATACAGCAGCACTGCTATTTCCCTACTCTTGAATTCACATCAATAAAAATTAATGAGAATGGTTTGTTCATATTCAATTAATTTTTTACCATGATGTACTTCCAGTTTTCCATGCTGCCATAAGAAAGGGGAAACACTCTGCTGAGACTTCCAAGCTATTTAAATTTTAGGCACTGCATTAGGCATCATAATTACAACATCACAGGCTTTATTTGAAGCCAAAACCAGAAATCTAAGTTGTTTTGGAGAACAAGATATTCAATTTTCAGTCTTTCATGTACTAAATTCATAGTTGACAGCATCAAGCATTTGAGAAAAGTTATATTCTTTTGATTTAATTAAGTTTCAAATCTTTCATAAAGTTAGATATTTTCAATTGATTCTCTATTAAACTTTTTTTGATCAATTAAGTATTCAAGACTTTTATATTTTTAATTGAGTCTTTGTTAGTTAATTTTACCATTAACTGGTAACATAGTTGATATTTTGTTCCGTTATCTTGTTTACTTGTCTCCATATGCTGTGATTTTTTTGTACTTAATGTAAAATCATATTGCAATTAATAAAAAACGACAAGTAACTTTTATTATTTTCATGAAATACATATAACTTTTATTATTTTCATGAAATACATATAACTTTTATTATTTTCATGAAATACATATTCAAAGGATTGTCATCACCACATTCTTTTGGTTATTGTAGGTGATGATATGGAAGCCATTGAAGAGCGTGACAATTTTGTTATCCAACACATTTTTAATAAAAGTAATCAAATCCACTTGTCCTTTTACATTAACTAACAATATCATTTTATATTAACTACTGAACCTCACATTCTCACATTTCTTAATACATGGAGACAAAGTAATAGTCATGTCACCCATCTAATGGAAAAATTAAACGACAGGGATTTAATTGGAAAATATAAAAATTTTAAGTACTCAATTGAACAAAAAAAATTAATATAGTCAATTGAAAATATCCAAATTTTGAGGGACTTAAATTTTAATCAAACATAATTTTTAATAAAAGATTTTACCATAAACCTTAAACATCGTAACGAAACCTTGGCACCCCATTGAGGTTTTCACACATCACATTTTCATCAATCATGCTGTAAAAAATAGGTCGAAACACAATAAGGGTGAGTTGAATTGTTTTTAATTTTCTTTTGTATTTTTTTACAAATACGATATGATGATATGTAGTCACACAATAGTTTTGAACTTGGCAGACAAAGACTTTCAAAAACTAAGATTAAAAACTTCTCCTTAGGTTAGTTCATATTTAATAACATGTAATTTTACATGATAAGGAAGGAAGAAATTGCTCAGATATTTTCATATTGGTTCGTTTGATAATTTAAACTACACCCGGTTCTCAATAACAAATTGAGTTTCACTATATAGACTAACGTTGCAAGTTATAGCACAGGTATTCTTTCAGCTTATTGTCACTGTTGGCTAACCCGTCAAGTATTGTTTTAGAACGTAGTCACTCTTGACTAACCTGTTAAGTATTTTTTAAATGCTTATTCCCTTAGACACTCCCAACCAAAAACCCAAGTATTGTTTTGGATCATAGTCACTTTTGACTAACCCATCGAGTATTCTTTAACAAATAGTCACTCCTGACAAAGACAAGATTTGTGTAAGATGTGATGAAAAAGATCACAAAGGTTTGCTCATTGGAAAGGATAACATCTTTTGATGTGTACAAAGTTTAAGCTCTCTCTTCTAGTTTGCTAATGAACACAAAAATATTTTTATAAAGCTTTTATGGCACAAAATATTTTGACAACATTTGGAACTATAGGCATCAAAGAAAAGAGTCCTTGTAAATCCTTTTTTTATTATTGAGGAGCTTCACCTCATATAAACATTTGTGTTTAAGAAGCTTGAATGTGGAAGATGCATTAAATGTGCTTAATGTATACATTAAATCTCTTTTCCTTTTAAAGCAACATCCCAACTAGAAGAACTTATCAATCCTTGGCCAGATTTCCCTTACTCAAAATTGTGTAAAGCACTAAACCGTATAAGCTACATAGTCTTTTCAATATTGACAAAGTAGCATTACATAGTTGTTGAAGCACAACGACTTTAGCTCATGTTATAAGAGATTGTTGATGTGATAGATGTTTTTGTGAATCTTCTTAGTAGACAAGGTAACGAATATTCTCCGCAAAATAAAATCAGCATAAACAGATTTTTGTGAAGTACAATGTTGCTTAAGTCTATGTGTATCGTTAGAGCACAACAACGCTTATCAGATGTAACAGAGACTGCAACGTGTTATATCGTCTTTCAAACAAAACACTTGTTTCTTTATGATCTATTATAAAGAAAAAGATTTTGTCTTACCGACGAAGTCACATAATCTTTTATACTTTATTGTTTAATAACACTTGATTAAAATCTAGATGGTTGGAATTTTCTCTAACAATATCATACTAGAGTAGAAAAAATGTATTAGAAAAATAAAAGAGAGAAAACATAATATATCAAATCATGGAGACCAAACCAAAGTCATAGACAAGACAAACAAGCCTAATCAAACAAATCTATGTTCCGACAACCCAAACCAATTTCTAAGAAAAATCCTGTCTAATATAATCGGGCATCCTATCATACCAAATAAAATCACTTTTGGAGTCTATCCCTAAACTAGCAATTTTATCAGCACTTCTATCTTCTTCTCAAAACATGTGTGACACCTTGAAATTAATAACTCTGTTCATACACCCCTAAAGGACCACGACAATAGAGGCGTTCTTCAAAGTAGCAATCCCAGGAGTGGAATCACATTCCAATCATAAAGAAGTCTAACATGTGATAACCACAATTTTAATAGCAATAATAACACCCATCAATTCGACTTGCACATCTATACCAATGAAGGAAGCAAAAGCACCAATGTATTCACTAGCACTGTCACAAAAAATACCACTACAAAGCAGCCAAACAACGAGCCTATTTAGCTACACCATCAATGTTGCATTTAACCTAACCCAGAAACAGACTTTTCCAAAACACTGTTATAATTTTCAAAGCTTTCTTAGTATGATCACGAACATTAAGGTATCTCAACATAGCAAGATCCTCCACACAATTATGCATGACCCCTCTTGATATACAACCAACTAAACCACTACTACCAATATTCATAGATAAAGCAGTAAGAAAGTGAACGGGTGACCTATTTGTGGGGAAAGTTATATTTACACCTACTAAATGTTGCATCTTGGCACCGACATTTTCTGAATAAGACAAATGAAAGAGAGATAATAACTTCAAATCTATCTTAAGAAACTAGGATTAGGTAGGTTAAAAACGAAGGTAAATAAGTATTTATTCTTCCTCAATCAGTGCTTCTTAGAAAAAATGGTTCATCTAGATACAGGATTAAAAAAAAAGGTTGGGAGAAAACAATAGCTTTCGTAATCATCATGATTACATATTTTATATATTCTTTATCATGGCAAAGGTATAAATAACTTTAACAAACGAACAAAACTTTGGCCCTTCCATTAAGATTTTAACTTCATTTTCCCACATACTTCAAGGCTACTTTTTAAAATATTTCCTATTTCTTTGGTAGGACGGCAGCATAATATATCAATCCCCTCATTCCAACATGTGCCAAAATCCCACATCTTTGTCTTTTTTTCATTTTCAATCTCTATCTAACAAGTACCGCAAAATCAAGACACGATTATCAAAGAGTGAAGAAAAGTAAGCACACTACAAAATCAACATCAATTAGACTTAGAACAACTAGCTCAAGTTGTTCACCACAAAATACTACGTTCTAGAGTGCAGCGCTTCAACAGCACAATGACTCTAAGAACACAATACCAAAATTGAATATGACAACCCCATTGTTTTGAAGAAGTCACTTGTCGGCATTGACTGAGAAAATTGGTTGTGCTTCAAATTGCAATGTCGAAGAGAACAAAGCTTTGAGCTGAAAGGTGCGAGTGCACCATCAACATCGTCACTGTTTGTGTCCCAAAGGTGTTTGCTAAATCACAATCACGCCATATCCACCTCAAGGACCGTCGCCACGTCCCTGGCGTCTTCATTGAAAAAGAATGAAGCCTAATGCAAACTACAAAGTACATATACAAAGCAATGCAGTTCGTATTTTTCAGATGAATATAGAGTGATTTGCTGGCTGTCCCATAAACAGTGAAAAGATATACTCTAGTAATTAATTAATTAATTAATACGGGTAAAGGCCAAATGCATCCCGTAAAATTTTTCTAGAATAAACCAAAATTAAATAAATACCTAGATGACACCCTACTCGCTTTATTCACACAAATGAATTTTTGTACTGTTTCTTAAAGAAAATCGTGCTCAGCAGGTCGATTTCTTAACTACAAAACGAATCCGCGAGTTGATTCTCGTGAGGATAAAATGGTGGTTAAAACGTGATCAATGTAATAAAAAATGGGGGGTCACATTTTTTAAATTATGTGAAGAGATATTATATCGATGTAGTATATGCACATGCTACGTCGATTATAGAAACGATGTAGAAAGTCTTAACATCTACATCGACTCTAGAATCGATGTAGAATGTCTTCCATAACCAATGTAGAAAGACTTTTTTGTATTAGAGTGGGTTTATGTTTTTCTTATATTTAATTAGTTTAAAATAAATATATAAATAAAATTTTAAAAATTAAATATATTTAATTAATCAATTTTAGAATTTTTATTTGTATATAATATAATAATATATGAATAGTATTCAAAATTTTATCTTATATTTCTTTTAATTTAGAAAACATGTATAAGTTTAAGAATATTAAAAATTATTTTTACTATTTGAAAATATTTTGAATTTATGAATAATATTAAAAATAATATAAAATGTATTAAGGCAAAAGTTCAATACCTTACAGTTTTGATTAAGTACTTAAATCAATAAAGTATGAAGTTTTGTCTGTTAAGACGAATATCAGATCATATTAGCGCATTGTCCATTAGAAGAAAGAACACTCAGCAGACTTTTCACTTCATCCGATAAGCACATTGATGAGTGTCAGATGAAAGAAGCATTACAAAGATCAATAAAAACATCTAATAAAGAAGTGAAAGAGCATCAAATGATACGCTCGATGCAAACTTCAAGCCAACACAAGATCAAAAAACATTCTTGAATCTTGAGTCTGCTTTCTAGATATTGTCCTTTACATCTGCTCTCAAGAAAACTCGTGCCAAACATCAATATTCAAATATTTCTTGAGATATTAGCTAAAGCTGCAAGGACCAACAACACAACTACATGTAAACTCTAGCTCAACTACTTTGCCTATACATTGTGAACTTTTACCAAGAAGGCTCTGTTATCGAAGGAAGCATATGTTGTCAGTCATTCAGGAGATTGCATAAAGAAGAAAAGCATTAAAAGGATTTTTTAAATGCAACTGTTAAATTGAAGCTCGTCAAATATTCTGAAGAGATATACACGGCTTCTCAACGACTATCTTCTTTAGGTGATTATATAAAGTTTACCATAAAAAAGAAGAACATAAGAGAGCAAAGGATGCACTGTGTAGAAATACTCTCAAGATAATATGCAATCCTCAAAAGCTTTAGAAAAAGATTCCAATGCTTAGAGTAGAAGTATTGCAAAAAATATGTGGATTCATGGGAGCATAGAAGAAAACACATGTTTCTCTAGTAAACTAGGAGAGTTAATTTTTGCCTTGTATTTGTTGAAAGAGGTAACACCTTCTTAGAGTGATAAATGAAGGAGATAAACCTCGAATCTTGTATTTGTTGAAAGACACAAACACTCTCCCTTAGTCATGCAAAAGCATTCCACCTTTCATATGTTAGTCAGGAGTGGCTAAAAAGTATAAATAATACTCAGTGTTAGTTACGAGTTGCATGAGGCAAAAATACTTAGGAGGTTAGTTAAGAGTGACTATGATCCAAATAATACACGTGTACTTTGCAACATTAATATGTCTATTTGAATTTAACTGATTTAGTCAAGAACTGGTTGTAGTATGTTACGACAGATAAACCCGTATAAATTGTTATGTGTATTTTTTCTCTCTTTTGTCTCTTTTTCATATTTTATGTTATTACTATGTGCACTAATTCAAGAAGGAGAGTTAATAGATAATAATTTACTAAAAAGTTTTATTAAATGTTTTTAAGCTAAGTATGCATCAATTAGTTTAACGTCCAAATTATAATCTAATCACTTATTAAAGTAAATATGAATATATATTAGTTAAATGATTTAGTTGAACTGAAAAATTTATATATGATGTGACTCCACTAAATTAGAAGAGATAAACTTAAAATAAGTTTTTAACCATGTTCATTTGATTATATTTGTTAACTTTGTTGAACGAAAACTATTGAAATATGTTTATAAAAGTATTTCGCTTTAAGTTTGACTTTCTTAATATACTTTCAAAGTCAAATATGTATTGGGTGCTATCTAGGAAACGAAAAAAATTGTTATGGACATTTAGTCAAAATAAATAAGAAATATATAAATAAATGATTATGGGAAATTGATAAAATGCGTCTAACATAATATCTCTGACTAAAGTATTTTAGTATGTTTCACAAACCAAATCAACTATATCATTTCAAATCAAATATTTTTGAAAAGTAGTCATTCCTTCGTTTGATTCTTATTTTTCACAAAATATATTCAACAATAAAAATAATTTCTAAAAATTTCAAGATTATGTTATATAATATTAACAGAAGTATTTAAAATACTAAACAATATAATTAATTATTACTAATACTTAAATTATTAAAATTGTTATAAATTATAGCTAATAATAATAATTTATAATTTATAAAATGTTATTTGTAATTTTTTTATGTTATGACGAATAATTGTTAGTTTTGGGATATCTAATTGAGATGCCGAGATTCATAATAAGGCCTAAAGTGAGTGTTTCAGAAAAAAAAATAATTATTTTTGTGCTGACATAAAAGTGATAATAATAATTAATGTGAATATTAAAATCAATTTTAATATAAAATATTAAATTACTCATATTGAAAATTTTAATATTATTAAAACTGTTACAAATATATAATTAATGACAGTAATAATAACTAATAACTATTTTAATGCTAACTTAAAATTAAAAATAAAATTAATATTATAATTAATGTGACTATAAAATTAGTTTGAGTATAAAACACTAAACGTTATAATTAATGATTATCAAACTTTTGTTTTTCTCACATGCTTCCTTAGACTTTTAAAAAGGGTTGGTAGAGAAAGTGTACATGCATGTATGTGATTTTATGGAGTTTAGAGTTAGAGAGGTTAATTTAGGTATTGATAATAGGATAGAATTTGTTTGTTTTTCTTGTGTTTTTTTTCTCCTTTTACTTTCTCTTTATTAATATGTTTTCATGTGATAACACATCATTAATGAATTTTGAGGTGTCAGTCTTAATTAAAATGTCAAAATACTCAAAATATCTTTTATTAAAAAATTTAATATTAATAAAAATATTATAAAATATAACTATGGAAATAATAGTAATAATTAATTATTAATAAAAAAATAATAAAAAGATTATATTGGTTTACCCTAATCTCTTGGGCTATGTCCAGTTCTTCCTTGAACAAACCGTTCAAGAGGTTTCACTATATCATAAATGGTTACAACGAGTACACAAACCTCTCCAGGTTATAACGAGTACACAAACCTCTCCAGGTTATAACAAGAACACAAACCTCTACAGGTGATCACGAGTACACAAACCTTGCCAGGTTATACCAGTCCCAATCTCCCCCTGAGATCAAGACCACTTAAGATTTGTAATAAACACTCTAAAAAGAGAGAATAATGAAAGTTCACAAGGGTTTACTTCACAATTGTGAAGAATTATACAATGGTTTCACATAATCCGAAAATCTAAATTCTCTCAATAGCAGATTGACATTAGACACTTAGTAGTAGATACTTTAATTCTTCAATGTATTGTATGATGTTTTTCTCCTTTTGCTTCTTGTTCTTCAACTTGAAATTGCTCCTCTATATGTATCTTTTTAAAAACTAGCCGTTGGGATGCTTGAACAGAGCAATCTTGACTTTTTGATGTATGAAGCTCAAACTAGAAATATTTCTCTAATTTTTATACTGCATTAAACTTGATTAATTTTGTATTTGAAAATAATTTAAAATAACATAGAGAAATTTTATTTGAAATACTCATCAATAATTTGAATAATTTTCAATATGAACAAATTTGAACATTAAAGCACAATATGATATAAAATCAATTAATCACATTTAAATACTTTCCACTATGAACAAATTTGAACGTTAAAGCACATCATGTTATAAATATCAATTTAAATCAAATTAATAACATAAAAAGTAAATAGTAAAAAAACGTATATCCTCATGGACTATGTGTCTGCTTGTTTAATAATAATGTTAACTCCACAATGTATATAAATCATCAAGTATAAATGTATACTTGAGTTTTGTTATCATCAAAACTTTACCAGATGATTTGATCATCTAAAAGGACTTTGGACCGTCTAATATTAAACAATCTCTCTCTTTTTGATGATGACAAAACTACAAGCCTTAAACACAAATAATTGCAAAAACTATCAAGAGATTAAACAGCGAAATATTTTATTTGATGAAAAACATGCAAAATGCACAATTGCAAAAAAAAATAGAAGTATAAAACGAAGCCAAGAGTATTCAAGTTATTTGTAAAAACAAATTTGATCGTTTTTCTTAATTATCTTCCATACTTTCTCTTTCTCTTATTTTTTTGTCATCACAGGGATTAATTTCAAAAATCATCATTGTTACAGGGAGGTGCTGATAAAACATTCTAAGTGGTCATGTACAACCTCATCAATTAGATATTGTTAAATAATTAACCGGTGAGGGAACAATATTCTTTCATATTTTGGGGAGTCTATCTAATGTGAATTTTTGGTTTGAATAACACAATAACTTGGGTGAGAAAAATAAATCAATTGAAGTTTTCTAGGTGGCAAATATAGTAAAGGGGAATTACAACTCAGACTTTTAAAATTAGAAAATGCATAGCATGAATTAATTAAGAAAAGAAAACAAATTTTCACCAGGCATTGAAAATTCATCTTTTTTTTATAAAATATTGTGAATCAAGATAAAGTTGAATTAAATCAATATATCTTGTTTATCAATAAAAAAATATGATTTTATAGATGCATAAAAAAATTGATTTAAAAAAAATCATGCATTAAAAGTAACAAATATAGATGTAGATCAAATTAAGTGAAAATATTTGATGCAATAAGCTTAAGCCAATTGATATTTTCCATCATTCAATTAAGATCATACCCAAAAGTTCTCTTAAATATTTAAATCGTTCTTCAACAAGGGACTTTATAAAAATATTTGCTAATTGTTCATCAGTTGAGACAAATTGCAAATCAATGGTAACCTTTTGATCATGATCTTTTATAAAATGATGTTTAATTTCAATATGCTAAAAAACATACTTGTTTTATAAATAAAATAAAACAAATTTGAAGAAACCAAGATAATGTAAATCAAATTTAAAACTATGCAAAATATATGACACCTTGCTTAGACAGTCACATATCATCAAATACATGTAAACTGTATTAGACCGTCTAATGTGTAAAATATATAGAGTAACAAATGCAAGCAAAAAGAAATACTTATCTTGTAGACGAGACAAACCATTTAATCTTAGATGAACCTTTGTTAGTAAAATGTGAATGTCTCATCCTTATTTGACCAATTCCAACAAATCTTGTTCATCTTTTTCTCTTGTCTCTCTTTCTTTTGACTCTCAATTCTGGGAATGTTGACTTTCTTACCTTTATGAATAGTGAACATCAATTTTCCCAATTCCAATATTTAAGTCTTCTTGTTTGGATTTAATATATCTGTAAGAAGAATAATTTTCTCTTTTTGTACCCACACTATTTTAGGTCCTTTCATCTTAGTTTTCCTCTAAGATTTATCCTTGAAGGTTTTTGCAGAAATAGAATGTACAATGGAAGAACTAGATGATGTATTGTTTTGATCACAGGCTATTCCTTTCTTATCATGAGACTTCCTAGAACTTTTTATCAACATGTTTAGAGATTTTTCATTTGTATTTGAATAAGATAAAACTTTTCAAAGAGCAATATTTTCAGTTATAATATCATCATTGTTTGTCTCATTTGATTCAATAGGCCTTTTTTCCTAATTTTTCTCCAATTAACACAAGTTCTTTTTCCAAGTTTTTGAGATTTGTGTTCTGAACTGCAAGGTCCCTTTTAAGGTTCCTATTTTTATTACATAATCTTTCTTTTTCTTGGACAAGCTCTGTGTTTTTTAGAGAAATATCATTTATACTAGCTTTCTCTTGTTGCATTAATTCAATTTCTTTGCAAACACTTTTATATTTTCTTTTCATGGTTTTATATGCATATGCAATAATACCATTATTAGATATTGCTTCTTGATAAGTTAAATGTAAACTACCAATATCAGTAAAATCTACCTCATTATCTAAGTCCTCTGACATGGAGTTATCTGCCACATCAGCCATGAAACCTATGTTTGACTCCTCATTAGTATCAGAACTGGACGAGTTCAAATCCTTCCAAGTTGACATGAGGCTCTTTTTCTTTTTAGAGAATTTCTTCTTTTTTTCCTTTCTCCTCTTCAACCTGATCAGGACATTCTGATCTTAAGTGTTATGGCTTCTTGCATCCATAACATATAATCCTATCTTTAATTTATTTTCCTTCTTTGGATTTGAACCGCCTACTTTTGTAGTTTTCTCTCTTTTTGATTAGACATCTAAGCTTATTGGTTAGCAACAGGATCTCATCATCTTCCTCAGAATCTAACTCTTCGGAGATATCATCAGTAGATTATAGGGCTTTGGATGGGACATTCTTTACATTTTCCAGAGATGACTTCAAAGCCAAACTCTTGCCTTTTGTTGAACGTGCATCATTTTGTATGACCTGCTCATATATAGTAAGAATACCTAGCAATTCCTCTAAGGGCATGGCCTTAAGATCTTTAGAAGTTTTGAGAGCAGATTTTTGGGCTCTCCACTTAATAGGTAAAATTCTGTGAATTTTATCATTGATTTCATATTGACTAATAGTTAACCCCAGGGATCTTAGACTATTTGGGATAACTTGCAAATGAGAAACCATAGATTGTATAGATTCATGATATCCTATAGCAAACATTTCATATTGATGTTTAAGCATAGTCAATTTATTTCCTTTTACCTCTTTTGAACCTTCATATGTGAGAGCAAGTGTATCACATATCTCCTTAGCACTGACCATAGCATGCACCTTTGACATTTCTTCTTCGGATAAAGCACACATTATAAGGTGATTAGCTTTAGCATTATTTTGACAGATGCGCTTTCCCTTGTTCAACGTAGGTATGCCATTTTTAATAATATTAATTAACTCCATACAGTTATATTGGATGAAGCCAATCATCCTCATCTTCCAAAGCTCATAATTTTGACCCTTGAACAAGGGTGGTCGACCTACGTGTAGTCCATCTCCGTCCGTTGAGTTTTTATAGAATTGTGTCTCAAGTACTACAAAGAACTAACTCGTGAGGTTAGCTATGATACCAACTGTAGGAATAGCAGCCTCCAGAAGGGGGTGGGGGTTGAATGAAGCTAAACGCAATTCCGTATAAATACAAATCACCAAGCAAGATTGTCCAAGACAAAAATATATAAGCACAGATGAAGCAGTTTTATACTGGTTCACCGTAATCTCTTGGGTTACGTTCAGTTCTCCCTTGAACAAACTGTTCAAGAGGTTCCATTATATCATAAATGGTTACAACGAGTACACAAACCTCTCCAGGTTAGCACGAGTACACAAACCTCTCTAGGTTATATTAGTCCCAATGTCCTCCTAAGATCAAGACCACTCAAGATTGAAATAAACACTCTCAAAAGAGAGAATAATGAAAGCTCACAAGGGTTTACTTCACAATGGTGAAAAATTACACAATGGTTTTGCACAACCCAAAAATCTAAATGCTTTCAATAGCAGATTGTCCATAGACACTCAGTAGTAGATACTCTAATTTTACAATGTATTGTATGATGTATTTCTCTTTTTGCTTCTTGTGTCTTCAACTTGAAACTGCTCCTCTATATATAGCTTTCTAGAAATTAGCCGTTGGGATGCTTGAATAGAGCAATCTTTAGTTTCTGATGTATGAAGCTCAAATTAGAAATATTTCTCTAATTTTTATACTGCATTAAACTTGATTAATTCTATATTGAAAATAATTTAAAATAACATAGAGAAATTATATTTGAGATGCTCATCAATAATTTGAATAATTTTTATTATGAACAAATTTGAACATTAAAGCACAATATGATATAAAATCAATTAATCACATTTAAATACTTTTCATTATGAATAAATTTGAACATTGAAGCACATCATGCTATAAAATCAATTTAAATCAAATCAATAATATAAAAAATAAATAATAAGAAAACTTATCTCTTCATAGACCATGTGTCTGCTGTTTTAACAATAATATTAACTCCACAATGTAAATAAATCATCAAATATAAATGTATACTTAAGTTTTGTTATCGTCAAAACTTTATCTGGTGATTTGATCATCTAAAGGGACTTTGGACCGTCTAATATTCAACAATAGAGGTAAACCTTTATCCAAATTTGAGCATATGTTGTTGGGAAGATTGGACACCATAACCATTGAACAATGGAATCACCATGAGTTTTGTGCAGCTCTGTTTCAACACATGGATCTCCAAATTGAAGTTGTTCAGGAGCAACTGGTTGAGATGTATTATGGCAAAGATGTTGATGATCAAGTTGCATATTTCCTTACGATCATAGTCATCTCATCATACTTATTTTCCCTATGTGATGAATTCAATGGGAGAGAATATGTATATGTGTTTGTGTGGTTGTTGCGAAATGTTGTTATTAGTTGTGTTTAGTTGCCTCAGTTTCAGTCCAATTTAAGTTGTTTTTATTTTATTTTTATTTGAAATTGTTCTTAGCAGTTTTGAGTTTAAGGTTGATCATGAGGGAATGTTTTAAATGATTAATGAAATTATCTTTTTCCCATTCTAATTTGCAATATGAAATTGTTTGGAACTATAAAATGACTAACTCGTGGGCTTTAAGTATTGAATATACCATTTAGGGAGAGTATATTTATGGGGGAGAAAATGTTAAGTAAATCTGTTGTTTCTTGACTTGAAACATAAATTTTAAAAGACATGAAACATTTCTAACATGAGCCTACCTATATAGAAAGCTCAAAACCTTGAGAAGATGCACAACAAACTCTAATGGTCATCTTTGAAGATGCCCATAAAAGGAAATGCTTAGTCTAGTGAAAAGACCATTGAAAAACAAAAGAGTCATAACCAACTCATGCTAAATGATTGTACTCAAAGTTCTTAAGATAAAATAGTGAACACTAGACTGCCTACCTAAACCCTAGACCCTCTAGTTTAAGAGAGTTGCTATAAATCCCTCACTTAGTTAAATTAGTATCAATTCAAGCGTGAACATATTAATAAATCTTTTCTTCTGAGAGTTGATCCTATATTTCCATCAAACTTCTTTGCTTGTAAGGCAAGAGTGGCAATGAAAGAATACTTGTGAAAGTCAGAAGTAGTTTAGTATCAAAGAATACTTAGAATTTTAATTTTAATAAGAGATTAAAAGGTTGGACAAGAGTAATTTCGCGTACTTGTGAGAGCTAAAAGTGGCGATGATAATACTCGTTGTGATTAGTTTATTTTAGTAGAATCCTTCAAGAATTTCTTAAATGAAATTGCACATAGTTAATATAAACTTCTTTGTGAAAACAATTTTATTAAAGGATTTGACTTGACTAGACTACCACCAAGCTTGGAGGAAAAAGAAGTAGCTATGCTTAAACATAAATTGAGAGTTGAGTGGTTGAAAAGTGGGGATAAAATTAATTCCAGAGTTTTTTCATTCTAAACTGAGATGGAGAAGGGCAATGAACGACGTTGTGGGATTCCAAATTAGTGGTGTCTGGTGTGAACATGCGTTGAGTGTGAAAGATCACGTGAAACAATATTTTGAGAGTAGATTTGACGTAAAACCCGGACTAGACGAGTTTAATTTCTTTTTTGTAAAGAATAATTGAGAGATTATTGATAGGGATATTGTGAGGGCTATAGTTAGCTTTCAAACTATAAGCTTTATATTGAGACGTTGTAATGCCTCGTTTATAACTCTGGTACCAAAGAAGAAAAATCCATCAAACATGAATGAGTTTAGAACAATTTCACTTGTGGGTTGCATGCACAAAAAAATCTATATTGCCTAGTAAAAACATGTTTTTTCCAAAGTTTTTATAATAAGATTTTAAGCTATATTCCCTCTCCTTCTATAGCTAAACTTGTTTTTCCAAACCACTATTAGTTAACCGGGGTTATGAACTTTAATTTCCTTATATTAGCAAAAATGGTAAGGAAGACGTTCTTGAAAAATTATTTACCCACAAATAATTAATATATGTTTAATTGAGATTTTAATCATGCAAAAATAAACCTTTATTAAATGTAATATATTTTGCAGTGTATGCAATAGTAATGAAGATGAATGATGACGATGAAAAAAGACGAAAAAAAATAACAAAGTGAAGTTGGACAATAGAAAAAAAAAATTCACAAAGATGAAAAGAAAAACACTATATACGTTTAAAAATGTATTTTACTTATATTATAATCTAACTAGTATAATATTATCCTTCGTACATTAGTTAAAACTCATAAAGTGATATAGAAATATGATTCTACATTGATTAAAATACAGCATATGTGAAATTACATTACAAAAATTTCCCTACTTCTATTATTACATTGATTATCAACAAAAAGCAGGATTTTTGTAGTAGTGATCTATTGCTTTCATTACAAGAAAAAAACTATTTAGAGACTAATATTTAGCTATCAAATGAAATGATTGCTAATTGTGACCAAAATAGTCACCAAATTAAATTTTAGTTGCTAAATAACTACAAAATAGAAGAAATAATTGAATTTAGTGACCAATTAAGTCAAATAATTGGTATCTAACATTAGCTACCAAAGTTTTAGTAAATTATACCATTAGATTCTAAATTAGTCTCTAACTTAATTAGATATCAATTTAGAATCTAATTGCGTAGGTCACTCAAACCTTGGTAGCTAATGTTAGATACCAATTATTTGACTTAATTGGTCACTAAACTCAATCATTACTTCTATTTTGTAGTTATTTAGCAACCAAAATCTAATTTGATGACTATTTTGGACACAAATAGTAACCATTTTATTTGATAGCTAAATATTAGTCTCTAAATAACTTTTTTTCTGTAGTGTTTATTGACTAGTTATTTGACTAAATTAAGGTTTTATAACAACTAGGTATTATGTACCGTTTCTAATTAACAAAAGGCTGATGATGCATCATGCACGAGGGGTTCATATTAACAAAGTTTAAAATACCCTGTTATCTTGTACTTAAATTAAAGAATTTTTAAAACCTTCAAAAAATTTAAAATCGAGTCAGACACATAAACAAGTTTTAGGAAATAAAATAGTTGATTGAAAATATCATATAAATGTGTAATTTTAATCATTATAAATGCAGTAAAACAAAAATTCTCTCGAATAAATTTTAGATATATAGTTAATATAAGTTTTACAAGTCCGTTATCATTAAACTTAAAAATCAATGTAAAAGTCTGTGTGCCTTCCTGAACACACGTCATGTTTCATAATTTTCCATTTTAATTTCATCGCGTGCTTTTTAGATAATTGGTCATAATGAATAATATTGAAGATAATTGTTACTCTTTTCCAAAACATATATCATGAAATGCAGTGCAGATTCTTCTTTTTCGCATCCAGCGTTAAACACGACAGGAATAGGATAATTACTGACTGTCAACGGCACAAACTTGTGGTTTTGTTCCGTTCGGTCTCACATTTTTTTACAAAAGTGCCAATTTGTTTGTTTCTCTGGTTTGTTTGTTGAATTAATTTTCCTATCTTGTCATTCTCTTTCGTCGATACCACCGTGTCATTACGGTGTTGTCATCGACCGAAAGAGCAATGAAGGTTACGTTAAAGAAGAAGCTCAAATAATGCATTGCAAGCTCCTGTAACCGTGACCATCGTTGCATCTTTCATTCTCATCCCTCCCCAGCTAAATAATATTTTTGACATTCTATTCTCTTCTTGAAATATTAATCATAGTTACCACCGTAATTGCATTAATTTAATCAACCTTTCTCTTACAAGTGGAATAGAATATTCTCCTTTGTTATCGTAATATTCCCTCTAATTAATTCATTGCATAACCTATCATGGGTTGTGGCATGTCAACCTTAGATCCAGAAGATGCAGCCCATAATCAATGCGAAAATGGTGTTTGTCGTGTGCCTCAACCGATGGACAAAAGGAAGGATTTTGAGAATGGTGACGACGGTGAATCGTTGCATGGGAATAGGAATAATAATAAAGATGTTGTCATGGTAATGAAGCCAATGGGTGATGAAGAAGCCAAGGCTCTTTCAAATGGAGAAAGGTTGATAGAGAAAAGTACTGTGGGGAGGAATGATATTAAAGTGGAAGTGAGGAGTAGTGGGGATAACAACTATTGTGCAAAGAAAAATGCTGAAGATGAGCTTGAGTACAGGGATGATGACTTCATTGTTGGTCCGCGGTCACCAAGTTTTAGGGAATATTGTAATAATTATGATCGTGGGGATCGAAGTTCCATGGAATTTTCCAATGGTAGTGATTCTACGGAAAGCATCAAGAATGACAGTGAGTTACTTCTTGTTATTCATGCTGTGTTATGATTCTTGTTTCGATTCTAAAACATTAGTATTCTTGACGTTCTTGTTTTGTATTAATATGATTATGATTATTCTACCATTCACACAATTTCATATTGTGTTATTATTCTTGTTTTGGTTCAAAAAAAATTGTCTAGCATTACTCTCAGCTTCTATTGATTTGTATAAATGAATTTTCAGTCTAAAGGTTGCTACGTTTGTAGGCGAAGCTTCATTGATCAGGAACAATAAGCAATTGAATGAGCGAAGTGTCGATTCTAACAAGGTAATATGGTCATGTTGTCCTAATTTGTACTTGGTTTTCATTTTTATATGCAAGGTTAGATGTAGGATCTATATTTTTACTTCTCTGAGCACGAATTTAACCATACCAAGAAGATTCACCAGAAAAAGATAAAAGGGTCGTCATTATTGAGATGGTTTAATATTATTGAGATGACACGTTAGAAGGTGTAATTGTAATATAATAAACATTTACTCTACATTAGATATAATGAACTCTGAATCTAGATTGTAATATTTGTGTTTTGTTCTACTTCAAATTTGTTTGTATTTCTTTTGCAGGAACCTGTGAAGAAAGAGGGACGAGGACTGGGATTTAGGAATGTTATTAGTAAGGGAAAGACAAGAGGGAGGAGAAATCTTCTGAACTTCGCTTGCTATAGTGGTAGTAATGAATCCCATGGTGACGGTTCTTTCAACAAAATTGTTGCAAAAACTGCATGATGGAGGGCATGACAAAAGAATACAATCTCCAATTTGAATTGGACGATGATTCGGCATAGAAGAAAAAATTAGTCATGCTTTACATATAGAAGATCTAAAAGATTTTGTAAACACTTGCTTGCGAACCCATTCCCTCTAAAGTTGCCTTCTTCACAATACTCACTCTAATTGTTTTTCCCCGCGCGATCTATGTTTGATCTTTTTTTGTTTTGATTCTTATTATTTTAGTGTTATCAGAATCGAATCACTCATCAACTAAGTTGAAATAGTAAGTTAATCATTGAATCAATGGATCGCTATAGTAGTTGAATTGCATCAATCGACTTACATTCAGTATTTTAAATGAAAACTTGTATATACACTTTGTATGGTGAGACATATTTTCAACCAGAGTAGAAACCTGAGTTAGGCGTAAGAGGACCCAAGAGAAAATTCAGAGAAATGTGCTTGGCACACATCACATGGGCTCGACAAAGGTTAGGCCCAAAACTAAATCAGTACCACAAACCAGTGGCGCCTAACGCAACTGATCTAGGTCGGGCACAAGCGTAAAAAATGCTAGTTTATTTAATAATTGCTCATATTAGGGTTAGGTATTTTAGGCTATTTGAGCTCGAAATTCATCTTTGGAAGGTAGTCTTAGGATTTCGTATGGATTCATCTTCTTATTCCACTACTTTATTGTAAGGTTTGGTATCCTCATGTCTATAAGAAACTAAATTCTCTATTGTCGAGGTTAGGTTAAACATTTCTAAACTCTCATGTAATCATTTCTATTTTAATATTTATGTTTTTCCTTTCGTTATATCAATATTGATTCTATATCTGAATTAAATTACTAAATGAAAGCTCGTTAGGAATAGAGAGTGATTCAATTGTTGTCTTAAGACCCTTGTAAGAAGGCAAGATTCATTTTTATAATTGATGAAGGAATTGACGGTTAATAGATAATCTTAGGCTCATATGCTAAGGAAATGAGGATAATTTTGTGGGTTGACATTAGTTAATGATAGGAAAGAAAGTAAACACTTCTATTAAGTGAGAGTGAAGATTAGAGAGACTTAACCCTGACAAGTTGATCATATTATTGTTAATCATTTTCCCGCATTCAAGTGTTGATAAAAGAATAAATTATTCTTTTAATTGTTTTTAATTTCTGCATCTATCATCAATTTATGAAATTGTTCCTAAATTTGAACTTATTATAATTGTAGTAATTATTTTATATTGCATAAATCCTTTGAAAAGAACGATAATTTTATTACTTTTTATATTGCGATTGGTACACTTGCCATCATAACAAAGTAGGCTAACAAATCTAGACGTCTACACTCCATTAAACCGTCTAATAATAGACTATGTAAGTGTTTAAGTTTTGATGATAAAAAACCCTATAAATATCTTATATGGTTTATATGTTTATAATCTTAACATTTGTTTCATGCAAATGCAATTACAAGATAGCCTACCAAGCTCCAAGTGATAGACGATCTATCACTCTACGATGTAGTTTATCTTATCTTATAGTAGTACTTTATCTAATTTATTTATTAACTTTTTATCAATTTAATAAGCCATAATTTACCATATATTTTCTAGAATCAATCAAGTAAGCAAAAATGATCTTCAAACGACTAGATTATCCATCAAAGGAAACATCTTAATGCAAAAATGGTCATGATGAGTACATTTTCACTCACACCTAGAAGGGTTAATGATTCATACTGTTGAAGGCGTCCCAAATTAAACTAGGAAGCTAAATTCGTAGTACAACTAACCTCAAATTAAACTAGGAAGCTAAATTCGTAGTACAACTAACCTAGGTCATTCTTCCCAAAGACTACTCAGTCGTTCTCTTAAAAGAATTAAGGGGTTTTAATAAAATAATTAAATTTAATAAAATAAAATCAGAATTTTAAATAATAAAATAAAACATAATTTTAAACAGATTACATAAATTCAAGTAATAAAATATAAAACAGAATTTTAAACAAATTAAATAAATTCAAGTAATAAAATAAAAAGAAAGTTAAACAGATTAAATAAAATGCAATTAATAAAATAAAACATAATTTTAAACATATTAAATAAATTAAAGTAATAAAATAAAAATAAAAGTTTAAACTGATTAAATAAATACAAGTAATAAAACAAAAATATAGTTTTAAATAGATTAAATAAATTCAAGTAATAAAATAAAAACAGAGTTTTAAACAAATTAAATAAATTCAAGTAATAAAAAACCAACCCGACCTCTCTTCAGCTCTCTCAAATCCCTCATTGGTTCCTAAAGAAAATCTAAATTACATGTGTGGGTTAATTAGACTGAGATCTCTGCATCTATTTAACATTTTGAACACCCCACAATCGTGGAGCATCTCGTCGTATACACAATATGATGATGAACAGCTGCAATTGCCCACCGTGAACAACAATATCATTCCAACTCAAACATTGGTTCAGAAATTTCACAACACAATCCAATCGGTATTGATTCAATTACTAAATTAATCTAATTATTAAATCTAAAAATGAAATTAAAATAGCAATTGAGCATGTAATTTTGGAAAAAATTACAGAACATGAACCTCAAGATTAAGAAACGGGAGAGCATTTGAAGATCTGATTGAATAGAAGAGAAAGAAAGGAAAAAGAAAATTTGTATTTAATTATCTACTGTCTATTGTGATGTGATGTCTCTCAGCTCTACCAAGAGAGCTTTATTTATAAAAAATTTAACCTAAAACATGAAATGACTAAATAGCCATCCATAAAGAAAATCTGCCCAAAATATCCAGGTTTCGCCTTGCTGTCCAACCTTTGTGTACCGACTTCAAGTCCAATTTTAACCACTTTCCAACTCAAATTTGCTCTTGGCCTTTGAATAAGATTTGTACATCTTTAATTTATCTGCAAAAAAAAACAAGAATAAAGTAAAATCGAGTTCTATGGCAAATTTGATGGAGAAAATACGAAACATACTCAAATTTGTTAAAATTTTGAAAATGGTGTTAAAATAATAACAAACTTTTAACTGAAACCTAATTGACCCAATTACACCAACATGATGTAAAACCCTAATAATTACCAACTAATTTATCTTTATATATGCAATCGAAAAGTGGTAAAAATAAACAATTATGAGTTAGCCTTAGCATTCTTAGAATATAATTGAGATCAAATCCATTGTTTAATTAGAATTTACCTTTAATTTCACCTTCATTGAGATTATTGATTTAACTTGGATTGTAAGTACATTTTCTCACTTTTCTTATTCTTGATTATTTGTAGAGATTCTAAGCCTTGTTGATGACATCTCAATGGAGAAATGACTTTTTAATTGTTATTTTCCGAACAAACAATGCCCAACTTGATTAAATCTTCTACAAAGATATTGTTCATATATTTTACAAAGATATTCTTCTATAAATCTTACTTGATTTCAAGCAAATCTTCTTCAAATTTTCTCCAAATCTCTCACAATAGATTCTTCTTGGCTCAATTAACCAAAATCCAATTTACGTATTTGTAACTAGATTGGAAACTAATTATCTGAATGATAGTGGAAACGAAAATCTGTAATAGAATTCAAAATACAGTATTTATAAGATAATATGTAATAGAGATGTAAAAAAATTATATGAAGGAGAATTGTAAACAATATCTAAGATAAAATATAATTCCAAAATCCACGGTGCAAAGAAACATAGAAATAGATACAAGCTTCAAGGAGAAAAGTAGTAAGCTCCACACCGGAACACGTTCACAAAACATAACATCATAATTTTCCTATGTTTCTTAATATCTTCTTTGTAATTTTTTTGTTTTGCCTACACGTGGAAGACAAGACTCTTTTGGTTGATTCTCTTGTTATTTTTGATAGCATTTATTTTTATGATATTTTTCGAGTTATTTTCATAATGAAATCAATTCTTTCTAATTGGTTTAGACTGCTTCATTATGAGTTGAGAGAGCTAGGAGATCATGGTCCTGAGTTTGATTCATGTTTGGGGGAAATTAATAGTATTACATGGGAGGTATAAAGTGTAGATCATAAAAGGTTGTGGTTCATATTGTTCCTTTGGAGAAAAATAAAAAAAATTGTTATAAAAAAATAAAATAATAACGGGAAAAGTTAAATTTGGTTCAAATTTGAATTTGAAATAGAAGAGGGTAAAATTTTTTGAATTTATTAATCTAATTACTCTCTTTACTTGTTAAAATCTCAATTTTCAATTACACAAGCTTCTTATTTGTAGATTAAAAGATGACTTGTCTTGCAAGTTTCTCAAAAACTCTCCAATAAGAGCTTGACAAGTGACAAACCATGAATGGAGAGGATCCTCTCCATCGGGAGAGTGCCATGTGGCAAAGTAGCTTGCAACCCAAGCTTCAAATACTCTCCAATGAGAGGTAGACAAGTGGCAAAAGAAGCTAGGAGAAGAAGCTCCCATGTGGCACCTACTTGGAGTGGCATGTGAGACCTTCTTAGACTATTTTTCCTAGGTGGCACCTTCTTGGATGCTTCTTCCAAAGGTGATCATCCACTTTTCCTTATAGGATTCAAGGTCCAAAATCCTATTCTACTTGGCCCAAAAATACAAGACTCAAAATCCTATTTTACTTTGTCCAAAATACAAGACAAAAATAAATTTTACACAACTCTATACAATTTGTACAAACAGAGGTCTTATTTTCTTAATGCTCCAAAAACTCTAGAGTGATCTATTCAATTTTAAACTTGGGCCTAAATGTCTTATTGAAGGATGATACATTCACAGCGTTCAAAAGACTTGTTAGATTTTTGCAAAATGAGAAAAGTTGTAACATTTCTACTATCAAAATTGATCATGGGGAAAAATTTCAAAATGAAAACTCTGAAAGCTTTAGTGATAAATTTGGAATAAAACACTATTTTTTCAGCACCTAGAACACCACATCAACATTACAAGAAAATCATTAAATAGTAACTAATTTAGAGACTAAAAATAACTGGTCACTATACTAACTAATTTAGAGACCAAAAATAATTATTATAAAAATATTAATAATTAGTAACTAATTTAGAGACCAAAAATAACTAGTCACTATATTAAGTAATTTAGAACATTCATTTAATATTTTATTAAGATGTATTAGAAATATATTTGAAGTTACTTTTAATTTATTTTAGAAACTAATTTTTAATAAAAAATAATAAAATTAAAAACAAACTTTCTAATTATCATATTATTACATACTTAAATTTGTAGTCACTATTATCTACATTTAGATACTAATTTTGAAGTAACTAAATTTTATAAAATTAATTAATTATTAATTTATAATTTGTTTTAAATCAATATCAATAAGTTTACCAATTTATTGTTTTTATTATAATATTAAAATAGTTATATTATAAATGAAGTATTAAATAATAATTAATTTATAAATAAAATAATTTAGGTTTTCATGAAGAAACAGAATGGAAATCAACGTGCTCTGAATTTCTTGCATGTGTTTTCCAATTCTTCGCCACGGTGGGATAGTTTGTGGTGTTACTGTGATCGGATATAATGGTTTGTCGAGAATTGTTCGAGTGGTCTCTGTCGCACATAGAATCTCTCACATCGGTCTCTGAGGTTTCAGAGTTCCTGGAGTTGTCGTCGCCATATCTCGACCTCGGTGCTGAGACCTTCGCATCGCAGCCGATCGAGGTTGAGCAAAAGATGGAGGAGGCCGAGGAGATTGAGTCGCAGCCCGCCATCGTTCTTTTCTCTAGCTTCTTCGCCTACACTGACCGTCTCGACTGGTTTCTCATGATCATCGACTCCCTCGCTATTCTCGTCATTTACTTGTACTACTTCACTAAGGTTCTCTAGGTTCCTCAGCAGGATTCGTCATAAGAACAATTTCAGAAGTTCATGAAGGTTCGATTTCGTTTCGTTTTCTATCAAAACCCTAGTTGTTATATGTTGCCTTTAGATTTTAATTAGCTTATGATAATTTGATTTTACTTACCTTAGCCAGTAAAATTAAGTCTTGTGTATTATGATATTAATTTTTTTATATTCGTTCTGTCGTCCTGTTTTACATTTTGAAAATTACAAGTAATTATTAGACATGCACTCATATCATAGATTGCAGATGTGAACATTCTTCTCATCATAAACACTCAACAATTATGGCTTCACTGGCTCAAGTTGGAGACTTCTTTCGTGGAAGAAAACTTGATGAGAAACTGCTCGCCAATTGGAACATCATGCAATTGTTCATGTGTCACAGAAATTTACTGAATAGGTATAATCTCAATTTACTCTTCAATTTACTAAAATTTAATTTTTAACTTTTAATGATCCTCTTTTATTTTAATACGAGGTTTCAATGACAATTATAAAAATTCGTTTTCTAAATGTGATATTAATAGAATTAATTATTCTATGTGGTGGATCTGGTAGTAATGTGTCACAGAAATTGTCATCAACTTTCCTTGGTGGTTGAAAGTGTTATTTATGGCAGAAAGTGTTAATGAGGAATTAATTATTTTCTTTCTAATTTCTTCAGATATGAATTTCCATGAATTTATGTTATGCTGCTCCTGCCATCCATGAATTAGTCGTTGGTCTTTTTTTGTAAGTGTGATTCAACTCAAGGACAATTGTTCTACGCAGAGATTCTCGAAATCATCAATAATATATAATACTTAAAAACTGACCTCGTGGTAGAAAATGTAGAAACATTGGAAAATTTTCCGAAGTAGCAATTCTTTAATGTTCAATTTCTTGTGGGTGACAGAGCAGGGTAGGGGCAGATAATTGCACTCACCTTGTCGTTCAAATTATAATGAATACGAGATTGTATCGGAATTTTTTGTTTTGTGAATTGTTACTTTGTGGACTTGACTACGCCGGATTTGATCACTTCATCAATTTTTGTATTTATATCAGATTGCAAGTTCGTGAATACGCATAACGTGAAATTAAAACTTGTTGTTTAGCTCTAAGCGAAATAATTTGAATTGATGTTAGGAGGAGGAAGAGGACGTTAGTGAAGTAATTGGTTGCATAGATAAACAACTGGTATTTTGACATGAAGAACTGTGATATTTCTGCTTTCTTTCTTATCAAATAAATTTTTTGCAGACTCCTGAATGGAAATAAACTAACAGGGATGTTCCTGAAGAGCTTGGCCATATTCCAGTGCTGGATAGAATGCAAATTGATAAAAACAATCTTACAGGATCCATACCATTATCATTTGCAAACCTGAATAGCATAAACATCTGTAAGATTCTTTATTATTATTACTAAAGTTTTAAAAACTACCACTCTTTCTATATGAATTCTTTTATTTATCTACCTTCGACTTTCTTTGCAAGAAAATGAAAGAAAATAATGCCCTTTTGTTCCCAATGGAGTAGTCACATGAATAATAATTCACTAAGTGGATAAATCCGAACACAACTTTCCAAATTAGGATTGCAATCATTAACATATTACTCTGGCTTTTATTTAATCCTTCATTTTCACATTCATATTTATCTGCAATTTTTGTCATTGAATGGCAGTGTAATTTAAGCAAAGCTCTACATGATTCACTTGATGACAATTCAATGACAAAAATCAAGCCCAGGCTAACATTTGGTGAATATGCGTGTGCTTTCCCTAATAAGATAAATGTTCAAATTTTTAGAAGTCTTTCCTCATATAGCCGCAAGAGATTGTCAAATATCTTAGTTCAGTCAATAAAATTTGCAATATTTGCCGAAGACAGACTTATTAATGATGAAATTGCATCATGGGTTCTTGAAGTTCTTGAGCATCTCTGTGTGGATGAAAATGAAGAACAAAGTCTGCTACATTATATACCGAGTAAAGATGAAATGTGGCCTGTGTTTGTTGCTCCAAATTTTAGCTTGACAAAGGTAACATGATTATTTGTCTCTTGTAATATTTATGTGCTTATCTATAAGTTTTGAAATGTACCGTTGTTTACAAAGTAAAATGGAATGATTCCTGTTATTTGTTTTGACATCAATGCTGGAAACAAATTTCTTGTAAAACTACATCAATGTGAATATAGGGTTTGTTTGAATAAATTTCTTCACAAACACTTCTAGAAGAAGAAAATAAAAAGGAACACGAAATGAGTTTCTCTTTAGCTCATGCATAAATTAATAATCATCTTTTACAAAAGCTAATATGAGGGACTCCAAATTAATTTATGCATAAGTTAATTTTAGTTTATGGAGAAAACTCTTTCCATTTTCTTTTCTTATTTATTTCTTCTAGTAGTTCTTGCAGAGAAATTTATCCATGCATGTCCTTAGCTAAGTGAGCTATTGTTGGCTTTGCTAAATAGCAGCGAATAAGACTCCTGTGTAGTCATTAACTCTCAGAGCATGAAGCTAGAACTTTAGCTATTTCTTTTTTCATATTTATTTTGTGAATGGTTAAAAGAAATTTTAATGCCTACAGTGGTTTATGATAAAGATAAAGCTAGTTATGGCTTGCATATAGGAAATAAAACATGTAGTTAAATCTGTGTAATATATAGAGAAAACTATTTGCTATTTTCACCACTAATTTATATTGAATGCAGGCTTCAGGACACAAGAAGTTTGTAGCTTTAATTGACAAGTTAATCTCAAAAATAGGGATTGATAGAGTTATTTCTGGGTGTGGTGTTCCTTATCCATTTTTGCTTGGAAAAGGTCAAGAAGGGCTTGCATCTTCAGCATGGTTAACTGTTGGAATCTTGTGCACGTGGAGATGGCCTGGAAGTTGTGTTATGTCTTCTTTCTTTACCTTCATTATATGCATATGCCAGGGGAAGTAATTCTCTCCAGGATGGCCTGTTAGATGTTGGGGAAGTAATTCTCTCCGGGAAGGCATGTTAGATGCAACATTAAGAATCTTGCTTGATGGAACATTACCAAAACAAAATAAACAAATTAAACAATTGTTGTTGTTTCAAATATTGAAATTTTTGTTGTCATTGCACTAATAGAAAAAACACATTTCACGGCAGGATATGATCGCAGTTAAAAAATAACCGCAATTAAAAATAACGCAGTGACATTTTTGAAATTAAGTGCAACCATACCACCGCAGTTAGAGCGAGAACTACGATGGTATGGTTGAAAATGAAAAATAACAGAGAGATACCAATGCGGTTGTTTAAAAAATCGCGTTGGTATCTGCAAAATAATTTAAAAATTATTTTGCAGTACATACAAACGCGGTTGCTTAAACAACCGCGTTTGTATGTGGGATACGAGCGCGGTTCCCACTAACAACCGCGCTCGCATCCCCTGTTTTTAGGGTTTTGCGCATTTCGTTCTCACTTTCATCTTTCTCTCATTCTTTGTTTTTCTCAGTCCCTCTCAGTTCCTCTCTCGTTCTCGCATTCCTCCCTTGTTCTCGTCATTCCTCTCTCATTCTCGCCATTCCATTGCCTCTCTCGTGGTCTATCCATTTCGTCCGTAGCCACCACCACCACGAAGACGTTCTGGTTCCGCGGCCGCCGCCGCCACCACAACGAAGCGTTCTGGTTCCTTGGTCGCCACCACCACCACCACTCAGGTCTGTCTTTCCTTCTACCTCATTCTTGTTTTTCCATTGTTTAACCGAAATCCATTGTTAAATAGATGGTAAGCACAAACATAGTCACACATTTGTTGATAATATTGATTTACACAAACTCCATGCTTGGTTAACTTTCAACTTTTTCTATAGCAAGAATTTTTAGCCTTTTTAATTGAAAGTTTGGCGATTTGGGTGGCATAAAATTTTCGTCCGAGAAAGAGCGTTAGAAAGTCTCAATTCAGGTTGGTGACCCTTAAATGTGCTTATGAATTGAAGTTTGTATTAATTTATATAGTATAATTTAGTGTGTATATTAGATTAACTAAACAAGTTGTATTATCATAAAAGTAGTAGCTATACAAATGTATCATAATGGTGGTATGCCAGTCTACGTATACATGAATGATATAATGCAAATCGCAATGGGATCCCAAATGTTAAACATTACAGTTATTCAGTTATGGATGATGTAAGTATATTTTAGAGTTACGTATTTTTACATTTCTTAATATGTTTTTACTGATATTCAATATATTAACAATGCAGGTACATAAACAAATTAGCTTATAACTCAGGGTATTCTGATATCTATGAATTTCTTGAGCCACAAAGCATACAAATGACTGGAAATAAAATGTTAGAATGCCAAAATTATATACAAAATTGGATTGGAGAATCCAGAAAGAGCATTTATTTTGCCCCAATTATTCAATCGTAAGTTACTAATCTTTATATTTTTTATTTCAAGTAATTTTGAGAACATCAATAATGGATTCATTATTTTAGGATTCATTGGCAACTAATGGTTGTTTGTCCTTTGGATAAAACTGTGATCTGGTTCTGTTCACTGCATAAGAAGTCAAGTAATGACATCAAACAAGTGGTACAAGGGTACGATTTAATTTACCTTATAAAATATTGATATTGTTTGTATAATATACAAGTTATTACTAATCATCTTTGATTTTAGTGCAATTAATGTTGTTAATGTACTTGGCGGTAGATCTATATCCTCATCCCATACCCTACGTTGGGTGCAGCCTAAGGTATTTTTATTCTTAATTGAACCTATTAAATTCGTTGTAGACTTGTTTAATGAATTAACTTTGA
>Ga0209700_102520_pt1 | contig 36861 bp, 33 predicted proteins | sample SiratroredBW_FD_187528 | JGI IMG/M metagenome (GOLD analysis project Ga0209700, IMG submission 187528) | Root nodule microbial communities of legume samples collected from California, USA - Siratro red BW (SPAdes) (version 2) | ecosystem: Host-associated > Plants > Roots > Nodule | place: USA...
TCAACAAAAAAACATATATATATATATATATATATATATATATATATATATACATACATATATTTCAACAACAAATCATATACATTTTGTTCTGCTGCTTCATTTCAGTTTCTGAATGCATATTGCACTGTGTACTAGCTTGTTGCATTTTATCTTCATTTTTGTCTCCCATGGCCATGCTGTTATCCCCAGCCATGAGCCATTCTCCACCAATGAACATTCTCAAAGAAATAGATACAATATAGACATCGCGCGAAACTTTTTCCCTTCATCTTCTTGGCTAATTTGGATTCCTGAAATCCCATACTCCAATTGCCTCTAATGGAACGCCTGTGCCTCCTTCTCTACAACTCTTGCAAGCCAAACCGAGTGCCTTTTACCAAGCCAAACTGTGTGCGTCTTTTACCAGGCCAACCAGAGTGCCTTTTACCAAGCCCAACCGAGTGCACCTTTTACCAAGCAGACCTGAGTACCTTTACAAAGCCGAACTGAGTGCACCTTTCACTAAGCCGACTAAAGTCTTTTATGAAGCTGAACCAAGTGTATCTTTTGCCAAGCTGAACCGAGTGCACCTTTTACTAAGCCTTCCTTTTACCAAGCCGACCCGAGTGCCTTTTACGAAGTCGAGTCGTGTGTGCCTTTTCACCAAGCCTACACGAGTGCCTTTCACCAAGCCTAACCGAGTGCCCTTTTGCCAAGCTGAACTGAGTGTGCCTTTCACAAGCCTAACTGAGTTCCTCGTCACCAAGTCGAACCAAGTGCGCATTTCACCAAGTCGAACCAAGTGCGCATTTCACTAAGCCTAATCGAGTGTCACCCATTGTCACCAAGCCGAACCCAGTGTCACTTCACATGAAGCCGAACCGAGTAACACCTATGGAATTCCTTACTACACCCTCACATTCACTCTCTTGCCCAATTTTTATTATTTTCTTTTTTTGTTAAAAAAATTTGGGCCCGTTAAGTTTAGCTTTTTAATTCTTGCTACCTGTAACACCTATTTTTCACCCACGCACCATTTCTTCTTGTGTTTTATTTTTAAATAATTCAATTAGATATTAAAATGACAGCATGCTTTTGGCAATATCTAACATGAAATTTTAAAATATCTTGTATTCGCCTTTGGTTCATAGGAGTATTGAGCATGGTCGTTCGTATCTTTTTGTATTTCTACCAATGAATCATAAAAATATCAAATTTTTAAAGTAAAAATATATTAAATAGAATTTAGATATTCATGATCGTACTTGTCGTCTCATATCTAAATTTTACTAAAATGAAATTTTTAAATTTTAAAAAATAAATAAAAATGTTTTTTTTCTTGTGCTTTATTTAAAAATAATGTATTTAGATATTTAGACGACTGTACACATCCAGCGATATCTAACATAAGTTTATTTTAAACATTACATGAAAATATGTCTAATTTGTAGGAGTATTTAGCTTGGTTGTTCGCACATCCTTTTACTTCCACCAGCGAATCATAAATTTCAAAAATATCTAATTTTCAAGTACAAAATTTCCAAAAATTAAAAAATACAAAATTTACAAAAAATTAAAAAACATAAAACACCAAATAGAACTATGTAAACCCTAATTTTCCATCAAGGATGGAAATACGTAAGAGCAAGGTCAATCCTTGTCGGGTCCCAAAATTTAAGAAAAATTTTCTTTGTTTTTATTTGCATTTTTGTTTATTTTTAAAATAAACATTTTGAAAATCAATACTCATTTAATTAAAGGCACGTCTTAGGACGGTCGTTGTGGGGGTGCTAATACCTTCCCCACACATAACCAACTCTTGGATTCTAAATCTGATTTTGCAGACCATTTGTTATAGTGATGACTCCTTCTTTTATTTTCAAAATTATTTTCTCTTTGGATCGCCGTCCTTGTCATGATCCCGGTTGCGACAATGTGAAAAGTTTTGAGATAGTACCTTAAGATGTTAAGAAAATAAATTTAAAAAATCATATTAAAATTTGCATTAGAAAATAAATGAAAATTCGTACAAAGCATAATGTTAGATGTCTAAAAACTGGTTGCTCTGTTTGTTGAACGTTCTCAGTTTTGTATTTCCTTTAACTTTTTTAGTGCCTTTGTTTTGTAAAATTTAGTTGTGTCTTGCTTCTGCATTGTATTGTGGTATTCAGAATAAATTTGAAGGTCAAATACCTTGTAGAAAAATTTACATAAATCAAATGATCATTGTTGCCAGATTACTCTAGTTGCTTTTTTTTTTCTTTTATGTTTTGTAATCTACTCTGGAACCATTCTTAAGTTTTCTTTTTGTGTGCCTAATTTTATTTCTAGCCTTAATTTATTGTTTTGTTTATTTTAAAATACTCATTCAGTTTTGTCATACATAATAATCTTCTTGAATTTAGCAATTTTAATTTGAGCTTTTCTTAATTTTATGTTTCTTGACCTCTTGAGATGTAAACATCCTTGGACTTGTGAATTTGTGTGGATGGTTATCTAACATTCATAGGTAGCATCCTGAAAAAGAGAAACTTGTCAAAGGAGATACCCTTTTGATGAGTCTACACAAGTGGAAGGCTTAAAGTGAAAGTGAGGAACAATAAAGTGAAAACACCAAGAACATTAAGCAAAGAAAAAGTGAAATAACCTTTTGGTAAATCATTATCACGGAAAATTGTATATTGTAATTGAATATTAGTAAAACATTTTTTTGTTTTGTTGTGTTGGTAAAATTCATAAAAACCACTTCCAACTTGAACGTTGTAATAGTGAAAGGAAAGTAGAAAGTGAAAGTGTGTCAAGGGGCTCCAAGTGTCACTTGCACATTGACCTAGTACTTGACTAGCTTTACTTGTTTTCTTTACTTTTCTTGCATTTATTTTTATCTTGTTATCTTATTTTTTTAAGTCTCCATGACAATTAGGGTCCAAAGTTAAAAGCACTTAAAGGTTAGTAGACCTTCCTTTGTCTCTAGGATCACGAGAGCACACACATTTAGGAAACAAATTTGTTTTGAAGTTTCTTTGGAAGGATGATGTGTAAGAGGACCGAGGACATTCTGGCTAGAAAATATTTGGTACTTGAGTTGTCCAAGTGGTGCACCTCTTTTTCCTAGGAGTCTACTTAACAAGCTTTCATTTTATTTCTTGTTAGGAACTTCACCAAAAACATAAAAAGTTTGATTTGCGATAACTCTTTCGTCACTCAATCTTTTGTTGATTTTTCTAAAATCTTTGTGAAAAACTTTTCAAAACAAAAGATGAGTAACCATACAAATCGAGTGTTCAAGCAAGTCTAAGAAATAATGAGGGAGACTGGATGAGAGAGGAGTTGAGGGAAACAGAGGAAAAAATTAACTAAGATAGTGGATAATAACATAAATAAATATTTGGAAGATGTGAGAGTAATGATGGAAAGGATGATGGAGAGGAATAAAGATAAACATAGTGAGGGGTCTAGTAGGAGATGGAATTATCATGATGACCCCATCCACAACCTTTAAGATATTAGAAAAGAGAACCTTATAGGGACCCTTATTCCCAAAGAGAAGAAGGGGTGTGTAGTAATCCTTGCTATAATAATTCCTATCAACCATCCCCTAAATATCATAATCAAAGTCATTATCATTTTATAGAGCCTGAAATAGAACTACATTCTTTTATGGATATAAAAATGTTGAGGAATATGTAGAATAGGAGATGAAGGTTGAGAAAACTTTTGAATATCACCAATTAGATGAATTTAGCAAATTTTCCATGGATATATTAAGTTTTCAAGAATTTGTCATGTATTGGTGGAAAGAAAGGCAATATGATGTTAGAATTGGAAGAAAATAAGAAATTTTGAATTAGCCTCAATTAAAGGCATGTATGAGAAGAAATGTGTGCTGCCTTTTTATGAGAAAAAAAAATAAAGAAGAAATGAAAGAGCTTGTCAAACAAGGAAGGAAATTTTTAGAAGGAGAAAAAGACTTTATAAGAAGTAAAAAAGAGTTTAAAGAAAAATTGCAACTTTTATCATACAAAAAGAAGAGAAAGCAAAAAAAGAAAGAGAAGAGAAATAAAAGAGAAAGAAAAGAGGAAAAGAGAAGATGGTGAAGACAAAGAAAGAATAGAAAAAGAGAGAAAGGAAAAAATATTGTCTAAAGTTGAATCAGACATTGATAAAATTTTCTATTCCATCGATAAACCATGTGAGGAGCTGCATGAAGTAAAAACTTTGTCTAAATTTAAATCTGAATCAGACAATGACATAAACTCCTCTATAGGCAACACTTGTGAGGAAATGCTTAAAGAAAAATCTATTCCTGGAGTTGAACTAGACATTGATATGAAACCTTGCTCCATAGAAAAGCTTTGTGGAGGGTTGAAAAATGAAGAAGAAATAACACGAAAAATCCAAAAAAGAAGAATAAATTTTTACGTTCCCTATAAACACAGTTAAAACAATATCTTTAAAGGGGGCTGCTATACATTTAATTCTTCTTTTTAATCATATTCTAATGATAATTCTTCTTTCCAAAAATATCAAAAACATCACTTTGTTTTGTTGTTTTCTATTAGCACCAGGAGTTGTTGAATATGATTTGATGAAACCAACACAAGAATGAAGTCTTTAATGAATCTAGCTGGCAACATGAAGTGCATGAAGACTCATAGAGCTTAATGGAATGCTAGTCCTAGACTTAGAGTGTGTGTGTGTTTGTGTGTTATGCCTCTGGTTAAAAATCATATGTTACATGATTGGTAATTCGAAGTAAGCTCCAAAATCAAATTGTTTAATCATATTTTAAAAGGATTGAATAATAACAAATCAGATTTTAAAAATCTATTTCAGAAAGGGAATCAGTAAACTGTTTTCAGAATCTGAACCTGATGAAGTTTTTGGATAATTGAATTGATTGGACTATTGACTCAATCGATTCAAGTTTTAACGGTCAAGTAATTTGGTTTTCTATATAATGACCATGCACGTGCTTACATCTTGTGATCACTTTGTGAATTTGATTTTCATCAACAAAACTGATCTTGGAGCTTTACTACTAAATTGATCTTGTATAACAGTGATCTTGATCCAGAGCTAAGTGTTCTACTATGATCTGAATCCATTTTGTTATCTTTTGAGTGGAATCACTACTGTAACTGATATATTCTTGATCATTTCTTTGTACTGTGAGTGTTGGGTTACATATTACAGCGTGTTTGTAATTGTAACAAGTTTAGTGCATAGTGTTCTAAATTGGTTAGACAGCTACTATAGGGTTCAATAGGCTATTTGCTGCTGGGAGCAGTGTTTTCTTACGGGTTGCAAGTGTTTGTGTATCTTGTAAACTGATCTTTGAGATCTTGACTAGTGGAAATCTTTGCTTGTTGGAAAAGGACTGGACGTAGCCCTTGAGGAAGAGTGAACCAGGATAAAATCTTGTGTTCTTGATTTTTTTTTTCTCTCTTCTTGAACACTTATCTTTTCTGTTATCGCACATTGAATTAATTGTTCTTTGCGCTTAGTTGATTGTTCTTTCTGTTGTGATTACCGTGCTTTCTGAAATTGTTATATCTTTCATTCAATTAACTAAAACTATTTTTGGTTGTATTGGTGCATTGACAGTTTATGATATTATAGTTTGATTGATAAAATTTGAGAAAGTAAACTTTCTTGATTCAATTTGTTGTTTCTTGATCTCAGTAGTTTATCTGAACTATTTTACTGAGTGATTGATTTGATGTCTACTGTGTTTACTATTTATCTACTGGATTGAATTCTCTTTATCAATATCTCTTTGTAATCAATTGATTGCTTCCGCTTCTATTTCCGATATTTTTTAATCAACTGGATATTTGAATCTGTTATGGATCATCTTGATCTTTGTTGTGTAATTCTAAAATAATTTTCATTCGAATCTTTAACACTTTCCAGTATCTTGCGAAATTTTTTAATAGTTCAATTCACCCCCCCCCCTCTTGAACTCAGCCTAAACCTATTTTCTACATTTTCTACCATGGAACAATGAAAAGAAAAATATGTTTTCAAAACAAATGCCCTTACTTCTATTTTAAAAATTATTACAAAAAAAAGGGAATTGTTTTGACACATTTTCTTGCAAAAACAATTTTCTTAAGTTTCTTTTAGTAAAGAAATTTATCTTGCTTTAATTTAATGTTTTTTGAATAATGGTGTTTGATCCTGGATGAAAAATAAACAAGCAAATAAACAGCTTAACTTCATGCAAGATATGAGGATAGGTCTTTTTCAAGAGGGAGGGTACGATGCAATCTTGTCTCTAAGACTGCAACAAGAATAAAGAAGTCACTGAGGTAGTGATGGAATACGGTGCAACCCAAATTGATAGTATAGTTTAGATTTTAATTTGGTACATGTGTTTGGTCATTTTGGTATTCTAACTTTTGTTGTTAGATTTAATTTTTAGGAAATAATAGAAGATTCACCTGTGGCCCACATGGAAGGTGAAATACATGGCTATTATAAGAAATACAAAACATTTCACTTGCTAAAGTGAAGGTGGAGTCCATTTCAAGAAATAAAGTTATGTGGGCACCAATGAAGATGAAGAAGTCATTTGGCTTTCCAATATGAAGGTGAGGCCCACTTCAATCTACAAAGAGCAAAGGAAAGTATGTGGGGTTACACCATGCACCAATGAATGTAGGGACCACTCTAATAAAGGCTATTGAGATGCACTTTTGAACCTACCATATTTTGCACTTATGTAGCCACCAATCATCAAGTTCAAACCATGAATGCTCTTGGAAACAACTAACCATACAGCCCATGCATTAATAGACGTGAACTCTCTCCCTTGGAACAAGCAACGTAGGAAAGGTCCTAATACATTAATAAAAATGCACCCAACCAATTGCCAAAGACAGATAACTCAAGGGGTGTTGCATGTAAAGTTTCTCTCTTCAAAGTGGCGTCAACCAAGGAGCCTATGACACGTGGCAACAGTTGAGTGGAGATTTAGGAGGTGTGCTTGGGTTAGAGGAAGCTTACTTCTTATGTTAGGTTTAGTGAAGCTTCTATCATAAGCTTTTCTTCCCACTCTTCTTCTGTAATAAATACATGTATAGGCACCATGTAAAACAAGCTTGATTTACCTTAATGGAATGCTACAGAGTTTTTAGCACACTATCAAGTTTCCAATTAAGTTCCTTTTCCAATAAGCTTGAGACTCTCTTTTGAAGGTTGGCCCAACCTCCTTCAAGTTCCCTTTCATCACCTAGTTCAATATCCGTTTAAGCTTCCACCGTAAGCTTCCTCCACAATCTTCCTTTCCATAGTTTGTCTTCCATGTCCATTGCTTTTGCATGTGTGAGGAATTCTTCCCTTGGTCTTGATCAGTGCAAACGCTTCATTCTACATCACAAACCATCGTAGAACAAGCAAGAAGCCACTAGCCTCAAGGAGCTTCTCCATCATGTGGTATCAAGAGCATAGGTTTTTAAGATGTGTTCTTGATTCCATTCTTTTTGCTTTAGTTGTACCGTGTTGTTTTCCACTATTTCTTACATGTTTTGATGGTTTTGTACCAATTGAAAGTAGTGTAGTTGAGTTTAAACGGTTCAAATTGCATTAATCTTCTCGAACTGTCCAAGATCCATTGTTTAGGTGTTCTTTGATGTGTGTAGCAATGATTTTACGTTTTCTTGAGTCTTTCTTTGATTTTAATCAGTGTGAACTATTCTTTTTTGTGATAAATTACTTAGGTTTATACTTGTATACTAGGTGTTTGTTCAAATGTTTGTGAAAGAAAGGTTGAGCAGAATGTTTTTGATGAAATGTGTCAAAGAAGTGTGCCTTTAATTACTTTTTCCTTTTCATTATTGAGTTCCTTATTTCACTATTAGATCAATGGTGAGTTTCCTAGAGTCTATACTACTTCCATATGTCTTGAAGTTTGTTCTAAATCCATTGGAATACATAGGTTTCATTTTCCAAAATTGCAGTTGTTTGATGAGAGTCCGCTAAATTTGAAAAATTTACTGGGAATAGAATATTGCATATTTGTGCATGAAATTTTGTGTGAGGCTATATTGAGATGTTATAGAGATACTATGAAAAAGGTGCATTCAAATTTAATTTTCACAAAAAAATGATAAATATATAAAAGACGAATGCTTAATGTTGTTCAGAATCTGATGGAAATGCAAGTTCGCCTATGTTTTTGAATTTTTGTAATTAATTATGTGACTGTATGGACCTAAAATTTGGCATGACCTTAGCTTAACATGTTGGGAGTGTATGGTTAAAATTTGATGAATTAATTCGTTGTGGTGTAGATGTAATATTTTTTGGACGAGACACAGCCAGAACGTTAACACACTGACTGGAAAACTGATGAATTGTACATAAAAACCCTTGTTGTTTTGGATTTATCTCGAACAACTCAGTGCTCAGTTTGTTTTTGGCTTTAATTTTAGGAAATAGTAGCATATTCACCTATGGCCCACATGGAAGGTGAAATGTGGCTATTCTAAGAAATACAAAACATTTGGCTTGCTAAAGTGAAGGTGGGGACCATTTCAACAAATAAAGGACAAAATAAAGCTACGTGGGCACCAATAAAGATGAAGGAGTCATTTGGCTTTGCAATATGAAGGTGGGGCCCACTTCAATCTACAAAGAGAGAAGGAAAGGATGTGGGGCTGCACCCTGCACCAATGTACGTGGGGACCAATCTAATAAAGGCTATTGAGATGTACTTTTAAACCTACCATATATTGCACTTACATAGCCACCAATCATCAAATTCAATCCATGAATACTCTTGGAAACGACTAAGCATGAAGCCCATGAATTAATAGACGTGAACTATCTCCATTGGAACAAGCAATGTCGGGAATTTCTCAATACATCAATAAAAATGCACCCAACCAATTGCCAAAGACATATAACTCAAACGGTGCTGCGTGTAAAGTTTCTCTCTTAAAAGTGGCGTCAACCATGGAGCCTATGACTCGTGCCAGCAATTGAGTGGAGAGTAAAGAGGTGTGCTGGGGTTAGAGGGAGCTTACTTCTTACGCTAGGTTTAGTGAAGCTTCTACCATAAGCTTTTCTTCCTACTCTTCTTTTATAAATACATGTATAGGCACCATGTAAAATAAGCTTGATTTACCTTAATGGAATGCTGTACAATTTTCAGCACACTATCAAGTTTTCAATTGAGTTTCTTCTTCAAGAAGCTTGAGACTCTCTCTTGAATATTGGCCCAACCTCTTCTAAGTTCTCTTTCATCACCTAATTCACTATCCTTTGAAGCTTCCACCATAAGCTTCCTACACAATCTTCCTTTCCACGATTTTTCTTCCATGTCCATTGCTTCTGCATGCTTGAGAAGTTCTTCCCTTGGTTTTGATTGGTGCAAATACTTCATTCTACATCACAACTCTTCTTAGAACAAGCAAGAAGCTACTAGCATCAAGGAGCTCCTTTATCAGTTAGAGTTTTGGTTTGGAGCTTATTAGGAGATTGGGCCTCATTGGACTTGTTTGGGCCTCTAAATAAACTTTTGAGCCCAAGTTCAAAATTGGAGAAGAACACTCTAGAGACTTTGGAGCTTCAAGATTACAACACCTGTACTTGTAAAAATTGTATAAAGTAGAGTAGAATTTATTTTTGGGCCTTGTATTTTAGACCAGGTAGAATAGGTTTTGGGCCTTGTATCTTGGGCCCAGTAAAATAGGATTTTGGGTCTTAGGGCATGTATAAAAGTTACATAGGACGTCCACTTTTTGAGACTTGCAAAGACTTTAATAAGATGCCAAACAAGATTATGAATAAGCCACATGTGAGGCAAGTAGGCACCATATGGAAGCTTGCGTTCCAAGCTTCTTTTTCTAGTTGTCCTTATCTCTTTGAAGATGATATAAAGGTTGGGATGCAAGTTATATTGGACACATGGCACTCTCTCAATGGAAAGGATCATCTCGACCATGTCCTACCACTTGTGAAACTCCTATTAGAGAGTTTTTGAGAAACTTGTAAGAGAAGTTATCTTTTAGCTTTAAAATAGGTGACGCTTGTAATTGAAATTTTAACTTTTGAATGAATTGGAATTGAAGTGTGGTCCAAATGCCTCTTCTTCTTCTTCTAGAAGCTCTCTCTAGAGTAGTCTCAATTATCAAGACTTTCTCTAGTTTCCTCCTAAGTGTGTTGGCCTAACCTCTCACCTAATTCACTTCCAAATCCATCTCATACATCCGCAACAACAATTATTTTGCTGCATCTACTCCATTTCACGTTTAAAAATCTAATCTCCAAGAGTAAGCACATTGAAACATGCAATTGAAGCTAGAATTGCATCATTATGGTTCAATATCAATCATAGACAAAAGTGGAAGAATTTCGAAATGCAACATCAACACATAAATGCTCAAGACAAAAAGAATGTTTGTCAAAAGTTTCCACACACACACACACCAAAAAAGATACAACAAAATGAGATTCATAAAGATTATAATCAAGTCTCAATATTCAAATTTATCATATAAAAGGAAAATTTTCAAATGGATTAATGATTAAGAATTCACATTGAAGACATGAAATATTCATTAGTGCAAAAGTTTCCATTCCAAGTGTCTCACAGATACAACTTCAAGGTCATCATTCTAAAGGCCATATAAAGAACTTGAAGATGAAGAATAAGACACAAGAACGATATACAGAAAAAAAGAAAAAAGAAATACAACTTTGTGAGTGTAAAAGATATTCGTGCCTTGTAGAGATTATATTTGCTAATTTAGAGTCTCTAGAGAGTTAGGTTGTGTGCAAACCATTGTAAACTCTTCACTTTGTGAATTATACCTTGTGAGTTGACATTGTTCTCTATTTTGAGAGTATTTTACAAAAGAATGTTAGGCAGAGTTCAAGAGGGGGCTGAATTGAACTTTGAAAGATATTTATCAAATACTGGAAAGGATTGAAAGATAAAAGAAAATTCTTTCATTGAAATAGCTTATTGTGGAATTACAAGCAACACAAAAGAAAATCAATCAATTGAATTTAAAAAACAATTAATTAAATTAGTTTTGAAAGCAACACAACAGAAAAAAAAAATCAATTCAATCCAAAAAGCAATCAATTGAATTTGTCCCACTAGAAGTCCACCAAGACATAATAATCAATTAAACAACAAAAATAGTGAATTTAAAATCTTATAATTCTTGTTTGAAACAATTAATTGATTAAATCTCAAGAGCAATCAATTAATTTTCTTATGTCAAACTATCAATCAAAGAATTCAATCAGATAAACTTGTGAAACAACATATTGAAATTTTCTCAAATTCTTGTAAGCAGATCACAATCAATTAGTACAACAAATAGTCAATTACTAATTTCCAGTAAATCAGTAATACAGAGAAAATAATTGATTGAATACAACAACAATCAATTGAAAATTATGCAGTAGCAGAAAATTAATTAGAATTGATTTGTGATTCAAGATTAGTGTAAAGAAAGAGCAAGAACACGAAGATTTATATTGGTTCACTCTTCCTCAAGAGTTACATCCACTCTCTTTGCCAACAAGCAAAGAAATTCCACTAAATATCACAAGTATTCACATAATACAACAAAGACACAACCTTGTGTAGAAAGTAGATTTAGGCTGAGTTCAAGAGGCGGGGTGAATTGAACTATTAAAAATTTTCAAAAACTTTTCGCAAGATACTGAAAAGTGTTAAAGATTCAAATGAAAATTATTTATCAATTTATTGATCAATGAATTTTAGAATTAAACAGCAAAGATCAAAATTATCCAAAACAGATTCAAATATCCAGTTGATTAAACAAGATCAGAAAAAGAAGCAGAAGCAATCAGTTGATTACAAAGAGATATTGATAAAGAGAATTCAATCCAATAGATAAACAGTAAACACAGTAGACAACAAATCGATCACTTAGTAAAATAGTTTAGATAAAACTACTGAGATCAAGAAACAACAAATTGAGTTAAGAAAGTTTACTTTCTCAAATTTTATCAATCAAACTGTAATAACATAAACTGTCAATGCACCAAACAACCAAAAATAGTTTCAGTTAATTGGATGAAAGATATAACAGTTTCAGAATGACATACTAATAACAACAGAAAAAACAATCAATTATGCGTGAAGAATAATTAATTGAATGTGCGATAACAGAAAAGATAAGTGTTCAAGAAGAGAGAACGAAAGATCAAGAACACAAGATTTTATCCCAGTTCACCCTTCCTCAAGGGCTACGTCCAGTCCTTTGCCAACAAGCAAAAATTTCCACTAATGAAGATCTCAAAGATCAGTTTACAAGATACACAAACAATTGCAACCCGCAAGCAAACACTAGTCCCAACAGCAAACAACCTACTGAACCCTACAGTAGCTATCTAACCAATGCAGAACACTTTACGCTAAACCTGTTACAATTACAAGCACCCTGTAATATGTAACCCAACACTCATAGTACAAAGAGATGATCAAGAATAGATCAGTTACAATAGTGATTCCACAAAACAGATAACAAAATGGATTCATATCAAAGTAGAACACTTAGCTCTGAATCAAGATCACTGTTACACAAGATCAATTTAGTAGTAAAGCTCCAAAATCAGTTTTCTTAATGAAAATCAATTCCTAAAATGATCACAAGGTATAAGCACGCTTTTTCTCTCTTGAATATTTTACTTTAATTTGCTTAGAATGATTTTTGTATCTTATTTTTATGTGAAAAACATGTGCATGGTCATTATATAGAAAAACAGATTAGTTGACCGTTAAAACTTCAATCGATTGAGTCAATAGTCCAATCAATTGAATTATCCAGAAAATTCATCAAGTTTAGACTCTGAAAACAGTTTATTAATTCCCTTTTTGAAATAGATTTTTAAAATCTGATTTGTTATTATTTAATCTTTTGAAAATATGATTAAACAAATTGATTTTGGAGCTTACTTCGAATTACCAATCATGTAACATAAGATTCTGAACCAAAGGCATAAATATAAACACACACACATACTAGGTCTAGGACTAACACTCCATCAAGCTCTATCAGTCTTCATGCACTGCATGTTGCTAAAAGGATCCATTAATGACTTCATTCTTGTGTAGGTTTCACATATCATATTCAGCAACTCCTGGTGCTAACAATATCTCCCAATTTGATGAAAGCAAACACGTGTGTGTTGTGTTGTATTGCTTCAACCTGTAACAACTGAATTCTAGAACAGTTGATTAGTAATTTGTAAGTTCAACAGGTTCAGAGAAATACTTAAAATCAAATTGATTGAACTGGAACAATTAGTTTAAATCGTTATCATTCTCAAACCAGTCCAAATCATATTTTTCTACAATCAGCTATTGCTTCCCCATACTTCATTGTCTCGTTTATGATATAAAAGTGCAAAAAAATGAGATAGTATTAGAAATAGAACCATTTTAAACATAAAAACACATACTTCATATTTCATTTCATAATATATATCCCAGCAACAGATTAGAATGACTTGATTAGCCAGATCATAATAATCTCATTTTGTGCTTTTGTCGGTTCCACCACTTCTTCTTCAGTATCAATCTCAAAATACTCAATAAATTGAGATATGAGAACAACATAAGGAATTCTATATTCGACCTTGTTACTTATCTTGATCAGATGCTCCTTGCTCACACTGATCCAGTTTACTTGAATCTTCCCCATCATACATACATCATCATGAGATCTTCTTCAGTTAAAACAACATGATTAAATCCTCTCAGTGTTAACAGCTAGATCACTATGAATGCTAGAATGCGTAGAGTCACAGCCAGTCCACCAAATGAATAGCTCCTAGATTCATTGTTAGGATTCATCAAATAGGATTTAAAAAACTATGCTTTGTTGAACATTTCCAGTTCAACAGTGTTGTTCCTTCCAATAGGAATTCCAACATTTCTCAGCCTCACAACAGCTAGCCAAACTTCATCATTGATGCAGATATCTATTCCTTTGACTTGAGAATAGATGGCTTATTCATCAGACCACATATTGGTCAGAAAAACTTTCACTAAGTCTGGATAAACATTTTCAGATAGCCTTACAAACTTTTCCAGCTTCTCTAACATCGTCCAACTTCTCCTCTTTCAGCCATAACATCTTAAGGACCTTAGGAGCAATGATGACTTTCCTGCTGAAATCTTTGTGGTATTTCTCCATGCTTTCCTAGTTTCCAGCAAACCAACATTCAGGATACCCAGTCTCATTGAACTCGCTTGGTTCAACATTTTTCACCCAAGCTCTCTTGGTGCGCTTTTGTGGTGTGGAAGATGAAGCCATTTGTAAAATATGTTTTGGCTAAGTTCAAGAGGAGGGTGAATTGAACACTTGAAAATTTTCGCAAACCGTTTAGAGAATGAATAATTTTTATAGAAAACTATTCAAGATGATATCTGATGCAAACAACAAAGGTTTAAAAATAGTTCCAATACAATATCAGTTAAACAGATCCAATAAACTGAAACCAGAAATCAGTTCTTGAAAGCATTGTGTACAGTAAACCAGTTCTTGAAAAATTAATTCAAGAAATCAAAGAATTATATCTAATTCAAGTTTGTAATGAATTACAGATTAAAGAACTTTTTATTCAACAATACAAACTATGTTTAATGTATGAAAACTATCTTTAATCAATAATTATGAAAGATTAATTTTTCTGGAAAAGCAAACTACTCAACAGTAAACCCAGTAAGTTACGAAACTGTAGATTTCCACAAAACTAGTATATTGGTTATTGATCAAGTTTAGAACTGTTAAGAGTATACAGTGTTTAGACAGATTATACGTTTTCAGAAGTTACTAAAAAGTTTTCAAAAAGTTGATGAAATTATTCAATTAGCAAGATTCAGTCAATTCTGAAAATTCAAGAAACACAACAAGATTTAACAAGAACAGTCAAGAGAGAGCAAGAGAGATTCAAGACACAGCAGATTTATCCTGGTTCACCCTTCCACAAGGGCTACGTCCAGTCCCTTACTCCACAGTAAGGATTTTCACTATAAAAAGATCAAACTAGATCAGTTTATAGAAAAACAACAACTTGCTACCCGTAAGTAAACACTGCTCCCGGCAGAACACAATCTACTGAACCTACAGCAGAACCCAGAACTATACAGACTCCATTGTATTTTCTAGAAAACCCTTGTTGATCCCCTCAGCAAGTTACAACCTGTACAAAACCCACTATACAAATAGAATTACCAACCCAGGTAACTCACAACAGAATAACTTTCAATACAGTGAAAGAATTATCACAGACTCAGCAAAACAAGCACTGTTATACAACAGATTACAACAGTAATAAAGAAAAGGTATAGAAGGCTTAGTCTGATGATCAGATCAGTGATGAAACTGTCTCAGTCAACTCAAAGCTCCAGTAGTAGTTCGAGAAACAGTTCTTGATGAAAACGATTGATTGATCTTGATCACTAGACACGAAGGCGCTTTTTCTCTCTTGGAAAACACAATGTTCTTGCTTAGAAAAATGTTTAGAATGATTTCAATAATGTTTTCAAAAACCACACCAAATATTATAGACAAATGTCTTAAAATTTCAATCGATTGTTTTGGTAAACAGTCGATTGTTTTTCATGATTTAGTTAACACAGTTAATCAAAATGTAATTTCTGATTTTAATGATTTCTGAAATCTTTTGTTCATTCAGAAAATACTTATGGAGCTTATCCTTGATTAAGATTGCATGTATCACTGATTTGAACTCAAACTTACCCCACAACACATAATCCTAGGTTCTAGACCAAGCTCTTCAATCTTCATAAAATCTTCATGCATTCCACATATGATCACATGGTCTTGAACTTCTTCACTTGGTTGGCTTCATCAAATCTACACAGCACCCCACTGGTGCTAACAATCTCCCCCAATTTGATAAAGACAAACAATGGTGTGTTGAGTTGAAATGCATGTTTGTTCTTCTTTCAATCAGTCTATTGGCTTTCACAAAGCTCCTCCATAATTTGATATCCTGTTAATAATACTTCACAGAACATAGTGAAGAGAAACAATAACATAAAGGATAACAACTTTCATTGATATTAAGCATGAGTACATATGATAAGCTTTGATCGGTACAATTCGTGCACCCAACAGATTAAACATAACAAACTGAAATTTGGACTGGGCTGGATAAACCAGCAAATCAGAGTAGTAGCAGCAACAGAAAACAACAAACAGCAGCAGCAAAAAATATAACACACAGCAACCAAGCAGTAAACTGACCATCAACCTAGACTCCTAGACCACAACCACAACAGTTCCTATTCTCAACACTCCTAATTTCCTAATTTCAACACTCCTAATTCTCCCCCATTGACTTTATCAAATGGACGAGAAACCACCACTAGATATGCAATGCAAATGCCCTATTTGTCTGGTGGAAAGAACAAAGTCCCCATCTTGGGCTGGATATCTTCAACTTGTGTTTCAATAAACTAGAAGTGCGTTTCACAATACTGGTGATGACTACGATTCTGGTCTTCCAATTGATTGAACTGTGTCATCATGAGTTGTTCGAGTCTGGAGAAGGAGTCTTGACTAGGAGCAGCAGGCGTTTCTGGTTCTAGTTCAGCTTGATCAGAATTTTTGTCTTCATTTTCGTCATCCTTATCATCATCACTAGATTTCTCTTCATTTTCTTCTTCATCATCAACTGATTCTTCATCAGCTTTGCAAATCCATCTCTTATTCTTCATCTTTTTTAGTCCAATCTTGGTGAGATTTGCAGTGGCAATCTAGTTCAGCGCCTTGATTTCTTCAACAACTTCACTTTCCACATCTATTTCAAAATATTCAATAAACTGCGACAGCAGTAACACATATGGTATGCGATATTCCAGTTTCTTCCCTACTTTAAATAGATGCTCAGGAATCACATTAACCCAGTTGACCTTGATCTTATTCATGAGGCAGTACATGAGTATAAGATCCTCCTCAGTCAATGTTGCATGATTGAAACCACGGGGTCTCAGCACTCAGATCACGATATATGCCAGGATTCTCGGTGTAGCAGAAAGTCCTCCTACATTGAACGTCCTCGAGGCAGACTCTTGTTTCCTCAAGCATGATTTGTAGAACTGAACTTTGTTAAAGTTCCCCAATTCTGATGTGTTCCCTCTACTAACAGTAGCTCCATCATTTCTCAGGCCAGTGACACTGAGCGAAACTGCCTCATTGATTGCTATGTTAATGCCCTTTACTTGTGAGTACAGATTCTCCTTGTCATACCATATGTTGGTCAAGAACACCTTAACCAAGTCTGGGTAAGTGTTCCCAGTCAGCTTCAAGAACCTATCCAGCTTTTCAAACTTGAGCATGTCACGGACCTCATCAAGTTTCTCCTTCTTAAGCCATTCAAGACTCAACACTTTGGAAGTAATGATGATCTTCCTGTTATACAGTTTGTAATAATCTTTAATGCTCTCCTGGTTTCCAACAAACCACCTATCAAAGTAATCGGGTTCATTGCTATTACTATCTGATCCAACATGTTTAACCATAGCCCTTTTGGTTCTTTTTCGTGGGTTGGAGGAAGAAGTCATTTCCGGTGGAAGAGTGGGTTGTAGGAAAACTAAACTTTGCACAGAGAAAGAATAGAGCAAAGACAGTGAAGTAGTGTGCCAGTGAGTGCATGCTCAGCCCTCTACTTAATGAAAAACAATTCTATAGAAAACAACACATTGATTGACAATTCAAAAACACAAAACAGCTTCTGTAGTTTATTGAGATTCTAAAAGTAATCAATTCAGAGCAGGTTATACTTAGCTGTAGAAAATCTCAAAAATAGCTTTTTGAACACTTGACTCTCCATTGTTGCAGCGCCATGTGGCATCTCGAGTTGTCTCTCTCTTCACATGCTAAACATGAGTATCGAGTTGCTTTGTCTTATTCAGCCCTTCAACCAACAGGATTGCAATGTGCTTGGTTCTGATCGAATGCTTTCAGTTACACAGCACCTCTTTAGTTGCTTTGTGACTCCAACACAGTTTCACATGCATCCAGAATTAACATTTAATCAAATATTAATATTCTGTCAGCTTAAACATTAAAAAAATTAAAACTGATTTAAGCCCAGCAAACCATCACATAATTCAGAAGCCTTTAAGTGTAAACATGAAACTGATAAAGAATTGAACCTGATATAGTAAATGAAAAACTAAAAACTGATACAGTAAGAAAAATCAAAACTGGTAAAGCAATCTGTAAAACTAAAACTGATCTAGTAAATTGTTCAGAAATGAAATTAATATAGAAATTTTGTAAAACTGACATGTAATAAAATCAACCAATAATCCATTCAACATAAACTGATTTATTTCACAAATTTAAAATTAATAATCCCAAGTTCATTTCGAAGGAAGTTAAATCTCTCTTTGTTAAGTGGTTTTGTAAAAAGATCAGCAAGCTGATTTTCAGTACTAACAAACTGAATTTCACAATCACCATTATTGACATGGTCTCTAATGAAGTGGTGGCAAATTTCAATATGTTTAGTCATTTAGTGTTGAATTGGATTCTTTGTAAGATTAATAGCACTGGTGTTGTCACATAATAATGAAATTTTAAATAAGTTAAGGCCGAAATCACTTAATTGTTGTTTAATCTATAAGCTTTGTGCACAACAACTACCAGCTGCAATGTATTCAGCTTCAGCAGTGGATAATGCAACACATGCTTGTTTCTTACTATGCCAAGATATCAAACTTGATCTTAACGTATGGCATGTTCCACTGGTGCTTTTTCTGTCAATTTTGCAACCTGCAAAATCAAAATCAGAATAGCCTACTAAATTCAGAGATACCTCACTTGGATACCATAACCCAACAGTTGTAGTTCCTTGTAAGTATTTCAGAATTTTCTTTATTGCAGTGAAATGTGAGATTGGATTGAAATCTGGCACAGAGACAAACACTAAACATGATGTATGACCTGCTAGCAGTAAGATACAATAGTTAATCGATTAATCCTTTGTACTTGGTTTGATCCACACTAGTTCTTTTTTCATCCGAATCCAAGTAACAATTAGTGGCCATAGGTGTTGAAATCTCTTTGTAGTTTTCCATGTCAAACTTCTTCAATAACTCTTTACAATACTTGGTTTGACTAAGGAAAGTTCCATGATTTAGTTGCTTGATCTGTAGTCCAAGAAAGTAGTTAAGTTCTCCCATCATGGACATCTCAAATTCTCCCTGCATAGCTATAACAAACTACTCACACAGATTTTGATTAGTGGATCCAAATATAATATCATCAACATATACTTGAACCAAAATAATATCATTGAATGCTTTCTTAATAAACAATGTCTTATCTGTTTTGCCTCTCTCATATGCATGAGATAGCAAGAAGTTGCTCAACCTCTCATACCACTGTCTTGGGGCTTGCTTCAAACCATATAGAGCTTTCTTCAGTTTGAAGACATAATCTGGATGTTTATGATCTTCAAATCCAGGAGGTTGACAAACAAAAACTTCTTCATCAATATACCCATTAAGGAAAGCACTTTTGACATCCATTTGGTGAAGCTTGAATCCATTCATGCAAGTATATGCTAAGAGCAGTCTAACAGCTTCAAGTCTTACTACTGGTGCATAGGTTTCCCCATAATCAATTCCTTCTTCCTGATTGTAACCCTTTGCAATTAGTCTAGCTTTGTTTCTCACAATAACACCTTGTTCATCTAACTTATTTTTGAACACCCACTTGGTGCCAATGACATTCATCTCACTGGTTCTTGGAACAAGTGTCCAGACCTCATTCCTAGCAAATTGGTTTAGTTCTTCGTGCATAGCAGTTATCCAATAGCTATCTTCCAGTGCATCAGCTACATTCTTTGGTTCAGTTTGTGAAACAAATGTCATATGTTCACAGAATTGATTTATTGTACTCCTGGTTGAAACTCCTTTATGCACTTGTCTAATAACATTGTCTAAGGACAGATTTCTGGGAACTCTCCACTCTCTTGGAAATCCAAAATTAACTGTACCAGTACCAGCTCCAGATTCAGTTGATTGAACTCCTTGATCATCTGATTGAACCTCTGGCAGTTTACTGGTATCTTCTAATTTATTTTTCAGACCAGTATCAGCTTGTTGAATGTTTGGAAACTCATCATCTGCACCTGTCTTAGAATTTTCCTGCATATTCTGGTTAGTTTCATCAAATGCAATATGCATGGATTCCTCTACTAACATGGTTCTTTTATTAAATGCCCTATATGCATGACCATGAAATGAATAGCCAACGAAAATACCCTCATCAGATTTTGAATCAAATTTTCCCAAGTTATCCTTACTATTATTCAAGATAAAACACTTACAACCAAACACTTTCAGATGAGATACATTGGGATTTCTTCCTTTAAACAACTCATACGATGTTTTCTTCAATATTGGCCTGATGAGTACCCGGTTCAGCACATAGCAAGCTATGTTAACTGCATCTGTCCAAAAATACTTTGGCAATTCAGTCTCATTCAGCATTGTTCTAGCAAGCTCCTCCAAAGACCGATTCTTCCTTTCTACAACTCCATTCTGCTATGGAGTTCTTGGTGCTGAGAAGTTATGTTTAATACCAGTTTACCCTTGTCACACAGTTGACTGATGCTCAGCAGGCTGTGCTTTAAACCTTCCACTAAGAGTACATCCTTGATGATCACTTTGTCAATTTCTTCAATGTCACCAACTCCAAGAATCCTACCACGATTGTTATCTCCACATGTGACATATCCAGCAGGTCTCAATTTCAGATTAGTTAATTGGGAAGCATCAGCAGTCATATGTTTGGAACATCCACTGTCCAGATACCATAGTAAGTTGCTGGATGCCAAACAGACTTGCAAAACAGATTAGATTTGAGGTTTTGGTACCCAATTAAACTTGGGTCCAGCAGTGTTAGATGTGCTTTTGGGCACCACCTAACTAGTCCTTTTGGCACATCAAACTTTCTAATTTTATTGTTCTTCACAGAGTGGCCTTTTCTCATACAATAAAAACAGGTCAATGGTGATCAAAACTGTTATGCATCTGTTTTAAAAAAGTTACTGTACTGCTTCTATTTTCTTTGAAAACTAGTTTGATAACCAATGCCAGCTTTTTCAAAAACACAGTTTTGAGAACCCAAAATGGCATTTAGGTTTGTAGTACCCATTGAAAGTCTAGAAGCAGTAGTAATTAAGTAATTCACTTTGCTCTGCAAGTTTCATAGTTTTCATAATTAACTGGCTGACTAGAGTCAAGACTGCTGGAAGCTTTGTAAATCATTTCTAAATTATCAAAATCAGTTTTCAGTTCTAAAATTTCATCTTCCAGTTGTTTGACTCTACCTTCTAACCAATTATTCAGACCTTTTAGTCTATTGTTAGATAAGACCAGTCTATTTGCTTCTTCATGGGTTTCATGAAAAGCTTGAAGCAGTGAACTGTAATTTGCACTGTGAAATGAAGTGCTGGAATTTTCACTACTAACCTTAGAATTCTTTCCAGTCATGAAACACAGATTTGCTTCAATGTCTTCCTGTGAAGAACTGCTGGATGAAAATGCATTATCTTCTCATGCAATGTATGCCTTTCTTCCCTTTCCAGCTTTGTAATTCTTCTTGTCAATGGACTTTTCTTTGTTAACCAGATTTAGACAGTCCGCTTTCATATGTCCCTATTTGCCATAGCCAAAACAGGTTAGCTTATTTGAATTTGAATCAAGTTTTCCATTATACCTTTTAGATTGTTGATTCTTTGTCCTGCTCTTCAGCTTGATGAATTTATGGAATTTCTTTGTTAGTAGACTGAGGTTCTCAGTATCACTATCTTCTTCTGAGTTATCCTCACTGGTTTCAACTTCAGCAGCCTTTGATTTGAGTGTGAGGCTTCTAGTTTTCTTCTCAGCAGATTCCATCTCTTTCAACCTCGTCATTTCCAGTTCATGTTCTCTTAATTTTCCAAAGAGTGTTGTTGTGGTAAGAGTTGTCAAATCTCTGCTCTCTGAAATTGCAGTAACCTTGGGCTGCCAACTTCTGTCCAAGCATTTGAGGATCTTTATATTCAGCTTTTGCTTGTCAAATTGCTTTCTAAGCCCGATCAAGTGATTCACTATATGAGTGAATCTCTTCTGCACATCAACAATTGACTCACCTTGCTGCATTTTGAATAATTCATATTCTTGAATAAGCCTTTCTAGCCCATTTGACGTCAGTAGTGCCTTCATGAGTCACCTCAAGTATATCCCACATCTCCTTTGCGAACTGCACTGTGAGACTCTGAAAAACTCATCTAGATTCAAAGCTGAAGTTATTATGTTCTTGGCTACACAATCATACTGAACATGTTTATTTTCAACTTTAGTCAGCTCATCAAATGGCTTTGCAACAGATATTCCATTCACAACAGAAATTGGAATGTAAGGTCCATTCACTATTGCATTCCATATACCTCAGTCAATAGATTCAATAAAAATCTTCATTCTCACTTTTCAAAATTGGTAATTAACCCTAGAAAACATGGGTGGCCTGGGTATAAAGGCTTCCTCGGCAAAAGACAACTTGTTCTCGGCCATGGATCAAAAAACTTGACTAGGATTCAAGTCCTAGCTCTGATGCCAATTGTAAAATATGTTTTAGCCAAGTTCAAGAGGGGGGGGGGGTGAATTGAACACTTGAAAATTTTCACAAAATGTTTGGAGAATGTGTAATTTTTAAAGAAAACTATTCAAAATGATATCTAATGCAAACAACAAAGTTTCAAAAACAGTTCCAGTACAATATCAATCAAACAGATCCAATAAACTGAAACCAGAAATCAGTTCTTGAAAGCACTGTGTACAGTAACCAGTTCTTGAGAAATTAATTCAAGAAATCAAAGAATTATATCTAATTCAAGTTTGTAATGAATTACAGATTAAAGAATTTTTTATCGAACAATACAAACTATGTTTAATGTATGAAAACTATCTTTAATCAATAATTGTGAAAGATTAATTTTTCTAGAAAAGCAAACTGATAAACAGGTAACCCAGTAAGTTGTGAAACTGCAAATTTCCAGATAACTAGTATACTGGTTATTGATCAAGTTTAGAACTGTTAAGAGTTGACAATGTTTAGACAGATTATATGTTTTCAGAAGTTACTAAAAAGTTTTCAGAAAGTTGATGAAATTATTCAATTAGCAAGATTCAATCAATTCTGAAAATTCAAGAAACACAGCAAGATTTAACAAGAACAGTCAAGAGAGAGCAAGAGAGATTCAAGACACAACAGATTTATCCTAGTTCACCCTTCCACAAGGGCTACGTCCAGTCCCTTACTCCACAATAAGGATTTCCACTATAAAAAGATCAAACTAAATCAGTTTACAGAAAAACAACAACTTGCTACCCACAAGTAAACACTGCTCCCTGCAGAACACAATCTATTGAACCTACAGCAGAACCCAGAACTATACAGACTCCACTGTATATTCTAGAAACCCCTTGTTGATCCCTTCAGCAAGTTACAACCAGTTCAGAACTCACTGTACAAACAGAATTACCAACCCAGGTAACTCACAACAGAATAACCATCAATACAGTGAAAGATTATCACAACAGCAAAACAAGCACTTCTATACAACATATTACATCATTAATAAAGAAAATGTATAAAAGGCTTAGTCTGATGATCAGATCAGTGATGACACTGTCTCAGTCAACTCAAAGCTCTAGTAATAGTTTGAGAAACAGTTCTTGATGAAAACGATTGATTGATCTTGATCACTAGACACGAAGGCACTTTTTCTCTCTTGGAAACACAATGTTCTTGCTCAGAAAAATGTTTAGAATGATTTCAATAATGTTTTCAAAAACCGCGCCAAATATTTATAGACAACTGTCTTAAAATTTCAATCGATTATTTTGGTAAACAGTCAATTGTTTTTCTCGTGTTAGTTAAAACAGTTAATCAAAATGTAATTTCTGATTTTAATGATTTCTCAAATCTTTTATTAATTTAGAAAATATTTATGGAGCTTATCCTTGATTAAGATTGTATACATCACTGATTTGAACTCAAACTTACCCCACAACACATAATCTCTTCAATCTTCATGAAATCTCCATGCATTCCACATATGGATCACATGGTCTTGAACTTCTTTACTTGGTTGGCTTCATCAAATCTACACAGCACCCCACTGGTGCTAACACCATTTGTGGGAATGAACACAAGAATGATAGTGTTCTATGAATCCAGAATGTATAGAATGCAAAATAGGATTCGTGTGTGGTTAAGATCCTAGTGATGGAGCTATATATAATGCTAGCAATATGCGTAAATCAATATTGAAATCACATTCAAATTTCAAATAGAGTCACGCATGTTGTACATTGATGGACAGATCAAACAAGATCTTTTCAATTTAATTATGAATATATAATTACGTGATCTCTAATGAAATGGTGGTTTATTTCAATATGCTTAGTTCTAGAATGATGTATAGGATTCTTTGTTAAATTTATTGCACTAGTGTTATCACACAATAACGGGATTTGAGACAACTTGAGACCGAAATCACTTAGCTGTTGTTTAATCCATAAACTCTATGTGCAACAGCTTCCAATTGTAATGTATTCTGCCTCTGTAGTGGATAGAGCAACACAAGATTGCTTCTTACTATGCCATGAGATCAAACTGGACCCTAGTAGATGGCACGTTCCACTTGTGCTTTTTCTGTCAATTTTACACCCTACAAAGTTACTATTAGAATAACCAATTAAATTGAAAGATACCTCACTTGGATACCATAGTCCGACATCAATTGTCCCTTTGAGATATTTCAATATTTCTTTGCTGCCATGTAATGCGATTCTTTAGGCTTTGCTTGAAATCTTGCACACAAACATACACAAAATATAATATATGGTCTGCTTGCAGTTAGATATAACAGTGATCCTATGAGACCTCTATAACAGTTTGTTCTCAGCCATGGATTGAAAAACTTGACTAGGATACAAGTCCTAGCTCTGACACCAATTGTACAAAATAGATTTAGGCTGAATGGATTCTGATCAAAGTATAACACTTAGCTCTGGATCGAGATTACTGTTACACAAGATCAATTTAGTAGTAAAGCTTCAAGATCAGTTTTCTTGATGAAAATCAATTGCCAAAATGATCACAAGGTATAAACAGGCTTTTTCTCTCTCAAATATTTTACTTCAATTTGCTCAAAATCATTTTTGTATCCTACAGTTATGTGAAAAACACGTGCATGGTCATTATATAGAAAAATAGATTAGTTGACCGTTAAAACTTCAATCGTTTGAGTCAATAATCCAATCAATTGAATTATCCAGAAAATTCTTCAAGTTCAGACTTTGAAAACAATTTACTGATTCCCTTTTTGAAATAGATTTTTAAAATTTGATTTTGTTATTATTTAATCTTTTGAAAATATGATTAAACAAATTGACTTTGGAGCTTACTTCGAATTCTCAATCATGTAACATATGATTTTGAACCAAAGGCATAACATACAAACAAACATGCACACTAGGTCTAAGACCAGCACTCCATCAAGCTTTATGAGTCTTCATGCACTGCATGTTGCCAGCAAGGATCCATTAAAGACTTCATTCTTGTGTAGGTTTCATCAAATCATATTCAACAACTCCTGATGCTAACACCTTGCACACTACAAGATCAAACCCTACAGAGCAGAACCCTACTACACCCCTACACGAGTAAACCCTATACACTCGTAGACCCAAAATACCTTTAAGCAATTGAATACAATATTGCAATTACAACTCAAAACCAGTAGAGAAGAATGAATTCCAATAGCTTCCCTTAATGCTTGAAGTCTATAAACCAATGCAGAACAATCACAATCAAGGATGAGCTCCAAGAATCTCTTTCTTGGTTCTTCTTGAATAAAAAAAACTCTTTGGTAATCAAACACTGTTGTTGACGCTTGTTGAGCTCAAAGTTCACAATTTCGTCTCACTGTTTTACTGTGTGAAATTTTTTTTTGCAAGCCTTTATATAAGTTTTCAAAATAGTTTTAAAATTTGTTACAGTGCTATAAAAACAATCCATTGGAAAACATATTTAAATCGATTGATTTCTTACAGACAGAATATTTTAGCTTATTGTTTATTTAGAACAATCTATTGAAAGCATTTTCGACTAAAATAACTTATTCCACGTTTAGTTTTATAATTTGAGAACATTAAGGATTTTTAGAGCTCATACCAAATATATATGATGCATACTTATGATTTAGACAACACACACGCACACTAAATCAAAGATATCTTTAAGTCTTATTTGTCTTGGATTGAGTGGGCTTCAATATGCTCTTATACTCTAGAAAACCATTTTTTTAGATGCCCATTCTCACTAGTTTCCTCCTTTACAACACGCTTTCCCTTTGAGGTTTTTTATATCTTCTTTGATGTAGGTGAAGCAGACATCGCTAAGCAAGACTAGAACAAAATGTACTAGTCTTAAGCACTTATTTTCAACTAAGTAGTGTGTAATGTAGATGATTGTTAGATGTATGCATGCAAGGTGGACTATTATAGGCAAAAATCTAGCACACTAATTCATACATATATTATGCAGTGAATGGAAATTAACAAACCAATTTGCTTTATGTAGGATTCCGTACAAATTCATTTAATTAGCAGATGACACAAGTTGATTGTGCAAACCTTGCGATAAGCTTTTCAGTCCAAGCTTTTTAACTTTCAACTGATTGAAGACATATGGCGTTCCAAAGTGTTTTATGCATGTTTCATGTCTTAACATTTTCAATCAATTTATTTCATTTCAATAACTTATTAACTAGGTCAAATCCTGCTTTTGTATGCATAAATCTCTACAACACAGTAACAATTAGATTTCATAAACAAGCATGCATTAAAGATACACAATTAAAACAATTAATTACAAATCAATGTTGACATTAATAATCAATTGTAATCTACGATCAATCAATTTAATGTATGGCACAAAATCTAATTATTCCATAAATTAATTTATTCAACGGTTATGAAACATTAACTAAATTGATTATTCCTACTTCAGCCATTAGGTAATTAAATTTGTCCTTACCTAGTGCTTTGGTGAATAAATCGGCTAATTGTTTTCCAATTTCCCCAAATGAAATTTCACCGTTACCATTATTAACTAGATCTCTAATAAAATGATGGTGAATTTCAATATGTTTTGTTGTATAGTATTGTACTAGATTCTTAGTTAGATTAATAGCACTGATGTTATAATAGAATAAAGGTTTTTTTTGTAAGATTCAAGCCAAAATCACTTAGTTGTTGTTTCAACTAAAGTATTTATGCACAATAGCTTCCTGCTACTATGTATTCTGCTTCTGGAGTAGGTAATGCAACACATGCCTGCTTCTTGTTGTGCCATGAGATCAGACTTGATCCAAGCAATTTTAAAGTACCACTAGTGCTCTTGCTACCTAACTTGCACCCTACAAAGTCAGAATCAGAATAACCTACTACCTTTAATGAAACCTCACTTGGATACCAAAGTCCCACACCCACATTTTGGCTAATATCTTGCACATAGGCATACACTAAACATAATATTAGGTTTGTTAGCTGTTAGATAAAGAATACAACCAATAAGCCCTTCTCATCTGTATCTAGATAACAGTTAAATGAAATCGATGTTGTAGCCTCTTTCCACCTTTCCATTTCAAACTTCATTAGTAGTTATTTGCAATACTTTGATTGACTTAAGAATGTCCAATGCTTAAGTTGCTTGATCTGTAGGCCTAGGAAATAATTAAGCTCTCCCATTATAGACATCTCAAATTCACCCTGCATAACTTCCAAAAATTGCTCACACAATAGTTCATTAGTTGAGCGAAAGATAATATCTTCAACATAAACTTGAACAAGTATTATGTCACTATTTGCTTTCTTAATAAAAAGGCTCTTATTCTTTTTCCTCTTTAATAGCTTTTAGAAAGCAAGAAATTACTTAAACTATCATACTAATGTCGTGGAGCTTGTTTTAGACTATACAAGGCTTTCTTGAGTTTGTAAACATGTTCAGGAAACCTATGTGTTAGCATCAGGAGTTGCTGAATATTTGATGAAATCAATAAGTGATGAAGTCTAGAGGATCAGGATATTACAAGAAGAATCATGGAGTTTTATGACGATTTTGGTCCTAGACTTAGGTTGTGTGTGAGTGTGAGTTTTGCTCTTGGTTTATAATCATATGATGCATGTTTTATAATTCAAAGCAAGCTCCAATGTTAATCAAAGTTAATCAAATTGATAAAAGTTTTTTATTAAAGTCATTTTAGAAAGAAGATTAACAAACTGGTTTTATTCTGGACTTAATGAAGTTTCTATTTCAAAGAAACTCAATTAATTGAACAGTTATTTCAATCGATTGAAGTTTTAACAGTTTTAAAATAGTTTCTCTATATAAAGGAGAGGCACGTGCTTTTCAAAAAGAACAAAGTCATTTATTTACATGAAAAACACCTGTGAATTTTTCTGATGTAATGTGTTGTTGAACCGTATGCATGCACGAACTACTACATGGACTGGTTTAGTCGGGTGTCACAACCCTATGTTGTTAGACGTGATGATGAGGGAGATCTCCACATCTACCACCTCGTCGTCGTAGTCGCAGTGAAGGTGAGGATTAGCCAACATACGCGTCATAGCAGTAGCATGCTTGTCCGATATTATACTAAATTATAAATATTTAATATTTTTTTATTACGTATTTATCATGACTAATTGATTTCATTGTGTTCAGGATATGTTCAAAAGGATAGCCACCCTATTGCAGAGGGTTATTAGTTGTCGGGGTATGACTGAGGGGACTACAGCAAATGATGATACACAAGCTGCTCTTGAGGTGGCTCGTAGGGGTACGCGTGAAGGAGCAGTCTACACTAGACAAGCGAGAGATGTTTGAAGGAGAGGAGCTTCTAGTTCAAAGGGGATTCTATGATTTATATGTACTAAACTCATATGTAGTTAGGATTTATATGTTAACTGTATGTCGGTACTATGTTTGTTTAACTATTTTGGTAATACAAGTAATTTACTCCTTTTATTAACTATTGTTGAGTATGCCCCTTCAAATGAATAAAAAGTCATACAATTTCAATATAAGTGAATCAATCATCCACAAGATTTACATATGTTGTATTTGATCCTAACATTGAAACAAATATGTGCATTCTGGAAATATAATGAGATTGTCATAATTGTGCATTTGGAGAACTGTGCATGGTCCACATCATGTCTACATTTGGTAAAGGACAACCATCAAGCAATTTAACATGTAAATGAAATTCAAAATTGAGTTAGCTTTTACATTTTAATAATGAAATGGACAAAATGTAACAAAATGTACCTGTACAAAATGTGACCCATAGACATGTCCTATGCATATTAGCCGATGTAGACTAAGATCAGTTCGAGGTTTACTCCGCAATGGAAAAATGGTTACATTTTGTTTCAACGACAAGCAAACTAGTATTACATTATATTTACTAGCAATGACATAACTCATATCTAGTATAGTCATCCATTTGTCTACACCAGCCTACAAATATGTTAAATATTACTAAAATATTTTCAATATAGTGTCAAAGGACATCATGCTTGCCTAATATGTGAAGAGAACACAGTTACCATCAGCTAAAATATAGGAGGAAGACATGTTACATTGGCCATTGAAAGTTTTTGAAACATAATCACCTTTATCGCAGGTTGAAAAAAGCTTTTAATGGCTATCAGGAAGACAAAATTCCTAAAGGTCATTTCTAAAAAACATAAGGTATGATTGTCATCATTTCATGTTATTTAAATTAACACTTAATTTTGTTTAAATTAATACATTTAGTTTTGTTATTTTGTTACAGGACGGTGGGAGTAAACAGAAATCACCAAGTCCTAAGCCGTAGCCACCCCAACAACTCCAAACAGATGTGAATCCAATTCAGGAGTTGTTTAAGCTTTCCCACATTATGTATGATTCACCTTGTCCAATTCGGTGGGATCATACAGTATTTGGTGTCAACAATGGTGGTATGCCACTGTACGTATACATGAATGATATAATGGAAATCGCCATGGGATCCCAAATTTTAAACATTATAGTCATTCAGTTATGGATGATGTAAGTATACTTTAGAGCTACATATTTTTACATTTCTTAATATGTTTTTACTATATTCATGATATTAACAATGCAGGTACATAAATAAATTAGTTTATAACTCAGGGAATCCTGATATCTATGGATTCCTTAAGCCACAAAGCATACAAATGTCCGGAAATAAAAAGAGCATTTACTTTACCCCAATTATTCAATCGTAAGTTACTAATCTTTATATTTTTTATTTTAAGTAATTTAGAGAACATGAATAATGGATTGATTATTTTAGAAGCCATTGGCAACTAATGGTTGTTTGACCTTTGGATAATACTTTGGTCTGGTTCTATTCACTGCATAAAAAGCCAACTAATGAGTTCAAACAAGTGGTACAAGGGTATGATTTAATTTACCTTATAAAATATTGATCTTGTTTGTATAATATGCAAGTTATTACTAATCATCTTTGATTTTAGTACAATTAATGTTATTAATGTACTTGGCGGTAAATCTATACCCACATCCCATATCCTATGTTGGGTGCAACCTAAGGTATTTTTATTCTTAATTGAACCTATTAAATTCGTGGTGGACTTGTTTAATGATTTAACTTTGATGAAATTATAGTGTAACAAACAAAAAGGAGGTTGGGAATGTGGCTACTACATGATGCATTGGATGAAGACCATAGTCCAAGCCCATATTACCGACTCTTGGGAGCATATATAAAAGTGTTCAAATTAGATAAAATTATGATGAGTTTCATATGATGATAACTACTAACACGATTATCCTATTTCAGGTTTTCATAGATCCAAACCCAATTGAACTCAAGTACATAAAAGATATTTGGAAAGAATGGGCAACTTACTTTATTGAGAAGAAAAATAAAAACTTAGAGTAAACTTGTAGTAATTATAGCATAATGTATAGTATATTGTATGACTTATATTATGTTTGTCTAACTTGTAGTATATTGTAACAACTTTCTAGTATATGCATAGACTTATATAATGGTTGTGTAAATACTTAGAGTATAACTTGTAATCTTTGTGTAAAAATTGAATTTTAAATTGAGTATGTTTTGAATTTAGATCCAAAGGGATTAGAGATATTGGCTTCTGAATTTTGGTTTTGGGCAGCAGATTGGCTTTTGAAATTTTATGGGCAGCAGATTGGTAGGGCTTCAGGATTTTGGTGGGCAGTAGCGAATAGTTGCCGCCATTTTAAAAACAAATTGCACATACCAGCGCGGTTATAGAGAAAGTTGCGCTGGTATGTGCAATGACAACGCCTTTTTTTAGCCATTTTTGCATAATATGAGCATTTCTTAACACGGTTGCTAAAGAACTGCAGTGGAATGTTATACTTTCCATCGCGGTTGTATAACCACGATTGTATTTTCAGTCCTTTTTATCGCGGTTACAACTATCACGGTTCCGGAACCGCGCTTGTAAGCCTTATGTAACCGCGATTAAATGTCTTTTTTCTACTAGTGAGCTTACGGAAAAATAACTTTAATGGCATTCATCAGAGCAAGGTTCCTATCACACACAATAATTGTTGGATACACATCTCTAAAAAACAACCCTTGTAATCTTTGTAAGGCCCAAGTAAAATTGTTTTCACATTCACTAGACATCAAAACAAAGGCAGCCGAGAAAGTTAAGCCTATCAATGTCACACCTACAATTTTGAGCAGTGGAAGCCTATACTTATTGGTCTTGTATGTGTTGTCCATCAACAACACATTGCTAAATGCGTTTAACAACTTCAAAGAATCAGGATGAGTCCAAAAGATATCACTCACAACTTGGGAGGACTCATGAGACCTATGCCAATGAATATAGTTGTCACACTCCAACAACATCATCAACCGTTGCAGTTTAATTCTTGATCCTCTAACCGATCTCTTGTTTGTATATCCAGTATTATACAATTGTTTGATTGTAGTCACATTGTCTTCATTCTTCTCTTTAAGTGTAAGCAATATGTTCTTTCGTTTCACTCGAATCTTTATCATGTCCACCACTAAAACGTGTTTATCGGGTCGTAACCTACCAGCATAAGGGTGACCAACCAATGTCTTAGCCAATTCATGATTATGCAACCCACATACAACTTTCAAAACCCAACCTTCTCCAGATTTTATTGGTTTGCCACGCAATCTATATGGACAGTCACACTTCCTTGTGCCAGTTATACTCCCCGCTAAATTTGTACTATATTTTCTATATTTTCCACTTCTTTCACATCCCAACAAGACATATGTCTTCCTACCTTGTGCTCCAGTTGCTTTGTCAGATCTGAGTATAACAACAACAAAGCTAAGTCCAAATACAATCTTGCGAACCCATTGAAGTAACTCATCTTGAGTACCAAACACCTACACAATATACCACATTGTTATGTAATTAATTTACATTTCTTAAATATAAACAAATACAAATCATATTACCTCATCAGTTGTAAAATCAAGACTGCAGTCTTCTTCCCAAACCACTAAACCACTTTCATGTCCATCATTTATATCAGACACCTTATTTACCTCCTCTAAATATCTACAAAGACTATCCATATATGTAACATAGCATTTCAACACCTCAGCACGACAAAAATAGAAATAAAAATTTTACTAAAATAGTAAACCGAACCACCCTCCATCCGGTTTACAAAAGTTTGGATGTTTGCAAACGGGATGGCCAAAAGGTGGACCTCATTCAGTTTGCAAATTTGTAAACCGGATATGATTCATCCGATTTAAAAATTTGCAAACCACCCAGAGGCCCACCTTTTGGCCATCCGGTTTGCAAACATCCAAAACTTTTCTAAAACGGATGGAGGGTCGTCTAGTTTAGAAAATACAAACCGGATTCCACCCCTCCCCCCATTTTTTTCATATGGATTACAATTTATAAATCGGATGGCTTCATCCGGGTGACCTATCAGAATGTCCACAATTCAGGAAAATAAAAAATCTTACCTCGCTGTCGTTCCTCGCAAGTTCAAAAGTCTTTTCTACCATTTAATCACCCTCCAAACCTTCAAAAATGCCATCGTCTATGATGTATTTGAGAGAAAACGCACACACACCCGCGCGTGCACACACACACACACACACATATATATATATGTATGTATATATATGTTTGAATAGTCTATGCGTGTATTCTCTAATCTTATAAGTATTTGATATGATTATAACGACTTTATCAAATGTAAAGAAAGATTGCACGGTATTGTATCATTTGACAAACGAAACGCTTGTGTTTTACATAATCTGTTATTGAAACTATTGGTTTAGAGATGATGCAAGATTATGTTTTTTGCTTTGTAATTTTCATCACTTAACCAAAATTATATGATGTTGGATTTTTCCTTAACAATGTTGCAACATGATTAATCATACTTCTACTTATAAAATTAACCTTAATAGTAATTACATTAATTGATTTAATCGATCTTTAAAACAACACAAAAATGTAACCTTCTATAATTAAACTAATTATATTTGAATAAATATTTACAATAACTTATCTATGTAATATATGAAAAGGATGTATATGATAATGCTCTTATCACCTCATGCTAATATATATATATATATATATATATATATATATATATATATATATATATATATATGTTTTCATATGAAAGTAATAATTAATTATATTTGCACAGTTCCTAATATCAAGAGAGGTTAAGACGGGATAATCAAAGATAACTTTGGGATAATTATAGATAACTTGTGTACTCAATTTGTAATAAGTTTTCTATTAATATAATTCTTTAAAAAATTATTTAAAGGAAGATTAAATGCAATCCAAATAATTAGAGCAAACTAATATAGTTCTTTTTTATATTCTTATACAATAGTGATAATTTTCACTTCACAATCTAGTATTCTTACAAAAATAAAAAAATTGTGTGCTCTGTAGAATTTTCTTCTGTTTATGCATTATCTCATCATTATTCTTCTACTTTTTTTAGATAATGTTGTTCTATATGGGTTAGTTTTGACTCGGAGTCAAGTTGACTCTCATCCTTGGCTAATTTACCATAATAGTGTAATTTTTTTCCTAAATTACCAAAAAGGTGCAAAAAAAAATTTTATTACGGATTTGGGTAAGTCGTATGGCATGGTGGCGAGATGGTATGAAGAAGTCATACCACATTGTGGCGAATTTTACTGCGGCAAAAAAGTCGTACGGTAGGATGGCGACTTCGTACTTAAAATCGTACAATGTGTAACGACTTCTTTGGCCACATTTGCAAAGAAGTCGTGGCACGTGGCGGCGACTTCTTTGGTGGAAATTACACAGAAGTCTCCGCCATGTGGTACGACTTCTGTGAGGTTATATAGCATGCAAATCCCATATTGTGTTCACTTTCGTTGTATGCTACCCACCCATATTGTGTTCACTTTCGCTGTATGCTACCCACCCATATTGTGTTCACTTTCGGTATACTGGTTCACTTAAATATTTTCTTCTTTCCTCTTCTCCATTCCATATCAAACCATTCTTACTCAATTACTTTCTCAATCACAATGAATCATTTTCATGGTGTCGGAAGTTGTACAATGTATGAGGATGAACCAATTATCCGAGACATGATAAATGATTCCAGCTCAGAAGATAAAGATCCTGAGGACATGGAAGATGATGTGCCTGCAAACACGATTCATCTATATCATTCAAATACCACAACAACAACAAATACAAAATATGAGCTCGAGGAGCACATGTGTTTCAATTCCAAAGATGCAACAGTCGCTGCAATCAAACAATTTCACATTCAGCAAGGGTACAAATTCATGGTTGTCGAATCAAAAACAGACAGATATGTTGTTAGATGCATTCACTATAACAACGATTGTCAATGGCGACTACGAGCATCTTACTCAAAAATTAGAGACCAATGGGAGATCAAACGAATTGAATCACCTCACATTTGTTTGTCAACTGTAATGTCACAAGATCACGTCAACCTCGATTCAAACCAAATTGCATCCATCGTGGTGAATTCCGTAAGGATAAATCCGTCAATTCCAGTGAAAAGTTTGATTGCAGAAATAAAAAACCGGTATGGTTATAGTGTCACGTACTGAAAAGCCTGGATAGCTAAGCAAAAGGCTCTTGCCATGGAGTTCGGCGATTGGGAAGGCTCATATAATTATCTACCCAAATGGTTTCAAGCTTTACAACAAAGTATTCCAGGAACAATTGTATAGTATGTCACTAGACCGATTGTTGTTGACGGTCTAGAAGACAACTCCTGTCATGTATTAGAGCGTGTCTTTTGGGCTTTTAAACCTTGTATTGACGGGTTTAGTTATTGCAAGCCCATTGTCCAAGTTGATGGAACCTTTTTAAATGGCAAATATCATCCAACTTTGTTAACCGCAATTAGTCAAGATGGGAATCGCAACATATTTCCATTGGCTTTTGCAATTGTTGAAGGAGAAACCAAGGAGGACATGATATGGTTCTTCCAATTATTACGTGCATTGGTCACACCCCAACCAAATGTCTGTCTTATAACTGACAGAGGCTCAGCCATACTATCAGCATTGGAATCTCCAGAGGTTGGTTGGGAATCACAATCAGTGTTTTGCATCCGCCACATTGCATCAAACTTCAATAAGAAGTTTGAAAATGCGGAGCTTAAACGACAACTAATTAACATGGGTTTGTATATGCCTTCACTTCCTTTTTATACTGTATTATCTAAGTTTATTGATTTTTGTAATTTAAGTATCCAATTATATGTCAGGTTATGAAATGAAACAATCCAGACTTCAAGCCAAGTTATCTGCATTACGAACAGAATTTCGTCAGGCAGCTTTGTGGATAAATCGCATACCACTGGAAAAGTGGACTCAGGCCTATGACGACGGTAAACGATATGGCCATATGACAACTAATCTGGCTGAATGCATGAATTTTATCTTGAAGGGAGCACGATCCTTACCCATTTGGGCTCTTGTTAAGACAACATTTTAAAGAACAAATTCATGGTTTGTCGAGCGAGGTACGAAGGCAGCATCTATGATAGCAGGTGGTCATCAATTTCCTGAAGATATTGCTGCTTCATTGAGGAAAAATCAACAGCAATCTGCCATGTGTCATGTCCAAACATTTAGTCAAGATAATACAGAATTTGATGTTCAGGAAATCGCCTCTCACCATCTGCGACGCCGACCTATGTCCTTTAAGGTAAAATTGAATGAGTAGTGGTGTGACTGTAGGGAGTTTCAAGCTCTCCAACTACCTTGTCCTCATGTGATTGCAGTTTGTTCCTTTTGTCACTTCAATTTATTGATGTTTGTTGATCCAATCTATAGTCTCTAGAATATTTACAAGGCCTATGAGATGCCATTTCATCCACTACAAAATGAGGAATACTGGTCTACTTATAATGGACCAAATTTCATTCCAGATCCTCATATGAGACGTAAAGCATTTGGAAGACCACCAATTGCACGTCTCCATAATGAAATAGATGAACCAATCAACAAACCAAAAAAATGTTCTTATTGTAGGAATGAAGGACATAATAGGACCAATTGCCCACATCGGCAATAAGTTATGCTCATTTGTAAAACATATTATGCAATTTAATAATATATTTATCATTTTCATTTACTTACTCAATATTTGTTACTGGATGACAAGAGTTTAAGATCCATATTTATATATTATTG
>Ga0209700_102521_pt1 | contig 36857 bp, 16 predicted proteins | sample SiratroredBW_FD_187528 | JGI IMG/M metagenome (GOLD analysis project Ga0209700, IMG submission 187528) | Root nodule microbial communities of legume samples collected from California, USA - Siratro red BW (SPAdes) (version 2) | ecosystem: Host-associated > Plants > Roots > Nodule | place: USA...
GAAAAATTATTTCTTTACTTGCACAAGAGCTGACAATAGTGGGTCGCGACAATAATTGAAATCTTGAGAGTCTTTTGGTTTTTAGATTATGGTTGTTTTTGATTTTTAAGCAATTTTTTTTTTCTACAATCCACTCTTTCTATTGATAACTGATACTATACACTTCAGATTTAGTGTCAATTACTGTGTGCGGATCAGGCCGACACTAATTTCAACTAGCTTTCAACATTTTAACATCTTAGTGTCCATGTGGTCGATGCTATTTTAACACATAAGTATCAATTTTCTTCATTTTGCATCCGTTGTTGACTATCTCTTTACTTTTTTATAGTAACCTAAAACTCTGTCACTACAATAAATTTTCAATTTACCTACAAATTTTTATCTGCAAGTAAATTTAGCGTCACCTATAAATTTGTTTTTACGGAAAAACATGTAGGTAATTACTTATGGATTTTATTTACAAAAAAAATTCTTAGATAATTATATACGGATAAAAATTCATAAATAAATTTGGCATTATCGACAAATTGTATTTGTGGATTTGTTAGCTGAAAAAAATCCATAACTAATTACCTAAGAATTATATATACCAAAAATTTTTATAAATATATAAATCTAATTCCATATATAATTACATACGAATTTAAATCCGTAAATAATTACATACAAAAATATTCATGTAATTATTCACAAATCTAAATCCTTAATTAAATTATCTACAAATCTAAATTCATAGACAATCACCTACAAATCATTTCATAATTAATATTAATAATTAATTTTATTACAATTATTATTAATTTTATTAATATTATTAATATAATAATAATAATATTATTATTATTATTATTATTAATACCAATATTATAATATTTGTAATGATAATATTAATGTTAATAATAATAATAATAATAATAATAATAATAATAATAATAAAATATTTGTAACCATTCATTCCGTTTTCATTTTTACCTATTATTATCCCAAACGTCCATGTTTACAATTTTTGCTTGCTTACAACTACAGATGTTAAACAGTTTAAGACATCTTTCAGCCACATGCTCCACGTATATTTTTTTAGGTTCTACTACCATGTTGATTCATAAGAACTTTTTCATAGTTTTACTAAGTTCTCTCTTCTTCAATAATTATTGATGGATGTGAGAATGTGAGAGTAAAAGGTGCAGGAAACAGCTTTAACACTGATGGCATTCACGTTCAACTCTCATCCACCGTTACCATTCTCAACACTAACATAGCTCAATCGGTCCCGGAACTACTAATCTATGGATACGAAACATAGCTTGCGGACCTGGTCATGGTATAAGGTATTATTTATTCAAATTTACGTGAGACATATAGCACCGACACAACACGATACAGAGACATGGATAAATCTATATATTACATCATAAATTGATAATCAAAATTTATATATTAAAAAATCATCTATGAATAAGGTTAATCATAACAAAAATTAATCTAATTTATTTATTTAAAATTAAAATATATACATATATATATATATATATATAATTTAAATATTTTTATATGATTTGTTTAGAGTTTAGAATTTAGAGTTTGTTTTTTATTTTTATAATATGTTAATGAGTTTTTAGAAAGTTATGATATTAGTTTTTTTAAAATTGTGTTGAAATCATATTAGAATTGTTAGGTATCCAAACAAATATATTTTAAATTAAACATTTTATCAATATTTATCGTATTAGTGTCTGGTTGTCGGATATAAGACACATCATTTAAAAGGTCAGATATAAGACACATCATTTAAAAGGACGTGTCGGAGCTTTATATATGTCAGTGAAATTTATATATTAAAACATATATGTTAAAACATGTGTGAGAGAACATGTTATATATTAAACTTTTTTTTTTTTTCTTTTCTTTCAACATTGTTTGAACATGGATGTGGCAGTGTGGGGAGTTTAGGGAAGGAATTAGAAGACGTAGCAATGGTGTGACATTTGCTCCAACTGAGAATGGTGTGAGAATAAAGTCATGGGGGGAGACGTAGCAATGGCTTTGCAAGGAACATCCTTTTCCAACATATTACCATGATTAATGTCCAAAACCCCATTGTGATCGACCAAAACTATTGTCCCCATGAAAATGATTGTCCTGGTCAGGTGAACCAAGATTCTTCTACACATGAGTTAGCATAAAACTTTATGTAAAATGTGAAATTGAAGTGGAAATGTGTTATTTCTTGTGAGAAATTAACAAACAGGTATCTGGGGTTGAAATTAACCAAGATATTCGTGGAAGCTCGGCATCAGAAGTTGGAGTGAAAATGAACTGTAGTCCGAAGCACCAATGCAGTGGAATAAGTTTGGAAGATTTGATGCTTACATATCAAACCAAACAAGCCCTAGCTTCATGCAATCACGTTGGAGGAATCGTGTCAGGGCTAGTTCAACCCAACAACTGCTTCTAATACTTAATGTCACAACCACATAACACTATGCATGCATGTGTAGGTTCTTTAGGGTTTCGTGCTTCCACATCATTACAAGAAGCAACTATAGTTAAGAATGGGGAACTTGGTTAGGCATTACTAGATCATGATTGTTTAGAAGAAGGATATTTGTATATGCAAGTAAAAATAGAAGTATTCATTTGTAAAATAAATTTTATTTTTCTTAAAATTGTATTAGATCACACTCAGACTGAATTAGGTCTAATTCTCCTTCAAAATAGTTCTTGAAGGTTAAGGGCTCCACTATAAATGATTGATTAAGTGTTTACAACCAGCTATTTCTGGCCTATTAAATTTCTTTTTGAAAGAAATATATGATAAACTCTAAAAAATTATTTAAAAAAGAAATTACTTGGACAAGGTGAATTTTCTCCTATATTCTCGTACGAGAATTATAATAAAAGAGAAACTTAATTATTATTCTAAAAAAATATATATATTCAAAGGATTGCAAAGCTATATATCTATGAAACTAATATAGTAAATAAAATTTAACTGATAAGAAACTTAATCAAGTTGGTGTAATACGGAAATTTACTCTTTTAAGCGTACCTTTAATAAAACATTACCCATTGAAGTTTTTTTCGAGAAAAAAAAAACAATGACAATTTTCATAATTAGAAAATTAAGGTCCAAATAAACTCAATAAATGAGTAAAAATTATGCTTATCAAGGATTAAATAAACTCAATTAAAAATGAATTGTTTGAAGTTCCAATAGTTGGTAAGAAATATATTTTGTATAGACCAAATGAAATAGTAAAAAGTAGGCTGGATAGGTTTTTAGTTTTAGATGAAAAACTGCATAATTGGCTTGGTAGTGAACAATACGTTCAGGATAAGCAAGCAGGTGTCAAACCATTGTTCTATATTTTTAAAAATGTCAATGATAGATCGAAATTGAAACCTTTTCAAAATATCAATGATGCTTGATATATTGTTGCAGGACTTAGTAAGTCTGTAATAAGGGATTGGGACTCCTAAAATGTGTAGGGTTAGCATGTTTACTATCAAAGAAAAGATGAAAAAACTGAAAAGTGACCTTCAGATATGGAACAGAGAAGAATTTGGGTTTATTAATTCATCAAAGCAGCAAATAATTAGGGAAATTTGGGGAGCTGGATAGAAAGGATGATGAGTAGCCTAGACAAGGATATGAGGTTAAAAAGAATAGAACTACTCAGTGGAATAACAAGTTGGTTCAATCTTGAAGCAAAAAGTGAGAGCTAGTTGACTAAGATTGGGAGACACTAACTCCAAATTCTATTAATCATCGAGATGAAGAAGGTTTAAGAATGAGATCAAAGGAGTGGTATGGAAATTGGTGTGGGGAACCAAACACAATAAAGAATGAAACCAAACTGCATTTTTTGAAAAAAAAAAAAAAAATTTACTATATCTACTGATTTTAGATTAAGCTTGGAAACATTGAGTTTTCATCCTCTACGTTGGATGATAACACAATATTGACTAGTTATATCACCTACTATTATGAATGTGGTGACATCTTTTTTTTATAAAGTTTCAAATAACTATTGGTAAGATAGATTTAACTTAAATTTCATTAAGAATGGTTGGTGTGACTTTAAAGTATGATAAATGCCAAGTTGTCAATTACTTTGAGGCTTTGTTTGGTTTGGGAAGTGGATTTGAGAGGATGGATTTAAAGAGATTTGAGTGAACTGTGTGTAGATGAGAGGGTTGTTTGGATTAATGGATGGATGGTAAGATTTGAAGGGATTGATTATGAAAGTTTGGGATTGATTTGATAGATGTTATAGATTTGTCTTTATTTTTTAATTGATATATTTATGAAATTACTAATTAACCCTTGTGACATAAGATGGTAAAAAATTAAAATGAATTAGATTAAATTGATTTTAATATAAAAAATATAGAAACTGAATTAACTAACTAGATATTTTTTAGTAGGTTGATAATGATTTTAATTAAAAACCCGTGAACATCCTTATTTTTGTGTATTAATAATTTTATATTTAAAAGAAAATAAAATTATTTTTAAAATGAATAAAAAATATTTTAAATAACATATTTTCCCCTCAATTTCATCATATATATTAAATCAAATAAGGAGACAAAAATATTTTTTTTTTTCTGATTTACTTCAATTAAACATTAAGTAAATATATTTTCATCGATAAAAAATAAAAAAGAAGAATAAATAGAAAACAATATAATATTTATAATACACTTTTATTATTTCTTTTATAAAGTAAACAATTTTTAGTGATTTAATTATTTTAGGTTAATAATATAATTATGAATAGATAGATTGTATTGAGTATGGATAGATTAAAGAGAAATTAATTATATTATAGCTGTTTTGGAAAAAAGAAAAGTATTATGAATGAAAAAATATATATATATATAATTATTGAAATCAATTATTTGAAGAATTAGGTATAAATCAATTTATTTTTCATATATAATATATATTGTTACAAACCCTAAACCCACTTAAAGGAGTGTTTTGTAATTTCCAAAGTCAAGAGTATTTTGTAGTTTGTACTTCATTTACAAGGGCAATTTTGTAATTTCGATCTTCATCCCTTCAAATCCCTGCAAATCTCTTCAGATGAGCGAAGATTCAATCCTGCAAATCTCTCCTCATCCATCTTCCCAAATCAGGTCAACCAAACAACCTTCATCTCCTCAAATCCATCTTCTTGAACAGTAAATCTTTTCAAATCAGTCTAACCAAACACAACCTAAATGTTTCGGTAACATACTGAGGGGTTGCAACGCATCATTCACAACTTGAGCGCCTAAAACAAATTATTCAACAAAGCTGGAACAGTATAGACTTATATAACCAAAGGGACTTTTGGATAATATCTTAGTAGTCAATAAATAGAAGATGTTAGGTAGGAAAAGAAAAGCAGAGGATAATAATTAAGGCAAATTACGAAAAAGCTTATGATTTAGTAAGATAGGAATTGATATACTAAATGATTAGTAGAGCAAACTTTAATAGTAAGTCAATTGGACGGATAAAGGGATATATGAAATCTTCCTCAAACTTTGTCTTAGTCAATAGAAGCCCTATCCAAAAGTTTAAGCCAACAAGAGGACTAAGATAGAGGTCCTATGGTCCTATTCTTATTTTTTATAATTGTTGAAGGTTTAGCTTGGATGGCTAGGCAAACAACTAAAACAAAATTGTTTGAAGGAGTGAAAATAGGAAAAAATGAAATTAAGATTAATATTCTACAACCTCTGGATGATATATATGGTTCTGCATTCAAGGTTCTCTAAACTGGCAAGGTGGAACAATCCAATAATCTTGATGCAGAAGGTTCAAAGTCTACTAATCATGATGACATCGAGGAGTAATGTGTTCAGATATATGTTCTGAATAGTATCTCAAGCACATAAGGACTTCCAAATCAAAGTGACATAGAGGATGTTGGTTAGGTTTTTGACCCTACATACAAGGCCTTACTTATGCAGCCAAGAGATGGAACAAAACTATCTTACTAGTATATGAACCACCAGCATACATCATATAAAGGCTGTGTAGGGAAGTTAGTAGAATTTAATACATGTGTGACTTGTGGATATAAGTGCAATCTGCACACCATTGTCTTGCCAAGGACCACTTTAAAGGTTTTGAATCGCAGTCTCTAGGTAAAATAAGCAACATCGTGTGGAGAATTATGTGGATAGTTACGGTATGGACTATATGGGCATAGAGAAATAATGTGCTTTTTGGAAATTCAAAATTCGACGCTGAAGATATATTCAGGTTAACTCAAATGAAAACATAGGCATGGGTTACAAGAAAGTATAGGAAAACCCAATTCACATAATTTGATTGGTGTATCAACCCTTTGACATGTTTGAAATCAATAACATAAAACCTAAATAGAGTAGAAAATGTTATAAAAAATAAAATTAATAGAAGTACTTTAGGGATATTTCAATTTTTATACAAAGATCGCAAAATCACACTAGTTTACGTAATATGCCTTAACTGTTCCAGAATGATTCTATTGAATATAAAATTGTAAAGAAACTTACATAACTCCACGAACCAATTACACCAATTATAAAAGTGTATCTATGTTTCTCAAACAATTAGATAACATTTCCAAACATTAATAAATGATGTATATAAAGATCACATAACTCTTTCGATCCAATCCTGTTGAGCCTTTGCTTTTGCTTTCACGTTCTGTAATGTCTTTCCACATCTACTAGGCATTTCATTTCTTCTACTTGTTGTTGACTGATGCAGGTCCTTAGCTACATAAGGATGCAGACCACAATGCGTTTGAAAAGGAAAAAGAGGTGTAAGGGTTTAGGCTTTGGAAAGTTTGGTTGTAGAGAAACTGCGAAAGGAAGAGCTGAGCTAATTAGGTTCCAAATATAGTGTAGGAAAGTGGGATCACTGCCAACAACAAACTGCATGGCCCAAGTGAGATTACAAGTTCCTCACCAGAAACAAGTCTAAATGTTAAGAAGAAAACGCCCCGATGAAATGGCAGAAAACTGATTAAGGGGACACTTGTCCATGCAGAAATGGAAGGAACATAATATTGATTTGCATATACACTTTCTAAACTATAGTTTGGGAAGGCATATCAGTTGCAGGTGGAAATACATAACATCTTATAGGACTGTAACGTTCTATTAGCCATGAAATACATAACATCTTATACAACTGTAACGTTCTAATAGCCATGAAATACATAACATCTTATACAACTGTAACGTTCTAATAGACATGTACTATTGTTCTCTTTTTTTTTTTTTTTGGTATGTTGATTTGTATCAAGTAGTGCAAATATATGGGGTGTGGTTTTTTGTTGCTTATTCACACACCTCAACAATGACTCTTTGTGTAAAAGGTTTGAACTTATTATTAATTTCATGATTTTTTCTGATAAAAAAAATCATATGGAGGTTGTGTGTAATCAATCATATAAAAGGATTGCAAAAAAGTTACAACCAATGACAACACACTAATTCATTATGTTGGATTTCTATTATGTCAAAGTAGCTTTCTTAGATGTCTCTATTTGTAGTATGTTCTTGAAATAGCTGCAGGTTTCTATCTAATAGGATTAACCTTTTGGTTGTGTGTATTTTGTATTTTCTTTTCTTTTTGTATACCGGTCAGGGAAACAGCATAACCCTATTTTTTATAAAATCATTATTGCTGATAAAAAAAAGTTAATATTTGTTGATGACACATTATTTGTGTGCAAAAAGCCAAATACCAAAATGTTTTCACCATAAAAAATATTCTGGATGTTTTGTATTAGCATTAAGCCTAATGATAAATTTTCTCAAAAGCATGATAGGACGTCAAGGTGTAGAGAGGATGAACCGGAAAGGCTTTTGTAACTGAATGATAATCTCTTTAAAGTTTGATGATATTTAAATATTATTATTTATCTTTGCCACTAATATATATTATAATTTTATTTATATATAATATTTTATTAATAAAATACACTATCAAATAAAAGTATAAATAAAAATATAAGTAAATAGTGATATCAAATTAATATTTTTTTCATATGATTGACTTTTGAGGGCAATGAAAGAATATAAAAACATTCTCCACTAAACAAGACTTTGTTTGGAGGGTTCTATTAGATAAAGTACTTAGGAAATTTAGCTCAGTGGGAGGTAAAGCTAAGCAGTAAAATCTGTTCTCTTTGCCATGAGACAGAGAAGATTGTTAAATAGTGGTTCTTTAGCTATAAGATAATTCACAAAATTTAGAATATGTGTGATAGTTAAGTGAGAGTATATTCTGTTCATCACAATAATCCAATGAGTAACTTCTAACAATTTTACTTAGTACAACTCACAATAAAATATAATTTAGAGGGGTAAATGGATAATGATAATTTGGAATTTGTAGGACAAAGGCTTAGAATAATATTTAAGAATCAAAATGGAAAGGTGAATCAGAAAAATCCACATGTCCAACTAAAAGTCTAGGTTTGGATGAAAAATAAATTTCCTACTGTCAAATTCTCTTATACAAATTAGTTTTAATGTTCAGTGTAGTGCATTAAAAGGTTAATATAATTCTTGAGATTTATCTTATTATGGAGTAGGATGAATCTAGTAGACTATATAACAAAAGAAGACAATTTTTTTTTCTTTTTCTTCCTTTTCTTAAGGCATCCACAATCAAATTGGATTTTTAGTTTTCTCTAAATATATGTTTTTGTTAAAAACTTGACAGAAATCATCGTTAAAATAATGTTCTATTAATAAATTAAAATCTAATAATTTTAAATATAGGTTTTAAAGCATTATGTTTTACATTTTAATTTCTATTTTCATTAATTATGAAAGTATCCATTATATAATATATATATATATATATATATATATATATATATATATATATATATATTAACTATTAAATTGTTAGTATGTGTTAGTTGGTTTACTTGAACAAAATATTCATACTTGTATCTCGTGACTTTAATTAAATTTAAAATGGAAGCTAAGCATGCAGTCTTTTGAATTCTATCAACATATAATACATAGCTTTATTTATCTTTCAATATTTTTTTCAAAAGTTAAGAAATATAATATTTTTTTTATTTTAATAAAGTAGTTTTACATTTTATTATTATTTTTCTCCATTTAATATAACAAATACACGTGTAAACTATTATTTAAAAATTAAATATAAACGCAAAAGTATAATAGAGTGATTAACGTAATAATTTTTTAAATAATAAATGAATAGAAAAAACAATTTCTACTTAACACTTTGGATTTGGTGATGATGTGGAAGTGATAAGGTTTTATTTCCAGTCCCTAATCACAACACAACACATTGAAACTGACGCAAAAATCATAAACCTTTGAGATGTCGGAAGTGAGGAACAAGCAAGTGGTTCTGAAGAACCATGTTGTTGGTTTTCCCAAAGAATCAGACATGAACATTGTTGAAGGAACCATGAAATTGAAGGTTCCAGAAGGTTCCTCTGATCTGCTCCTCAAAAATCTGTACCTCTCATGTGATCCCTACATGCGACTCCTCATGACCAAGGACGACGACTATGCTAAGAGAGTTGGGCCCTACACGCCTCACTCTGTAACTCACTCACTCTTTCACCACACAAAGTTAAATCTTTTCTTGCTATTATGAACTTCAATTCAAACTAATTGTACATAAATGTATAGGTGGTAACTGTTGAGTGATTGCAGCCATTGACAGGAAATGGGGTGTCTCAAGTGGTGGAATCTGGACACCCAGATTATAAGAAAGGTGATTTGGTTGTTGCAAGGACCAAATGGGAAGAGTATAGTTTGATCCCCTCATCTCAAATTAGTCTGAAAATTGAGCACGCTGATGTCCCACTTTCCTACTATACTGGAATTCTTGGTATGTGTATTCTCAACAATTTCAATTTACTTTTTCATTCTTAGTGAATGATGATGCACTTGATGTCAGTATGATCTTCATTCATAGCATCAGTTTTCTTTTTTTTTATACTTACTCCTTTCTTTGTCTAAAATATCATTAGAAAATGTTAATTTGACAACGGATGGAAAATAAGTCTCCTTTAACCATGGTGAAGTGGCACACTAAAGGGTATTTTTATCTTTGTGGCTAAAGCACATTTTTATCTTTGTTTAAAATTTGTATTTTAAAAAGTGAGAAAGTGGTGGAGGGTTGAATGTCACTCTAAAGAGTCACAACATTGTGAAAAGAACTGTGGAGAAATCACATCCAGAAAATCGTTCCATATTGAAAAATTCCTCCCATACTGAAAAATTCTTCATACTAGAAAAATTGAAGGAGACAAGTGACTGTACAAAAGCGGAATCGCTTCACACAAAAACAACTTTTAAAGGAGAGGGTTTTATTCAGGAAAAGAAAGGTGAAATTTACTGCCGTTATCCAAAACTGAAACCACTCCTTCACCTCATCACAAATCAAAATATACTGAAACCACTCCCACTTCACCTCATCACAAATCAAAATATACTACCCGTCTATCAGAGAACTTCAACCCAACGACCAATATCGCTTCAAAGTACCACCTTTAAAACTTGTCTCCAAAACACTACTGCTCCAAACGAACGACCAATCACGACAACACAGATAAAATAATCTAAATTCATTTTCAATTTCAGATTAAACACCCTTAAAGACTTTAAAGTCCAATAAAAATTTATTTCTTTGATACCGGTAACACTTCCAATTAAAAAACTATTTTCATTAGTGCACTCCCAAAACTGAATCTGAAACTAGCACACCTCACCGTCACGTGACCCTCAGGTAAGGTTGGCATATCAGGTAGTAATGTCAAAATATCAGCTTCCAATATCATTTAGACAATGGCTTAACATGATTACCTAACCATCATAGAAGAGACTCGTGAAGGGATTTTATGGTGCTTATTTGGATTTAGCTTATCATGTATGTTCTTAAGCACATGGTTGAATGTAGCTTATGACCTTTCCATACAAGCTCAGTGTTCAGAAGGTTTATTTCAATAAGCTTTTTTCAGTATTACATTAAATGAGTTTTTAATTAAACTGGTGGTTGTGCAGTTTCTTGTTCCAATAATGCTTTTGCTTACATTTTTTCTGTTCAATGAAGGTTTCAAAGTTGGATCCTTTATTCATTAGTTCAGTATACCTGTTACAACCCCATCCATCTCTGTGATAAACACCTTTCCTTACCTATTTTTTACCTAAGAATCTGAATATTGGTAGTGTTATGTAGCCCTGTCAAATACTATTTGTGTCGGATTCAGCATGCACATTGTGTTTCACCTGAATGAATCTTATATCAAGTTTGCACACAAGCTTATGATGATGCAAGATTTTATATAACTTTGTTGTGTCTCTTGACCCATGTTATTTTCTTCTGTGACCACAGGTATGCCAGGAATGACTGCTTATGTCGGTTTCTTTGAATTAGGTTGTCCCAAAAAAGGAGATAAGGTTTTTGTTTCAGCTGCCTCTGGTGCTGTTGGTCAACTTGTTGGCCAATTTGCCAAGTTGAACGGTTGCTATGTTGTTGGAAGTGCTGGAACCAAAGAAAAAGTACTTGTTTACTGTTGCTATGTGTTTGGATATAAATCAATAATCAGCTTCAAGTGTTATAATATTTATTCTACTGCTTAAAATACCACTCTTTAGAAATTATTTCTCCTTTCACTTATGTCTTGCAACCAGGTGGATCTGTTGAAGAAGAAATTGGGATTTGATGAAGCCTTTAACTATAAGGAGGAGCCAGACCTCAATGCAGCTTTGAAAAGGTTAGTGTGTAACACTGTCCTAATAGAGAAATGTGAGTTTATATTATGTATTTCCACAAAGAAAATGTTAAGAGTTACAGTATCTGATAACACAAGCAATACTAGTGAGTCATGAATTTGGAAATCAGGTACTTTCCAGAAGGCATTGACATATACTTTGAGAATGTTGGAGGCAAGACACTTGATGCAGTACTCCCAAATATGAGACTCCATGGTAGAATACCTGTTTGTGGAATGATCTCACAGTACAATCTTACACAACCAGAAGGTGTAACAAATTTGGCACATCTCATATTTAAGAGGGTCAAAATGGAAGGTTTTATAGTAAGTGATTTCCGCCATTTATATCCCAAATTCTTGGAGTTTGTGCAGCCTCTGATCAGAGAAGGGAAGGTTGTGTATGTGGAAGACATTGCTGAGGGTCTTGAGAATGGCCCTGCAGCCTTGGTTGGCCTCTTTACAGGTCGCAATGTTGGTAAACAAGTGGTTGCTGTTGCTCATCAGTAAAATTATATGAACAGAAACATTGTAGCATCTAAGCTTTACTTCTGAATTTTCAATTTTCTGTTGGATTTTGATATTGTTTTGATGGTGTTTCAATCATCTTTCATTCTGGTTAGAGTAATTACTGTTTGATGTGAATTTTCTTTTGAAACTATTGGCAAGGACAATTAATCCTAACAAGTAGACATTATTAAGTAATTAGTATTTTTCAAGTACTTGCTTCAACGTTAGCATAATCTATCTTTATTACTAGTTAATGAAAAATCAAATTTAGTGATTGTGGATTTTAAGCAAACAGTTGGTATGCGATAATTACGTTAACAAGTATGTTCGATGTAGTTTGTACTTGCAACAAAAATTTATTGTAAATCGTAATTAATAAATACGTATTTTCTTTTCTGTCATTATTTTACTATATTAACTTAATTATAATTCTTTATGGAAGATGGTTAAGATCTTTATATAAATCTTAATTCTGTAGCAATTTAAGAGATAAGTTGCTTAAGTATTATTGCCGATTAAAAAAAAAAAAGTTGCTTAAGTATTAAGAATATAAGATGATAAAATTGCCTAATTCTATCTTTAGAAGATAAACCCTTTTATGTATTTTTTGAGTTAAGAGTCAAAATCAATTTATCAGTTGTACTTTTAATCCAAGACATAATTATGGTTAATCAGGTCAAAATAATTAAATTTAGAAGTAAAGACGCAATAAATTTAAAAGAGAATCAAAACAAGTTACATAAGACTAAGGATTTGTAACTAAATAAAAATAACATATTATAGAAAAAACTAGAAAATGAAGAATGGAAGAACCATGAGAATGTGTTGTAAAATCGCCTAGAAATGTAATGTCTACCTCTTTGGTAACTATCTCATAGATCAAATAAAAACTAAATAAAAAAACGTTTAGTTTCTACTTCCACGTATATAATAAATAAATAAATAAATAACATTAAATAAATAAATAAATTAAAATAATTAACACATATATAATAAATAAATAAATAAAACACAAGTATTTAATAATTATCAGGACCTGTTATACATGTTATGGATATCTTTTTAAGCCTTTCTTAACTATTTTGTGTTTGTTGAGCATTACTTCTTCTTAAGTATTTACAACTAAAGATTTTGGAGATAATGATTATGTATACAAGTTTCTTTATAAACTTTTTTCAGAAGTGGAAATATGAACATAAATAACAATATACAATCTGAAATACGAAGAATAATTTATGTGAATATAAAAACAAGATAAGAAATGAAATTAAAGGAAATAAAAGAAATAGAGTAGAAAGTAGAGATAGAAAATATTTAAGATAAATACATTGAAAAATCATCACATAAATTTCTAAAATTTTATGATAATACTCAAGATAAATGTTTAAAAGTTTTCACTTTCTCATTCAATCTAAAATATTTTATAAAGAGAGAAATATATATATATATATATATATATATATATATATATATATATATATATATATATATATATATATTATAATCACGTATGGTCAAAAGACTACATAATTACATGTCCATAAAAAATCAAATTTTAGATCTACAAAGATCTTAATAGGACCAAGAATCTTAAAGTACATTCTATATTTAGATCACATCTTCCATGATACTTGTTTTCCCATTTTGTCAAGAATTTATACTCTTATCATTTCTGTGTACAAAAAAATAGTTTCTTAACATACTTTTAATAATCTTCAGAAATAAAGGTTAATAATCAACTTTTATCTCCAATACATATAACCTAATACAATAAGAGATAATATATAATTAAATAAAAAAATTCATAAAATACATGCCCACATGTTTTACTTTTATTTTTTTTATGATATCTTGATTTTTGAAGTGAAAGTGAAGATGGAATAACATATGCAATAAAATGGTAAGTGTGAAGTTGGCAATAATAATGATTGGAAAGAAAAATTGGAGAGAAAAGAATGAAAAACAGCTAGAAATGTCTGAAACTTGCAGTCTTATTCATTCTCTATTCACAACACAACACAACACATTGAAAAGACAAAAAGATCATAATCCTTTGAGATGGCTGAAGTGAGAAGACACTGCATACAAAATTCCATCTTAAGCATCGTACTCAATTTATTTTATGTGCTTCAATTTTATGTATTATTTTTTTTATATTTTAAGGTAAATAGTGTTCTATAACATGCTCCAAGCTTATTTTATTTTTTCTTTTTTAAGGAAATGAGTTATTGTTTAAATATTTATGTGTATTCTACATAATCGTGATTTTTAATTGTGAATAAAAATGTGTAAGAGGAATCTTAACCTCGATAAATAGTTTCAAAACATTCTCTTCGTTCAGAAAAATAAAAATAATAAATAACATTAAATAATTTTTACATATAATTTTATTTAATGATTGAAAAAATAAATATTTTAAAATTACATTAATTTTACACATTTAATAAAAAGGTGATCGTCTTATAACAGAATCAACATCATGATATACATAGTCCACTCTTAGACTCAAATTTAATTAGAAATCGTTCCCTTTTTAAATATTTTTTTCCTAATTTTCTTTATTAAATTATAGCGACCCTTGAATTCTTTTCCATAAATTTTTCCTCTACTATGACAATTATTAATATTAATGATTACATCACTATTTACGGTTAACACGTCTCCATTCATGATAATAAAATATTTATCCAATTAACATTTTTTTTTTACTTGAATGACATTTTATAAAGAATAAAATCTGCAATATATATATATATATATATATATATATATATATATTACATAATTACTTACTTAAAAGTTAAGACTAATAACAATTTATACATAATTCTCCTCATCACTAATTTATTGTAAAAAAAATAACCATGATAAAAATATAGCTTTTATATACTTATATACACTAATGTAGATTTTATTATTATTATTATTACTACCATTATTATTTATTAATTTTGACCTATTAAATAATAGTGGAGCTTTCATAACACTGTTAATTTTAAGCATTAAGTAGATAAAACGTGTCTCATGTTGTAGAGTATGGACACTACAAGTAATTTGATATGGTTTTTATTATAGATAGCTTGGTCCCTCCATTTCTTAGATGGTAGACCTTTCAGGAAACTCCCTCATAAATAAAATTACATAATCCTTGAAGAGTTATTATTATTATTATTATTATTATATACATATCTCACATCTTTCAGCAAGTGAACAACATTTGTAATTAAAAACAAATACAAAATCAATTTATATTGATTTAATTAGTCCATTTAATTATTAAAAGACGTTTTTATTATTTTATCATAAGAATTGTTCTATATGAAATAGTGAAACTGAACAAACTTATTAAAGGGGTTGAATTTCTTCTTCTTCAAATAAATGCTTAACACATATATATTTACCCATTTTACATATCAAATTGAAACTAATTTTAATTCAAACAATAAAAATAAGAAAGTGTAATAAAAACTTTATAAGAAAAAAATAATATTAGTATATAAAATTTAGAAAAAAAAAATATATAAGTTCCTAAATATTTAATCTCTTTTTAACATTAAACTCCTTCATCAATTGTAATTTATTAATATTTTTTATTTTAAACTTAGTTTCTTTTAGAGTTTAAATTTTAGTTTCTAAAGTTTAAAACACCTATCTAAAGATGATGCCGTGTTTTAACTCGATTTATTATTGGTTTGCCGAAAACAGAACAGAAGGAACTGGTCCACCACAGTAAAATATATTAAAAATTTTAATCTTTATTGCAAAGAACAATGATAACTTGACATGCGTAATAATAATTTATATTTATTTAATACTTGAAAATAATATTATTTTATTAAATATAATATTTTATTAGAAAAAAAAAACAGGTGTAACATGAGTGTATTTTTAATGGTGGTGTCAAAAAAATTTATTCTATTAAAAAAGAAATATTAATGGGTTAACCAAGTGACCTGTCAATTTTTCTATTTAATTTTTATTTTTTAAATTTTGTATTTTAAAAATTACCTTTTATTTATTTACATGTTATAATTATTTTATTATAATTAATAATTTAATTTAATTTTTAAATATTAATTATTTATTATACAATCTTATTTTATATTTATATTATTTAAATAATATAATATAAAAAAATTAACTAATATACTTCAACATATTAAGTGAGACGAGACAAAGCAAAGTTTGTGCTTTGGAAACATCGATCATATAAAATTTGACTGGCCATCGCCGCCTCTGTACTTATTAATATTTTCATGAATTAGTTCAATTTTAAAGGTGCAAAAGTTTCTTATTTAAAAAAAAATTATTATACAAGAAAATTTTAAAATTGAAAAAGGTGAATGTGTTACATTTAATTGTGTGAATAATTATCTTTTTAAGATTTAAATTTTCCAAATTAATCAACTTACCAAGAAATCATCATAAAAAATATTTTAAAGTGAAAGAAAATGAGAATCACATTTTTTTATTTATTTTAGATTTTAGAGCAAGGGCAGAAATTTTCAATAGTTTGTAGCACCACTAGGTTTCTTCCATTTGTATGGTGGCCAAGAGTTTCCACCAAACTTTTCTTTGGTTCCATTCATTTCAAATTTTTCCCAGTGAGAAACAGAAGATTATTACTTTTCAAATATTTTTATTCATTTTAATTAAATTAAATTTTATAAAAAAAATAATTACCATTTTGATTATGAATCTTGAACACAGGATAAGAAGACCTTTAGGAATTATTTATATATCATTATTTTATTTTTATCTCCCTTTCATACAGTTAATTAAATAAAAAAATTGAGGCACGAGTAAAATACTTTTTAATAAAAATTAAAAATTAAAACTGTTATAATCGTAACAGAAACGTAGCATGTGATTTTACCGTTTTGTCCCTAATCATTTCCCCTATAAAAGCTTCTAACAATGGAGGTAAGAGCAAAGACTCCATAACCAACACTCTGACGAAGCTTATCGTGGTTTCTGGGAATTCCAATGGCAGAAGTAGTGAGGAACAAGCAAGTGGTTCTAAGAGACTTTGTGGCTGGTTTTCCGAAGGAATCAGACATGAAGATTGTGGAAGGAAGCATAACGCTGAAGCTTCCAGAAGGTTCCAATGAGGTGCTTGTGAAAAACCTCTACCTCTCTTGCGACCCTGTCATGAGAGTGCTGATGATCAAGGTGGAAGCCATTGACGTGTATCATCACTAAACACCAGATTCTGTGAGTTATCAAATCGTTTTTGCAGTACTGCACTTTCTTCTTCTTCTTCTGAATTTTCACACTGTGTTGGATTAGGTTTTTTCATCTTTATGAATGGATTAATAGGTTCGATTCGGTTAATGTGAAATTTTGAAAATACAAATTTGATGTAATTTTATCGTGAATTTGTAAGATTAATTGATTGATTAATCTAAATTTTGAAATAATTCTTTTGGATCTATTTTTTAAAACGGTTTAATTAAGAAGTTCTTTTTTTATAAATAACATGTGAAAATTAAGGATCCATAATTAAGAATTAAAAAATTGTGGATAAATAGTGGTTTCCCTGTGTTAAACATTGAAATAATAAAAAATAATAGGCTTGTTACTAAAGTTTTAATTTTATTTAAGTTTGATTAATAATTGATGTAAACGAGCACTTATTTGGTTTTTACTAAAGTGTTAGGTGAGATTATTAAAAGTAAAATTAATTTTAGGAAGTTAATTCCTGTCCGATATAAATTGTTTTTTGTATTAAATTATTTTTTAATATATTAATAATGTTTTTATTATTTTTATTTTAAAATTTATATATTAAATAATTTTTGTTCTTTTTCATTATTGAGAAACATTTTTATCATATATAAGGTATTTTTTAACTGCATAGATAATTATTTATTATATAATATAATATTTTGTTTTTTGAATAATTAATTAAATGTTAATGATTATTTTATTTTTTAAAAGTTTGTTAAAATGAAATATTTTATTGTTAAAATATTTATAATTTTAGTTTATTAAAATGAGATATTTATAATTTTTAATTTGTTAATATTTTTTTTTTGAATATTTTACTCAATTGAGTGTGAGAGAGAGAGAAAAAATTATATAATAAATAAATTTTAAAATAAAAATAGTAAAGACATTTTTGAATTTTTAAAAATTTGTTAACTACAGGAAGTAGATTATATTGTGCAGAAATAATTAGCTTAATTTTAATATGCAATCAAATTTAAAGAGTAGCCCAACAATTCTAAATTTAAATTGCAATCAAATTTAAAGAGTCACCAAAAAATTTAAATTTATAAAGTAAAAAAAAGTAAAGGTAATAGGTTATTACTGCTAAGGATTTTACATTTAAAAAAGGTAAAAAAAACTTTCTTTAAAATTAATTACATATATTAACTTTAGTTTAACCTCTTATACATACTGAAAATCAAATAAATGCTTATTTATATCCATTATTAACTAAATTCAAACAAAAATTAATAAAATTAACAAAATTTATATCAATTTTTTATTGTAATAAAAATGAAATATATTGTGCTCACCATTTATATAAAATTTGTATAATACATGAATGCATTAAAAATATTATCATTTTTAATTTTCACTAAAAACCTACCAAACTCACCCTTTCTTCTTCCTAAACAAGTTTTCATTTTCTAATATTACTTTTTTTATTATTTTAAATTTTCATATAAAATACATAATAAATTAAAATTAAAATTAAAATTTATTAAGTATTTTTATTTTTAAATAAGTTGGTGTGTCAATCTAAATAAGCTCTAATATTTTTATTCATATTAAAAGGACATTTATCTGTAACATGGTCTGAACCTCAGTGGTTGACTCCCATATTAGATGTAAATTTGATATTTGATGGTTTTATTTACACTCGTCAGTACGTATATCTGTATATATCATTTATTTTCAAAATCAACTTTCAAAACATCTTTCAATATCTTTATTCTAAATTTAATAATAACATTAATATACTGATTATTAATCATTTTTATTTAGATTTTTTTAAAGATTAAGGGGCAAAGATCACATAAACATTAATAGTTACAAATTTGTGTTTGATTTTATTGATTTTTGTTTAGGTTTATGGAATTAAACTTATGTTTTAGGGATTAATTTTATCTAAATTTATAATTTGTTATAAAAGACTAATTTTATTTGTACTAATATTTTACAGCATAATTTTATTTTGAATTTATACTTTTAAGATTAAAATCTATTTAAGTTTATATTTGAAAAAGTAATTTTTTTTCCGATATTTTTTGTTTGAAATTAATTTTTTTAAGCACCACCGAAAGGTATAAAAAAGTTATGAATAATTTTTGAACGGGAATCCAATATATAATAAGAAAATCTTAAACAGGAATAGTTACTATTTATATATATTTTTAGACATGTAATAGGAATAGTTACTATTTATACATCTTTTTAGACATATAATGAAATCATTTTTAAAATTATTTCCCTATAGTATTTTCTAATTTTATTTATAATTCGTGTAAAAAAAATTAACTTGTCAAGTAATTTCTTTTTACTACTTTCTTTTTTCCTGACAAAATGTTTACGGATAAGCTACTTCAAATACTCTCTACTCATATTTTTGGTTTATATATATAAGTAAATTTAGTTTTTATTTATATATTTAAAAGTTATTTGTTAGTCTTCCTATATTATTTTTAGACTCCTTTCCATTTTATAAATTTAGATCTTAGAGATTTAAAATTATATTTATAAATACTAAAAAATTAAAAAATATATATATATTTACAAAGATAAAAAAGTTAAAAATATATTCATAAGAACTAAATGAACATTTTTAACGTATAGAAAGAAAAAAAGAAACTAAAAATCAATAGCAGAGGTAGTATCAAGTTTAAATAAATATGACTGGTAACTTATGTTCGTGAACAATATTGCAGCCATTAGCAGGCTATGGTGTGTCCAAAGTGGTGGAATCTGGACATCCAGATTATAAGAAAGGTGATTTAGTTTGGGGATTTACTAAATGGGAAGAGTACAGCTTTATCTCCTCATCTCAAATATGCTTCAAAATTGAGCACACTGATGTCCCACTTTCCTACTACACTGGAATTCTTGGTATGTACATTCAACACCTCATTTCAGTATGATCTGCATTCATAGCGTGAAGTTTGTATGTCATAATTACTCCTTTCTTTGGATTTATGTGATAATCACCATCGTAGAAAGAGACTCTGGAAGGACTTTTATGTAGCTTATTTGGATTTAGCTTATCATGTATGTTCTTAATCAAGTGGTTGAATGTAGATTATGACCTTTCTATATAAGCTCAATGTTCTGAAGGCTTATTTCAGTAAGCTTTTACAATGATCTTGCATTAAGTTTATTTCAGTGTTAAATGAGTTTTTAATTAAACTCTTTACACAAAAGCATTAAAGTTGGAGGAGGTATATCCATCTACTTTTTTCTACAATGACTAATTGGCCGAATAATATTGTTAGAATAGGTTAAATATGGATTTTAAATTTAATCTTACGTAGCTTGCAAAATGAGATTAAAAGACCTTATTTCTAGTCGAAGCAGGATGTGTGACATGTTAAATAAGGTTATATGTTAAAATTAATTCTTTAATTATTAGTTCTATATATCTGTTAAAGCCACATCTCTGTGCTAAACATCTTTCCTTTCATATCTTTGTTACCTAAGAAGTGGTACACTTCTAAATAATGGTTTTGTCGTGTAGCCATGTTAGATACTTATTCATGTCGGATTCTGCATGCACATTCTGTTTCACCTGAATGAATCTTAGCAAGTTTGCATGCAAGCTTATGATATTGCAAGGTTTTATATAACTTTGTTGTGCCTTCTGACCCATGTTACGTTCTTCTCTGAATGAATCACAGCAAGCTTGCATGCAAGCTTATGGAGGTTCTTTCATGGTTTGCTATAATTTTGTGTGCCTTTTGCCCCATAATATTTTATTTTATGATCACAGGTATGCCAGGAATGACTGCTTATGCCGGTTTCTTTGAAGTAGGTTCTCCCAAAAAAGGAGATAAGGTTTTTGTTTCAGCTGCCTCTGGTGCTGTTGGACAACTTGTTGGCCAATTTGCCAAGTTGAGTGGTCATTATGTTGTTGGAAGTGCTGGAAGCAAAGAAAAGGTATTTTCGCAATTATTATTATTGTTAGATGTTCCTTTATAAATGATTATTGGATTCATCATTTAGGATAGAAATTCATGTTAAATTTATAATTTATTGTGTAAAACAAGGCTAGAAATTCATGCACTAAAATGAATGTCTTGCAACCAGGTGGATCTGTTGAAGAATAAATTAGGATTTGATGAAGCCTTCAACTATAAGGAGGAGCCAGACCTCGATGCAGCTTTGAAAAGGTTAGTATGTAACACTGTCCTAATACAGAAATGTGAGTTTATATTATTTATTTCCACAAAGAAAATGTAAAAAGTTACAGTATCTGATAACACAAGCAATAGTAATGAGTAGTGAATTTGGAAAGTAGATACTTTCCAGAAGGCATTGACATTTACTTTGAGAATGTTGGGGGAAAGACACTTGATGCAGTACTCCCAAACATGAGACTCCATGGTCGAATACCTGTTTGTGGAATGATTTCACAGTACAATCTTGCTCAACCAGAAGGCGTAACAAATTTGGCACATCTCATATTTAAGAGGGTTAAAATGGAAGGTTTTATTGTAAATGATTACTACCATTCATATTCCAAATTCTTGGAGTTTGTCTTGCCTGAGATCAGAAGTGGGAAGGTTGTGTATGTGGAAGACATTGCTGAGGGTCTTGAGAATGGCCCTGCAGCCTTGGTTGGCCTCTTTAGTGGTCGCAATGTCGGCAAACAAGTGGTGGTTGTTGCCCGTGAGTAAAATTCTATAAATAGAAACATTGTAGCATCTAAACTTTAGTTCTGAATTTTCGATTTTATGTTGGGCAATAAGCCTTTTTTTTATGTTGTTCTGTATGTATAACACAGAGTCTCCAAAGTGGAATTTTTTAATAATATTTTCAGGTCCCACTTTATTTTGAAAACCTGAATGTAAGTTAATAAGAATTCATTTTCAATGCCCCTAATGATGTTCATCCCGAGGATTAGACTAGGGTCTAAAGCACTAGAAGTCAAACTGGTTAAATTTCAGAAGACAAAACAGAGAGAGACAAATTAGGTGAAATGAAACATTTGTATATATAGAGTGAAATATGAAAGAAAAAACCCTGAAAAGGGCAAATTTTTCATTATGGTATAATTTTGTTTGAAAATTCTTAAAATAGGTAAAAAAAAATTAATTACCACTTTAATAGATCATGTCATATCGATATCATTATAATAATATAGCTATAACATAGCACAATATAATTAGGATGGTAATTAAAAACAAATTTATCCATCCTAAAAAGCGATATCATTATAATAATATAGCTGTTACATAACACAATATAATCACGATGGTAATTAAAAACAAATTTATCCATCCTAAAAATTTTCAAACAAAATTATATTAGAATGGAAAAAGGAGATGATATTTTAACACTGACAATAATGATTTACCTCCGTTTGATACTAAAAAATAATATTATTTTATTAAAATATAATATTTTATTATAAAAATAAAGAGTCAAATGGTATTATTTTGTTACAGGAGTGTGAAAATAGATTTATTGAATGGAAAATTTGCCAAAAATAGTGGTAGTAAAAATTAGTCCTACATAAGAAAGAAAGACAAGTGTCTTGTTCAAGGTTTTTTGTGACTAGAAATAGGCTGAGGCAGTCAACAGAAGCACAGTATAGTCAACAAGAAGTAAACTACTGAAACTTCTTACTAATTTAATCTTTTTCTTCTTCTTCATAGTTCTGGGAAATGGAATTGTAAAAGGTTCCTAATGATACTAATTTCATAGATTAGAAAGCCAGTGGCTCTTATATTTATCCTGGGAAAAATAAAAGCTAAATTTTACACTCTTGATTGATTTACTTCCTCTTTGTTGTATGTTCCTGTGAAATTTTACCTGCTTCCATAGGTGCAAGAAAATTCGTTTTCTTAGAAAATGATCAAATGATAACAATTTTTTGTATAATTGTACTTGGATAAGTGAGTGTTTAAGTCTGGTTCATAGCTCATATCTTATCTGTGCATAATAGTAGTGTTTGTTTGTTTTAAATTCCAAGTTTGTTTTAAATTCCAGACCAAACTTACACCAATGAAAGACCTAATCTGGCAAGTTATGTTACATGTCAATGACTCTATGACCTCAATATCTTTTTTTTATGATATCAAACGAAGTATATCAAATTGCTATGAATAAAAGCAAAATTTCTTAATAAAACAGTGTTGTTAGTAGTAAATGGAAAATAAAGAACAATTAAAGAGTTATAAGGCATGTAGGCAGGTGAGAAGAAAAAAAAATTATAAATAAGATATAAACCCTACTATAAAAAATACATTCATACTAATTATAAAGGAAAGATTTTGCAATCCAAAAAGTTATAAATATTCCTACCTCCACAAAATTGTAGCTCTGTATTACTTTATGGGATGAACTCCTATAAAATTTCATAATAGTTGTTATAAAAATATGTCTTTACACTTAAAGATAAATGACTTCGATGATGGAACAACATGTGAAAAATCAAATAGTATAACTTTAATTAAAAATATAAAAATTTTGACTACTCAATAATAAAAAATTAAAAAAGATTCAATTAAAGAAGAGAATTTTTTTTAAATTTATTAAGAATTTGAAATATAATTAAGCTTCAATATTATCATACAGATTTATTATAAAGATTTTATGAATTATCAATATACTTTAAGTAAAACACCATGATAGTGTGAAGTAACTTTTAATAGTTATCCCCAGTATTTGTGTGTTGATTGATAATCGACTAAAAAGATATAATATTACATTAAAGTATAATAAACGTTTCTGTATGACTTTTTTATTGTCAAATAAAAATTCAAATTAAATTTTCAGTTGAGAATAAAATAAATTAAAAAAATAAAACAAATAAATTGATTTGATTTTAATACTATCTGTTATATTAATGTTCCGGAATAAGGAATCCGAAAACATTTGTTTTCAAAATTGTATATCTGGAAGGTTATTTTAAATTCCGAAAAGTATATTTCGAATAATTATATCAGTGTTATGGAATAAGGGAATCCGAAAAGTTTTCCAACTAAAATTTCAGTTCAGAACACGTAGATAAAATATATAAAATGATATGATTTTATTATTTAAATTATAACTCTTTGATATGAAATATTATTATTTTATTATTATATAATGTTTTATTAAATAAAACAATATTAAATAGACGAAATTTATAAACAGTAATATTAAAGTATAATTTTTTAAATATATATTTAAGATTAATCATTCAAGTGAAGAAAATACAAAAATCTATGCAAAAAAAAAATTAAAAATTGAGAACGTGACCAAATTTTTATAATAGACTTTCTTTACAGTATTTTTGAGAAGAAGATAATTATTTTAATTATGTTTTATATAATTAATTTTTATTATTAATATATTTATATTTATATTAAAATAAAATAGATATAATTAAAAGTAATAATTATTATTATTATTGTTGTTAAAATAATAATAAATTTAATAAAACTATAAAACTTTTCCTGTAATCATATTATTTACAAACTTTGTTTTATTTTAAATCCTATATTTTTCATTTTCATTCATTTTCTAAAGTAGATCATTGGAATCAAAGAAAGGATAAATGTTCGGAAAATATAAAAGTAGAGGTTAAATCTTATAACTGGAACGAATAACTGAAAGTAAAAGCGAGAGAAGCAGAGATACAAGTTTTGTTTCTATATATGGAAGGTAATTAATTTCCTTTTCAATCAATATTTCTCATCCTTCAAAATATAACAATAACCATTTCACCCTTTTCCAAAACAAAATACTTTATTTACTTCATGTGAAGTACCTATCACAAATGCTGCATATCAACTGTTTGATGAAATGTTGCATTGAATTCAACTTCAATTGTATGGGACTGGCCCTTTTAACTTATTTGTCATCCTTTAGAATTTTACTAAATGCTTAGAAACCACTAATTTTTTGACTGTTTGTTTGTGTGTGTATGTTGTAGACCAAAGTTGAACTCCATGCTGCAGCCGATATTGAAGTTGAAAGGAGCTCAATACAACATTTAGTTTGAACTGCATTCGTCAGAAGCTTAGACATACCACACCTACCCACAACCAACAAGAGGTATTGTGTATGGTTCTGTAGATTTCTGTTAATCAAAATATTTGATTTTATAATCTAAGATGTACAGATCATTAAATCACCCATCGTACTGTCGTTAAAATAGTGTCTTGCACTTGGCAGGCATTTGTTAGGGTATAGAAACTCATCTTCAGTTTTTACCTTTGTTTGAAAGCTGTACTCTCCAACCAAAACCAATCATCCTATTCTGCAAGACCCTTTAAATTTTTGGGTGTTTGTCTTGTAAATAATCATGTGGGAATGGTAGTGTCCGTTTGTTTTAAATTCCAAACCAAGCTTACACCATTTCCAATATGTGAAACCCCAGTTATAGCATAATTTCCAGAGTAATTTTCTTTTTCAACATGGAATATTGGAGATTTAAATATGAAGTTAATGATGCCTGTAGTCATCTACATACAACTTAGGAATCAAGACCTACATGTGAATGACTCTATGGTAGCATGTTATCTTGAAATTAATTGAGTAATTACACCAGTATGTTGCTGCTGTTAGTAATTTATCCTGAATTAAGATTCTATTCAAACATGAAGGGTTCTTCTGTCTTCTAACCGTAAGAATTCTTTCACATTAATAAATACCTTTCATTAGATTAAAAAGAAAATAGACAAAGGAATCAGAAATATGTGAAAAGATCTTTCCTTTTATTATATTTGGTGTTGCTAGTTTTTATTAAACTGGTTTTCATGCTTGGTTTTCCATCCTGTATTAGACAATTGAAAATGCCGGTTATGAAGCGATATGTTCTGAGATTGTTCATATCATTGAAGTATATCACTGCAAACGTGGTAGACAGAAGCAACGGTCGAATTGTAGCAACATCATCCACTGCAGAACAGAGCATTAAAGAGTCACTTGAGTGTGGCAGGTCCTGCAATGCTAAAGCAGCTACTGTTGTTGGAGAGGTATTGGCCAGAAGGCTCAAAGTTGAGGGTCTCAATGAAGGAGAAGGAAGAGGGATTCATGCAAACATAGGTAAAGAAGTAGGGAAGAAAGGATTTAAGAACCAAACCAAGGTTTGGGCTGTTATGAATGCTCTCAAGAACAATGGAGTCAAACTTGTCCTCGATGATGAAAACGATGACAAATTCTTGGCCTGATTCATGATAAAAATATGGTGAGTCTTCTGCTAATAACTTCTATGCAATAAAAAATACATGGAAGTATTGTTCAGTCTTATTTCTTAGAGGCATCTGTGTCAGAAGAATCCAATTGAAAATCTTATTGAAAAATGTTAGCAATATAGTTTAGCCACATTCTTAAGGATGCTCTTCTTGTTGGCTAAAATTGATTGAAAGTCACAAAATTGTGTTGCTCTTACTTTATTTATTGAGTTTTATCCAAGATTTTGTGATTTTTATTTATAGATTTTAAACCATAGTAAGAGTATGTTACAAGAACTCTTCTTTACTTTGTTTGAATTCATTCATTTGTGATAGTAAATCAGATTAAGGTATCGGTTATACCAGATGCAATCGTCTTAGGTATAATTGAACCGAATATCTCAACTCTTGCCTTTTGAATAAATTCCTGAAGAAATTCTTGAATAACGTGATTATAACTTTGTTGAGTCATGAAATGGAAAAGTGTTTCTGGATAATATTTTGTAAGAAAGAAGCCTTGTACCAATCAAACTCTAGGTAATAAGATGATAATTTTGTTAATTATGATCCACCTCAGACGATAAGAATCGAGAATTATAGAAATTGTAAAAAACTTTACATCACTTTAGAGGCTGAACTCAAAGTATGTTATTTTGTTTATAAACTTCACCATACTTTGTTTATCTTTGTTAATATAATAATGTAATACTTTTAACATAACTCAAATTATGATTAGTTATGTGGGTCTTTTATGATAATCTTTTGGTTGTATTTTTTTTTTTTTTTTTTTTTTTTTTTTTTTTTTTTTTTTTTTTTTTTTTTGGTCTCTATCTTGAAGTTCAATTCACATTGTGATTCCTTTTACAACTAAATTTGAATATCAAAATATTTTAATATAACCTAATTATTAATGTGGAATAAAATAAAAGTTTGTGTGTGTATTAATTAGATGTAATATGTTTAAAATATTGACATTCTTTTACAATTTAATGCTGCAAAATAAATAAAAATAATAATAATATTTTTAAATAAAATACCTAACCTTTATAATTTGATTAAAACTAAAGTGAGTTTTATAAACAATTATTTGGATGTGATATGTTTTAACATTGGGCTTTTAAGACAACAATTTGTCGTCTAAAGATTTTTTCTCAAAATTAAATAATAATGATTTATTAAAATTTTATCTAAAACTCGTCAGAGCTATTTACAATCAAATTTTTGCTTTTTTTATTTAAATATTAACAAAATTAGAAATTAATAAAGAATTAATTATTTAAATTTAATATTTCTCTTAATGCATATTAAAATTTAAATTTAATCTTGAAAAAATAAATGCATATTAAACTTTTAATTAATTAACTTTTAAATCATTTAAAAGTAGCTAATTTAAAGTTGTAGCTAATAATGATATATTTAAAGTTGTAGCTAATAATAATTCTTATTTCAGTCTTATTATACTAATAGTAGCTAATCTAATTAATTAACTTTTAAATCATTTAAAATGGGATAAATATTTTAAAAAATAAAAGCAAGACGATTAATTAAGTATATTCAATATCTTTGATCTCGAAGTCAACGTATTTTCTTTATTAATTTTTTATTTTTTTATATTTTGCTAAAAAACATTAATAACGACTTCATTGTTTTTAAATTATATTTTTCCTCCCACGAAGATCATGTACAGTTACATATTTATTTATTTAAATTATTTAGATTATTTATTCATATTTTTAAAATTATTGTTTCTCGATTTATATTTCAAAGTGTTATTTAAATTAGATAACATTCTTTACAAAATACTCAACTGTGTTGGGTCCAAAGTAAATAAATAAAAATTGAGAATTTGAACCAAACTAACATAAGACTTAAAAAGAAAAAAAATACCCATCTGATTAATTAATATCAATGATTGCATAAAGGCCATGAAACTAATCTTTATAAGAAAATTGATGTCATTGTCATTGTTAATTACTATCATTGTGGCTTTTCAAGATCTTAATCTCATTATTGTTCTTGTCTCTTTTAAAGTGAATCTCTTCTACTATTTTTAATTTGAAACTAATCATACAGAGTTAGGTTGCATATTTATCTTTTCTTAAAATGAAATACCATTTATATAAATAAGGTTGTGTTTGGGTATTGAAAAACATGTGAATTCTCATGACCAACCAAATAATGTAACTTCTGCACGTGGTTCATTCATTGTGGACACATCTCTGTTTGTCCACCATTAAAAACTTAGTGGACTCCTTTTTTTTTTTTTTTGCTCTTTATTTTATTTTAATGAACCAAATTCCCAAATCTTGTCCGTCTACACAACATGTAGGACCTTCAAATAATTTACTTTCCTTTGTTACTTTTTTCTCTTTCAAATGAGATTCTCAACTTCAAACTTAGAAGTAAAAAAGTTCAAATAAAAACTTTAGTACTTGCAATTAATAGTAATTTTTCGGCAAAAGCATGAAACATGTGTAATTTTTTTTTTATTAAAATAGTATAATTTTTTTTTTATAAAAATAGGTAAGTCGTGTTATAGATACATAATTTCTATACTTAAAGTCGTATCAATATAATACAATAAAAATTATAACAATATAACATAATTTTAGTGAAAAAAAAATAAAATCATATTAACGTGACAGTATAATATAATTTTACTATAAAAAGATTTTATTACTAAAATACATTCTAACATAAATTTTACTGTAAAAAAATTTTTATTATTAAAATAATGTCTTTAATTATTTTTTTACATTAATATCATATCAACACTTTAATCTTTTTTATTTTGTATTTATTTATGATACGATTTCATTTTGTATGTACTTGTGATACGACTTTCGTGCCGTACTAGTTTTCGTAAAAGAAAAATTTGTATCTTTTTAATAAAAGCAGAAAAAATTTGTTTTTCTGTAATGTTTTTGCCTAATTTTTTTATTTTGGTCTACATATAAAAATTTCCATATTTTAACCTTTACATGAAAAAGTTAATAATAATAAAGTGACCAACAAACTTTTGTTTTAATGAAACCAATTTTTACAATATTTTGTAATAAAAGAAGAAAAACAGAGACAGAGACCAGCACCAACCATTCTTCCATAAGCAACAAAGCCATCACCAAACTCAAGGTGGTTGAAGAAAAGTTGATTCAAAGAAGATGAAGCAGAAACTGCAGAAACTCACTAATCAGTTCTTGAATTGATTAATTTTGTGAATTGCATTGATTGAAGAATGGAGAATTCCATGGTGGGGGAATCAAGAAAGTGGGTGGTTCTTGTGGCATCAATATGGGTGCAGGCACTGACTGGCACAAACTTTGACTTCTCATCATACTCTTCAGACCTAAAATCTGTGCTTGACATAACCCAGTTGCAGCTGAACTACCTCTCTGTGGCCTCAGACATGGGAAAGGCCTTTGGGTGGTGCTCAGGTCTCTCTCTCATCCATTTCCCTCTCTGGGTGGTTCTCTTCATGGCTGCTTTCATGGGACTCTTTGCCTATGGCCTCCAATGGCTTCTCATTCATAGCTTCATCACTTTGCCTTATTCTGTGGTCAGTTTTCTTCACCCAACACTCCAATTCTTTGGATTTTACTTTCATACACGATTTTAACAGAAAGTTTCAAACTTTCATCAATTTAGGGAAGTGGGTGGTTTGATTCTTCTTGGTAGAGTGAATGAAGACAATGATTTTAAGAAAAAGTTTCAAACTTCCATGAATTTGGGAAAATGGGTGGATTGATTATTCTTGGTATGGTGAATCTAAGTTAATGATTTTAACAAAAAGTTTCAAACTTTCATGAATTTGGGAAAGGGGGGATTGCTTATGCTTGGTATGGTGAATCAAATAATGATTTTAAGAAAAAGTTTCAAACTTTCATGAATTTGGGAAAGTGGAGGGATTGATTATGCTTGGTACGGGTATAAAACACCCAGTTAAATTAAGAAATAGTTATTAAATTAAACTAATACTAAATTAAATATTTTTCTAAAATTACATCTGAATTTTGTAAGATATATTCTTATTTTTTATAAATATTTAATTAATTTGTACTTTTTAATCTCTCTCGTTAATAACAAGTCGTCTGATTGTGTTTATTTTTAAATTTTATAAAATAATATACATTTATTATTATATATTTATTTTATAAATACAAAGTTTGATGCTTTTTAAGTAATGAATATTTTAAAAAAATTATTTATTTAAAAATACATATTCTAAGTTTGAAATAATCACTTAATTTTAAAGTAAACTTATTTTAGAAATATTGTTTCTACTTCTTTATTTATTTTTTTTACAAACACTTTTTTTAAACATAAACAAAAGTTAGCTATTCATGGAAGGAGAAAAAAATAAAATGTTAAAAAGTTTTAGTTAGATTCCAATCCTCACCCAACTCATACTTATATTTCCCTTCACTTATTTTCTTATTTGTAGCAATCAAACACATAACTTTATCATTAGTGTAGTGGTTCGCCTAATCCATTAAGTTTTAGGATTAGGATTGTGTGCTGTTTAGAAACTCCACCAAATCTCAATAGTAAGAACTAAAAACATAAAAAAAATAAAAATAAAAGTCTCATTTCCTTGTAAAATAAATTATACTAAAAAGTTCATAATCATATATTTTATCTATGATCTGATATCTCTATATCACATATGGAAGTACTCATAATCAAGTCACAAGTTACAACCACTTTATCAGCTAGCTCTTAACACTTCATTTTCTAATACTCTAAGATGCAACAAAAATAAAATTCAGTTTGCTAATAAAAAATGCCATTTTTTTCAACTAACTAGATTGCTGGTGGAGTTGCTCTTATAGTTACAAATTGGTTAGGATTCAAGCCAATTCCTCTTTAGAGTAAGTGGGGTTATCTTATCTAAATCATGAAGCATTCTTGTGAAGTTCTTTCCACCATTTTGTTAGGTTAGTTCACCTACCCTTTCCCATCAAGTGGGGGTAGGGTATGAAGAATTAAGTATAAGTTAAGTCAAAATCATAATAAAGATGTTCCAATGAAAAGAAAAATGTAAAATGAATTTTTCCCCTTATGTACCATTTGTATGGTATATTTCAATCTAATTTATAAAACTGGACATCTTATACCTACCTGTCTTTGATAAAGTAATGACACAGAATTAGTTGATAATCACTTAATTATTTATCAAAATACAATGAGATGACTCATGTTACTACTGATTTGTCATGATTAACATATCAAACCTTTTACAGAAATATTAGCACAAATCAAATGATGATTATATTTCTACAAACTATTCCAATTTGATTGCTATTAACACAAAAACATTTGTGCACCTTTACAGGTTTTTTTTCTCTGTCTGATTGCTGGCTGCAGCATCTGCTGGTTCAACACCATCTGCTATGTCCTATGCATCAGACATTTTCCTACAAACCGTTCACTTGCATTATCCTTGAGTGTTAGTTTCAATGGTGTGAGTGCAGCTTTGTACACTCTCATTGCCAATGCAATAAACTCAAATGATGACACTCTCTACCTATTACTCAATGCCATACTTCCTGTGCTAATATCTGTTATAGTACTCATCCCAATTCTCCATCAACCACAGCCTCAACCACATTCTGTTGACACCATTCAGCATGATTCCTCAATTTTCCTCTGCCTCAACATCCTTGCCCTTGTCACAGGCCTCTACCTCCTCTTCCTATATTCCTTCTCTTACACAGCTGCCATTGCTCGTGTAATCCTTGTAGGTGCCATTTTTCTCCTTGTCTTGCTCATTTTTGTTCCTTCCATTGTGTATTCTATAAAATCTTCTTGCTTTAGTCTCCCCACAAGCTTTTCCTTCTACTACTCAAAATTCACTCGCGCTGACCCAGACGACAATGATCTCTACCAAGAGCTCATTAGCATCAAGGACGGCGCGAGGAATAAAAGTGCAGAAAGCACAAGAGAGAAGAAATGTTGTGCACTGAATGTGTTGGAGAGGGAGCAGCTTAAAGTGTTAGGGGAAGAGCATTCAATCAAGTTGCTAGTGCATAGATGGGACTTCTGGCTGTACTACATAGCATATCTCTGTGGAGGAACAATTGGTTTGGCTTACAGCAACAACTTGGGGCAAATTTCACAATCACTAGGACACTATTCTCAGACTTCTTCTCTTGTCACACTCTACTCCACATGTTCCTTCTTTGGTCGCCTTCTTGCAGCTGCACCTGACTTCTTAAGCAGGTACTTTTAATGGTGTTTGTATTAAATTAGCTAGAATTTTGATAGAATTCAACTAGATTCATGTGGGGTTGTTGCATGACATAATGTGGTCCAAACAAGAGTAAATAAGCATGCCACTAAATAGGTGTTCAGAGAACTCTCCCCTTAAATGGATTCATCTGATTCAACTCAGATTATACTAAGGATCTAAAGAAGAATAACAAAGCATGCCACTTGTTATGCCACAAGTTCTAGCAAAAACTTGTATTTAGGATCACTTTGATTCCCTTCTCATATTTTGGTATTAAAAAAATTTTCAAAACAATTCCACACTACTTGGCAATTAATTCATCATCCAAATCTATCATGTTTGAAAGCCGTCTCTAAAAGAAGTGTTCTAAAAACTTAAAAACAAGAACAGTTTGAATGCTTTCTCATGTTCTTCTTTGTTTTCATCTTTTTCAACCATGCTTTGCACCACTCTCCATCAGTTGTCTGAGCAACCTTGTGTAGTTTTTACGTTTTGAAAACTAAAATCAGTTTCCAAAAAATTGAAACCAGACATATTTTTTCCACTTACAAAATTATTAACCATGTCACTCATTGTTTGGTTTGAGAAAACATTTTCTACTTTTACCATTTCCCTCTTCCAAAATTTGCACAGTAAACAGTGAAAACAACTTTGAATTGTTTTATGCTTTCATTTTCTTGTTTTGTTTGGTCCTGTGTAAATGCTTTCTCCTACCAAACTGCTACTTTTGCAAAAGAACATTCTATGTACTTGGTATTTGTCCATTTACAAAGTTATGACAATGCAGGAGAATACACTTTGCAAGAACTGGATGGTTTGCAGCAGCCTTGGTGCCAACACCAGTGGCATTCATTTTGCTGGCCATATCTGGCAGTGGAGCAGCATTGCAGGTAGGCACTGCCTTGATAGGGCTGAGTTCAGGCTTTGTGTTTTCTGCAGCAGTGTCTATTACCTCAGAGCTATTTGGTCCAAACAGTGTTGGAGTGAACCACAACATCCTCATCACCAACATTCCTTTAGGTTCATGTCTCTATGGCCTTCTTGCAGCCTTGGTTTATGATTCCAATGCAATGAACTCAAGCCATGCAACTCGGCTGCGAGAAATGTCCATGTGCATGGGAAGAAAGTGCTACCTTCAAACCTTCATATGGTGGAGTTGCATCTCAATGGTGGGGTTGGTTTCAAGTTTCTTGTTCTTCTTAAGGACTAAACAAGCTTATGACCATGATTTTGAAAGGAATAGTAACACAAACAATGTAGCCACAGAATAAATATTATTGTTTTAAATTGTTGATCAATCATAAATACAAGTGTTAGAAATCTTAGTCTCACATCGAGTAGTAATAAGATCATTTTAAATTGTTGATCAATCATAAATACAAGTGTTAGAAATCTTAGTCTCACATGGTGCAGTGATAAAATCAAATGATAGTATATATGTAAAATGTATACAAAGTTAAAGATATTGTTTTGGATAAGAATTATTGATTTTGTGATGCATTCACTAATTTTATTATATTTTATTGTATAATAAAATTTTAGTCGTGTTCTTAGTCCTAAAATTTAGGATAATTTTGATTTTGGTATCTGAATTTTAAAATTATTATTTTAGTCCATTAAAATGAAAAGAAAAGTTATTTTAAATGCATGTAAATTAATTTTTGAACTAAAAATGGAAATTTGTGAAATCATGAAAAAATCTAACAAAAATAAAGAAATCAAAATCCCATATTACAATGGATTAAAATTAATTTAACTTGGAATTTAACGGGAACTACTATTTAAAATGAAAATATTATTTCAAGACTAACTATACATTAGCAAATAGCATTTTATATTAAGTAATGATATTTTGACATTGGTACATAGCATGACATCCATTTTATGTGGCATGACATCTATTTTATATTGCTGATGTAACAAAAATATTAGATTTTTAAGCCAGCATGTAAAGAAGTAGCCCAAAAGTCATTCGTGCCAAAGCACCCTCACTCTCTGCATTCTCTCACTCTCTCACCTCCTGCGTTCTCTCGCTCTCTCACCCCCTGTGTTCTCTCACTCTCTCTGCGATAACTGGCTCTCTCACTCCCTCGCTATGTGTGTGCTCTCTCGTTATAAGCTAAATGTTGGTTTTTTTGGTCATTTATGTTGGAAAAGGAAGTAAAGGTTGCTCTTTTAAGTGATTTTTGATGGAAAATGATGTTTTTTTTGTTTATCGTTTGATTTCCATGTAAAGTTTGGGTTTTATGTGCTTATTGATGGAAAAGAAAGTCATTTTGGTGTTTTGTTCTTGGTCGTTACTGGAATATAAAAGGTTTTTGCGTTTGTGGTTTGATTTCCGTCTCACGGCTATATTCATTATGGATTGACTCTTCTATTACTATGTAGGTACAATTTTCTCCATCGCTATGACAATGATGAATGATGAATTAGACAATTCATTTTGGACCTAAATTCGAACTGCACCTCAGTAAACTTAGCATGTGTACATTCTTTTTGAAATTGTCTTTTCATCAATAACTGTGGGCCACAATGAATTACAGTGTTCAATGAGGCAAAGTCAGCTTCCTTCTCCTTTTCCCACTTGTGTTGCAAGGCATTGTCGTATTGTTAAATGAATTGTTGTAGCATTGTCATAGAATTTATGTAACCTTCGAAAAATGCGTTCATACTCTTACTTCTTTGTGCAGTTGACAATCCTGCCCCAAAAATGACCTTTTAAATATATAGAAACCCATCAATGTCGTTCCTTATACAGAAAAGTCAACCATTGATTATCAACCAATCCAAAATGTGCTATGAAATTATCCCAATTAGTTTCAAATTGATTCATATTTTCGGACTCATAAACGACCTCCTTCATGGTTCTCTTCATGTCCTTGTATTGGTTATAGCCTTGTAACTTTTATGCAATTTTCTTCATGATGTGCCATAAACACCACTTGTGTCGTGTATGAGGGAAGACAGTCGCAATGACATTCTTCATAGCCTGACATTGATCAGTGATAATCCTTTCTGGAGCTTTATAATACATACAACGTCTCCAATAGTCAAATAGTCAAACAAATGTGTTGGTGTCTTATAAGGATAGTAGCCCACCCCCTAAAAGAATGGATTGCCCATGATGATTGATCCCAACAAAAGGTGCAAAAGGCATGTTGTACTTGTTTGTTAGGTATGTTGTATCAAATGATACACCATCTTTAAAGTATTGAGATGCGCTTCTTGCATCTGTCCAAAAAGTCTTCATCCATGTCAATATCAAAGAAAACCAGAGAGAGAGAGAGAGTGCAAAGAGTGAGAGAGGCGCGAATGGCTTTTGGGTTGCCTCCAGTCACTACTACCAAAACTACCCCTGCCACGTAAGACTTTTTGACCAAAATATCCCCAAGTGAGATAAAAACTAAACCATGTCAAAATAACATTACTCTTTATAAAAATAAATTTTGTTATAACAAGATACCTCACACCTTTATCTTGACTTCAACCATTCAAATTATAATTTAAAACACATAACATTTCTTTTCAATTTTTTCCAATTGGTGTTAATACATTAAATATAGTAACATCTAATTTGTTCCACATTATGTAACCATCTTGTTCACATTTCAATGTATTCATTGTTATTCCTTGTATTTGTTCACTACTCAAATGTAACTTATATATGTTTTTTATAGGCAAATTTTCTAAGGTGGTGTAATTTTTATCTGAAATTTTTAAAATGGTGTATTTTTTTATTTATTTCTAGGATATGGGTAAATGGTGCATAGGAGAGACAATATCATTGTGAAGAAACAGTGTCCTTATTACATGATTTAATTTAACATTAAATGAAATCATTAAAAGAGAACACAATTTTAGTTTACTAGATAAAATTGTGTAACTAAGATTTTCAATTAATGAGTTAAATAAAATTGGTGAGAATACTGCACCATTTTAGGATGGTTAATATTCTCCACCTATTCCTCTTTTTTTTTTTTTTTT
>Ga0209700_102523_pt1 | contig 36821 bp, 20 predicted proteins | sample SiratroredBW_FD_187528 | JGI IMG/M metagenome (GOLD analysis project Ga0209700, IMG submission 187528) | Root nodule microbial communities of legume samples collected from California, USA - Siratro red BW (SPAdes) (version 2) | ecosystem: Host-associated > Plants > Roots > Nodule | place: USA...
TATATTTTATATATATATATATATATATATATATATATATATATATATATATATATATATATTATTTGTGGTCCTTTCGTCGATAACAAGAACTTCAAGAGAACATATACATAGAAAATTGGAAAATTAGGTGAGTAACGTGTTTCCTCACGCATGAAAGCGAGCTTTCTCAAAAGGTTGCACTGTTGAAAACGAAGGTTTGGTATGTCTTAATTTAATTAAACAATATATAATCATATAAATATAACGGTACACACCTAATATATGGAGACTGTCATTTCTTATACTTTGGTACATCTCTTCTACGTTTAAATTTCTTTCTTTTGTTTTAGGCCTTAAGGCATAAAGTCAAGCACACAGTAACAGCGTATGTATAAAGTTTCAACTCAAATAATGTATTTACAAAAATGCTAATAATACCTTGTTTTACATATGTTTTTGCTTTTGTTATTATATTGGATAAAATGTCAGTCAGATCCCACTAGTAAATAATGAAACCATGTAAATTACCGTATTAAAATGAAAAATATTAAAACAGTGTGAGGGTCTCATCAGAACAACATTTCACTTATATATATTACAAGAGAATAATGAGACATTTCAATTTATTAACGTAAATAGTTTCCATTAGCTTTTGTGCATCTTTTAAACTTTCTTCTCTAGAGAGTTAAATTCACTTCTAAATTATGTTAACATTGCTTTAGGACTTCTTTATCCAAGAATTTTGACTGTCATGCGACGTGACATGAGAGAGGTAGGTTTTTATAAGCAACTAAAGCTTATCAGAAACAGATGGTCAAAAAATTTTATGCGAAATTGCAAGAGAAATAATGCAAGTAAAAAAGGATGGATAAAATCACTGTAATAAAATGCTGAAATAGCAATGAAAAAATAACAGCTAAATAGCGGATGCAAATAGCATGGTGTAGCTCACTTTAGACGAACACAAAAAAAGATTAAAAAACTAGAATTGGATCCTTTAATTTTAGAGTTTAGTTTCCATTTTCATTTCGCAATTTTCCGCAGCACCGTGCGACCAGTATCAACTCATACAATATATTTTACATGAAAATATATAACATTTCAAATATAACGAATACAAAAATTCTTATTTCTTCTTATACTCATATTCATACACACTAATAATCATCACATCATTATATCAAAGTTTTACTTCTCCAAAATACTTTGAACACTGAATAACTATACAACCACTTAGATATTCATCTCCCACTATATTTCACATTCATATTATATTTTACATATCTATTCCAATATACAAAATATTAAATTAACTCTTCTTATGGACAGTGTGTTTACTAACAAAACTTTTGGTACATCTCACATTAACTTAAGATAAAATCAATTTAAAATATATAAATAAATATAATATTCCTTATGTTATAAGACAATTATATAATAATAAATTAGATTTAAACTTACTTTTTAATATAACATTAGAACAGTTTAACAAAATTGGTTAGATCTATTATATTTTTATCACAGGATAAACTTGTTTTTCACATAATATATATATATATATATATATATATATATATATATATATATATATATATATATATATATAATTTGTTGGAATTTACATTACTTGTAACAGTTTTAAGTTTTATTAAGAGACATCATGAGACATGTATGTCATACTAATAAAAATTGGAGTGTTTTAATTATAATGTTAGAAGGACACTTTCTTTTGAGCCAAGTTAATCCAAAAAATACATTATTCAGTTCTATATACAATTATACTTCTTCAATATTATTCAAGTTATTCTTTAACAGTTTCTTTTTTTAAAGATTGTTTATAGAAATCATAGATTTTAATTTAATTGCTAGGTCTTTTTTAACAGGTTGAAATATTCTTTAAATATTTCTCATTTATTTATTTCTTATTATTAAAAGACATAAAGATAATAATTAACTTATCTTAATCTCTACTTATCTTAATATATACTTTATTGCCTCATATTCTTCCAAGACAACTGTTCTAGTTATACTTTTATTCTAAAGAGAGTTTAAAGGGGAAAAAACTTTAAAAATGAATTTTGTAATAATTTAAAAAACTAAATAAACTATAATAATATTTATAGTACATTTTTTACTTTTTATCATTTTAAAATTTATTTCTTACCAAAATTTCTAGTCTTGCAGCATCCGGTAAAACATGTTGGTGGGATGTTCATAAAAAGAGGGTTTTACTTTAGCAACATGACACGTTCGCTTTCGTGTTTCTTTTTTCTCTACTTTTACGTAGTTTTCTAATAATATATATAATCCATGTGCAGTTATCAAATATTTCACGTGGGTCAAAACTAACAAAAGCCAATGGTTTTCCCCTCTTGGGCAACTGCATACCATCTATTAATTTTTCTTTTTACTCTTCTTTCTTTCTTCTCCTTCTTATTCTTTCTCTTAATATTATTAGTTTTTATTAACTGACAATGTATAGAGTAGTGTATATTGATAGTATAATAACTTAACAAAACAATCCATTTATCCATCATTCATTTCCTTAATTCACAAATAAATAATATTTTGGATAGAATTTTTTCACTTAATTTTGTAGTTTATTGATAACTTATCAACTATTTTATAAAATTTAATGAATTTGTTATCAATTAATAGATTAAAATTAACCTAATTATTTTTTTACGATTCAACCTTTCTTATATTTATTTTTTAAATTTTAAAAAAATATATTTCTAAAATTTGTTTTACAAAATATATTTTCAATTTTTTTAAGAAATAGAATTTTGAAAATTTGTTTTAGATAATGAAAAGTAATTAATTTTTAAAATATACTACCTTCCCCTCTCTCTACATACACACACATATATATAAAAGGAAATATGATTTTTTTGCTATCCTAAATATGTGAAACATATGTCCACTTTCAAATGGATTAATTGTTAATATTTTTTTATATTATTAGTTTATTGTGAAAAATATGAATGAGATATTCACTTTTCTCATAAAAGTAAAACAAATAATTCAATTTTATTGGTTGGAAAATTATTTATAAGTTATGAGTAATATTATTAAATAATAAACCACGTAATTGAAAGAGTATCCTTGAAATAAAATTTAAATTTATGATGTCATTCTTTAAAATTAATCAATTTAACTATTTTTATTTAGTTTTCACAAATTAAATATATTTTTTTCTTTTACACAATATGAATTGAATATCTGTTCATGAAGAAATTATTAATTAATAGATTAAATAATTTTTAATAGACCAAAATAATTTTTTTATTTAATTTATTATAATTTGACTCAACTGTTATTAGCATATGAATCTTATTTCCACGTTAAGATTTTATAACATTGTGGACTTAGAATTTTGTGAGAGAGTCTTGATCATTTTCTTTTTGTCTTATTAGAAAAGTAAGCTGAACCAGGAAATAAAAATGCAAGTCAAATACATCATGGAAATATAGAATGTTTCTCAACATGAAAATTTAGAACTTGCCTCTGACTGAGATTTTTGGCTTATATATTCAGTAGCAGACTAAAACAGCTTAAAATATCCATTTTAAAAATTTTTAAAGGAAAAAAATAAAATCATTTTTCTTATGAACTAACATTAACTTATACTTAAGCTAAAAATAAAACTGTACAGAAATTATATAAAAAAAATTATACAAATGAATTTTATCTTAATAAAAAAGTTAATATTAATTTTCATAAAAAAGAAAAAACAGATCAACCCCTTAATAACGATAATACTTACTATGTGGAGCTGTATTATTATTTGGCCACAGAGACATTACCGGATGGTTATGGATAGTGGGAATTTAGATGGAGATGGTAGGTTTGATATACCAAAAGAAGTTGAAAAATTCAATATTTAAAAGTAATTTATTCTTAATTATGTAATTTGTTGTTGACTATCTTTGTTGATGTTCCAAATTTGGCAACTGCAATTTTACATTAGTACATCAATTATAGAGACTAAATTTACGCTTTGTTTTGTTTGTTTGCCTATGTTGGCAAAAAAAAAAAAAACTTCGGTCCTAGGGTAAAATTTACAGAGTATTTTAATGATTATGGTATGTAACATGTGTTAAGATATACATGAAGTTTTATAAAGATTACACGCGACTTTAAATAGGATTAGATTATAAAAAAAGTTTATATACATATTTATACTTTTTTGGTCAATACACTTGACTTGACATTTAGTTTTTGGTGTATATATGAAAAGAACTATAATATTGTCGTAACTTTAATAAAAGATACAAAAACTTATTTGCAAATAACTTTTTATGCCAAAATGCAATTTTTCTTAGGTAGGAACTAAAAAATGAATCAGATTCATGAAGTATATTTATTATTTAACAAAACACGCACTATTAATGATTACAAGAAAAATTACACAAAAAAAAGTCAACACAGACTGAAAATTTATTGATCTTTGAAGATGATATTTCTGACATCCTTACACAATGACAGAATGTATCACAGAACACTTGAAAATACAGTAAGTGCAGTTCTACAGCACGAGGATGACATCATAGTTACTATCCATTTGTTTGAGGTAATGTTTTAGATTTTATTTATAGTATTCATATTTATTATTTTGATAATGTTTTGAACATGATATATTGAAACTTGATCAGGAATATTAACACTATTTTAGTTAGGTTCTTTTCTTTGTTTTATGATGTAAACATGCTATAACCAGTGATAATAAATTAGAATGAAGAACTAAATACATTAAACCATTTTACATTTTATAGCACTTACAAACATATATAAGTATGGAATTATTCGGATCCGAATCCACATCATTCTCTATAAATGTGTGGGAAAAACTAAAAAAGAAAAAAAATACAAAATTAAAGTATAAAAAATTCATGTTTTTTTTGTTATGTTCTTCTTCCATTATGCTATAATTGATGATGCTGTTGTTGTTGAAGGTTGACTAATTTAAAGTATGGTCCATTTTTATTCTCTATGAGACTTGAATGAGTCCCTTGCTCAATTATCTTTCCATCCTGCAAAACTGAGATTTGGTCTGCATTTCTTATGGTGGAGAGCCTATGTGCCACCATAACTGTTGTTCTGTTCTGCATTAACCTGTCCAATGCTTGCTGCACCACACGCTCTGACTCCACATCAAGTGCACTAGTGGCTTCATCAAGAAGCAAGATTTCAGGGTTCTTTAGAACTGCTCTTGCAATGGCTACCCTTTGTCTTTGGCCACCAGATAGTTGCACTCCTCGTTCACCTACTTTGGTGGAGTAGCCCTCAGGAAGAGCACTAATGAAGTTATGAGCATTGGCGAGCTTAGCTGCTTCAATCACTTCTGAATCAGAGGCACCTTCTTTTCCATAAAGTATGTTTTCATAAATTGATGTGGCAAAAAGAGCTGGCTCTTGTTGCACAAGACCAATGTGTCTCCTAAGAGATTTCAGATTAAGTTTCGTGATGTCTTTGCCTGTAAGAGTTTCATTTGTTATTGTTAGAAGAATGTTATTGCTTATGCATGCAAAAGGGACAATAAAGAATCCTTAGAATTTACTTGGATAGACTTCTCCACAAAACTTACAATGAAGATAAGAAAGTAAAATGAATTGAGTTTTTCCTTTTAAGTTTTATCTGTGTATTGAACAAAGTATTTGGAGTTGGAGTATCTTACCATCAATTAACACCCTTCCGGATATTAGATCATAAAATCTGAGGATAAGGGAGATCACAGAGCTTTTACCAGAACCACTTTGCCCCACTAGGGCAACACTCTTGCCTGCAGGAACTCTTAGGTTGAAATCTTTGAAAATAGTCACATCTGGCCTTGAAGGGTAGCTGAAATGGATTCTTTTGAGCTCAATTGTTCCCTCCACTGTTTTCAATTCTTCTCCAACATCTCCTGTTATTCCTGACTTTCTATCCATCACTTCAAAAACCGATGCAACCATTTGGTTCCCTTTCAAAAGGTCTGGGGCCAGGGCCAAAGTCTCACCCATTGCCAGTGCTGTTACTATCAAAACCATAAATGACTTCATAATTGATTTAAAGCTAGCAAGCTCCTTTTCCATCAAAGTAGATCCATACCTGCAATAAGCACAAATGTAACCATCATTTGGTGAGACATGAATCCTACTAGTAGCCTATTTAAGACAGAATAAAGTTAAAACATCTACCACAAGGCAAGGCCATAAGATGAGAAAATAAAGAACTGGGAAACGCCATAGAATATGCCAGCAATTTGGCCTCGTTTAAATGAGCGTTTGGAGGGATCAACAAGCTCATTAGCGTAAAGGTCAAGGACCTTTTCTTCAGAACAAAATGCAGCCACAGTGCGTATATTGCTCACAGCCTCCCCAGCGAGCATGTTGGCTTTTAGATATGCTTTGCTCAAGTTGCCACCATATCCTTTCATAAAAAGTTTCTGAAATGATCACACGGAAGTGTTAAACCGCAAAAAGATATATGCTAGTTCTTCAACGTTGAAATGTTAAATAAGGAAAATCACCTCACTGATATGACCACTAATGACAAAAGGATATGTAGCTATGACAATAAGTGTTATTCTCCAGTTCAAGATGAAGGCAATAATAAATGAAGCAACAACCAAACCAATATTCTGTAACAGAATTGTTGAGCGATCAACGACTATAGTTCTTAACAATGTTGCATCAGTCTCTAACTGCGATGAAAGCATAGAACTTGTGTTGTTTGTATCATCAAACCATCCAATTTCGTTCTTCAAGATAGCTGCACCCAGATGAACAAGCGAAGTTAATTGAGAGAGAGATCATCATGTTTGAGCCCCGATAGTTATGAATATATTTGAGCTTAATATATATCAAAAGTAAAAAAGGGAATAATATATTGAATACTGAAATCAAAATGCCCCTTTAAAATATAACTCATCAGAAAATGGATTGATCAATCATATATTACTGATCATGATGCATGAACACACCAAATCCTTAAAATGTGTAACAAAATATACACACTACAAAGTAGTGGATTTTTTCTATACATTCACATTCAGTGTGAAATTGATTGGAGTAAGAAGCTTGAAAGGAAACATTTCATGGCAAGAAAAGTGTACGAGTGGAGAAAGTAATAATCAGTTACAAATATTACCTGAAAACATCATTTGTCTCACACGAAGGGTAAGTCTCTCTCCCATGATTCCAAAAGAGAGATGTTCAATAGCATGGACAGTGATAGTTATAACTGCTCCTCCACAGAAGAGGAAAGCAATTTTTTTTACTTCGCGACATGTCGTGTCCCAGTCCATATAGTATGACACAAGTGCATGAGAAATTCCAAGTGCAAAAAGTGGCATTTGTGCTCCCGCAACAAATGCGCATAAGGTCCCAAAAACCCCATACATCCAGTCAGGACCAACCATAGAATACAGTCTTGCTGCTGAAACATACTTTTTCTTGCCAGAATTTTCTGTTTCTTCAGCACAAACCCGGCCAATAGATTCTTTATCTGATCGAAAACTACCCCCAAGGCTGGTGGTTGTACGGGATAACTCTCTTGAGTAGGTTATGCTGCAATCAACAGAAATATATAATCATAAGCAGCATGTTAATGGAATTGTTATCCAAGAGGAAAATGTAAAAGACAATAGAAGCTTGAAAATGAGAATGAAGTACCTTGGTTGGCGTCCCATGCTAGGACCAACTGATGGGAGGCGTTGCAGAGTAGCAGCCTCCTGGAGTTGAACAAGAGATGCATATACACTAGTAGGGTTAGACATGAGCTCTTCATGGTTACCAGTTTCCACAATCTTCCCTCCCTGTACAACAGCAATCACATCTGCATTTCTAATAGTAGAAAGTCTGTGTGCCACTACAACAGTTGTTCTCCCAACCATCACACGATCAAGAGCCTCCTGCACACTCTTCTCGGACTCAGCATCCAGAGCACTAGTTGCTTCATCCAACAAAAGGATTGATGGATTTTTCACTATTGCACGAGATATTGCAATCCGCTGCTTTTGCCCTCCTGAGAGTTGTATTCCTCTCTCACCAACCTGAAAAAAAAAATGACTTAGTAATAGTATCACCACTATTATCTCTCAAGGAAAGAAAAGGTCTTAAAGAACATGCATAAATCAAATATTTTACCTGAGTATCTAGTCTATCAGGAAGATTGTTAATGAAGGACTGAGCATCTGAAAGCTTCACAGCACGCTTGAGTTCTTCGAGAGTGGCATCATCTTTTCCATACAGTATATTCTCCTTGATGCTTGTAGCGAAAAGGGCAGGTTCTTGGTTAACCAGTCCAATTTGCTGCCTTAGCCATTTGAGATCAAGTTCCCTGATATCATTCCTGTCTAATAGTATCTGACCAGAAAGTGGTTCATAAAAGCGTTCAATCAATGATATGACAGTGCTCTTTCCCGAACCACTTCCTCCCACAAGAGCTACAATTCTTCCTGAAGGAATGTCAAGACACAGGTTGTTGAATATTGCTACATCTGGACGAGATGGGTAACTGAAACAGACATTCTTAAACTGGATGTGACCCTCCAATTTGCGCAACTTGCGACCAGTTTTGGAGCTGCTTTTGCTCACCGTGTCCCTCTCTATCATCTCAAAGATTGGATAAGCTGCTGCCTTTGCTCGAATGAATGCAGTGATATCTGGTGCTGCCTGCCCAAGTGACCTGAGAAACAAAACATGACCTTCAACATACCATAATGTAGAAACAAAATTTAACACTACAGATACAGCCTTAAATTTGATAAAATCCATAAGTGCAATGTCAATTATAGTTTGGTTGATTATTAAAAGAAGAATGCACTATCATGCATGTGCAAAATTCTTCATTAAACTTGAAACAAAAAAAAAAAAAAAAAAAGATACAACTTATTCTACTATGCACAATTATTATCCACTCTTATAGAATGTCATGTAAAAGATAGAAAGGACTTACAGGCCAGAGATCACAACATTGAGCATAGTAGTGAAAGACTCGCCTCCATTTGCAATATTCTTGTGAACAACAATACTAGTGAACCAAACAAGCAAAGCCCACGACAGAAAAAGGACACAATGCATTGAGCCCAGGCCCAGGCCCTTTGCCAAACCTGCTTTTCTACCATTTACGTAAGTTTTCATGAGAGCAGCTTTGTATGACCTTACTGCTCTTTCTTCTCCGGCAAATGCTTGAACCGTTCTAACATTACCTATCACCTGAAACTCACCAAGAGTACAACATTGGATCAAGTTTAGAAGAAAATCTAATGGTCTGTATGAATTTGAATTAACAATTTGTCAAAATTGTTAATTAATTACCTCTTCAGCAATTTCCCCAGCTCGCACATAGGCTTTTCGAACTTTTGCAATAAGACCAATTGTGACGTATGCATAAAGACCCCCAGCAAGGGCAATCAAAGGTACAATTGAAAGTGTCACTAGACTTATCTGCCACACTCTGACAAACCCAATAACAAACCCCGCTATAAATCTGCTTATGTAGTGCATGAAGTTCCCCACCTGCAAATTCCAATCTTCAACTATGATCAATCTTTCTACTAAAGTCAAAAGCATATGCATTTTTTAATTTTTAAAATACTTATTTTAGAAGTAATTCTATCCATGTAAAGAGAACCCATGAAAAAAAATTAATTTAGAATGTGCAACACCATGTATAATGACATCATATACTGCTACAAGGTTTAATTGTCTTCTGATAAATAATTAATATTGAACACTTCCAATGTTAAAAGATAAAAAAACCACAAAACTTGCTCCATTCATGGTGGTGGCTACGTGTCTGGTGAATGGTCACACAGCTAGCGTTGGTTGCTGACTCATAATTGCATGCATCCTGAAGTAAGTGTGCATTTTATTGGAGGCACATGCAGCTCAGCTAAAAAGTTCAAAACCTTAAAAACAACGCAACCATATCGACCGGGGCATAAATGCTATCAGATGCATTAAATCCACACTCTTGGATTTTCATATATCAATGGTGTCAGAGACAAAAACACAGGCAAAAGAAGAAGGGAAGAAACGTGAACTGGTGAAGTTATTTTTTACCGCTTCAACTGAAAGTCCCTAACCCCACTGCGCTGTTACCCAAAGAGCATTTATTATATATCTTAACTAGGTATACTCAATGTTCTTTTTCAAAATATTTCTATTTTCTCTTTCAGAATAACAATTAATTGTAGTCTTACCCCTTATTTTTATTATCATTTTCTTAACTTTTTACATTACATTAAGAAAAACCTTCTTAAAAAAAGTTATTTCTCTTACTGGTTTGGGGAAGGCTCCATCCATACACTAAAAGTTGACCAGAAAAAAGGTGAAGCGGCGAGTAATGATGATTAATGAAAACCATCCATTTCACTAGATAGATTGAAGAAGCCAGAAAAACCAAAATAAAACTGAATGAGGTTAAAATTGAAATTGACCAGGGAATGAGTTTTTGTACAATTTCTTGACATGAAATGCATGGAAGCAACAAAGAAATACTGCTTAAAATGCCTACCTTCTCGGATAATGCATCTTGAACAACGATGATGTCACTAGTGATGGCAGAAATAACCTCTCCTGTTGAAGCCTCAGTGTCAAATAAGCTTATATCTTGATTCAACATTGACTTCAAATAAGCCATTCTCATCTTTGCAGCTTGACGTTCTCCAGTATGCATCCAACAAGCCACCTCTATATAATCAATCCAACATCAATATTAATTATATTCTTTAGTTACTAAAATTTGACAAATTAATCAACTGATTTTTGACTTGCTATTTCCATACCTGTCCAAGATGAAAACAATATTGCTACACTTAGATACACAAAATCCAAAGAGTACTGCAAAATTGACCACAAGTACCACATCATTTAAACATGCAGCGGGTAAGATAGTAACATTTCTTTAATGCAGTAATTAAGTCCAAAACATCTTTCAACTGATAGAAAGCATCATAGTGTTGTTTTCTTTCCAGCCAAACAGTTTCTTTTTACCTTGGAAGGTTAAAAAGAGGGCAGAAGAAAAGGTATTGTAAGTTGTTGCTACAAACCTTGGCAACTTTGTGAGAGGCTTCCTTGGGGAAGAGATAGGCCAAGCCTATGACATTGATCAACTTGCCAAAGAAGATAAAGAATACGGGAACAGAAGCACCATGTATGCATGCCCCAACAGATCCAACGGCCATCAAGACACAGTCATAGAAGTCAGCAAAAGAGAAGAGTTTCAGCATAGAAACTTTGTGTTCCTTTTTGCTCTTAGCATCCACAGCCGAGTCACCGGAGAAGGTGCCCCGGTCTGACATTTTGGCCAGAAAAGGATAGAGAAAAAAAGAGGAACAATCCTTCACTAAAAAGTAAGCAAAAACTGTAGTAGCTAACACCAGAAGGTGCCCTGCAACTGCAAACTGCAAACTGCAATGTACTTTAGCAAAAGGCAGAAAGTGAAGATGAGAAGGGAAAAGAGGAGGTGGACACAAAGTGATTTTGGTTGTGTTGTTGTATTGAAGAAAGGAGCTAACGTGGAGAGAGTAGGAATGGGGTAGGAGGTGGTGGATGTGTCATAATATACAAGGTAGAAAAGAAGATGGAATATTTATTATCACCGAAGATCTGAGAGAATGTAAGGTTCATATTCAACTTATTAAGCTAGTAATAACAGTAACAACCTTAACATAATTATAATATAATAATATAGTGTGTATAATTTATTCAATCTTCAGTGCTTGATTGTGTTGTTACAGTTATTAGGGTCATTGCGTGAGTGGTTCATACACTGATGATGATGAGCTGTGACTTTGCAGTATGCAAATGCACTCTCTTTCTTGCTCTCTGTCTGCATTAAATTACATTGAGAGGTAGTTGTTGGAGTTTGCTATATATACATGCAAGCAGGCTCCAAATAAGTTCAGCCGGACATGGCTGAGTCCGTGACTCATACTTTACCATAAACTTCAACTACATAAGGAAAAGGAAGAAGAAACCATTCAAAACCAAGGTCTTGGTGTTGCATTTTCCTAATTTTTAGCATATAAATGTCAGATGCACAATAAGTACTTCTTGCAAATAAGGATATAATTACTTCAATAGTTTAAAAAAGAATAAGATTCAAATAAACAACTAAGAAGTATTATTATTATATTTTTTTTACTTACTTTTGTTGAGGTACAATCTACGTGTACGTAATGGATTAACACAACTCATGACACTACTATACTTACACCAGAAGAGTCGAAAAGGTCAAATACCTAAAAGTAAGGTCAAATACCTAATGTAATTAAGTTTCTGATATACATCCAGAAACAATAAATCATGAGTTGCTCAAGATAAAATTATTATATTTCTACGCCCTTAAACAAAGTCTTTAGAAAATATTTATTCTCATACAATACAAGTTATTTAGTTCAACTTAGACAAAGATAAAATAAGTTACACAAGTGATTGAAATGATGTTTACTGGTTAAGAATACGAAAATGAAATTAATGCATAAAACTAAATAATTATAATACACAATATGACAAGTGAGTATCATAAAAACTAGACAATAATGATATTCATACTATGGCTAATAATAATACTAATAATATACAATGATTAGTATTATTTGATGTTATTTAATCATAGGAAGAATGTGTTCTGAAAAAAAAAATAAAAAAATTGAGCATCCCTGCACGTATCATAACCATGTGGGTGGAGTTGATTGGGAGATCGATTTGAAAGGTACTTTATCTTAATCAAATACTACACCAGAATAAATATTTTTTTTTCTGTTTTATTATTGAATTTTGGAAAACATGTTGACAATTTATTATATATGGACTGTTTCCTATCCAATAAATCAAAACCCCTTCAAACTTCTCATAATAGAATTTTTGGATTCCATTAGAAGCTGACCATATAAGCAAAAAGAAAACAGAATTATATATGTAATATATAAACATTATTCGTTACGAACTTATATTTATCAAAATAGTAATGTTAAAATAAACCACTGTATTTAAGATATAAAAAAAATTAGATTATATAATGTAGTTAAATCTATTTTAACTATGAAGTGTTTAGTTAATCAACACTTCTTTTAGAAGGTTTAATCCATCAAGTCCACCCTCGACCGGAACTCAATTCCATATGTACAAGAACTGATTATTTGGCTATGGGAATCAAATTCTATTTACATAATTAAACAATATAAACACTTATGTTTATATATATAAATCATAAAAAAGGTGTTACATGTTTAGAGAAGATGCGCGACACGTGGACAGAGAAACCCTAAACCTTAAAAATGTAAAGTCACCGAATATTCGGATGCTGGTAAGTAACATCTTTTACATGTACTTTAACATACCCTGCCCCATACCAAAAACTTATGTTCTTCTTTATTATTTGACTACCAATAAGCTCAAAAACCAATGATCTCTTCATTTCATTTTCTGTTTGCATGGATCATTCCAAAGAGGAAATTTTCACAAATTATGAGAAACCCCATTTGGGTCCAAGACTCAATAGTCTAAATGCAACTTTAATTGCCTCCACCCAACCCTTTACCTGTATCTTTTAATGCATTAACAATTGGTTTACTTTGCCCTTCTTTTCCACAACTCCAATCCAACACTTGTGACACATATCTTTTGGTTAATATATAAAATATTTTTGTGTTCAAATAATGAGATATATAAACCACAAGAACCAATAATAAATTAAACAAACTGAACAATCTCTCATCCTATCTTTTGAAACATTGACACTTTCTCCTCCAATGCGGAGAGAAAAAAGAGCTAAAAACTCATGCATCACGTACAACTTATCCAATTGTGATTCATATACACAGGTCACACTTCTAAGTACTATTAACAACGAAAATATCTAGTAATAAGAGTTTGAGAATTTCATGAACAAGTATGAGATTGTTATTGTGTGGTGGTGGGTACAATGGTGGGGCTTAAATAGGGAAATGGAATTTAATTGAAAGATGGACATGACACGTTATGAAGAAGAATATTGATGTCCTTCTTTGTTGTTGTTGGTGTTGGAGAGTGGGAACTAAGTGGCATGAAGGGTATGTTGATTTTGAACAATTTTGAACAACCAGTATAAAGTGATGATAATTGCAGAGTAGTAATGAATATACACAAATAGTTGAGCCATTGAAAGTTGGGCTTGCAATAGTGGTTGGAAAGCTTTAATAATGCAGAGGCAACCGAAAAATTGATGCTAATTAATGCACTTGTGAAAACTGATTGGGACTACCTGTCACCTTTTCTAAATACTATTAACTCTCCTCATTAATTCACTAATTAATTGATTAATTAATTTTCATTGGTAACTTAAACATATTCATTGGTTCCTTCAACAGTCATATAGGGCCCTTGATGGGGATTCATCCTCACTGTGTATGTATTGCTTCATGGGGTTTAATTAGGCCATACATGTGATGCATGAATAGTAGTAGTCTTTCACAATTCCAACACAAAAGTTTGCATTCTTGAGTTAAATCTATCTCACAATTTAGTGAAAATATATACAATTTATTGTTTATAAGAAAATAATTACACTCTTGTTTTTCCAATTATTGTGGATACATCATTCAATTTTGAACTACTTTCACAGAAAAAAGGTTGGTGATGGTTTTATAATAGGATTGGTTACGTGTTTGCCTAAGATATTGGATTGTTTGTGTTTAGTTTTTTAAGTTATTTTTGTATATGTTTGTCTAATTTAAAGTAAAAAGAAGTAAAATGTATTCTTAACTAATTTGGTTTTAAAAAAAAAAAACTTATTTAATTTCATCAAATTTTGAATAAACTTACTCATTGATAAAAATATTTAATAATAAAAGTTAGTCATGAGGAAAACTCATTAATATGTTTTAAAAGTAAATAAGATATTAATATTACATTAAAATATCTTAATTGTAAAAAATTGCATGATTTAAAATTATATAAGAATTAAAATTAACAGTACATTTAAACTTTTTATTCTAGAAAGTCTTTATATTATGCATCCAGGAAAATTAAAAAAAAAAATCATCAATCTAAATATCTGTGAAGAAATTTGATAGATATACAAATTGGTTTTCCACAAAAGGTTTACAAGAAGTAAACAATAATTCTTCATCTTGATTTTCATCAACCTTTACAGTTCTCTTGATTTTTTTTTACAGGTATAATTTTTATCTGAAATTCTCAAAATGGTATATTTTTTATTTATTTTTTAATATGGGTAAATTGTGGACACAATATCTATGTGAAAAAAATAAATGAAATCATGGAAAGATAAAATGATTTTAATTTACTAGAGGAAATCCTGCAGTGAAGATTTGAATTAATAAGTTAATTAAAATTGTCAGAATACTGCATGATTTTATGGTGTGTTGTATTACTAATGTATAACTAAAATAAATGTAATATGTAATGGTTGAAATAAAAATAATGTGAGTATGAGATTTATATATTGAATTAAATTAAGAGTAAGTTTGATATTGAAAAGAAAAATAAAATAGAATTAAAATTTAATAATAAAATATATTTAGCAAAATTAAGCATAAGTTGGATATTTGAATTTAGTTACTATATAGAAATAATTTAAAATAAAATTAAAATTTAGCAATAAATTTAGAAAGAAAATTTTAAAAATATTATATAATTTTTTAAATAAATTTATTGTTAGTTTTTGAATTATATCTAGGTAATTTTTCTTCACAATAGGTAACCACTCTTATATTCAAATTAACTTCACATTTATTCAATTACTTAATCATAATTAATTTTAGCCATTACATATTTATCAATAAATAAAAGGACTTTGTAACTGACCACACCTAAAAAAAAAATAGGTGGAGAATATTAACCATCCTAAAATGGTGCAAGAATATTAACCATCCTAAAATGGTGTAGTATTTTCACCATTTTAATTAACTCATTAATTGAAATCTTAGGTATACAATTTCATCTAGTAAACTAAAATTATGTTCACTTTTCACATCATATTTAATGTTAAATTAAATTATGTAATAAGGTCACAGTTTCTTCACAATGATATAGTGTCTCCTATGTAATTACCAATATTTGAAACTAAATAAAAAAAATACATTATTTTAAGAATTTTAGATAAAAATTATACTACTTTTAGATACCATACTAATAACTAAGTTGCTTCATATATTGATTATCTTGTACTGTATAAATATTGCATTAAGTCCTTCAAAATGTCTGACGAGTATAATAAGTAGAATTAATATACTACTTTACATTTTTGATGATGTTTCAGTTTCAAAATATAATGATTTTGATATTAAAAGAAATAAATATATTTTAAAATAATAAAATCAATATATTTTGAAACCACAACAGGTGAATAATACAAAACAAAGAATACAAAATCAGAATATACTATAAAAAATTTACACTTTTTCATGGATAGGAACTAATTTATGCTTTTGTTTAGTCCGTTCAAAACAACAACAGCAAAATACAAAAAAATAATTTTCTTTTATAAAATAATAAAAATATTTAAACCGAGGAATTTATGCAAAATATTCTAATAAACTCGAATAGATAATTGAAAAAAATTTGTATAGATATAGAGATTGTTGATCAGTAGTACCTTTTATTTGCCTCCTTATAACTAAGTAATTTTTCACATCTCGAAATTGCAAAACTTTTAAATAAGGTTTTGAAATTTATCATTTTTTCATCTAAATTTTTAAATTTAACCATATAGTCTTTAACCATATATTAATACTATCACTTAATTCACATTTAAATTGAAATTTTAGACTAATATAATTGACAAAATACACTTTTAAATTTATTAACTTTTTTCTTGGTTGTATAAATTAATGAAACAGTGTTATACACTTCTAAATACTAAAATGTGGTCTACTTCTTCACATGAAGAAAATATAAGTTTTGTACTTTGACAACTCCATTCCCTAAATATTGTTAGAGTGAATTTAATGCTTTGCTTCTTTTTCCTCTTTTCTTTCATTTACTAGGGGGTCATTTCAACTTAAGAAAAATAGTTATAGTTATGATGGTATCCTTAAACATTTCATTCAAAAATATATTAAGTTTTGTGATAATAACATATTCTAATAATATTTTTTTAAAAAAAATATCAACAATTTAATTAAAAAAATAGTTTAAATAATTTATATAATTTCTTAAAAGATGTAGAGGAAAGTAAAGAAATATATTTTTCTCATTTTAAAAATTATAAGATAAAAGTATTCCTTACCTTTTTAAAGAAAAATAATAACCTTTGGGTATACTCTTCTTTTTTTATTACTAGGTCAGATAATAACTTCTCTACTTGTTCATATATGCATTATATAAAAACATCTATATAAAATTAATATTTATTTATCAAAGGAAACTTCTTTTTCTCTTAATCTCTTTCAATCAATTATAAACATAATGATAGCCTTCAAATGTGTGTGGAGCCAATATATTAATTGACAGTTAGACTCTTGACTGCGGATAGCAATATATTTCTATAACTTCAGGAAAATAATAATCCTACATACAGTGATGTTTTAACACTTGTCTAACTTAATTAAGTTTACCTAACTATAATAATTTTGTTGTCATCCTTCACTAGATTTCAAAATCTTAGAACAATCCTGGCAAAACAAACCAACTTTTTTTAGGGGAGATAAGAAGTAATTTTCCCAAGTGAAACATATTGCTAATCAACATTAATTGCCATGTGCAATTTTATTGCACAGAATGTGCAAATTTTGCTTGGGTATCACCGTCATTTATTTGCATGGTCCTCAATCATGTGGTGAAGATGATCATGATATGAGGGTGTAACTTCAAATCACTTTGCACCTGATGAAGTCACCCCATTTCAGTGTAAACGGTTATAACTCTTGCCAGATAGCTAGCTCATTGCAGACCATATCTTATATATCATCACATCATATACTTTTAACTGTTTAATTATATATATATATATGCCCTATGCTAACTTTTAAATTACCTTCAGCCGTCAAAACCTAGTTATAGATAGAAGCCATGCCCAAATACCCAACTACTTGAGTAGAGTAGACTTTATCAGTATTAATTTATGACATGCTAAGTGGGTCACATATTTAGTTTCCATCCATCAAGTCCAAAAGAGAACAAGTATATGCATAAACTCGTATTCTAAAGTTTCTTTCTTTCCGTATGAAGAATTTATTTTAGATCAGTAGCTGTGACATAAATTATGTGGGAAAGAAAAAGTTTTTTTTTTTTTTTTCAATAGTAGGTAAAATTGCTGAATTAAAAAAAAAGAAAAAAAATAAAAAAAAGAGGTAAGAATTGTCAAACTTAGGCCTAGTTCAACAAGAGAGACCTAGATAGTCATCGGTATGTGTGGGAAAATGTGGGAGATTAGTCTTACATTGTATTCAAAAAATTGTACAATAATTAAGGTGTGTGAAGATGTCTACATTTTTCAAGTTAAATTAACAAGTAACATGTGCATACCCAAGAATTGCGTTTGGTCGAATATTTTTTTTAAGGAAAATTTATAATCAACAAAAAATTAAATGTAGTTTTTTCTTTCTTCCAAAATGAATTCATAGTTTTCTATTTTTAGTGTAGTATTCCTTCATCATATAACTTTATAGATGCTCAGCTAGCTAAGTAAGCTAATTCATTGTTTCGACATTCGTAATATTGTACCAATATTCTTCCTAATTGATAGTTATTAGACACCCTTCTCTTAGTTGATGAGTTTGGAGGTCTCTTTTTCTATTCTTCTAACAGCCATGAACAGATACTTTGTTTGTTTTACATGATTTTGTCCCTCACATAGATGGTAGTTGTAGAAGACATGAAGATGATAAAACTGACATTCTTTCATTTTTAGAACTTGAATCTACATCCAAATAATTTGTTTCTTCATTCTCATACGATGTTCTTTCGTTAATGTCACTAATACACGTGACAATCCATTCTCAATTTTGGTGTTTTTTTCTTAATGTGACTTATGTAGGTGTATATAGACTTTATTCAAATTACTTATTTGAGTGACTTAGTTTTTTTTATTCAAGATAACCATGACATTAGTTAATGGTGTGAAGTTGTTTGATCTTCTTTCATGCATAACATTTATGTGAGTGTATTTATTTAAATTTTTATCATGCATGATATTTTTTTTCTTCTGTCCTGCCTTTGTTGCAACATCCTTCAACAAAAATTGTTCATTTTTCATATCTGAGAACATGTACTTTGGCTTAAGTTCCTATCAATCCAAACTACATAAAACATAATGCTGATTAGTTATACATAGTATAATAAAAAAAATTAGTGTCATTTGTATCTGGTGATTCAAGAAAAACAATGATTATATCATTCTAAATGGTAACATGTTTGTTAATGACAAAAAGAAACTGAAATCTCCCTTAAATTACAAAAAGTACGGCATATTTATTCCATTAGAACTTAAAGATATGAATATATATATATATATATATATATATATATATATATATATATATATATATATATATATATATAATAAAAAGTTATACAACCTCTACGATGAAAAACTTAAAAAAGTCAGACAAATACAAATGATCAAACGGAGCATTCTATCACATAGTTTTCGAAACACAAAAGTATATAAGTATAAAGAAAAAATAATGAGGTGAGACGAAGAGAAAATTGTCAGAAGAAGTACGTAGAAAACAAATTATATTTCTGATAAGATATTTTTTTTTTGTTATAGTATATGGTTATAAATATAATATTTAAGACTAAAATATTCCTTAATAGGCTTGGATAATGGTTCAACATTATGTTTATATATAAGTTAGGTAATGATAATTGCATTAAATAATCTATTTAACTATACATTAACTTCAACTCATACATAGATTAAAGTAGAAAGAATTGAAAGAAAAGAAAAGGTGAATTATAAATGTTAAAAGGTATATTGAATTATTATTTAATTTGTTAAACAAATTAATAAGAATTTTTATTATTATTATGGTTAGCTAAAATAGTATTTAGCTTATCCTATATATATATATATATATATATATATATATATATATATATATATATATATAATAATTATAATAATCTCAATAATAGTATGGTTAGTTATTGGTTTAATATATTTTGCAAATAGTTACTACATTTACACAAGTGTATTGCTGTAAAATTAAATAATTTAAATCATTCATAAATAATGAAAACTGGTATTTTTTATTTTTTTTTAGTTTTACACCACTTAAGTTCGGTAACTCAATTTTCAATAAACTAAATACACTAGTGATCCCAAAAAATAAAATTTGCACTATTCTCCTTATCATATATAATTTTATATCTAGCATGTACCTATTAATACAAACATTTTCAAATTAACATAAAAAGTTATTATTTAATCAATCACAAACATAGTCAATCTTTAAAATTGAATAACAACAAATTACAAAAAAATAAACCTTAAAATAAATCTTTCATTATATTCCGTATAAGTACATTTTTTTTTAATCGACAAAGCATAAATTGAATAAAAATATTTTAGGCGCGTTCCCTCACTTATAAAAAAGAATTACGTTATTTAAGCTTCTAAACTTTCACAAAATCCCCACCCAAAAATAATATAGATATATTGTAGAAGTTAGTTTTGGTAGCGAAAACAAAAATCCTCCAACTACTTTCTACACTACATATAAAGGGATGATCCTAAATTATAGTCTTTTTAGTGCGTTTTCACATGCAAAGTAACACCAACCATTTATTCCCACAACAAAGTTGGTAGTATTTTTGCAACAATTTACACAAATTTTGTTCTATCCACAAAAAATCAAACAATAAATAAGGGAATATGAACTTGTAAATTTGAAAATATTTATATATTATATAAATTCAACATCACCGTTTGAAGTTCTTTCATTTCATCAATATTAATCACTTTAGTTTTTCAGAGCAACTTTTCCAATATTCAAAATATAGTGAACTTGCATAGAATTGAAAGTTTTCAAACAATTTACTTAATATTGAGTTTTTCTTAGTAATTATTGGAAATCATCTACATTAACATAAATTAGTTTACATTTTCTAGATAATGCAACAATTGTAGAAAAATAATTAATATTCAGAGACACTCGAGCCTTTATTCAAAAGTTTATATGTCTATTATATCTTCATTTTGATATGAATGATATCAATAAGTTAAAATAGTCAATATAATCATCAATTTAAAAAAAAAATACTAATTATATACTCATTTTTTTTAACATAATACATCTTTGATCCTTCCTTGTATCAAATTAAACAATTCTGGAGTTCATATTATATTATCCCTACATGGTACGATTAAGAAAATAATTACTACAATGAAATAAGGAATAAAAATTTGTGTCACAACTAAATTAAAAGTAAACTTAGAATGTAATGTTACAATGTTTTATTACTTAATATCTTTTAACTTGAATATAATCTTTTATTGATGAGCATTTAAGTCATTCATAATGAGAACATGAAAAAGCACTAATTATAGCTGCTAAAAAATTGCATAATTCAAGAATTTATTATGATTTCGAAATCAAAATATATTAGTAAAAACCAACAAAAATTCATAAATGTAAGAGAAATATTATGCCTACTGTCTGGAGATACTCCTTTTGATTTGAAGTAAATGTCACAAAATTCATAAAAAATAATACATCGACTGGGATGTGAGGAAGAGATATTGCTTCTTAATCCATGTTTCACCAGGGAAAATCAACTTATAATAATACCTTAAATTATCTTCATTCAACACTACCTTAATGTGGAACATAATATAAGTTTCCTTCCATTTCAAAAACTCTTTTTTTTTATTACCACTCTTATTTTATCTCCCTATCATAGGTAATAACTATTATGAATTTTCATTTAAAATAACAACAACAATAAAAGATAATTCTTTTTAGATAAAAGATAAATAAAAAAAAAATCAAAACAACACCTTTGAATCCATGATAAATATTTCAAAAATACCTTGATTCTTAAATAATTAAATATTTATTTTTCAAACAAGTTCCAGAGTCTCCTTAAGATCATGAATCTCTTTGATCATATCTAATTTACATTATATTTTTAAAATACTACTATAATCAATTTGAGAAAAGAAAAATTAAAATTATAAAATAACAATAATTACTATAGTAAGTACGATAGTACAATCACATATATTATTATAAGTAGGATATGATAATGATATATATAACTTCTCCATAAATTTTTCAATTAACTTGTACAATAAATAAATAGAATATAATTTTTTTTTTGGCATAATTCCCATTTTGATGTAATTTTGCTAAAAAAATTTAGAATGGATAAAAATAAATTATTTGTGCAATGGATAAAGTATGAGGATCTCATTACGAAGAAATTGTGTTTGTATAACAAAACACAACTTCATTTAACCCAACTTGAAATCGTGCATAGCTGACATGATTTTACTTAATGTCAGCTGAATTGTGTTATAAGAGAACGATTTCAGTGTATTTATGAATGATGACAATTAGGTTAAATTTGTAACCCTCATATTTCAAGTTTGCAACATTATTTCAATCATATGGAGTGATCTGAATTTTCTTCTATCTACAACTAAATTGCTAGTATCGAGAACTCTTAAATTTGTATAAAAGACCCTTACGAAATCATGTAGTATTGACCTTTCCATGACATATGGGGGAAATGAGCTAGGTTTGCTGGAGGAGGGATTGAGTTATCAACATGCACGAATTTCTTACCCTTCCTTCCTTTAGGATGGACTCCTTTGTCTTTTTGGTTTGAAAGATGAGGAAGACATGATATTTAACCTAAAAAAGAGTAGGTATAACTAAGTTGAATTTGTCTAACAAATTAATTCAATATTTTATAAGTTAGAAATGAAAATATGTAATTATTGAATTTTTCTTCACACAATGCCTTAGCTCCATAACCAATTATGGTTCCTTGTATAATCAATTATAGGGTAGACCATAATCATAATCAATTATACAATGAATCATAATGTCTTCCCTCTTCACTCACGCCTTTATGTGAAATTTTAGATAGTTATGGCCTTCTCACAACGGTTGAATTACACTAATCACAAAGGTTGAATTGCACTAATCATGCATGTGATCTTATTGTTTCCCTTATTTTTCTTCTAAAACACCATAAAGGAATTTTCTCCCATTTACATAACTCTTACATCATCCAAATCACATACCAAACATGTTCTTTAAACAAAGACAAACATCACATACCAAACATGTTCTTTAAACAAAGACATGTTTGTAATGTTTGTATTGTATAAATTCATTCAATACGCACACATGCTATTCCTTTGTCCATGGAGTAAAAACTTCACCTACCTACATTCTATAAGTTTCTCTTTACAATATATGAAGTTTTTTAATTCATTGGTTTATAGCAAATAACATTCTTTCATTATTTGAAAAATTTATTTACAAGTAGGCATATGTACATGGGTGAGGTTGCTTTTATTATTTTAACTAACTACTTTAGTTTGGCTTGGTACTTTTTATTTATATGTCCATTAAAAAGTGAGATATGCATACAACACCAAGTCAACGGTTTGTTTTCTAATTATCATAAATATAGAATGAAAAAACTTCTTTTCTTTTCAAATATCAAAATGGTCCTCAATATGTTTAAATCTAAATAGTGGAAAATGTATTTCTTTTCTTTTCAAATATCAAAATGGTTCACAATATGTTTAAATCTAAATAGTGAAAAATGTGTTTCTTGTATAATGTTGTTGGATGTCTTTAAATAGACAATATTATGTCCCATTATCATTTTTCTCTATAAAAAGATGAGAATTGAATTAATTATAATTAGTTTTACTTTACTTTTAATTGGATTGGATTACCATGTGATTGTTGCAAACTAGTAGTAGTTTGATTTGATAGTACCCCTTACATTGTATTGGAATAATGTTTACCCTATTACATGGTTCAATAATCATTGTTTTCAACTTGCTCACAACGTACTTACATATTCAAAATTGTTTTTTCATTACTTGGTAATGAATTATGACATTAGACATGATCGCTTATGCACTAAGATTATTAGTAAGGTCATAATTGATTAACTCTCTTTCTTCTGCACAATGTTTTCATCAATGATTCAACATAGTAGGGATTGAATATTTTCCTCCTATGCATGTATATAAAATCTATATGAATCACATTCCATGTAGGGGCACAGTGATTTTTTTCACATATGAGAAGGGACACTCCTTCCTTTCCCCGACCTTTCTTTCCATGTATTTCCATTCAATTCATTAAATCCAAACTTGAAGAATGTATGATCTTTCTCCACTTAGAGATCCTCTTCAACGGTACATCAACGAATCCAAACAAAGTGTATAAGTTTACAATAATTGTAATTTTGTTGAATCAATATATGAAATATACAAATGTCATTACAAATTTTAATATATATTTCTATTTACATATGTTACAGTCTAATGTTGTAACAATAAATTCTTCCTTAAGTGAAAGGCCAAGAAAAGATTGGTGTTCAGAATCTGTTTAAATTTTTTTATTACATTATAACAATTGAATAAATTTATATTATCTAAGTATTTTATCTTTGAAGGAGTCTTCTTAATTCTTTGAAGAACACATCCATAATTTATTGAGTTTTAAAAAACTATATAAAAAAAAACAACTAATCTCGTATGTTTATGACATTATTATTTATAAATATTGTTAAATAATGTCCTAACATAATCAATTAATAAATAATAGTATTTTAGTATATAAATTATGTTGAAAGTACAAGAGAATTTATGACAAAAATTTATTAATAATGTTTTAAATAAAAGAAAATACTTTTTCTTCTATTAACCAATGTCCCTAAATATTCTTATAATATTTACATTAATTTATTTATTAGCTTCTTAATTAGTTTCAACGTCAAGATGTGGAAATATTACAAGTACATGTCTGTGTTTGTTTTCAATTAACAAGGTCAAAAGTAAGCCAACTGTTCTCATAAATGTTTTAAAACGCCACTTGCAGAAGACTATAACACTACCATAGTTTCTAAATGAAATGCAGTTCACAAGTAAAGCACAATTGTCCACAATTTTTTTGTAACGTCAGTAATTGTAACTCATTTTTTTTTAACAACACACGTGGTATAAGGTTGTAATTGTTTGTAACTACCAACTCAGTAAAAAAAACACTACCACGAGAACACAATCAAATAAAAACAGCACTGGACAGTAAAACTTCAGCAGGTGAAACTATATAACTCTCGTTATGGGTCCTATAAATCTCGATGCTTATAAACATTCTATTGATTCTAGTAGATGGTTTACTAATATCTGCACAAAAAATTCATAGCTGCCCCAAAAGTATCATATTCATGTTCATGTGTGTGTGTAAGCTAAAACAACTGGTTTGCACTTTGCCCTTCTTTTCATTTTTCGTAGAAAGGTACATACTCTTTAAATGAAAGTTGTTGTACCACCACTTAATATCTGCATTTGAAGCAACTACCTAATATGAAAGAGATAGGAGTAATCTACAGCCCAAGAAAATTGGCAAAATCCTACCAAAACTTTTCAAATTTTAAAGATGCTTGTTGGACCAAAAAAAAAAACACAGAGATGAAACCATTGTAATATCAATTTATTCTACCGCCGTTACCAACTTCAAGATATATAGGTTCTAGTTAGGAAGAAAAGCATAGGAATTATGTGATACTACTCCAAAGAAAAAAAATCTTTCAAAGTTTAGTAATTAGTAGTTATTGAGAAACTCTTTCATATCCCTCAAACTAGATGCATTCCAAATCTCTTCGAATAATCTTAATCTTCTTATCTTTCTTTTTTCCTTTTGAAAAAACAAAGAATAACAATCATTTAACCTGTAGAAACACTTGTCAAATGCAGAGAGAAGTTAAATATAGTACAATTTTTAAAGGACCGGTTGGTTACATGAGTCTACCAACATAAATAGCTCGAGGATATTGTCGTTGCAGCTGTGGCCACTGAACAAACAGTTGATCAGCCATCCGGAACTTGTACAGGAGCAAGCCACTCAAGGAGAGCCTTCTCACTCTTGCAATACTCTCAACATAGAATATTGATGACCACCTGATTCCCAGTACCTGCACAACAGAAGCTTGAGCGATTTCAGTGGCATTACAAATTATCAAATGAAGTAGATAAATTAAATTATGGAACTGATAAATTAACGATGGGAATAAACCTTAAATATGAATGCAATTGCACAGAGGGGAATGCAAGTTCCAGGTCCATTACAAAGTATCTGGATAGTAGCATACAGAATTACCTCAAATTGTAACACAGTAAAAAATAATGACAGAAGCAAATAATGTTTGGTATGGTACCACTTCAGGTCTAATTTTAATCATTAGCCACAGCGCATGAGCCATTGCAATTAATGTAGTCCAAATTGAGGTTATATATGATTGACCAACTTCCCTACTCCGATATATCTTCATGAACTGTGCAGTATCGGTGACCCTTGTTGCATTCTGCAGTAAAATTTATGTCTGATCAGAATCTGTAAACCAGAAACGAGCAGAAGAGAAAATGCAGACAGTAAGATATACTCTCTATTTCCGGTCCCAAGTCTGCAACTGGAAAAGGTTCAAGAAGAAATCAACATCAAAAAATGATACCATTAAATAGTACATTAATTTATTATTTTTAAAAAGATTTCATCAAGGTAGCAGCTATTAAAGACAAGAAACTTCTTGTGACAATAAGCTTATTGCAAACAGCAGCAATCACGTTTGTATCCGGCGACAATAATTACTGTCACATCCAATTCTACAGGACTTCAGCCAATATACTATCCCCAAACAAAAAGTTTTATTTCCTATAACTACCAAATGGCAATATATGACAATATTTTGAACACCAATTACTATAGGCATTAATATGCATCATTTTTTTATAAAAGGTACTTCTTCAGACACAGTAAAATATAGAACCTCAGTAGCCAGGGAGTTTTCCAACAACTGAGCTTTTTCAAGACTCATATTATCAGTAGCAGCAGCAATGTAGAATCTTGGATAAAACCTATCTTTGCGTAACACTGCCAATAGATTAAGCATCTCAGCAGTATGACCACCTACAGCAGATAAAACTATTAATTTGTGGAATCGTCATGAAATGTTTTGATATAGATGGAAAAGAAAGGGAAAGTAAGTTAAAACCTGATCCTAAAATAATGAGCGTACTGACAGGTTTTGAAGCCCTTTTGCTCAAGGGCCTGCGACTGTTATATATGACATAAAGGAGCCTAACCAAAACCAAGGAGACAACAAAAGTGGCACTTGAAAAGACAGCAATTGAAGACACATTAGAGAACCCGCAGCCATTGCATTTGTCCATCAGAGGTAGGTTCAAGATTTCAGTCAGAGCTACTCTTACATCTGCACTGCAGAATTCAGGAGAAAACCAATGTTGTAGATATGATTAGTTTCATAAGCAATTACGCTTGTATTTATACTTGCAAGTTGTAGTTACATAGATACATACATGGAAGAAGGAATGCATTGCTATAACAAACACATAGAAGAAGACTAGCTTTTACATAAGCCAATATAGGAGACAAGACAAAAGGGCAGAAACAGAAATACAAATAAATGCACACAGGCACACACGAAATTATGGTGATGATCTTGTCAAATGTACAAATCCTAGTCACCATGCCCTGTGCCTCAATTCTTTTGAGACATCCTTGAACTTATCTAAAGTATCCTCAAGATCAAGACATTTAGCACGATATTTATTTACAACTAACAAATCAAGTTTAAAGCCTAATAGATATTATTGTTTATAACGGGGTAAAGGTCTCGTACTACATCAGCTTCACGTCAATACTATAGATGGGAAGGCTGCTATCTGAGAAAAATACTCACCAGACCAAAATCTCAAAATAATAATAATAACAATAATAACCACTCTTGAAAAGCTTGAGGAGGAATGCTGACAAAATATTAAAGAATGTAAAAACTTGACCAAATCCCAAAACATTACGACTGGAAACCAATTCCCATATCATCTGAGTCAGTTTTAGAGTACTAAACTACTTTCTTACAAAACAAGTTTGACGTTTTTTCAGAACCAATTTGAAACTGCTTTCAGAAACCAGGAATTTGTTGGTTCAAAGCCAATTTTAAATCTGACTCAATTACAGACCGGATTCTGGTCTAAAACCAGTTCCAAAAGCATGAACCAATAACCTGGTTTTAAAACCTGGGTTTAGGTTCAGAACTAGTTTAAAATAACTATTGAATATTTTTTTCCCAACAAAACCAGTTTTAAATGGAAAAAAAGGGAAAATATACTCTATACCGATGTTTTGTTGTTGAATCATGAAAGTGTGCATCAGACAGTGTTATCAATGGTGCCATATGGCAGAGGGCTAAAATTTTTGCCATATAAACACGCCATTGCAGCCTATGACGCTGCCAAAACGGGCATCCCTTCACAAATTGGAGAATTAATAGCTCCCAACTCTTAACACATCATAATTGGGAGATCAAATAACTATTAATACTGGATTTCAGTACAATGATATTTCAGAAACAGATTTCAACGAACAGTGCGAGTTCAGGCAAAGTTATTCTAGTGAATAACCCCAATAATAATACAATAAATGAATTCAAATCAAGCAACAACTCCCAATCTCGGAATTTAAATAATAATAAAATTATAAATTCCAGAAAGAAATAACAGCAGTAGAAATCTATGAACGATTTACTCACATGTGACCCAATAGAAAGATTAAGAAAGAACGGATCCTACCAAAGACGATGTTAGTGGGATTAATGGCGTCGCAGGAACGCCTCTGTTATCTACTCTGCTCCTGGTAGTGGTGGCGTTCACCGATCCGGTTCCAGTGCCTCTTTTTCGATACACAAGTGTAATTTACCGAATCCGTGTTTGAAATTTACTACATGTTCCACAAATTTTACCAAAGGAATCATAAGTAAATTTAAGAGCATATCCTTACACAGAAAATGAAAGAAGAACTTTGATGTCAATTGATAATTGTAAGAGAAATTTACACTCACATCTTGAAATTTGTTAAACTATTAATTATATTCTTATTTGTGGTTCGAAAATCAGATAAGATGTACCTAAACAATATATAACATTCAGCGTAATCAAATTATTTTGTTGTTTTATCTTTAGTAATATTTTTAAACTATAATAAAATTCATAATAAAATAAGTTGGTGTAATAAAATGAAACAAATTGAAAATTAACACATGATAAAGTAAAAGAAGAAAACAGAAAATAAATTAATGTATAATAGAAAGAGAGTTCATATAAATTTAAAAGAATAATTACTCATATTTTAGATATAATTTAGAGATAAGTATTTAGATTTTTCTATTTTTATATGATTAATTTTCTTTATTACAACAGCGAAAACATGTCAAGAAGTGAATGTGGGTTCGCATTTTTATCAATTAAAATATATAATTTTATGAATAATTAATTAAAAATAAAAAATAATACAATTTAATATATATTTAGTTTATAAAATAATATTAAAAGTTTATATAATTGTTATTTTTAAACAAATTATTTAATTATTTTAAAATAGAAAGGTATTTCATTAATTTATTTTATTAAATAAATAAAATATTTTTAATTATTATAAAATTGCTCAATTTAAAAATTATACGAAGAAAATTGATCAAATATTATATCTATTTATATAATAATATAGATAATTTCAATTATATAAAATTATATAAGAAAAAAAATAATATATACTATTTATAAGAAATTATGAAATTCACGTAACACTAAGGATTTGGTTGGATTCGAGAGTTGATTTGAGATGAAAGTATGTGTAAAGTTTAATTGTTTTGATTAAGGAAAAGATAGTGAGATTTGAGTAGAAAATTTATAAAAATTTGTAAGTGATGTGATATATGTGATTGATAAAATAATTTTTTAATAGATAAAATTATAGTTTAAATTAATTTATAATTAAATATAATTAATTTGTTAAGTAAAATTAATGAATTATTATTTTTAATTGATATAATTATAAAATTATTTTAAAATAAAAATAAAAAATTATTATTTTTAATAATCTTATTATTTTTATAAAATTATTTTAATTTTTATTCCAGTTTTGATTTTATTATTATTATTGTTTATTTTTATATTAATATTTTGTTTTTTTAGTTATCCTAATTTAATTATTATTTCATAAATTTACTTCGGCCAAATCCTCGCATATTCGTGAAGAAATAAGAGATGATGTTTTTTTTCTTGTTTTCCGTAATAAAATGATATTTTTATTTCTTGAATGATGTGTTTTCCACGCCTTTCTTGTTGTACAGTACATCCATCGTTGCATCCAAACATAAAGAAAGTAAAAATTATGTATAGTTTAGTGTTCGAATGTCCAATCCAAAAATTCATTTTTGAAATAAACTAATAAACCTTGAATCAAAATAAATAAATTATTGGATTAAAAAAATATTTTGCTGATAAAAAATATTGTACTTAAAGTTAATTATGAAATAAATCAAGTTAACTTGACTTTAGGATTAACATTCACTTAATCTTTCATAAAAGGAGTTGGGAGTAATTTTTTTTATATAATGATGTTGTCGGGCTTTGTTACGATAACCTAGTGATTGTTACTACTTTCATAAAAAGAGTTGGGAGTAATTTTTTTTATATTGTTATGTTGTTGGGCTTTGTTAAGTTTAAGTTTTTCAATTATATTTAACATTGGATCAGTTTGGATAATATTATTAATGAGATGCGTTTTCAATTAGTAAGGTTTCTTTAAGTTTTTGAGATAGACTTTTATCATAATAATCATATTATTTTTAGCGAGAAATTTCATAATTATATGTGAAAGTAGAAACAATGACTTCTCGTCAATTGATTATTCAACTAGTAATAAAGATATTGTAAAAGGTATCAACTTCAACTAAAATATATTGAACTATCAATATTTGATATGTCTTGTATGTGTCAAATGTTGGTGTGTATGGGTTAAATTTCAATAAATAGTTTAGGTAGGACTTGATAAGTAAAGTGAAAATATCGAGTTTATGGAAAGTCGATCGATATAATATAGCGATTAAGCTTTCCCAATGAATGAGGACTTTTTTGACTTGTCAGTTGACTATGATAGTAGTAACAACCACTAGGTTATCATGATCAGGATCATTGATACAAAAATTTGCATCCGTAAAAGTGGTAGATGAGAGGGATCGGGGTGGTAACAAGCTCACAGAGCTGATACTCCGAAGATTTGCCCAAGTTAAAACTACTTTCGTCAGCAATTGCCTCACGTTGATGGTCCCTCTAACTTTATTAGGATTTTGATGGGGTTGCTCTCTCTATTATTTTTAGATTGAGGCGTTGTTGTTTGTTTCTACTTATTTCCTTTCCCTTGACATTGATGACTATCTTAAAATCCTTGACTGTAACTTCCACCACGCCATCCTCCACATCCTCTGCCTCACCCAACTTGACCATTCTAAACTAAATGTCTAAAGACTCTAAATCGTATGAGTTCTTCAATGAGATCACAAACTTTATAGCATTCTTCCATGATGTGTCATTGATTTTGGTGGTAACTATACCTTTTGGCTGGGTTAGCAAACATAGGAGAAGGTGTAGGTTGGAGTAACTGACTAGTTTGAGATTAAATGCCTCTTGAATGATGACATCTCAACTAGCATTAAACTTAGTCTTTATATTTACTGACACGCCTCTTTTTGAAAGCTTGTGTATTGGGAGCAAAGGTTGTGAATTGAGCCTTGGCCCTCTTTTTGGCTTCCAAGTTTTCTCCAACACTAATATACCTGGTTGTGTGGACTTGTAGTAGTGGGTGGACCAACATACAAAGAGTCTACAAATGTCCATAAACGAAGTTTCACTAAGAGAGAATGTGTGGGCACATATGGATTCAAATATAAAATATTAGTCGATACTTTGGTGAGTCGGGTAATATATTGCCCTAGGGTCTTGGTATCTCTTTAAGTGACGTGTTGAAGTGAGACTGGACATACGACCATCGATTTGCAATGAACAAATCGAGTTGAGAACCTGACACAAAAGGCATTAAGTGAGTTGATGGAATTTCGAGGCAGTGGTATCATTCCAGGGTTGGTCCTTTGAAAGTAGTGGGAAACAACCAACAATGTAGTTCTAGATCTTCGGAAATAAGGTTGACCTGTGAGAGATAGGCCTTAACATGTGCCTCTAGGTCCGAGGAGCTGCATACTTTTCCACACATGGTCACTTCCATTTGTCGGGGCATTAGGATTTCATGACTTTGGACGTGGAAGGGTGAAAGCTAGCCAGGTTGGCTCACATTTCTTTATTCAATAGGGGATTTACATAACTTTAAAGGACATTTGCTAATCACACAATCGTGATTTCTTATGTTTGGCGAACCATTGGATCCAACCTACTAGTTATGCTAAGTTGATGGTTTTGCCAGGAGCTTAAGACTGACTTCCAGTCTGAGTTCATTGTGAGCATGATTTTGCGAATACCCGATATAGTTGAGTATCATGCGTCGATCTACCCGTATCCTCGATAAATTCATCAAAAATAACAAGACAAGACTTAGCGACTTGCTCTGTATGTTGTGGTTGCAAATTTTGCTTGAACGGGTATATGGTATGATATTGGTGTATTGTAGCGAGTTACTCTTGGAAAGCTCGAATCGCATCATGGTAGACCTGAATTTTGTCATGATATTGATTTCAATAAGTTCCAAATCCTTGTCAAACTTATTCTGCTTATTAACGATGACGCTTCAGGTATTTGCTTCATTTTTTTGGATTTTAGCCTCCATATGAGCTTTGAGAGCATCAAGGGAAGATGAGTCCATCGCACGATATGATAGTGTTGCAACTATAGTGTGACTTCTAGGGAGTACCATAAGAGTTGTTATGTGGAAATAGTTTTACTTAGGCTCCACAATGGACAAATATTCTTATCGAAATTGAGTTAAAATTGTTCGAGATGGATTGTGAGAAACTTTGAAGAAATCAAGTTTTAATTAAGTTGAATCTCTTTTAAAATAAGTATTGAACTTTGTTGATGAAACACTGAATATTCACAAAAAAAAAATTATAGTTATTAGGATTTATTGATAGTTTTATATATGATTTTTGAAAGTTATTATAGTTATTAGGATTTATTGATAGTTTTATATATGATTTTTGAAAGTTATTAAGTGTCTTGGAGTAGGGTGTTAGGCAGTACAATTATATATTTTATTAAATAATTTTTCTATTAAAATATGAAAGTGTCTAATTGAAAATCACAATAAAGATAATTAAAAAAAATTCTTTATATAAAAATATAAATTATTAAAATTAAGATTGTTTAATAAAAATATGATATATTTATAAAAAAAATATTCCGTTATATAATTACATCGATAAGACCAATATTTATAAATTGTAGCCACAAGTTTATAATATCAACAAAGACACATATTTCTTTGTACTAATTTTTTATAAATAAACTTTGGATTTTCTTTACTGAATTAGAACAGGACTAATTAAACCTCCTACTTTTGTTAGAATTTTTTTATTAATAAATAAGAGAAAGAAATATAAAAATGAGATGTAATAAATATATCAACGAATAATTGAGAGAGAGGGCAATACACAAACTTTTATATAAATGATTGTATAATCGTCGTAGATACATTAATCCTTTTAAAATTCCGAACCATCTTTAATAAAATTTAATTACATTTCGAAATTTGAAATTTTATTTAAAGAATTTGAGTCACTTCCAACTTAAACAAATAATAAATTGGTATTTTGTCATTAAATTTGTTAATATAATTTATCATTTATAAACTGTGTTGCTAAGACTGTATTTAAGCTAAACAATTAGTTAATTAATTCGAGGAAAAAAAAATGTGAAAGCCCACATGGTAAATTAGTTAAGTGCTAAAGCCCAACTGAAAAAAAAAGGGGTAAAATATGAGGAAAAACATAAGGCGGCTAGTAATTGCACGTCAAAGTTTACCTTCAGGAGGTGCCAGAAGACCCTCACCTCGCACATAACAGTTTGAAGAATAATGGACGGTGATGGAATTAAGATATTTTATAACGGGAAACAGAATAAGCTGCAAATGCAACGGCATAGTTTGCACCACACTAACATTCCTCCAACTGGTTCCCCATGAGAGGGAAACAGCAACGTGGAGCGGAAGACCCGTTCTTCGCTCCAAACGCTTCTGCTCCTCACCACAAATTGGGCTCACCAAACCACCGCAGGCCCGCGCGTAGGAACCGAGGCCCACACCAACCGAACTTGAAATACCGTGTCGTGAGCAAGCCCGAAGCGGTTTCTTCCTCCAACTCTCACTCCGTTGAGGATGTCAACGTGGACGTTACTGTCGCATCCCTAAATTGCCATGGCGAGGACGGTGGCGGCGCCTCCGAGCTCAACACCGTTGACGGCACCGATCGCGTGGCTTGTTCCGGCAAGGTCGAGGAAGGAGGCGGCGATGATGACGATGATGGCGGTGGTGGTGATAATGACGATATTCAGACCAGGCTTGATAAGCTGCTGTGTGAAATTGAGGAACCTGATTTGTCTGAGGAGCAGATCAGAATCAATGATCAATTGCAACAAGATGAGGTAGAGATAACGCTGTAGGAATTAAATCTTTGATCGCTTGGTTACCGTTGTTTTGTGACATTAATGATTTGGGCAAAGCGATCGGAAGTAATGTTTTATGCTCGGGACAAAACTTAGAGCTTCTTAGGTGCTTTTGGAAATGTTCTCCTTTGTAGTTACACCTCTCTCTGCATTGAAGTTGAGAGAAAAACTAGGAATAGCATTTTAGGGCACTTGTACTAATGTTGTTTAATTAGAATTGTACTTGCACCTCTATTTGCATTGGAGTTAGGACAACGCTACGCAACTTCTTAGGTGCTTTTAGTAATGCTCTCTAATTTCAGTTTATTTCGGTAATTATGTTAATTATTAATGTGAACTTTTATCACGAGGATTGGTGAAACTTTACTTTGATTGGAGAACAACACCAAAAACACCTCAAAAGCTGCAATTAAGTTTGCTTTTAAGGTTAACATAGGTTGCCAGTTAAAACTCGATTCTCACTGAAAACAGCAAAAAATAACGGTTAAGAACTTCATTAAGTTTGGATGGATTGCTTTGAAGCAGAATTATTATGGCATGTGATGTCTATGTTGCAGATACTTGTGGTGGAGTCAATTTATGGAGAAAATGTTTTCGGCCTTGAGAGATGGAAAGGCTTGCGTTGTTTTCAGGTCTTGCTATAAACCTAATTGTTCAGTTTTGGCTTTGTTTTGTTACAGTTAAATTTTTTTGAAACCTAATACTGACTCTCTTTTCTTTTTGCCGTCCCTCAGGTACATATACCTATTGATGTTTTGGGTGAAATTGCCATCACTGCGAAGTTGAACTCTCTTAATCAACTTGAGACTGTAAGCAGCAGTTCAGATGAATTCTTATACACTTTCAAAGTCCAATATCTTCCACCGGTTGTTTTGACTTGTTTATTACCTAAGTCGTACCCTAGCCACCAGCCACCTATTTTTACACTCTCTGTTAAGTGGTTGGAACCTGTGAAGATTCTGAGACTGTGCTCCAAATTGGATTCAATATGGGCTGAACAACAAGGGCAGGAAGTAATTTACCCTTGGATAGAATGGTTGCATGGTTCTTCTCTTTCTCATTTGGGATTTGATGAGGAAATCACACTTGGGCCTTATGGCATGAACGTTGTCCAGGATAAGCGTGTTGTTTCTGGTGCTGAATACATTGATATTGATATTCCCTTTTTACGAAATTACAATGATCAGAAACACAATGAGAACTTCCTCAAAGAATTACATCAATGTAACATTTGCTTTGGTGAATATGCAGGTAATTTCCTATTTATGCCTGACATAATTTATAAAAATTATCACTCTGCATGGGAAAGCCTGACTTAGTCCTTTACAAAGATGCAACTAATTTACCTTCTCTTGTTGAGACTGGAAACTGTATGTATGATCATAACCATTCATAAACAGTTTCTTTGAACTTCATTGGTGGCGAATCATTAACAGTTCAATTAATTTTAATAATTGGAGTTCTATTACTTAGCAGATCATCTATGATGCACAGATCAATATGTATCCAATATAGCGATTCATCTCATCTTGAAAAGTATAGGATATGATATGTTTAGTTACGTTTAAAGTATATATTTATGCATATGCATACTTCACAAAATAAAATAAATGTTATTATAATTTAAAAAAAAAAGTCATACTAAAATTGAAAATTATTACTATTATTATTCAAATTGAACATACTAAGTACACTAAACTCAAATGTATATATGAACTAGAAATGACAAATAATGAAATGCACTTTGTCATGCATTCTCCTTAAGAATTGACTACAAACACCCCTTCAAATAATTTTCTATACTGTACAGCTTCAAATCATTTTCATTTGCTCACCATTTAATAGAAAATTAAAAGTGGCATTTGACTTATATAAAGATGGTTTATCTGTTTCTTGTAACTATTTTATTTTTATTTTAAAGGTGATACATTTTGCTCGTAACTATTTGATTTTAAAAGTGTTATGTTTTTTTTTTTTTTTTTTTTTTTTTTTTTTTGGGGTTTTTTTTTTTTTTTTTTTTTTTTTTTTTTTTTTTTTTTTTTTTTCTTTTTTTTTTTTTTTTTTTTTTTTTTTTTTTGTTTTTTTTTTTTTTTTTTTTTGTTCTTTTCTTTTGGGAGCTAGAGTTTACGTACCTGTGTTTTAGTTGTATTTGTGCCTCTTGCAATTTTTTATGCTCA
>Ga0209700_102525_pt1 | contig 36815 bp, 15 predicted proteins | sample SiratroredBW_FD_187528 | JGI IMG/M metagenome (GOLD analysis project Ga0209700, IMG submission 187528) | Root nodule microbial communities of legume samples collected from California, USA - Siratro red BW (SPAdes) (version 2) | ecosystem: Host-associated > Plants > Roots > Nodule | place: USA...
GGGATTTCTAATAAATATACTTCAATTGATTTTTTAAAATAAAAGAAATTAAATGATAATCTATCATAAATTTATGCTCTTTTAATTTACGAATAAAAAGTTATGTTTATGGCCATTCCTCCAAACACCCTAGAGAATACTCAATCACACCAGGGTTTATTCCAACATCAAGGACTTCAATATCATCAAAATCAAATTGCTCCTCAAGAAAATGAAATTTCACAACTATGCGGACTTGTATTATTGTGATATAGTCATGCAGGAATTACTGCTACGTAAGTAGCTGAATTGACTTCTTTTCCAAATTCCGATAGTTTTGCTATTAATAGCAATGACATATTCTACATGCATTTGAGAACACACGTTGGATGAGATATTTCATTTCATTTCATCATATATATTTTATAGCTAAGAAAGATTATAACCAGTTTTTTGGAACGTGATACAGATCCAGGGAGCATGTCACCACAGCGGAATTCCGTTGACTCTACACACAGTAATGGACCTAACTATGACAACTACTCCTCAATATACTTTAGTTAAAACTGTTCTAACTGAACCATGTGCTCCAGGTGATTCTTCAGTAAACTATTCCACCTGAACGGACGTCACAAAATATCATAGATGGTTGCACCCTCTGGGAACACCTTTTTGCATGTGAACAATGACCATAATTTCTCTTCTTTTCAATTTTCATGTATAGACCTGTGTAGCAAATAGATGAGCATGGTGCTGGGCAAGCCTTAATTTTCAACCAAGTTTACCTTAACCTTTAGTGCCAAAAACCACCTATCATGCACAACATAGTGTACAGGGATATCTGCATCAATGGTAACTCCTACTATATGTGAAAGTTTTGAAGTTAAAAGTATATGTAATCGTAAACTTGTCACTCGGAAGTGACCACTTGTGCCGAGGTTAGCAAAGAAACATGTGCCATCACTTGTGGCAAGCAAATTCTCCTTTTTTTCCTCTCAATCCACCTCTTTTTTGTAGCTACGGAGTTATTTACCTCCCTAATGATACTAGACTTAAGCAACCTTTTGTTTCCATCAAGTTAGATGCAGGTCAAGTTGTAGAGTTATGACAATGTAATGTGTTGACGTAATAGCAACATCTAGTATATCAATGGCAGTTTTGTTCTCATTCCTATTAATAATGATTGTCATTGAATCGATGCTACATGAAATTACTATACAATCACGTGTCGCTTCACTAGAGTTCTGCTTTTGTTGGCATTATACAACTTCAGAGGTCGTTGCTTGTGTCATGCCAACGTGAATGACATAATGTGCAAAATCTTTTGTATCTAAATTTCATTGATTTCTTTACATTCTTTTTACAACGATTCGCTGATTAAATGTACGTGAAAGACGTCCCACAAACGAACATAATATATATCATTTTTTCAACCGTCCATTTACAATTCCATTATCCTTTTTGTACAACCAATTTACATTTTTTAAGTGAATTAGTATTATAATAATTTCACAAGAAACAAAGTCCCATAGCACGAAAGTCTCCTACACCGAAGCGATTAGTGGAATGAACTGTAAAAATACCTGCATTCCTGAGAAAGGAAGATGATACCCATTATACGGTGTGCTGTGGGAGACTCTGCTTGATGAGATGAGATGAGCTGAAGCCTCAGACGGGCATGGCGTGCTTAATGACTTGAGTATCGTGAAGTCTGTTGTTCATAAGCATTGTGCATCTTTTAAAGCTTTTAGAAGTATGTTATTAAAGGTAAAGGTTGAGTTGAGGAATGTGGATGTGGAGATATAATTCATGTTGCATACTAGTTTATGCTCGTCATAACAAGAAATAATAGCACTAGGATGTATATATAGCTTAGAAAATACAGCCCTGTGGAAGTTGACTGTCAAATTATGTATTCTTAAACCGGAAATCATTGTTCTTCAGAAAGGGGGAAAATGATGGGAAACATTTCTACCACCAAAAGAGCTTCAAGCGTATAAAATGGACGTGCAGTTTAATAGCAGATGGGATATAAAATTCATTAGAACCATATCAGATTAAAATATGTATGTCTATACAAGAACCTACTAATTACTGTAATGGCTCCTATAGTAATCTAACCTGTCTCCCAATACGAGTACCTAACGTGGGAAATAAGGTAAAGAAACGTACTATACCGCTAAGTAAGTCTTTATCATGGTTGCACCAGTAGGATCTGAAAGCAGATGTCTGACTAGAGACATCCTCAAGTTATTTGGTGCTATTATGAACATGTAGAAAGCAAATAATACAAGATCTGTAGAGGAGAGAGAGGAGCCAAGAAATCCCTGCCACATCCTGCGAGGAAAAAACACTACACGATAATTCCACAGTAAAGCAATTTCTATCACAAAATTGGGGAGGGCTGAGAGTGTTTAAGCGATGCATCGATACTTCAATCTGCATCACGTATCCGTATCCGACACTAATCTATATTCAATACTTTAATACACTACCGATACTAATTTATAAAGCACTAATATTTTTATGATGACAATAATTTATAATTTTTTATTTTGACAATGTTTAATAAATGTGATTTTAATTTAGATTTACATAATTGCAATTATATATTTATTATTATGTTTTAAGAATTTTTATACATTTTTCAATAGGTATATGTCATGTATAGTATCCTGTTATTTTCAAAATAAGCGTATCGCTGTATAGGATACGTATCGTATCCATGCATCATAGAATTCCAGGTTTGCAACTACAAAAGCAATAAATTGGTTTGTCTAATCTCAACAAGTAAATTAAATATTAACCTTTGTGCCACAAGGTCAACAATATGACATTTTCAGGTAAGAGGCCTAGAATCGCAAAAATAGCATAGAAAGGGTTTACAAAATTTGAGGTGTCTCCAGAAGCTTTTAGTAAACCCGAAGTAAATGAATACAAATTTGCCAAGAAATCTGATGGGATAATCATAATCCATCTTATGAATACAAGTTGTTCCCAGTTAATCCCATTAAAGTTGACTAAATGAGTTAGATGTGGGTTTCACTCTAATATCATCTAATAATGGTCACCAATGAAGAAGCAAAAATAATGTTCTAAATATGTGACTTCAATTTCAAATGACTTTTGTTTGAGAAAAGTCTAACAGTTCATATTTTTATTAAATGCTAAGAACAATAAAGTATAAAACACAGTCATACTTTGTCTGTAAGATGAAGTTTTTGTTCAACAACAGATTATATATAAAACACAAGTGTTTAGTTCATCAGATGATACAACTATGCAGTTTCTTTTTACGTCTGATAAACAATGTGTATGCTCAGACAATACACATATAGTCTTAAGTTAACATAATAACTTCACGAATAATCTGTATGTTTACTCCATGTTGCAAAGAATGTTCGTTTTGTATGTCTACCAAGAGGATATAGAAAAGCTTATTCCACATCAACAATCTCTTCGTAAATGAGTTAAAGCTCTCTTGCTTCAACAACTTCCTGGCACGTGCTTTGTTAACTCTAGAGAAGTCTATATATTGCTATGTGCTTTACACATTTTCAAGAAAAGGCACTCTATCCAAGGGGAGACAAGTACATCTAGGTATAAGAATGTTCCTTAAACAAAAGAAGAGCATTTAATGCATGCATGGAGCGCATTTGATGCATCTTCTACCCAAGCTACTCATATGCAAGGAAGACATTCAAGTGAGTTTGAAGCTACTCAATAACCACAAAAAGAATTTGTAACGACTCTTTTCTTCAATGCTTATATAAGCTATCCTTTGAAGAGAAGAAAAAGAATCTTAGCCGTTGTTTGCAAAGTGCTAAAATGCTGCCAAAATATTTTCTGAACCCTAATAACTTTGTAAAGAACATTGTTGTGTTCGTTTAGCAAACTAGTAGAGAATGCTTAAACATTGTAAACTTTGAAAGACACTACTCTCAAGTGAGCGAAACCTATGATCTTTTGATGACATTCTAGACAATCCTTCGTCTTAACTAGAAATGGTTGTTTGTTAAACAATACTCATTTGGTTAGCCACAACTGATTACGAGCCAAAACAATACTTGAGTTTTTAATCAGAAATGAATATATGTTAAAAAATAGTTGACGAGGAGTGACTACATTCCGAAATTGTCACCTCTACTATTTGCTTCATAGATACATCATCATTTTTATCATCATCATTATTATTATAAAATTTTCACTCTTACTACACTCTTGGTCTCTCCCTTAGATACCTTCTAAGGTCTCCAATTTTAAAAATTCTTACACAAGCAATCCACATCATAACATTGCCTTTTAACTTTAACGTTATATTACAAGCGTGCAATCAAAAACCTAGGTTCTTTCTTAGGTAAACAATCTCTTGTTCCACCGATGCTACCTCATATCTTTGGTCATCTTCTCCATATAAAGTTTAGATCATTTGAAGCTCCCAGGAGGCTGTATAGGCTTTAGTGAATTTCTTTTATACAGATCTCCTTAAACATTAGCATGAGATCCATGTTATATTATACTTGGAAGACATTATAAAGCAAATCCCAATATATCTACCATGTACACGAGAGAAAATAGATCATACCAATCAGGTAGGCAGAAGAAAGTACGAAAGAATGTTCGAATTCCCCCAATGTCCAGCTGCAGAATTAGAGCTAATCCAAAAAGAAAGAATGCCCTCTGCCGTTTCCTTTCTAGTGGCCAAAGTGTATTCCAAGCTGAAAGATAAAGAAAATTCATAATGCATATACCACAAGTAAAACGGTTTCATGTGACCATCAAGTATGAGTGTCAGCTTAAAAAGTTTTGGCAATTTACATAACATTTGTATCACAAAAATAATTTTTTACCGTACAATAACTGATTGAGGTATGGGTGGGCATGGATGGTGTTTATATAAATCCTATACATATCTAATAAAATAGATTGGATTCAAATCCACATTAGATCAAAATGATTGAATTTTCAAAATTTAGTTTAAATTTGAATTTAAATAAGATAAAATTCATATCGATTTAATTTGGATAAAATTTACATTCAAATTAATTTAGTTTTTATACCATTTTGCTAAGTAATTAAAATATTTTTCCAAGATTAAATTGTTAATTTTGGAAGTGAGTGATCGTATACCGTGACTAATAGCTCAGTGGTTTAAATAGAAGATGCAAGTGCTCAATGATTCTAACTGAATTTGTTTGGTCTTTGTTTCTTTTATGTGTTACTTTTTCCCGTTGATTAATTACTTCTTTTTATAATTTTTTTTGTTTCTTTTATCCTGTGACAAATATGAGCACCTATGTATGTTGTACGCGTCTCTCCATTTTTAATATAATGATTTATGCTTCTTGAAATTTTCTTATTTCTTTTAATACTAATCTTAAGAAAATCATTTATAAAATAAACAAAACCTAATTTTAACATAATGCCTTGATCCTGGTCCTAAAAGATTTTGAGTAAAAAATGTCTCAACCAAAATCACAAAAAAATTGTCTTGACTAATTGATTTCTAAGGATGAACATTGATTTTAGATATTTTAACATTCAAAAATATTCAATCCATATCCATTTAAATTCAACTAATTGGATGAGATTTAACATCCAACAATATAGATTTAGGGATCCATTAAAATGAACCTGTGGTGAGTTAGATATTAGGATTTGAATATTTGGATTTTTTTTTTTAGTAACCCTTAGTTTGAGGAAAGAAACAAAAATAAGCATAGTTTACACAATGTCAGAAACTGAACAACTGTAATATCTAAGGTTGTGATAATGAGTGTTCTTGATTACCTTGCATAGATAGATTCTCCTTTCTTCTTTCTTGGGTAATAATGTCCTTGGCATGGCCATCTTTCAAAATAGTAGCAATTACTGAAGCATATTTTGGAGCTTCTGACAAAGATCTCACAACGGAGTACCCTATTGGATAAAAACTGATATTGAATGGCAATAGATTAAATAAGCATATCCATTAAATGAAAATATGATGAAGTCGTGCCTGTGGCTGGATGCACCATGCTGGCGGCTGCACCAAATGCAAGGTTCTTTTGTTCTGTGTTCGGTAAGGATCCGCCAACCGGGATATAAGACCATTCCTACATTATAGATGAAAGGTAATTTCTTTTGTGCTCTCAACATTCAGATTCTGTCTCAAGAGATATGCACTAGAAGAACTAGTAGACATCATATTATTCTTGGAACTCAGGGCAGCGAAAAACTGATCTCGAGGATAACACACATTAAATAGTATGTGCGTAGAAGAGTGTATTAATAGGTTATGACAACAATGTCCTTTAAATACATCCAAGTTTGCAAGTATACTCCTAAAAAATAAGGTCTGCTAACATATACCTAATTGTTTTTAAGTAGCAAATTATAATTACAACTTATTTAAATAAATGCAAAGTATTTCTCATGGTTCTCTGAAGTGGACATGACCGACCAGTTCGACAAGGAACATGTCCCTTATCCGGTTCAGTTATGGTATAAGGTCGATGACGCATAAAACCATATTAAACTGGTCAAACCCGTTGTAAAACCGGACAAAACAGTAAAAAATGGGGTTAACAGAAAAATTTAATAAATAACAATTTTAACATTTTAAAAAAATATAAACCAACCTAAAATATTAGGTATTTTCTTTTTTATTATACTTATAAACTTGTTATTTTCAATAACTATTGATGTATATTCTTGAAATTTCAATTTACATATGATACAAATATTTTATTTAAATTTTAATTATGTTTTAAAGGATGAATAGTTACAACAAATATTGATATATTTTGTTTTTAATACAATAAAAAAAATTATAATCTTAATATAAAAATTTTAATTCTGTTAATTTTGTTTAGATTTTATTAATAGTTAAAATAATTGAATATATTATATTTATCGAGATTAATTGCATACTAATGTTGATATTCTCTTAAATAAAAAGGTTAATTGCATACTAATGTTGATATTCTCTTAAATAAAGAGATTAACTGCATACTAATGTTGATATTTTCTTTAATAAACACACACGTGAACATCACTATATGTTAATTATCTTAATCAATAAGGAAATTTAAACAAAATTAACGTAATTAAATTGATTATATACTCTTAAAAAGTTATAATCTTATGTTTCAACTTATTTAACATCACAAAATTATGATATCATATACTTTTTAATATTATTTTACATATTTTTATTATATTATATTGATTTAACCCTGTGCGATCCCATTTCGTAAACCTTGAACTAGTATGTTAGTCAGGTCAACGACGGTACGGTTTTGAAAACATTGTTATTTATAAAAGGTGTAAGCTAACAAACTCACATAATGCACACATACACACTAAACAATCAAACCTAGCATTTCCAATATCTTACCTCTTCGTAAGTTTTAGTAATTCTGATCCCCATTGAATTTAATCTCAAAAAGAGCTTCTTCTTTAGTAAATCAAAAGGCATCGCGTCTTTTGACGCTAAACAGGTTTCCTGCAATTGGTATTTTTACATAAAGTGTTAACACAACTGTAACACGTAATGTAAAACACTAGACTGAAAATCACGGAGCAAACCTCAAAAAACACTCTTGTACGGGACATGGGCATTGCATAAAGAAATGTTGGATAATTTGCTTCTAGACCTTGAACATTTTGCTTCATGTAGTCTCTGTAATCCATGAAAACCATCAGATTTGGATCATAAGGATTGTTTTCCACCTGATATTGTAACAAGAAAAATGTCATTATAACAAGTTATCACATCTTATTTAACTTTCTTTAATGAAACTTATATTAATTAACTTAATGGCATTAAAAGAGTATGACAAGAAGAAGCACCAATTTTGGTTTGATTTAAACGGACTTATGAACTGTGTTATTAATGAAAATGTAATGACACCAAATAGTAGGTCACAGGATCAAAAAATATGGAGATGAAAAATGAGGAGATTGAGGAAATGAGAGAACATTCTCAACAATTAATGTTAATATAGCATCAATCTAAACTAAACACATAGCAGTAAACTGAAAAACAGAAACAGAGAGCCAGCCTCCGACCTCAACTTCCACACCATAAGCTGTCTGAACAGAAACCTTTGGACCCCCGACCTCATATTGCAACAGTTTGCCCGAAGCAGCTCCTGATGCAACAGTAACAAGCCTATAATAACATGTCAGAAGTTACCATATATAATAGATAAATGGAAAAAATTAGAAGCACGTGAGTGTTGATACCTGCTGGGCACTACAATATCATATTCACAGACAACATGACTGTGACCATTGCTCGCCTCAATAATACTTTCTACTCTTGAGCTAAGATACGAGACACCTGACTCGACACACCTAGGGAAAATTAATATGAATCAAAAATCTACAAAAGTAAATAAAATAATTGTTATTAGGAAATTAAATAACAATTAGCAGAAATAATATATCGCCAACAGTTGGACGATTGTACCTGCTTAACAATTCCTCATGAAGCAGATGCCGACTGACACGTCCATAGGAACGTCCAATAAAAACGGGGTCCTTATTGTCGAGATAGATAATGGTATCCTTCCAAACATGTTCAATGCAACCTTCAAGTCCGAGACCTGAAATTGAAATAAATTATTTATCCATGCATAATATCAACTAAGCAATTATACGCTCTAGAAAAACATTTTAAGCATCTTACTTTTTGGTGCAGAACGTATAAAATTCCAAATTGAATACTTACAAAATATCATATGAGCTTATCAAAATTTATTAGCTTTAAGAAATTCCATTAAAATGAGTTGAGCTTTGTTTGAAGCTTTTTTCATTTAACCTTCAAAAAGGTAAGATGCATAACTAAATTTTACTTTATATTAGTTTATAGAGAAATCGATGAATTGAACTTTTTCTTTTCATACACCTACATGAAATTTGTTAGGCATATGTTACTTGTTCAAATTATTTTTATTATATTTTTTTGGTGTAACGTCGTCACCACTATCGTTCAGTAAAAAAAACGTTAGGAATAGGTGCACCTCGCGGAGTGTGACCCAACCCGAGTGTTGCTTGACCAACCAATCAGCCACGAGTTGTCACGTGCCGATCCACGAGCATCATGTTTGTGGCGTTTTTTCACTATTCTTTCTCTCTGAAATGGCCTCAATAGGTGCTTCTCCTTTCTTCACGGCTACTCTAACCATTACAAGTGCAAGACTTAATTGGAAGAATTATTCATTTTGGTCTGTCTTTGTATAATTATAATTCCTTGGTCAAGGATGGCATGACCATTTGGAAACTAAACTCAACTCTATTCCTGATGCCGACAGATCCCAATGGCAAAAGACTAACTTCCAACTCTGATCTGTTTTATGGCAATCAGTTGAACTCGATGCCTTAGAGTTGCTCAAATCCTTCGAAACATTTTTCTCTTTTTGAAGAATGCACAAGAAAATTTTCTTAATGATATCTAACATCTCTCAAACAAAGTAACCGTGATATGGTCTCACCTTGGGCAAAGGTTAGGACTATAATAGAAGTTAAAAGATTCCTAGTGGTACACTCGTTAGAGAACTCAAGAAGAAACTTGATAGATATTATATGCTTTTGATTTTAAGAAGCTCACATTCAAATTTTAATCATGTTTGTGATCCAATTCTACCCGGTATCAAATTCCTTCTATGGATAATTTAATTACTAGACTTATTCGGGTGCCTGATACGATGAAAAATGACAATCAAAATGAAGTTATTGAAATGTCCGCAATGGTAATTCCTCGTTAGAAAAAAAAAACAGGTTAGAACGTACGAGGAGGATATGGTGGTAGGAATGAACGTCCTCAATGCTCATATTGCAAGAGAACGGGTCATACCAAGAAAATTGGTATTCATTGCATGCTTTTCCAAATAAAACTGCCCATATGTCTACATCTAAAAAATCATAACCTAAATTTTCTAATGAAAAGTACAAAGAATTTTTGAGGTACAAGTCTAAGAAATTAATCAATCAAGGTCAATCCTCTCAAAGCCAAGTCCGTCAACGCATGCATTTCTCAATCTATGGAAGGTCATTATCCATGGATTCTTGATTCAGGTGCCCATAGACTATATCTCTGGTAACATATCTTCATTTTCCTCCATTTCTTACCCAAAATTTCTCATCTTGTTACGGTTGTCAACGGACCCAAAGTGGCATCTCAAGGAGTTGGCCAAGTTTCTTTATCTCCTTCAATTGACACGTTCTTTAAATTCTTATGTGACCTTTACTGTTAATTCCATTGTTATACAACAACAACATAGTATGAGTCATCTGATTATAAAAGGACATTGGTCACGGGATCTTTATCATCTGAAATCGAGTCTTTCAGTATCTTGTTTTGCAATTTCAGATCCAAAACTTTTAAATAACACTTTAGGTCACCAAAGTTTGTCAAAATTGAAGATGGTGATTTCTAGTTTCAAACACATTCAAGCTTTAGATTGTGAATCTTGTCGGTTAAGAAAATATGTTACATCTTCTTTTCCTAAAAAGTTTGAAACACGATGCAATTCAGTTTTTACTAATATTCATTATGATATTTGGAGACCAAGTCGTGTCACTTCTTTTGATTTACATATTTGTAACCTTCGTTGATAAGTTCACTCAAAGTACTTGGGTTTATTTAAAGAAAGATAGATCTGAACTTTTATCTACATTTATGTCTTTCTTTAATGAAATTAAAAACTAATCTAGGAAGATAATTAAAATTCTTATAAGTGATAATGCAAAGGAATATTTTTTCTACTGCATTTTATTCATTCTTATCTTCCTATGAAATTTTACATCAGTCAACATGTCTTCACATTTCACAACAAATGGTATAGACATCTTATTGAAATGACATGCTCTCTAATGTTGAATACTAATGTTCCTATTCATCATTGGAGAGACACAATACTCACTGCTTGTTTCCTAAATAGAATGTCTTCTTCCTTTCTTGAAAATAAAGTCCCCACTCTATAATTTTTTCAAATGAGCCTATATCATGTCTCTCCACATGTGTTTGGGTATACTTGTTTTGTTCGTAATGTCTCTCTAAGTCTTGACAAGCATTCTACAAAGGTGATTAAGTGTGTCTTCTTGAAACATTCTCACCTTCAGACAGGATATAAATGTTACTCTCTCTCAATTAGAAGTATTATAAGTCTTCTGATGTTACTTTCTTTGAGGACTCACCTTTTTTGTTGTCCTCCATTGAACATTCTTCATTTGTTCAACATCTCCTTCCTATACCATCCTGTGATCCATTGATTATTCCTTTTTCCTCTCAAACTCAAGCTCAAAGTAAAAATGACATTGTTCCACCATCTCTTCTCACATACCAGCGTCAGGCACAAATAACTCCTTCATCCTTGATACCCGTGACTTAGATCCTCTACCACTAGATTCCCATACATAGATCCTTCATCCTCATCACCTTCTCCTGAATCTTATCATGTTTGGCCTATTGCTCTTAGAAAAAGGTATTCGATCTACTCGTAATCCATATCCTGTTTATAATTTAAGTTATCATCGTTTCTCTCCTTCATATTCCTCTTTTGTTTTCTCTTTGTCCACCATTATTGTTCTCAACAATGTTCGTGAGACACTTGGTCACCCTAGAAGGTGACAAGTAATGATTAATGAAGCTTGTACCTCCTTCCTCCTAGTATGAAGCCTGTGGGTTGTAGATGAGTTTATGCTATTAAGGTATGTCCTATTAGTGAAGTAGATCGTCTCAAAGATCGTTTAGTAGCTAGCAGATACACTCAAATTTATGGCCTCAACTATTGTGATACTTTTTCTCCTATGGCTAAGATCAGCATTGCTTATGTTTTTCCTGTTATGGTTGCATTCGTCACTGGCCTGTTCACCAACTTGACATTAAGAATTTTTTCTTCAGGGTGATCTAGAGAAGATTTACATGGAGCAACCTCCTAGATTTGTTACGCAAGAGGAGCCTGGTTTAGTTTGTAAATTACATTGGTCTCTCTATGGCTTGAAGTAATCACCTAAAGCATGGTTTGGTAAATTTAGACATAGTGTGCAAATTTTTGGATTGAAATGAAGCGAGGGAGATCATTCGGTGTTTTATTGTCATATTTCTTCTGGGAAGTGTTTTTATCTTATTGTCTATCTTGATGATATTGTTATTATAAGAAATGATATTAATAGAAATGCTCATTTAGAAAAATATTTATTCAGCCACTCTCAGACCAAAGATCTGAACTATCTAAAATATTTTCTTAGTATTGAAGTGGCACAACCAAACGAATGTGTCATCATTTCCTAGAGAAAATACACTCTTGATATTTTGGAGGAAACAAGCCTGGAAAAGTGCAAACTCATTGATAGTCGTATGGACTCAAATCAAAAGTTAATGAACTTTTCTTAGACCCGGATAGATATAGAAGGTTTTGGTTGGAAAATTCATTTATCTCACTATAACAAGATCTGATCTTTCTTATCCAGTGGGAGTTGTGAGTCAATTTATGCAAAACCCCCCACATTGATCACTAGAATGTTGTGATTTGCTTTCTCATATAGGAAAAAGAGAATCCAAAACAAAGATTGTTGTATGAAAACAAGGAAAATACTCAACTCTTAGGGTATTGTGGTGCAGATTGGGTTGGGGTGGTTGTCCTACTTATTAAGCTCAAAAGGAAGTTTTATCGTACTACTATACAGCCACTTGAACTTTACGGTAGTGAATACTAAGTTTTAAAAGGAAAACACATGAAAAAAGTTTATAGTAGTAAAAATTAGAATATTAAGAGAGATGTGTGGCAACAAATAAAAGATAGGATATATTAAAAGGAATTTTATGGTAAATAATACTTATGAGAATTTGATTTTTGGCCGCATAATGTATAATCGACTTCATTTATTAGGATAAGGTTATTGTCATTGTTCTAGTTGTCTCCAACCCGCATGGCAATATATTGGCTCTAGTCCGTATGCGTTAGGCTTGAGTGCGGTGAGCTGACACGATATTTTAAATAAATCACATCATATATAGAATAAGTAATGGTGCTGCAAGAATGATACCTTTAAATTCGTCCTCCCACACACCATAATTATTTGTAAAAGGAAGATCCGGACCAATAAGCCCAACTTTTAGTCCCAACTTGGCCGATTCAGCAGCCAGAGCAAGACCAGCCGGACCACAACCAATTACAACTAGATCCAGTATATCATCTCCTATAGGTGGCAACTGCAAAAGTGGTTAAGAACAAGCTCTTAGTAGTAAGAAAACTGAAATACAAAACACAATTTAGTTAAATATCTCCACAACCGCAACCATCAAGACTCGTCGATCGTGGCTTCAATGTCACCGAACAAAATTATCATAAGAACCAAGACAATCATCACACTTGAACTTCATTCAATCAACTCAATTATCAATATGTCCTCGACATATGTAACGAAATTCCTCAGAAAAACAATACTCAATCACTTTATCATCAGCACCTCAAGATGGCCATGAATCACTTATATTATACCTAATCTACTTCATGTATGTATAACTATGCCCCCTATTAATATTATAGTTTGATACTATCCGAAGTATCTCTATTTTCTACAAAATAATTATGAAAATCAGATAAAAATACATGAGAGAAAACAAGCGTGTATAATATAAAAACATGGTCTCTGAATAAAAAACAGTGTACTCTTCATGGATAATTTTTAAAAAGAAATAAAATGTATAATACTATTCTTATTTGTAATCAATTGATTACAATAATTTATAATTTTTTTCTAATAACATCCAAAAAGTATATTCGTAATTTAGATTTACATGATTATAATTATATACCTATTATGTTTTATGAATTTTATACGTATCAAAATAATCTCACATATTTTTAAAATAACCCTATCGACAATGCGATACATTTCGTATCTAGTACATGTATGGTATATGCTAATCATACAAGATGACGATTCAAACAAAAATAGAAGCTACAGTAACCTAAACGCGAAAAAACCAATCAAAGCCTAAAACAATATCCATTAAATTTTCAACCAAAAAAATAGAAACATAGCACCAAAATTCATCCAATTCTTTCAGGACCAATCATAGCGATACTCTACATCCAACAGAAAACATCAAGAATCAAAATCCAAAAAACATGAGCCAGAGAACCCGAAACCTTATCCACGAGCTTGGACTGCATTTCCATGGCTTTGTTCTGTTGCATTTGCACGAAAACGAGTTCAGAGCCACCGGCCTTCACGTAATCCTCCTCATCGGCGAAGTCTTCTTTGGTCGCCACGCAGCTCTCGCTCCCTGCCTTCGCCTCCACCTTCAGGCACCGCGAGCGCCACCGAACGCCGTTGCCGCCAGAAACGGTTCGTCTTCTCCAGAGCTTCTTCCTCCGCAACCTCAACCTCGACGAAGGACTCACGCAAAACGCCATTGCCGCCAAGTTCCTCGCTGCAACGCACTCCATTTCGTTGTCGTTTTCAGTATTCTGACACTCCTTTGGTAGTTTCTATATATCACTCCTTCCTCCTCACCATCACAATCAAGTCCTTCTTGCGTCTAAAGCACTGAAGAAGTAGTTACGCCAACTCGATTCTTAAAACGACGACGTCCTCGGCGTCACGCTAAATGTGTGTGTTTGTGTGATCGGTTGGCTTTCTGTTTCAGAGGGGATATGGTATGTATGCAATGCTTTTTTGACATGTTTAACAGCGATCCTAAACTTCCACGTGGCATACTGTGATTGGGCCGAATTTTAAAAAATGCTAGCCTTATCTACAAGGATTCGATGCAAGACTCTACGAATAAAAAATGCCACAAGAAATAAAAAAAATGTGCGAAATGCAAAGCAAGCTAAACCGTTCATCTGTTTTATATTATTAATAATAATTATAATTAATTCTCGTGTTACAACAGTGTATTTGCATACTCTTGATCATTGACGTGGATAAATCTTTGAACGAAGATAAACAAACAAATTTGATATGATCTTAGAATGAAATGTTGAATTTAAATAAATTAAATAGATTTGATTATATTTTCTGTTATTTTATAATAGAATTGGACAAGATTTTCAAAATTTGGAGGACAAAAATTGATTGATGTGTAATAAACATTAATTAAATTTGTTGTTTCTTACAATAAAAGATCACCCGATCCTGACACATGCACTTACAAGGACGATGAAGAACCATCGAATAAAGTCCATCTTTCTATTTGAATTAAAAAAAAATTACTTATGTTTCTCTTTTGAATTAAAAATTATTCACGTTTTTCTTTATTTTTCACAGGATATTGGGGGTAGATTATTTATCTATTTCTTGACCGTGAATATATGCTCGAGGTTCAAAGAATTTTACAAAATCAACACTTAAATGTTAAACATAATATTTCAAGGAGATAACATTTATAAAACTATGCATCCAACACCAAAGAACCAAGGAAAAAAAGAAAAACATTAGAGACAAATTAGATAATATTGATAAGAAAGTAGATTTTCCACTTTGAAGTATAGTTATTCAAGGATAAGAATTACGGTTGAGTTTCAAATCCAAAATAATTTTCCTCCTAACTAACCAAGTTAAACAAATAATTTTTTTTTTTTCAAAATTGTCATAGAATACTTAAATACATTATATTTAAGAGAAAAAAATATCTCTTAAAGAAATTTTTTCAAACTAATCTTAGTTAAGATGGATGAAGTTTTATTTTTCCCTGAGTAATTTGTGGAAAAACTTGTTCAAAGAGACTTTAATTAAAATTTGATATATTTCGTTAACAAGTTAAATTAATCCTAAAAAATTTGTAAGTAATCCATCAACAATTTATTTTTGGTTGAAAGTTTTAAAGTCTATGATGACTAGTACCTTTTTCTTAGCCAATTAAACCTTACTTATTAGCTTCCATTATTAAGAGTTGTAACAAATTTAACCTCACCTTCTTAGCAATGTTCTATTGTGTGTTCTAACAAAAAAAACTTTTGTTAATACTTAAACTAAATTTAGACTATGAACAAGACTTTAGATCCAAACTATTCTTAATAATATTTAAGACTTCTTATAATAAACTTTAAGTATTTTTGTTTATGATACTAATATATATATATAAAAAAAAAAGTATTAGATGAAGAATATATCGTTTGTGATACCTTAAATGTTAAAGGTATATCATATTAGGTAAACCTTTATATATAAAATTTTGTTTCAAAGTTATATTAAACATTCAATATTTTATAACATTAGAGAAAATCTTTGTGTCCAAAATAGATCTACAAAATTATTTCAAAATGCATTTTCATTAAGCATCGAAAGCATCATAAGCCTTTTGATATCAAACTATCGGTGAAAAACATAAGAGACTTTATTACTTAGTAAATATAGTTTATATATGGTATAAAAGTTGCTTATCAAACGTTATAAATTCAATACATTTGGTTTTTTATTATGCATATTATTATATTTGTTTTTGTTTAACTTAAATCATATATTTTATCAAAAGCAAACTAATATATCAATTTAAGTTTAACAACCATGTCAATAATAAAAGAAGTACACAGTTTTAAACATAATTCATAGTAAAAAAGAGAAAAGTACAAAAGGAAAATAATTAAATTGTGCAAAAATTAAAATTAAACACTTAAAAGTTGTATTGAGCTAAGAAAAAAAACACACACACACTTACTCACAAACACCCACATGCCCACATACACTCACACTCACCCCACGCCTACACGCACACCAACATGCACACACAAACTAATTAAAATATTTGTTTAGTATTGAAGCTAACTAAAATATTTGTTGTTCAGCGGCACAATCAAAAGAAGGTGTGTTTCTTCACAAAAAAAAATACATTTTTGATATTTTGGATGAAACATGCCTGGAAAATTACAAGCTCATTAATAGTTTTATGAACTCAAATTAGAAGTTAATGATACATCTAGGTAAATTTATTTTTTATACACACATAGACCTACAAGGTTTTAGTTAGAAATCTCATTTATCTCACTATAACAAGATTTTGATCTTTTTTATCCAATAGAAGTTGTGGGTCAATTTATGAAACCCCTTTCCCCCTCTAGGTTGATCACTAAAATGTTATGATTCATTTCATAGATAGGTAAAAACAAGGGAAATACTCCATTCTTAAGATATTTTGATATATATTAGTGTGGTTATCCCCTAAATAGAATATGTATATTTAAAAATGTGTTATATTGTTAATATTTCAAAATTTATGACTATATTTCCTTTTCTCTCTTTGAAAAATATTTATCATACACATAATATATATATATATATATATATATATATATATATATATATATATATATATATATATATATATATATATATATGAAAGCTAATTACTTTTATGCGTGAATTCTATTGTTTCAATCTTTTGTTTTTATTTATTTCTCCTTATTTAATTCATTATTTTACAATTTATTTTTACATTGTTAAGTGAATTTAAAATTAAAAGTTCTTCACATAAAAACAATATTAGTGGTAGGCGGATTAAAAATCTTTCTGAAATTAAATTAATATAATACACACGTTTTAATTTAAGTATTATTTAATATATATATATATATATATATATATATATATATATATATATATATATCTTAATTTTAAGGAAAAATATGTCTTAATTTTAATGTTTTGGTGAGTCCAAAAGTTTAAGTTATTTAGAAGTGAAAACCAATAATAGTTTATAAACATTATCCTTATTTATCAATGATATATATAGATGATTTGAAATAACAATATTAATGGTGCTATAAGAGAAAAAACATGATGGTTTAAGTCATGCTAATCCTATATATTTTGATTGAGAAAATTCTTCTTTTATCTTAAAAATCCAACTTCGTCTAAAAGTTAAGATAGAGAATGATTTATAAATATAATTTTCTTTATAATAAAATCACAAGAAAGTAATTGAGTTAAAAAAAAAAATATTGAATATTTTGATTGAATCTAATAATACTATTTAATAAAAGTAGAATTTTAGTTTCTTAATATATCTTTATTATTGTTTTTATCTAATGTTATCACAACAAAAATAATGATTATTTTTTTTCTAGTGTGAGTATTCACCATCTCCTTCCCTACATTATTAAGTCTAATATTTGCTTAATTTTCATTCATAGTTATGATTTCTAGGATGATTTGTCTTTAGTCTCTATTCATTTTATTTAGTGTTAATTATATCTTTTTAACCTAATGATTTATATTAAATTTCTTAACAGATTATTGAAATTTACTTATTAAAGAAATTTAATTATCATAATTTACTATTACATGTAAGAATATTGTAGATTTACTAAAAATTGAAGTTAGACCTAAAGAGATTGAGCTTAAAACACATCCCAATATATTCATGTGTTTGATCAATCTTATGGGACAATATTTTTAATAGAGTATGTAAATATAAAATGAATTCTTACTTAAAGTAAAATCTGATTAAAACTTAAGTATAAACTTAGATAGCATATTAACAAGAAGATTCATAAATACCTTCCTCTTATGTTTTATCTGAATTGAAAAATGAATTTAAATTGATTTTAGATAATAAAAATATTTGAAAAATTAGATTATTTAGATAAAAAAAGATGGTAAGAAATTAAGAAAAAAAATTATAAAAATTTACTAGTAAAGTGATAGATGTGGTTGATAAAACAATTTTTTTAATATTATGTTATATTATATAAGTAATTATATTTATTTTATAATAATATAAATATTAACATTAATAAATTTATAATAAAAACTAAATATATAAAAAAAATATAATATATGTTTAATATAATAATTATATCTGTACATTTAAAATATTTATTATAGTATATGTTTATTATATAATAAATACTTTATGATATTTAATGAAATTATATTGATTATACCTTTGATAGTGAATCTTCTAGTCCATGGGAAGAAAAGAAACTTTCAATTTTTTTTATCTTTTTATAAATTTAATTAATTTTTTATTCTTCAATAATCCAACTTCCTCTGTATTCTTATACTCTTCATATGCTAAAATCAGATGTTGGAAGTAACCTCATTATTGTTGAATTTCCTCCATACATAAATTGGATTTATTATATTTAACACTATAAAAAATTAAATTTAAACAAATTTAAAATAATCAAACAACCTAAACATAGTTTAAAATAAATTTTAATTTCATAACTTGAACACTTATTTTTATGATAATTTAAAATTAATTTCATGGTAATTGAATTATAAATTGGTATAAATGCTTGAAGACACAGGTCATCTAAAAGCAGCACCGTTTTGAATACTTTGTATACAGGAAAACGCGGCGAAAGACAACAAAAACCGATAAAATTCAAACCTTAAACCCAAACCGACCTTTCTCTCCTAATTTCATCCTTTCGAACCAGAACACCTCACCGCGGGTTTCCCTCCTCTCCGACAGTGTTAGGGTTTCCCTCTTCGTTCTAACCTTTAACCTTTGCTTATTTTTTATCTGAATAATTCGCAACATTCTGCAAGTAAAATTCAACACACGCTTAGAAAATTTAAATTTAAACTAGCGTAGCATGGACTTGGAAGAGGAACATGAGTACGAGGAGGTAATGGTGGAGGAGGAAGATGACGAGAACGAGATCACGCAGGAAGACGCGTGGGCCGTTATCTCGGCGTACTTCGAAGAGAAAGGCCTCGTTCGTCAGCAGCTCGATTCCTTCGACGAGTTCATCCAAAACACCATGCAGGAAATCGTCGACGAGTCTGCTGACATTGAAATTCGACCCGAGTCTCAGCACAATCCCGGCCACCAATCCGATTTCGCAGAGGTATTTTCCTTCTCCTTCCTTTTGCTTTCCCTTCTGTTCTATTGTGCACTGTTTATTAGGTGATAAGCACCCAGGTACCAGCTTTTAAGGTGGGTTCCAACTGCTTGGGTGCGTATCAATTGGTATCAGATGGTATCAGAAAGGCTTCTTACCAACGAGGAAGTGGAGTTAAGTGTCTCAGGGTGAAGAAGTTGAGTGAAGTGTCACTCAGTGAAGAAATTGAGTATAGTGACACTAAGTGAAGAAATTGAGTAAAAAGTCACGGAGTTAGGAAGTTGAGTAAAGTGTCCCTAAATGAAATGTCAAGAGTTGAGACGAGTTAGGTGGTACTACTATAGTGACTTGGGTACTACACAATGCCTTAGTCCTGCATTGTGTAGTGTTTAAAAGTGTTTGGTTCTCTTTCCTTAATACCTTCGTGTGCTCGGTTCTCTTCCCTAAACAACTAGCCTTTTAAGGCTGGATTCCCTAATACTTGAGTCTTATCATTAGGTTGCGTTGAATGCTGAAAAATGGATACTTGGTTCACTTTGCTGCCATGCAAATGCTATATCACCTTGTTTTAGATGACAGTTTTATTGTTGGAGCTTAAGCATGTAGTTTTCTTTCATTGACAATTATATTTTATTTAGGTTAACTACTGAGGAAAAAATAGAATGCTGACAGAACATACCGGGAATTGTTTCTGCCTTTCGTATCCAAATTAATGATCATTGTTATTGATCCTGATACCTATACATCTAGCATATTCTTTTCTTAGGTATCCATGTAAGATACTGTAGATGAAATTTTAGACGCATCTCCATAATTCATGTGTTATTAGACGTGAAGGTAATAGAAATTAGATAAAATAATTGCGTGTAGTTGTAATAGGTGATTAGATGAATGCAATTTTCAACGTTTTTAGGGATATAGATAACTTTTTCTGTGACCCATGTCCTATTAAAATAATTGTACATAGTTGTAAATAGTGATAAGATGATTAACAATAATGATGAGTTCATTCAAATGTGATTTTTTGCAGACTATTTATAAAATCAGTTTCGGTCAGATTTACTTGAGTAAGCCTATGATGACGGAGTCTGATGGAGAAACTGCCACGTTGTTTCCCAAGGCTGCTAGGTTAAGGAACCTCACGTATTCAGCTCCTTTGTATGTTGATGTCTCTAAGAGGGTTATAAAGAAGGGGCATGATGGTGAAGAGGTCACTGAGACTCAGGATTTTACCAAAGTTTTCATTGGCAAGGTGTCTCTTGATTTGGATAATTTGAATTTTGATATTCACTGACTAAGCCCAATGACTGATTAGTGATTACTCTTTTTCTTTTTGTTGTTATTTAATGGTAGGTTCCTATAATGCTTCGGTCTAGTTACTGCACATTATACCAGAATTCAGAGAAGGATTTGACTGAGCTTGGGGAATGTCCGTATGATCAAGGTGGGTATTTCATTATTAATGGGAGTGAGAAAGTTCTGATTGCTCAGGAGAAGATGAGCACCAACCATGTCTATGTCTTTAAGAAGAGGCAGCCAAACAAGTATGCCTATGTGGCTGAAGTTCGGTCCATGGCAGAGTCACAGAACAGACCACCCAGTACTATGTTTGTGCGCATGCTCTCTCGGGCTAGTTCCAAAGGGGTAATGTTAATTTTGCAATTTAGACTTTTCTGGCAAGTTGTTCTCCGTGATTGTGTTTTATGCAAGGTCGGAGTTTATGAATTTTACCATTTCAGGGTTCTTCAGGACAATATATACGCGCCACTCTTCCTTACATTCGAACTGAAATTCCCATCATTATTGTGTTTCGAGCATTGGGGTTTGTTGCTGATAAAGATATATTAGAGCATATATGCTATGACTTTTCGGATACTCAAATGATGGAGTTGCTACGTCCTTCTCTGGAAGAAGCTTTTGTAATTCAAAATCAACAGGTGAGTTAGCTAGTTTTATATATTATTTGCTTGCAGCCACAGTGGTGCTTGCTTATCTAGTCTAGAATTTACAGTAATTTAGCGAGATCATTATACAGTCCCATCCTATCCCATTTCAGTATCTGAATTGTTCTTCACTTGTTCAGGAGATTGGTCTTTTTTTTCTTGAATTGTATATTTAACGTTGCTTAGGTTCCTAACAATATTAAAAAAAAAAACAAAAAGAATCTCTGAAGAGTTTGTGTGTTGTTGTGAATTGTGTGTGATTAAACACACAAATAAATCCTTTATTTCTAATCTTTCAAAGTGCAGTATAGGGAAACCTAATAGTGACTAATAATGGAGAATATCCCTAATTATTAGTTGTACACATTTCCCTAGTTACTAAGATCAAATTATATCTTTAGCACTCTCGTTAAAGTTGGGGTATATGTGTCATATGAGCCAAGCTTGTTACAAATGTGGTCAATACAAGAGCTTTTCAGGGATTTAGTTAGCATGTTTGCAAGTTGGTTTGTGGAGTTGACGAAGTTAGTTATTATTTATCCTGAGAGCACCTTCTCTCACAAAATGACGATCAATTTCTCTATGTTTAGTCTGCTCATAGAAGATTGGGTTTGATGCAATGTGAATGTCGACGTCATTGTCATATATTAGTCAAGTATCCTGTGTTCCTCCAAATTTTAACTAATGGAGAGGTTGCTTAAGACATGTACACTCGCATGTAGTTGTTGTAGCACGATACTCAACATCTACACTGTATCTAAAATTTGTTGTCTGCTTCTTGCACCAAGAAATTAAGTTCCCACCAATGAGAAGGCAATATTCAGAAGTAGAGCTATCTAATGGTGATCTAGCCCGATCAACATCAGAAGAACAATAAACAATTTTGAAATTTCCTTTATTTGCAAATATTAAACCATGATTTGATGCATTCTTGATGTATCAAAGGATGCATATCAACATTCCAATGACTATCACATGGGGCCTTTTGGAATTGGCTAACAACACTAACTCTGTATGTGATTTTTGGTCTAGTACCAATGAGGTAATTAAGTTTTCCTACTAAACAATGATATCTTATAGGGTCTTTCAATGTCTAACCCTAGTCCAGAAGAAGCTTCAAATAAGGATCTAGACTATCGTTGAGATGACAATCAATCGCACCAGTCTTAGTCAAAATGTCGAAGTCATACTTTTGTTGAGAAATGACAATGCTAGATGAGTATCGTGCAATTTTGATGCCAAGGAAGTACTTGAGTGGATTCAAGTCCTTCGTCTGAAGCTGTTGTGAAGGTGAGACTTTAGTCAAAGATTGCCATTAGTGTCATCGCAAATGATGACAATGTCATTAATATATACAGTAAGATAGATGCACATGCTAAACGAAGAATGAAGTGAATGCACCAAGTGATCAACTTCAGAACTATTCATGTTAAACTCAAGCAAGGTTGAGCTAAAATGAATGAACCAAGCCCAAGGAAATTGCTTTAAGTCGTAGAGTGATTGATGAGCCCAAACCGTAAAAGTTTCACCACAATCCATGCAAAAAAAGTCAAAGTATAATCCTTAGCTACCAGACGAGCTTTATAATGATCAATTGTACCATTGGTGTCATCTTTCACTCTATAGACCAAGCAACACCCAACAATGGTTTTGTTGGGATGCAAGGAACAAGCTCCCATGTTTTGATAGCGTCGAAAGCAACCACCTTTGCTAGCTTTGTCTGTTGCCAACTCTGGTTAGCCATGGCTTCACTTATAGATTTATAAATAAATATACACAAAATCCAAAGAAGAGATAAAAGAAAAATTAGGAAGGAGATAAAAAGTCACAATTCAGAGCAAAGGCATATAAAGAGTTACGATTACGAGTTTACTAAATACCTTTGTGAGTTGCAATGGGAGGTTCAGGTGTAGGCGACATTGGTTGAAGAGTAGTTGCAGCACGAGATGATGTTGGAGGATCAATTGGTGACACTTTCGATGGTGCCCGTGTCCATAAGTGGTATGCAAGAAATGGAGGCGGAATAAGAGCAACTGCAGGTGTTTAGATGGTTTTTGTGCCAATACCATTTTGTTGTGGTATGTGGGCACCTGATGTTTTGATGAAGAATCACCTTGGTGTAGAAAACACCAAAACTGGGAAGACAAATATTTCTTGCATCATCAATTTGAAATTTTTTAATATTGGAGCCAAATCAATATGCAATTTCATCAGAAAAAGCTTTGAAAAGTAGAGAAAACATCAAAACGATTCTTCATTAGAAAAACCCAAATACAACAATAGAAATTGTCTATAAAAGTGATGTAAAAATTTTCTAGTGTGGTTTAGACATGACTACGACCCCAAATATTAGAGTTAACTAGAGCAAAAGGTGACACAACACCCTTATTGAAGTGATGACCATAACTGGTATGAGTATGTTTACGTAGTCGACATGACTTACACTAAAAAGGCTTTGTATCATGTAAGATGTTTTCTAATGACAAGAAAAGTGATAGACAAATAACGCTTTCAAGGACCATTTTAAATTTTAATACTTTCAAGGACTAAAGTGGTTGTTTACCCAAATTCTTTCCTTTTATGCATTCAATATGTTTTCTTTTACTGTACACTCTTTCTGTATGCTGTCAAATGATTTTGCGGTGAGATGGTTATTTATTTTTAATTTCATTTTCAGATGACTGAAATCTGGCATTATTAGTGAATTATGGATGATTATTTATTTTTAGTTTCAGATTATTCAAAACTTTTACTATTAGTGGAATATGGTGGCATTTGATACACTATTTTACACTTCATGTACCTAGCATTAGGTAATTTGGTTTTAATTTCTAATACACTTATCTCAACTGCAGGTTGCACTTGACTACATTGGGAAAAGGGGAGCCACTGTTGGTGTAACCAAGGAAAAGAGAATTAAGTGAGTTTAGTTGGATTTTGTAAAACCTGCATCCTTTATTGAGTTAGGGTTACACTTGTATCATAATCTGCAGGTATGCTAAGGAGATCCTTCAAAAGGAGATGCTCCCTCATGTTGGCATTGAAGAATATTGTGAGACCAAGAAAGCTTACTATTTTGGGTAAGTTTATTCTTTTTCAGATACTGTGTTTTCATTTTGATGACGTGGTGAGTATTTATTACACTGTCATTGCCCTACAGATATATTATTCACCGGCTACTACTATGTGCACTTGGGCGGAGAGCTGAGGATGATAGGGATCATTACGGAAACAAGAGGCTGGATCTAGCTGGTCCTTTACTTGGTGGTCTTTTTAGAATGGTCTGTTTCTGATATTACCCTATTTCATTTGTCTTTTTGCATAGTAACTTTCTGATTAGTCAATTCCTGACCACTGGAACTTGTGCTGCAGCTATTCAGAAAGCTAACAAGAGATGTCAGGGCATATGTACAGAAGGTTTGTTCAGACTTCAAGTTACTCCTATTGCTGTATTCATTTTGCATTGCCTAAACCTTTGTACCCCATGAATGTTGTAGTGTGTTGATAACGGGAAAGATGTTAATCTGCAATTTGCTATCAAAGCAAAAACCATCACAAGTGGACTTAAATACTCACTTGCTACTGGTAATTGGGGGCAAGCAAATGCTGCAGGGACTAGAGCTGGAGTTTCACAGGTATGATTCAAGTAATTGTTTTGCTATGTCTTCTATATAGAAGAAATAAGACTGATCATTTTGATCTTCTGCTTCAGGTGCTGAATCGTTTAACCTATGCATCCACTCTATCTCACTTGCGAAGACTGAATTCCCCAATAGGGCGTGAAGGTAATCTTTCTTGGTTATTCAAGCATGATCCAGCCTACAGTTTTTTCCTCTCCGCGTGTACATTGTTTGTGTAAATTAATACTGTAAAGTAGGTATTGTTTTGTCAGTTATTTCTGTAGATTCACTCAGATTATGCACTATTGCAATACTGCTTGTCTATCTAAGTTGTAATTAATACTTTAATTTTTACCATTCCAGGGAAGTTGGCCAAACCAAGACAGCTGCATAATTCACAATGGGGAATGATGTGTCCAGCAGAAACACCCGAAGGACAAGTGTGTATTTTGCTTTCTAAGCATACTTCTATATTATTACTTGTTGGAACTCATCTTTCTAGAGTGTGATTTGGCTATTATATAGGCCTGTGGACTGGTGAAGAATCTGGCATTGATGGTCTACATAACAGTTGGTTCAGCTGCATATCCTATTCTAGAGTTTTTGGAAGAATGGGGCACAGAGAATTTTGAGGTTGATGGCCTTCCTGCGTAAAGTTACTTTGTTTCTCTATCGAGTCCTTATGATTTGTATGCTTAAATTTGTCTGTTCTCCATCCGCATAGGAAATTTCTCCTGCAGTGATTCCCCAAGGAACAAAAATTTTTGTAAATGGTTCCTGGATGGGTATCCATCGTGATCCTGATATGTTGGTGAGAACATTAAGAAAGCTGAGGCGACGGGTAACTATAATTTCACTTTTGATTTTTTTGGACTACCTATTTTTTTTTTGGATTGAATCTGTCGGCAAATAGCAACCTCCTTCTTAAAAGAAGATAGCATGATATAGTAATAGTAGGTACGATATGATAACGGTGGCATGATTTTCCATCTCCAATATTATGGGCCTGAATAATCGATCCAAAAACTAGCCAGATGCTGCTACTTATTTTGAAATTCTACATGTGTTTGTACGAGTATTCATTGTATTATTTCTCAAATTTATATTCTCCTTTATTGTATCACTTATGAGGGCATTAGGAATATAAATACATGAGCCTGCTGATTATTTTAGAAAATATGGACAGCTTATTCTAAGGAGTCAAATCCCTGTGATTATGGGATTGTTTCTAAATACATAACCCTAGTATTAAGAGCAAGATATGGCTGCAATAAAGAATAAAATTACAGCAAGGGTAAAATATAAAACTTATACGAGAAATATAGTTTTGACATTACTTTCAAAGGAGGCCGTAGTATGAGTCTTTGAAATAGTTGGTTTACTGATAACTTCATGATAGAGCCATCTGAATATCCATTATTTACTTTCTTTTGGGATTTGATTGATTAAAGTTGCTTAGATGTTTTAATTGTGGTATGATGCTGATGGCTCTCGTGGTTCAGGTTGATGTTAACACTGAAGTTGGGGTTGTCAGAGACATCCGTCTTAAAGAGTTGCGTATATATACAGATTATGGTCGTTGCAGTCGTCCTTTATTCATTGTGGATAGGCAAAGGCTTCTCATAAAGAAGAAGGATATTCATGCTTTACAACAGAGGGTTAGCCAGCTTAAACTTAGTGTATCTTTGAGTTGACATTGTTTCAGTAATTGCTTTACTCGTCATTCAATTTCTTCAGGAATCCCCTGAAGAGGGTGGATGGCATGATCTAGTGTCCAAGGGCTTTGTAGAATATATTGACACGGAAGAAGAAGAGACTACAATGATTTCCATGACAATTAATGTTAGTATTATAATTCTGGATTTGAAAAATGTACAACCTTTGTTGAATATGTGGGTTCGTTAATGTAAAGAGGCTATAAAGCAACAAAAAGTAATTATTGAATACATGTTACAGGATCTTGTACAAGCTAGGATTAATCCTGAAGACGCATATTCTGATACTTATACTCATTGTGAAATCCACCCGTCACTGATTTTGGGTGTATGTGCTTCCATCATACCATTTCCTGATCACAATCAGGTAAATATGTATTTCTTTTCTGTATTCATGCTGCTTAATATACGTTATCCGTCTCACTTATCTATTACTGGTGCAATCAGTCCCCACGTAATACTTATCAGTCTGCAATGGGAAAGCAAGCAATGGGAATATATGTTACCAACTACCAGTTTCGAATGGTACTGTTTGTTCTTTCTTGTGATTAATGAGTGCCTGTTTTTCTGTATATGTATTTTACTTGACACTGAATTTACTCCATGTTTTTGCTCCATTACTTAGGACACCTTGGCCTATGTTTTATATTATCCGCAAAAGCCACTGGTCACTACAAGAGCCATGGAGCATCTTCATTTCCGTCAACTCCCAGCTGGAATTGTAAAATCATGCTTCCTTTCTTTATATCATTTTATTGTTTTGTTGATAGCTTAAACATTCTAATACATTTACCCCTTGTTTCTTAGAATGCCATCGTGGCCATTGCATGTTATTCTGGTTACAATCAAGAAGATTCTGTGATCATGAACCAGTCATCAATAGACCGTGGATTCTTTCGGTCTCTGTTTTTCCGTTCATATAGGTACTAATGCCCATAATTGGATATTTTCTCCTTTTGGTTGCCATGTTTGTGATTTTTATGAAGTGCTGGTTTCTTTAACTTTTATAGAGATGAAGAGAAAAAGATGGGAACCCTAGTCAAAGAAGATTTTGGCCGTCCAGATAGAGCTAACACCATGGTGAGAATTCTGGCTTTGGTGGCAAATTACTATTCTTGATTTGCATTTTTATTTGGGAAAAGATATTGGTTTCTTGTTGGTGGTTTATTATGGAGTTTCGTTTTGCAGGGAATGCGACACGGTTCTTATGATAAGCTGGATGATGATGGTCTTGCACCACCAGTAAGCATATCTGTGTTTGTGCTTTATGTTGTCTGTTCCCGATAAATTTTACAGAAACCAATTTATTATTATGAAATAGGGCACAAGAGTATCGGGTGAGGATGTTATTATTGGAAAGACCACCCCAATATCTCAGGAGGAGGCACAGGGACAAGCTTTACGATACACTAGGCGTGATCACAGCATAAGCTTACGTCACAGTGAAACGGGAATTGTTGATCAAGTAAGTTTATCATATTTATTTACTTCAACGTGCTACATGTTGAGTTTGAGCCTATGTTGTGAATGCTTAGTGAGAGACTTTAAATTTTAATTATTAAATAAGGAGTTGCTTGACAAAAGTAAAATGTCTACATGGGAAGTAAGAACATGTTAATGCATTCCAGAATCCTGATTCTTATAATTACTTTAATTACTGGATTATAATTTTTTTTTCTGTATTGTAGGTTTTGCTGACAACAAATGCTGATGGATTAAGATTTGTGAAAGTAAGAGTGAGATCTGTTCGTATACCACAGATTGGTGACAAATTCAGTAGTAGACATGGTCAGAAGGGAACTGTTGGTATGACTTATACTCAAGAAGACATGCCCTGGACTGTAGAAGGCATCACCCCTGATATTATTGTCAATCCACATGCCATTCCTTCTCGAATGACAATTGGTCAGCTTATCGAGTGTATCATGGGGAAGGTGGCAGCTCACATGGGAAAAGAAGGAGATGCTACTCCTTTTACAGATGTTACTGTAAGTAGCATTCTTCCATCAAATACCCTAAACCTAACCATGTAGACCAAAAGACAGGTGTCTGTTGTATAGGGTAAATTATATCTTTTTATAGAAGTCTTCAGTCAAAATGATTTTTCAACTACTCCTGTCAATTTTATTTTTTTTTATAAGCAAAAAACTTCAACTGTCGATAAAATTCTTTTTTTGTACGTTTATCTCAAGACATTGAATACATATGTTGTCTATGCTTAAAATTCTATCTTTTATTGCTGTAATCCAGGTGGACAATATCAGCAGAGCTCTACACAAATGTGGGTATCAAATGCGTGGTTTTGAGACTATGTACAATGGTCATACAGGAAGACGTCTCAGTGCAATGATTTTCCTCGGTCCTACATATTACCAAAGACTGAAGCACATGGTTGACGACAAGATCCATTCTCGTGGCCGGGGTCCTGTGCAGATCCTCACAAGGCAACCTGCTGAGGGACGGTCACGAGATGGAGGTCTCCGATTTGGAGAGATGGAACGAGATTGCATGATAGCTCATGGAGCTGCTCATTTCCTGAAGGAAAGGTTGTTTGATCAAAGTGATGCATATAGGGTCCATGTATGTGAGCAGTGTGGGTTGATAGCTATTGCAAATCTCAAGAAGAATTCCTTTGAGTGCAGGGGGTGCAAAAACAAAACTGACATTGTTCAGGTGAATGATCGTTTATATTTTCTAGTGGTGTCCAAGCTTTTCCTTATGCTGAATTTTTTTTGCTTTGATTGTCCTTGTAGGTTTTCATTCCTTATGCTTGTAAACTCCTCTTCCAAGAGTTAATGGCCATGGCCATAGCTCCAAGAATGCTTACAAAGGACGTCAAATCTAAAAAGGACCAAAAGAAGAAGGGAGCCTGATAAACATGTTTTGACCAAAACCACTGTTCTTATATTCTCATCTCAAGCTCTCCAGAACTTGGAACATACATGGTATCTAAATTACAGGAACCTTAGTTTTGTTACATTCCTGATAGATGTTTCCCTTTGCCTAGCAGGTTGATGCTACCCTTTTGCATTTGCTTTTAATGCTTTTCTATTCAGGGTTCTCGTTCCTAGCGATTAATATTACCAAGCATGTATATATTATTGAAGAATTTAGAATCCTTGAGCTTTCTTCTTATTTACTACAGCATAGAGGGTTAGTATTAAGAGAAAAATATAGTTAGCGGAAGTTTATGTTAGGTACTTATAGTGAGCCGCCTTTTAAATGTAGTGAAAGGTACTGGATATAACTGTACAGGTGTCTTCTGTCCAATCAACCATGAATTCCAGCTCCAATTTTGGCAATCCTTTTATTGGTTTACGAGGATGGTCAAGATGTGAATATTGTTAAAAGTTGTATAAAAGAAGTTACCAGAATTAGATGATTTAAATTTAGTTGCAATGGTGGGAAGCGATGGTATGTTGTACTTGCACTCTAGACCCTATAGTAGTTTTTAAGTTTAATTATTGTACAATATAGTGAAATGAACTAATTATTTATCATACAGTGCGTTATGTTCAATAGTTAAGGAGTTTTTCTCTTCTGCTAGTTCCTCCTTACTTCACAGCTGATGAGGATGCTGATTGGGATCATTGCTTAGATACCCAAGATCTACGATCGTTTTTTATATTTTCTCATTCTTTCCTGGGTATTCTGTAAATTGAAAATGCAAGTCATTAATTTCATCATTCTGTGTATTGAAGCTATGTATATATTTAGCCATATTTGCTAGTGCTGTCACTTGGATTTCCATCTAATGCTCGTTTGCTTACAGTAGGAGTTTGTTTCTAGTCAAATGTGGAAAAAGTATAGAAAACAAGATGGAGAGGTGCACCTCTTTTTTGAGAAAAATTAAGTATTACATAATTGATTATGTAATTTATTTTCTTTTTATCTTTTTCATGTTTAAAATAGTGTGGATTTTAAACATTTTTTTTAAATAGAATAATGAATAAAATAATAATAACAATAATATACAAAATATAAAAATTTAGAAAAAAATTATATTGAAAAGAAAATGATTTCTTTTATTTAATCTTAATTCATATAGCAATAATTTACGTCCATTTCTTACTTTTTTTCCTTTTTCTTCACTCTTTTCTATTATTCAATTCAATTTGTATTTTCAATTATATTATTCACAATACAAAATTGTATTCATATTTGAAATTGGACATTTTGAAATACAAATTTTGTATATACAAAATTGTATTTTGAAATATAAAATTATATTTTAAAATGTACAATTTAAAATACAAAATTGTATTTAATAATGTATAATCTTAAACATAAAATATGTATTTTAGAATATATAATTTAGAATACAGTTTTGTATTCTGATTATATATTTTAAATGTTTTAGATTATGCAATAATTACATATTCTGAAATGTATTAAAATGTATTAATATATTTTTTGACTTGCATTCTGGAATATAATATACAATAAATATATGTATAATGAAAGGTACAATTTAAAATTATATTTTATATTCTGAAGTATTGAATTGTGTAATTTCAAAAACAAAAGTTCTGACTTTTAATGTTTTGGGATGTACAACAATTGATTATTTATTTTCATAAGAGTAAAAGTAGAATTTCAAATTTTATGGGACTCAACTTGATAATTTGAGGGTATAGAATGCAACTACTTCTATCTTATATAAATAGTAAAAAAAGCGTATATTTATCACTAAATTTAGGATAAATTATTTATTTTTTAAATATTTTAATTTATGTATATATTTATTTATGTGTATAACTATATTTCTTATAGTGGTGATATCTATGTATAACTTCAATTGTTCTTATTTATACAGAAATTATATATCATTCATACATCTTCAATTAAAGTCTAAAATCAATACTAGTTAAAAGTTATGTTAAGAATATAACATATTCTCAATTTTATTTATTTTATTAAAGTCATAATATCCAACTATGTACTTTTTTTTAGATATGTACCGATGCTGAAGGAGTAGGTCGCTACCACTTTAAGACATGAGATACTTCTTACCCATACTAATAATTAAAACCATTTTTTTATCCATTCTAATAATAACGAAAGTGATTGGTGCAAAAAGGGCTGGTGGAAGTGTCCTTTGAAGGTTTGATGGTTTGGTTTTTCAGATATTTCTATAATATTTTTTTGGATTTGTTTTTGGTGTGTGACTTCATTGTTATGACTTTTGAAATGAAAATAACTTCTAAGCATGATATTAAATATGTGTTAACTCTTGCTTAATATTGTTGTACCATTGTTTATTTATTTATTTAGTGGAATTCAAATTTTGATTATTATTAAATGCAAGGACGGCAAAGGGGTATTCATGAATTTTATATTTATCTATTTATCAGTCCATAGTGAACATTTTTATAATATCAATTTTAAATAAAAATAAAAATTAAACTATCTAAAAATACATGCTTTTTGAGAAACATAGTTATATTATAAACTAATTTTGTAACATTTACAATTAAAATAAACAATTTTGAGATACAATTATTTTGCATTGTTTTTAATTTTTCATCCGACTAATTAATAAGATGAAGTGAATCGTAATTACTTTTTTAGTTTTTTCTTATAAAATTAATTCTTTTTTAATACATTGTATATTTTGCTACAAGATAATAGAAGAAATACATTTTTCTTACACGTACTGAAATAAAGAGTTATAAGTAAAAATAACAGTTAACACAATTTTTCATAAAATAACAAACAAGGTTAAAATTGTAAATAAAAAAAGTCACGAAAATTAATATATCCTTGTATATAGATTATTGGTTATCCTATATTTTGATTATTTCAAAGGAGTATTAAGATAAGATAAAATATATAAATTATATATTAATTAAAAAAAAAAAGTATCCTGATGTTCATGTTATTTTCATCATAAAATACCAAAAAAAGTTGTGATGATTTATGTTTTTTTTTTTTCTATTTTGAGAGCGATATATGACAATTTTATGACTAGAAAAAAAATACTCGATGGTAAACAACAACATAAAATTTTAAATTGAACGATTTTTGTAGGTGGTGAAAACTATTTGTTTAATATTATTTAAAATATTTTTAATAAAATTACTTGTGTTTTTTTAATGAAATATGTCATTGTTGTAGATTGGATTTGATCTTGAAGTGAAAATTCATCCCATCCAATGACTCTAATTTTCTTAACTTATCATTCAATTAGTGATAAAAATATTGTTCAGTCAGGCTAGTGAGATAAAATCAAACATTAGAACAATAACAAAAAGCTAACAATGGCCACGTCGCAATGAGAAACGGGTTTAAATGGTTTTTTCTCGTTTAAGCAGTGGCTTTATTGTTTATATTTATTATTTCTTTGTTTTGAATATTTAATTCTAAAATTGTGAAATACTTAGAACTTGAAGTATCAGATAGCTTCAGAATTTTGCAGTTTGGACATGTTAGGCTAGGCTTACATAGCCATAAACCTGATATGCTAATAGCAATATTTGGATGTTGAAACAACCAGCTAATAAAATGAAACAAATGAATGGTTTTGCCAAATACACAGCAAAACCATAACAGAATTGCATCAAACTACAAAAGCACAAGAAGTTCCCTCTGTATTTTATCCAGCAACACGGAAGTTTCTTTTTCCTTTTATTTAACATCAGTACTTTGTGATGCACACAGAAACAAATAATTCACATGTAGGTCACAAACTAAACCCAGGACAAATCCAAAAACTACAACAAAAGATATACGTCAAAAACAGGGCATAAATACATATTATCCTCATGAAAATTGGCTTGAGCTATTACCTGATCATGGGAACTGAAATAGGGGTCCTGTCCCGACCTATAGTCCTGGTAGCTGCACAGGGATGGTTTCAATGGCTGTTGTTAGTGGCAAAGCTAACACCCAATTTATGGGCTTTCTCTTATTTCCATAAGTTTCATTGATCACTATAAAATCCTACTTACATAGACACCCAAACCTATTAAACTTCAAATTGATCAAATGGGGATTATATGAGCAAATGCACACAGCCAAACACACTCATCTGCAGCAGAGCATATGCAACCAACAGCAACAAAAGCTTGACACGATTAATTTTATAATTGTGAACTAGGCATACATGCAATCATGCATGAAAAAGTCGAGAAGAAAATAGAGTAAAAAGGAAATCAAAGAGGCATCAGCCTATAACAACTTCAGAATTTTGCAACGTAAGCATATTAGCTGAAAGTCTGCCAAAAGATGGGCTCTCACATACCCTGCAAACCTAATATGTTAATTGCCAGTATTTGAAAGGAACAAGAAATAATGTTGAAACAAGCAGCTAATAAAACAAAACAAATGAATGGTTTTGCCAATTACACAGCAACACCAAAACTGAATAATGCCAAAACTACAAAAGCACAAGCCCAAGTCCAGATGGTTTCAAGGCACTACGAATCCTATAATTGTACAAGTAGTAGTGAAGCTGTCCATCTCCCGGTCCAAACTTGAGCTCTTTGAGGAAACTCTCATTGTGCATCACATCCAAGGCATTGAAAACGTCAAAATCCTTTTGCTTTGCTACAATTAGCACATCATTCATCAACTGAGTCAATGGGGTTTTGGTGGAGACATTGTAATAAGAATAAGCAGCTTTCAAAGTTGAGTAATTTTGATTTCCAAGGATGGAAGAGGGGAGAGTGTAGAAGCTGCAGAAGTCAGTGATCTCATGAGTCCCCGGACTCTCCACCAAGAAACTATCCACCACATTCTCATTGGGAAGTAGCCAATGCTCAACATCATTTTCATCCAAATCAGGTGCAACAACAAACTGGCTCAAATAGTTTCTTAGCAGCCGAGTAACAGCAGGAACATCCCTAAGCTCCATTTTCCTGAATCCAGGAGTAACCGGGGAATCCGGCAACTTGTAAAGTTTGATTGTGCGACTCATCGTCATCCTAGCACCAAGCCTTGAAAACCCAACATCAATCAGCTTCTTCGGATTCAATGATCGGTGCCAATACTGACAAGTGGTGATTGGTGTTGGAAGCACAACCCCAGCTGTATAAGCTGCTTGCCAAATATTCTCCAAATGAACCCTCCTTGTGACCTCCTTGATCATAACAGGGGCAAGCCTCTTCGACCTCAGCTTCTTGTGAACACACAAGAAATTGATCTCAGCCATCTTCACAACCTCCTCATTAACTCTGATCCTTGCTGGTACCCCACTGATGAAAGCAACCAACTTCTTGGAGGCCTTGGCACGCACACCAATGTGCCAACTCCGGTAATACCCCGGAACACGCAACGCCCACCTGAGGAACTCCTTGGAATAGTTGAACCTGAACATGTTTTCATCATCCTCAACATAGTTGTTCTTCAGCAGAACATAAACCTCTTCACAGGTTTCCACAGACTCCATGTCACATGTGGTCCACTCATAAGCACTGGGAAGGTTATAAGGCTCCTGCTTAACCTCGGACAAAGGTGTTGGGGGCTCAATGGGTCCTTCAGGCAAACTTGAATCCCCAACATCCTTGTATTGCCCAACAGGTTGTGTTTCCCAGAACTTATGTCTCTTACCAAGAGACATTGAATCTTGGAAACTTTGCACAATGGTTTCCAATGAGGCGTTATTGGAAGCCACTGAGTCTCCATCAGCAAGATCTGGTTTTGCATTTGGAGACCCAGATGGAACACCGCTATCACCCATATCAATTATCAAAAAATCCCAACTCTGGAGAAATATAAAAATAAAATACAATGAAAACACAACCCTAGTAATGGACACGAAATTAATTGAAACGGAAATTCAAATTGAAGCCGAAACAGCGAAACAATAGAACCTTGATCCAGTGGAAACCAAAGACGAAATAACAAGGCAATCGGTGCGGAATTAAAATCACACTACTAAAGATAAAGAGGGAAAGAATAAGAAATTCAGATAAACTTACTATGTGGGACGAAAACGATGATTCAGATCGAGGGTGAGAAAGAGTGGCGAAGATGGATTGGAATAAGGGTTACTTCGTTCGATATAAAGAAGGAGTGTTTTTATCCCATGCGACGGGTTAACCAAGGTGTTATTCTTTGAGTTATGATTACATTTTTTTGTTTTTAGTTTTTCTATTTCATATCATTAATACTATTAAACCAATTAAAAATATAATTCACTAGCCACCTCTATGTTATTAAAACATTTTTAAAATTAAAATTTAACTACACAAGTTAAAACATTTTTAATTAATAGAAATTAATACAGTTTTAAATTTACCCTAAATAATATAGTAATTTAATAAATATAATATGATTACAAACTTTTACTATAACAATTTTTAAAATATTATTTTATTAATCAATTTACACAGATAATATATCATTTTTTAATCAACTTTTTTGAAAAGCTATTACACTTTTAAATGTAAATAGTTTTACTATTTTCTAAATATTATTATGAAAAAAATATTGGAGAGTGCCTCTGTATATTTATTAATGAAAATATAAATGATTTATAATATGATATATGCGTGCCGCTATTTTAGTATTTGGATAATTTATTTTTATTATTCTCCTCTTTTTAGTTTTAAAATATAATTAATGATAATATAATAATATGAAATCTCCTTTACATATTGCTATTGTTACAAATATTCTTGTTATTTTATGATTTTAAAATACAATTTAGAGTAAATTATGAGTGTAAAATATCTATACCAAAGATAATAAATTTCTTTATATATTGTTATTGTAGATAGGGTAATGAGTTGTGTCTTTTTTTTTTTTTTTTTAAATGGATCAGAT